>Ga0210401_10005029_pt1 | contig 13661 bp, 11 predicted proteins | sample IncBWH32MmetaG_FD_150866 | JGI IMG/M metagenome (GOLD analysis project Ga0210401, IMG submission 150866) | Forest soil microbial communities from Barre Woods Harvard Forest LTER site, Petersham, Massachusetts, United States - Inc-BW-H-32-M | ecosystem: Environmental > Terrestrial > Soil >... | reverse complement strand
AGTCGACTTAGCATGAGCGCTTATTCAGAGTGTCCCTAGAACGCGATATAAGGCGTGCCGGGAAGGGTGACGAGGGAAAGATACCCTGAATTGCTCTGGGATTGCCTAATGCGTAAATTCGAGGGGTAGGACAATTTGCTACTGCAGCTTCGCATATTCAGCCTTGGCTTGCTTCAAGATGGGGATGTCGGGATCGGCGTCTTTCCACAGGGTAAGGAAGTCTTGGTACGCATCCTTGGCTTTGGTGGTGTCACCAGAAATATTATAGGCGCGGCCCAATTGGAGATGAGCAAGCGCACCGATGGGCTGATTTGTCACAATCCCACGATGGTCGAGAATCTTCTGAAACTCGATAACAGCTTCGCGGCCTTGGTGAGCAGCGAGGTAGCCTAGTCCGTTAGCTGGATTGAGTCTAATGGCTTCGCGGAACTCTGTTACGCCTTTGTCGTACTGCCCGAGGCTGTTCCAAACGTTCGCGAGTATGTCGTGTGGTCCAAAGTGGTGTGGGTATGTTTGGGCTGCAAGTTCTGCACGTCGTCGCGCTTCGTCTAGGTCACCCGTGACCACCTGATGGTAAGCAGCTTCGATAATAAGCCTTTCTAGGCCGGTTACGTGCTCGCGCAGTTCATAAGCCTTGCGCATGCTATCCACCGACAGACGATCCTCACCGAGGTTCGCATAAACAAATCCGAGCACCATGTAAGCCAATGCGAAATTCGGATCGATTTGGACAGCCTGTCCAACGCTGTCACCCCGCCTCACTAAAGATTGCTCTCCAAGAGTGTAGGCATGGAAGGCCTCAAGCGAAGCTGTAGTGGCTTCTTCAAGAGGCGTATCGTATTTCGGTACAGTGGCTAACGAATCGCCGAGCTTAATTCTGATCTCTGAGGCCAGCTTTCCCAGAACGTCGAGTACGTGGTTTTTGTCGCTGGCGTTCGCCTCTGAACTTGCGAGTAACTTCCCGTCTGCACAGCCCACTGCCTTAATAATCAGGTTGTACTGGGTTCCGATCTGTGCAATCGACCCTTTGAGGACGGCTGCGCCACTTGCTCGTTGACAGATTTCACGAGCAAGATTCGCCGTGATCTTTGCGTCCGTCGGCTGCCGCATCGTCCGCAAAATGTGCTGAATTTCATCATCTGACACGAGGCTCAGTGATGGGGACTGCTCCAGTTGCACGGAAAGCCCTTGGCGAAGAGTTCCGTCGAACACGGCGTCTCCTGTAGGATTCGTAAAGTCAGCGATAACAATCGCGCCCTTGTCCATGAGCTTCGGCGTGTGGTGAAGGTAAAGGGTGCCCACCGCCACTGTTGCCAGCACGGTCGCGACAGATGCGATCACCTTCAAATGTTTTCTGATACCAGTAGTGGCGTTTTTCTTTGAAGAACCTGCAGCCAACCGTGCCGCCTCTGTATCCCGCTTAAGCCGCTCCAAGTCTGAGCGGACATCCGAAGCATGCTGGTAGCGTAAATTGCGGTCTTTCTCCAAACACTTGTTTGTGATTCGTTCCAACTCAGTTGGTATGAATGGATTCAGCCGAGCCAGAGCAAGGGGTGCCCGATTCAAGATTGCATCGAAGATTACTCCTGTGGTTTCTCCTTGGAAGGGTAGTGTGCCAGTTGCCATTTCGTACAGAACTGCACCGAAGGAGAAAAGGTCGGTACGTGCGTCCAATTCCTTCGCCCGGACCTGTTCTGGCGACATATACGCAACGGTGCCGAGCGTAGCACCGGGACTGGTCAGTTGGGACTCCATGTCGATGGTCGAAGCGTTTGCGCCCACACAGGCTCCCTGTCCCGGAGAAACCTTAGCTAGCCCGAAGTCGAGAATCTTCGCTTGTCCACGAGCCGTTACCCATTTCGTAGCAGTGTGCTTGTCGGGACCGTAGATAAAGTTGGCTCTGGCCTTCTCTTCAGCGCCTACGGAGAAGGTGCCTACGCAAAGCCTCGATACGCAGGCCTTCTAGGCAACGATACGCTGGTGATCTTCGATGAGTGTCATTTAGTGCCAGCTTTTCAGGCTCTACTCGACAATGTTGAGTTGGCCGGAGGCAAGTTGCGCCCTTTTCACACGATGACCATGTCAGCCACTTCGTCTGGTGATGACATAACGTTTAGCGAAGAAGATTTGACCAACCCTGTGCTGGGAGCGCGGCTGAATGCCAAGAAGAAGCTGAACCTCATTGAAACCACGATGAAATTGACCCAGCAGATAGTGAAGCTGGCACGGACTGATCCGCCGAAACGCACCATTGTATTCGTGAACAGTCCAAGCACTGCGGTGGAGGTGGGCGAGCTACTCAGGGGGCCTTCACTTGGTCTAAACCTGTGCGTACCAATATCGCGCACGGTGCGGCCATCCAAGTGGTACCGGGGGCCGCACGCATAAGGCTACATTGTCCAGCGCGACGCGACAAAAGTGCCGCAGAGTCTCGCGATCAGCCCGGCATTGATGCGTTCCAGCCTCTCTAGCTCTTTCAGATTGTCCATGATCTCCTCGACAATCTTCAGGCGTTCTTCTACGGTCAGCTTCCGACCCTAAAGCAGATCACACAGTTTTTGAGAAGGGCTTCCAGTTTTCGGAGCCTGTCCTGGTGCGCCTCAATCTCCTCTGTTGTCCATTCTGCTGGGTGCTTCATGGCCGGACATGATCTGTCGGTGTCTGGACCCAGTCAAGCGGAATCTGCGCGAGGATGTGTGCGGAAAGCGTCACGACGCGCATTGGAATCGATCGCGGTATGTCCTCGCGATCTGATGAACGCGTTGACGCGAAATCCCGAACTGATCGCCTATCTCGCTATAGCTTCGTCCCATCGTGACGAGGCGGACGATTTCGCCATCGCGTGCCCTTTGCGCAGAAGATCTGGGCTGGCGTTTTGATTTCCGCGCCCACGGGCTAATGCCGATCGCACGCGTTATACCGGAAACCATCGTTGGCGAAACTCCGCATATCGCGGCGATAGTGCTTTGGGTAAGGCTCGTCCCTGTGAGCAGCCGTTCGATCGAGGTCCTGGTCTCGGGTAATAGCTTGGGAGGCATGAGCCATCCATATCGGTGAGATGGAGAAGCAAAGGACAATTCTAAACGCTGCAGACGGCTTGGGCGCTTCCTCGGTTGCGGGATTTCGTTTGTCGGCGGTGTGGAAAAGTTTTTGTTGACATGAATCTTGGGTCATCATAGAGTCTCGCGATCGGTTTCTGAGGGGGAACTGAGCTGCGAGGTTATTACCGTGGTCGATTCTCGCTTCCCTCTCACCTGCCCGATCAACTATCCACCTCCTGACATTCCACTTATCCCGATTGACGCCAATCAATCGCGTCCTTGCGTTCCGCCATTTCTAATGTCACTCGTTCCCACAATCGAAAGCCAGTCTGCTTAATTGAAGGATGGAAGTACACGATGCGCCCATTTGTCCTCTTTGCTGCGTTGTCGCTCTTCTCTCTCCCATACTATTCGTTTGCTCAACGGAAGGTTCCGAACGCCCCTCCAGATGCATCAATGGAAATGCCACCGTCAGCTGCGCACACGCTGTACCCGCCTATTGCAAGGCTACCTGCGTTCGAGGATTGGGAGGTTGTCGTCAGCCACAGCACCAAACTCGCAACTGCCATGCTAACCGTATACTCAGCTAGCGGGAAACCGTATCCAGCAAGCGAGGTATCATTTGCTGCGAGTGAAACAAAACGCATAGACGTTCGCTCGCTTGTACCTACTGACGCGATAGGCGATTTGGGCGGGATGTCAATCGACTACACTGGCGGATCGATGATGATTGTGGCTCAAATCACGCTTCATCACTTTAGAGGCTTCGGAAGTCTTGATGTTCTTTTTTTCGAGGATATGGAATTTATGTCAAACGAGCTGGGTGCCGTTTGGTGGGAGCAATCTGAGGGATTTTCGTATTTGATCTTTAGTTCTGTTTCGCTCTGGAAAGACGCCGACCCCGACATCACCATCCTGAAGCAAGCGAAAGCCGAGTACGCCGAGCTGCAGTAGCGGTGTTGCTGCTCGGTGGAAGCTCGATTTGCGCTTGCTATCGATTGCGATTGGATGACGGACGGACAAACCGGAAGTAAAGAGCACAGACGCAAAGCATGGTTGACGCTATCAGGCCTGGTTTCGCCAACAATCATGGAACTTGCCTTCGATTCAGCGTAAGGTGTTCGGCGTCATCGCGATGCGCGCAATGACCAAAATGTCCGACTGGGTGCATCTCCGTCGCCAAAGAATACAGATATACTGGAAACCAAGACAACTCGCATCAAACATTCACCGCAAGCCTGTGTGTCCTCTTTGGTTAAAGGTTTTGCAAAAGGCATTCGGCGGAATTCTTGTGTTATTGAAGCCTCCAAATATCGGAACCGGCAGCAAGCGAGAGACGTATAGCAGATCATGAGGATAAGGCGAGCCGGTCTGTTTGTCTTCCTTGTATCGGTGGCACAATTCGGCTTTGGCCAAGACGCCACGGCCAGGGGTGCAACTGGCGATGCGAAGCCGACCTCTCCTGCGACCACTCTCTCATTCCCGTCCACCGCAGCAACCCTCACTCAGGAACAGATCAAGGAACTCATTCAGAAAGTGGCGGACAACGACGATAAGAACGATAAGCTACAACGCGACTACACCTACATCGAGCTCGAAGTCGAGCACAAGCTGGACGGCAAAGGAAACACGAAATCGACCGAGACGAAAACTTACGAGGTCCTCGAAATTTATGGCGACCAGGTCCAGCGACTGATCGACAAAGACGACAAGCCGCTCTCACCTAAGGAAGCTGCCAAAGAGGACGAGAAGATTCAGAAGATCATCGACAAACGCCGGAACGAAACCGACAAACAACGCGAAAAGCGCCTAAAGGCGGAAGAAAAGGATCACGAGGAGTCCCGTAGGTGGGTGCACGAAATCAGCGACGCTTACAATTTCCGCCTGGTGGGCACGGAACTGGTAGGAGGACGCGAGGCCTGGGTTATCGCTGCCGAGCCGCGTCTCGGCTTTATTCCGCATTTGAAGTATGCCAACTATCTTTCCAAATTTCATGGTCGAGTGTGGATCGACAAAGCCGACTTGGAACTGTCGAAGATGGATGTGGAGTGCCTGGACACGGTCTCCTGGGGATTGTTCATCGCGCGCCTGCACAAAGGCACGCGTTTTACGCTCGAGCAAACGCTGGTTAACGGCGAAGTCTGGCTGCCGCAACACTTAACCTTTAAGCTTGACGCCCGTCTCGCCTTACTCAAGGGATTCAAAATCGAGGACGAGCAAACCTTCCGCGACTACAAGAAATTCCGCACCGACGCGAAGATCACAGGCGTCGGAGAAGTGCAGGAGCAGAAGTAGTAGAGGTTTGAGTAGATGGGTTCAGGGCCACTTTGAAGTAGCCAAATCAACCGACCAATTCCAATCCCATGCTTCATGCGGCGGCAGCGATCTCAACAGTTATGGATAGGTCCCTTTTAACTCGTAAGCACGGGCCGTCAGAGCGGGCACATCAGGAAGGTCTTCGGGGTCTTTGGGTTTGGGCAGGTCACATTCATGCGGGACAAGCAAAACCGCTACTTTCGGCGGGCTGGTGATAAAGTCCATGCCGCAAGGCTTCCACGGACCCATTCGATACAAGGCAGGACTTGGCCCGACGGTCTCGTCACAGTAGGACGCTGTGAAGCCGAGACAGATGTGAGTAACGTCTTCACGCAGACGAAGAGGACCGGAGTCCGCAATAGGGGGCGAGATTAGAATCACGTACGTCAGCACTCCCACGCCGCACAGCACCAAGCCTCCTGCGATCGTCGGCGGCAGAAGCAAGATCCATCTCATCGGAATGCAGTCCTCAAACTGTCCAAGCTTGCTCCCGCTCGGTTGTCATGTCAATGCTCGGTTGTGCCTCTCGAAAACCTCGAAGTGTCTGACCGGATGGGAATTATACTTTCTATCCTAATTCTCCTCCGATGCTCATTTTTCTTACGACACTGCTTGGCACTCTGTCTTCTATGTTCCGTTCTCGCGCGGTGCTTGAGCTAGAGAACTTGGCTCTGCGCCACCAAATCGGCGTGCTGCAGCGCTCCGCGAGAAATCGCTGCAAGTTGACCCAAGCGGACCGCCTGTTTTGGGTCTGGCTGTCCCGTCTCTGGCGCGACTGGCGTTCGGCTCTGGCGATCGTCAAGCCCGAAACGGTGGTGGCCTGGCATCGTGCCGGCTTTCGCCGGTTCTGGACCTGGAAGGTGCGGTGCGGCCAACCCGGACGGCCCGCGATTCCCCGCGAGATCCGAGACCTGATCCGCCAGATGTGCCGGGAGAATTCCGGTTGGGGTGCACCCCGCATCCACGGCGAGCTGCTCAAACTGGGTATCGACATCGGCGAGAGCAGCGTCAGCAAATACATGCTGCGCGGCCGCAGGCCGACGTCTCAGACTTGGCGCACCTTCCTGGACAATCACCGCACACAGCTGGTCTCCATCGACTTCTTCACCGTGCCGACCATCCGTTTCCAAGTCCTGTACGTGTTTCTGGTTCTAGCCCATGACCGTCGCCGTATTGTTCACTGCAACGTGACCGCGCACCCAACCGCGGAGTGGACGGGGCAGCAACTGCGGGACGCCTTTCCCTTCGACCAACTGCCGCGCTACCTGCTACGCGACCGCGACGCCATCTTCGGCCAGGACTTCCGAGAACAGGTGCGAGACATGGGCATCCGCGAAGTTCTGTCCACGCCGCGCTCACCTTGGCAGCGAGCCTACGTGGAGCGGGTGATTTGTTCGATTCGGCGGGAGTGCTTGGACCATGTGATCGTGTTCCATGAAAGCTCGCTCCGTCGTATCCTAGCTTTGTACTTAGATTACTATCACCGATCACGAACGCATCTTGCGTTGGGGAAGGACTCGCCCCAGCCACGCTCGATCCAGCCTGCAAAAGTGGGATCCGTCGTGGCCCTGCCACAGGTCGGCGGACTACACCACCGCTACGAACGACGGGTTGCCTGAGACGCCGCCTTCCTCAATATAGGTGTGACGCACGCCGGTGCGATCCTTTAGGCCTGAGCAGATAACCCCTTGCCTGTTTTCGCGACAGGCGAAGCAATCACGGATCTTCTAACCGACAACTTCGCTCTCCACGGCTGCTGCACCTCATCCTTTCGACCGAGATCGAGTTTTCGGTAGGGACAGGCGCGGACGGGAGGCGGACAAACTCCTTCTGCAAGACAGCAGCTGCGCGGGGACTATCAGAAAAGCGACGTTCGAAGACGACCACGATTTCATTGGGCAACTGACGAAAGCCTCGGAATACCAGCCGAAATTAAGTCGTAGAGATGTCCTCCAGGTCTATTACTTCATCCTGCTCCTCCTCGAAGAGTGGGGTGTTTTGGTGTTTTGCTACCCACTCTGAATGAGTTGTGCAGCACCCTCGACTCCCACAGGAGGGAGTACGACTCGCTTTCCGCCTTTGAAAAGGACTTCCAGAGACGCCGCCAGGATTTCACCGCGATACTGCTTGCGATTTTCGAGAGCTCTTTCTCACACGCTTCACTTTTCCGTTTTCTTAGAAGATTCCTCTTCGATGAGCTCCTTCAAGTTGAATCGAATCGCGCTGCTTCGTGGAGCCTCTGGGCCTAGAGTCTTTTCGGCGATTGCCAATGCCCGCCGGTACAACGGCTCCGCGTCCGCGTAGTCGCCCTTGTCCTGGAGTAACGAGGCGAGGTTGTTCAGAGCCGTGGCCACGTCGGGATGATCCGGGCCCAGCACCTTCTCTCGGATGGCCAGCGCCCGCCGGAACCTCGCCTCCGCCCCCGCGTAGTCGCCTTTGGCTTCGAGCAACTCGGCGAGGTTGTTCAGGTTAGTCGCCACGTAGGGATGATCGGGACCCAGCACCTTCTCATCGATGGCCAGCGCGCGCCGGTACAACGGCTCCGCACCCGCGTAGTCGCCTTTGGCTTCGAGTAACGAGGCGAGGTTGTTCAGGTTAACGGCCACGTAGGGATGATCGGGGCCCAGCGCCTTCTCATCGATCGCCAGCGCCCGTCGGTACAGCAGCTCCGCGCCGGCGTAGTCACCTTTGGCTTGGAGTAACTCAGCGAGGTTGTTTTGGCTCTGAGCCACAGTGGGATGGTTGGGACCCAACACTTGCCCCCTGATGTCCAGCGCCCGCCGATACGTGGGCTCCGCGCCCGCGTAGTCGCCCGCCAGCTCTAGGCTGAGTCCCAAATTGTTGAGGAACACTGTATCGTCCGGCTTTAACTCAAGACAGCGCCGAAATGCGATTGCTGAGTTTTTGTATTTCCCTTCGCCGTAAAGTGATTCCCCCAAAAAAAAGGCCGCATCCGCCACTGCCTTGCGATCCGCCGCTAGCTTTTCCTCTCGCTGCCGAAGAGATTGACGAAACCGTGCCGAAGCATCGGGGTAATTCCTCTGGTACAGGGCAGCCAATCCAGCTTCGTAGGTATCGGTCGTTTTCTCACCCCAAGCTCGAATCGCCTTGTCCAGGTCCTCGGGGTCGAGACCGAACTGTTGAGCAACCGCTGCGAGGTTCGCTTTTGGATCTTCTTCGCGTCCCTCTTTCTCGGGCGTCTTGGGAGCGTTGCCTTGGTTGATCTTGGCAGTCAGGGCGGCCAGAACAGAACCGTTCTCGAGCGCCGCACGATCGCGATACTCTACGACCACTATTCTTACGAAGTTCTCGGATTCATTTTCAAAGGAAGGAATCGGGGTGCGCGAATCCCAGGGCGATACCATGACCAGGTCTTTTCCGAGAGGAGATTTCACAATCTGCAGAGACACCCAGTCTTTCTCTTTGTTCTGCGGCGCGAGACGAATCCGCGCCTTTCCGTGATCATCGGTTACGGCCGACCCCCCATCCCCCTCGACCCCAATCTGCACTCCGCTCACAGGATGCTTGCGCACATCCTGCACATTCACCACCAAAATCCCTGCTTCCATCCACAAGATGCCAGCTGACAGACACCGGCACAAACAAACCGCGCATATTAAGCTGAACCAATGCCGCCGGGTGCGTGACATCGCAGTCGATCCTGAAAAGATGGAGGCCAACCAGAGTACACCCCTAGTTCTCCAGCAGAAACAGGATTTCCTAAAACAGCTTCCCTGTAGGTCCTCGGCGCCCCGAGGAAATCGATTGTTGTGCTTTTAATCGTGGTTACCAGAAACAAGTGGTTTCGGAAAGGGCAGAACTAGCGATTTCGAAACTGAAAAATCAACGAGTTCGGGAAACAGCGACGGGAACGTTTTTGGAACGCTCTGAGGTTTTGAGTGGTCCATTCCCAATCCAAGGATCAGTAGCGGAAACGATAGCGGATCTCGGCATAAATCTCCCGTGGGTTATTCCAGTGAAATCCCCCAAAGGTCTGGCTGTTGTCCAATTCAACTCTACGATTAGCGACGTTCAGTGCATTCAGCGAAGCCGAGAATCGTTCGCCAAAGTCTTTCCCCAGCGAGAGATCAAAAGTTGTGTGCTGGGGCAGATGATCGCCAGGATAGGGCTGGTCGGGGAAGGCGTTACTGAAGCCAGATCCGTAGTAAACGTTCGTCGAGGCGTAGGAGCGCCATGGAAGTGTGATGTCGCCGCCCAGATTGAGAGTGTTGCGCTGGTCATGATCGAGTGGAAAAAGCGGACTCGGCGGTGAGAAGTTCGTGAGACCACCGGTTATCGGTAAGGCACCCTCTGCAATCTGGTTTGAATACGCGAGATGAATCTGTCCACGATGTGCAATCCGGGGCGAGCGTAACGTAAGCTCCCATCCGCGAATGACAGCTTGGGCAATCGTAATCGGGAAGCAAGCTCCAGATCCAATGCAGCTGTGATCGAAGAAATTGCTCGCATTGGTTTTGAAGTTGGCAATGTCGAGCGCCCATCCCTTGTACGGGATCATGACTCCAAACTGGTGCTCTTCGTCGCGTTCGCCATGTAGAGCCAGAAAGCCACAGTTATTGGTGCTGCAGAATTGAATAAGCGGACCCGAGACTGTAATCAAAGGCGGCGCTTGATAGTAATGACCATAAAAGGCGCGAAACGTCCAGTTCAGGTGAGGTACATTTAGCGCGGCACTGAAGCGCGGACTTATGGAGTTCTCGGTAACTCCTCCAGAAAAGTGAGTCGGACGCATCCCCGCAGAGAGTGTTAACCAAGGGAAGGGCTTGAACTTGTCGTCGAGAAAAAAAGCCGCAAGACTCCCGCTGGGATGCTCGGTATCTGTAAACGGTGGATTGCTGCCATCGTTGAAGATCGCACCGAACAGTTCGCTGTCGCGCTGATAGAAGGTGTACAAGCCAGTCTGAAGATTATTCTTCGAGATCTGTGCGTTCAGGCTTGCCTGGCCCCCAACATAATTCGATGTGCGATGGTCGGTGGAAGCGATCGGAAAGTCGTCGGGTTTGCTGTCGTAATTGGCAGCGTTGTAATGGTAAAGCGGCGAAACGGTCAGTAAGGTCTTGGCATTGAACGTGTGAACCCAGGAGAAGTTCACGAAGGCATCGCCTTCATGCTGACCATCCCGCAGTCCGATACTGGGATACTGTGCCGCAAAGCCGTTGGCTGCGATATCGGCATTCTCGATGTCATTCGGATTCGGATCATAAGGAATCTGGTAGTAGTCCTTGCGCAGCGAGGTTACGAATCGCAGCTGGTTGGAAGAATCGACGTTGAAAATCAGCGAGCCAAACCCTCCGTATCCGTTGGTCGCATCGTGGACCACCTCAGGCACCGGTGGCTGTAATCCCAGATCGCTTCGATTGCCATTTACGCTTGCGTAGTAAGCAAATCGCTCGGTATGACTACCAAAACTGAGTTGGGCGTTGGTCTGGTAAAAGTTTCCCGCACTCAGAAACAGCTCGCCTTGATTGTTGCGCTCAAATCCAGTGCGGGGGACGATGTTGAAAACACCATAAGTGCGATCGCCGAATTCTGCACTGTAGCTCCCACGATTGGCTTCCAAGTAGTCGATGTCTTTGGGGTCGACCTGTGGGCCGAGATTGGCCGCGATGTTGGTATTGGGGACGGGAATGCCATCCACCAGCCAACTGGTCTGGTGACCTCCACGTATATGAAGCTGGTCGTGCGTTACATAAGAACCGGGGACGTAGTCGGTAATCATTGCAAGACTGTTGCTGTGGGAAGCACTGGGCGTCCGCTGGATGTCCAGACGATCAACCAAGGTAATGGGAGTGGCGGAATCCGTGGGAGCTACAACCGGGCCACCCAGCACGTTAACGGTTTCCTTCGCACCTGTCAGACTTAGCTGAAAATGTACGACCGGCTCAGTGTCGGAGTTGACGATCACACTTTGCGCTGTCTGAGCGAATCCCAGACTGGCGACGCTGATACTGTACTCGCCCACCGGAACGGCGTTGAAGAAAAACTCACCGTTGCTGTCGGTATTCGCACTCCTCGACCATTCGGATGACTTCGCCTTCAGCATCACCATTGCTCCTTGCACGGGTCGATGCTGCGGGTCATGGATAATCCCACGAACGGAGCCGAAGATGGTTGCGAGAGCAGGTACGACCAAGGCCAGGATGACAGCAACGATTGCAGTTCTTCGCAGCATGATTTTTTCCCCATCGTTGACCTCGCAATCTATTTCAAAGACGGAGGCCGAGAAAAACGCCCACATTCAATAGCGGAAACTCAGCATGGGAGATTCCTTCGTCGCGTGCGAGCGTACATACACCAAGATCCGCCCAACGGTTTGATGATTGGAAAGCAGACCTAAGAGAACTTTGAGGAACTACAGGGAGAACTGCGGAGGACCGCGTGTGGACCACTCTCGAACGGCAATGCGGTAACCACTTTCGAGAGCCGAGACCCGAACATCGTCAGCTACGCTAGGGGACGCAAGAACAAATCTTGCCGCATGCAACCCTTGAAATTCTGAAAGAGTAACCGGGACACAGTGCGGACAGGTCTTATTGAACGATCGAACAGCGGGCGTGCTGTCATCAGATGTATTGGGCATCGCAGGCACGCCAGACATGCAATGGTGCTTCCCGTTTCTGCGGCAGCATGCAGCTATGGTTGCGGTCGAAGCAATGGCCACCGGAGATAACACGCCCCAAGCGACCTGCAGCAACACGAAAATGGCGAGAAATCGCCTCATAGCTTGGGTCGCTACGCTAGCACATCACACGCCTGTGTGACAATGGCACTTCTGGCAACTGTTCGCAACTAGCTAAACGATGTCTCGACGGTTAATTGAGTGACTGTGGTGCGTCAAAAGTTATTTCGACGGGGTTGCTTGGCTTCGAATCCGTGTTGCCAATCTCGTAGGATTCGCCTGATCCCAGTACTTCGAACCTGGAACCGTTATACTGCCCAACCGCTGTCACAGTGGTCTCCATGGGACGAAAGCCATTTTCGCGGATGCGCTTTCGCAGAGCGCTCATCTTGAACGTGTTGCCCCGCTTGAGCACGATATCCAACATTCCTTTTTTCAAGCTGACATCGACTGACTTCACCCCGTCGAGCCTTTGGACGGAAAAGCCGACACCGCGAGCACACAGCTCGCAGTCTAACCCGTAAACTTTCAGCTGAATTCGCAAGTACTCGGCCTGTACCGGCTGAACAGCTATCAGCAAACCAGCCAGCGCCACGCTAACGAGCACACCTCTTGCGTAAAAGCTCATTTCCCTCGTCTCCGTCCTCCGAGGAAGAAATAGCTGAAACCAACCATTGCTCGGAATCTGTCGGCCGGTTGCGTGCCATTCGGTTGATCCCACACCCGAAATAGAACTCCAGCCTGGAAGGCTACGCCACGGTAGGTACAAAGAAATGTTGGGCCCGAATAGACTCCCGATCCGCCTGAATTTGGTAAGACAACCACGCCGCTCGAATTCGGCGTAGACTGCTGCGCAACCCAGTCCTGGTAGTGACCACCACCAGGTGGAGGAGTGGTGACGGGTTCGGTTGCGCTTCGCCAAGCGTGTCCAATCCTCTCGCCCGTCGTTTCCCAAAACAACCGGAAATCTGGCTTAGGATAGTCGTGGGCCAAGAACGGAGGTCGCCAACCGAGCGCAAGACTGGTGAGGAACGTATCGCTCTGATGATCAAGTTCGTGGCTGTTCCACGCTCCATAATGTTGAAATCCGGCCCCCGTCCAAACCGAGTACGTCCGCGAAATATGCCCGGCCGCAAGGGCACCATATAGACCGGGTTGGCGGTCGAGAGGAGGGCCATCCGCTCGTAGAGGTTGCTGGGTTAATGCTGAGCCTCCGACGAAAAGTGTGCATTCGTTACGCGTCGCGATTCCAGTTGATTTGTGAACAAATCGCCACGCCAACAATCCTTCTACTTCAGGGTTGCCAGGCATCGTCGCGGCGAAACGACCTACCGGGTGTTCTCCAGGGTTTAAATGGAATGTTGTAGAGACCGAAAATTGAAGGTTTTGTTTCCATCCATAGCTGAATTTTGATCCCGTCATCGCAGAGCCTAAGCGCCACATGACGGAAGTCTCGACGCTTGAATCGTGGACGCCCAAGACGGTCGTGGAATAGCCGAAGGCAGGGCCGTGACCATCGCCCCATAGAGATGTCGCGCTCAAGCAGTAGACGCAGAAAACAGTCTTCAAAATGCGCAATCGTGAGGCCAGCTTAGCACCTCAAACCTCGCAGATTTCCTCGGAAGTCTCCCAAAACGGCACCATATTATACTCCGCCGAATCCT
>Ga0210401_10005028_pt1 | contig 13662 bp, 12 predicted proteins | sample IncBWH32MmetaG_FD_150866 | JGI IMG/M metagenome (GOLD analysis project Ga0210401, IMG submission 150866) | Forest soil microbial communities from Barre Woods Harvard Forest LTER site, Petersham, Massachusetts, United States - Inc-BW-H-32-M | ecosystem: Environmental > Terrestrial > Soil >... | reverse complement strand
GGGGTGACCTTCGACGGTGGCATACACGCGCTGAGCGGTAGGGCCGATGTGGAACTGCTCACCGCGCTCTGAGCTCCACCCCGACGGGGCTGTTCCCGCCGGCGCATGCGCCGGCGGGCGGGGCCGCGCATGCGCGGCCCCGGGAACGGCCGCATGCGGCCGTTCCAGCCGCGCCGCATGCGGCGCGGCTGCCATTGGCGCATGCGCCAATGGCCACCCAACCACCTACGGGTGGCGCACCAAACCGACGGTGTGGCTCGAAGCAGTTTGCGCGGGGTTCATCCTCGATGAGCTGCGGTGAGCCGACCGAGCTTCGATCGCGTCCGCCGCAGCCGGAGCGCCGCCCGCCAGCCGGCACGCGCGGCTCACGCGCGCTGCGCCCGGGCGGCACGCGATCGCGGTCTGGACGGCGGCGGCGAGCCGCTCGGGGGTGAGGCGGCGGGGCGCGAGGCGCACGCCGGCCCCTGCCACCTCCACGCGGCGGGCGGTCTCCAGCTGGTCGCGCCCGAAGGGCACCACCACGACCGGCACCTTTGCGCTCAGCGCCTTCTGCGTGATGCCCATGCCGCCGTGGCACACGACGCACGCGGCGCGCTCCAGGACGGCGCCGTGAGGGACTAAGCGCTCGACCCTGCTGCCGGGGGGCGGGTCGAACTGGTCGGGGTCGTGCGCCGCCGTGGTGGCGAGCACCGACATGCCCGCCGGCGGCAGCGCCTGCAGCGCGACGTGCACCAGGCGGCGGTCGTGCTGGCGCTCGGTCGAGCAGGTGACCAGCACCAGCGGGTCTCGCATCTGCGCCAGCCATGGCGGCGCCAGGGTGGCTGGGTCCCAATTAATCGCCCCCACCAGGCGCACGTTCTCCGGCCAGTCGCGGCGCGGGTACTCGAAACCCTCGGCCGTCAGCGACAGCAGCAGCGGCGGGCGCCTCAGCAGGTCGGTGAAGTGCGCGAGCCCACCGAGGCCGCTCCGTGCGCGCAGCGCATTCAGCGCCGGCACCGTCATGCGGTCGATGTTGGCGTCCCACAGGCGACGCATCACGGTGTCGCGCGCGCGACCGAGCGGTCCGCGCGGAGGCGCCAACCCCGGCCCGTAGGCGGGCGCGTCGCGCGAGGGGAGCATCAGCAGAAAGGGGCAGTACATCGCCCACGGGCGTCTCGACGCCTCGGCCACCGTCGCCGCCCCCCAGCAGTTGACGTCGATCAGCAGCAGCTCGGGGTCGTGGGCGTCGATCGCGCGCTCGATGTCGGGCGCCTCGTGCTGCGCCCGTGCGAGGAACGTCGCCAGCGCGCGCCTGCCCTTCGCGGGCACCGTGCGCGCCTTGTAGTCGTCGAGCTCCACCGCTTCGACCTCCGCTGCGACCGGCGCGGCGTCGATGCCGAGCGCGCGCATCGACTCCACCTGCGAGCCGAGCGTGCGCAGCGCGAGCGCGTGGCCGCGTCGGCGCAGCTCCTGCATGATCGGCACCACCGGGTAGAGGTGCCCGCGCGCGGGAGAGGTGTACACGAGGATCCTCAACCGACCGTCTCCTCCGCGCTCCTCTGTGTGTTCTGCCGCCCGCTGCCCTGTGTTTTGCCCTTCCGCGAGGGCGGCGGCTCCTCGCTCCCTCCCCCGACCTCTCCCTCCTCCGCGAGCAGGCGCTCGATCGCGGTGGTGATCGTCGCCCGCACCTCGGCGCGCTCGAACCCCAGGTCGTGCGAGAGCAGCCACCACGTGTGCACGTCGCATAGCGCGATCAGCGCGGCCCGGCAGCGCACGCGCTCGGCTCCGTGGCGGGTATCCAGCTGGGGGCCGAACGCGTGCTCGATCCAGCTGTAGTGCATCTGGCGCGCCATCTGCGAGAGGTTGGCGAGCGGAGGGGGCCCGCTCTCCAGCCATGCGCCGACGCGCAGCGAGCGCTCGCCCCACGCCTCGTAGTGATCGAGCACGTTCTCGACCGCGCCTTCGACGTCGCCCGGGTGGGCGCTCCAGCGCTGCTCCAACGCCTCCGCGGCGCTGCTCGCCAGCGCCTGCATCAGCAGCCCGTCCTTGGAGCCGAAGTGGCGCAGCAGCGTCTGCTTGGTGACCTTCGCCCGGCTCGCGAGATCCTGCAGCGACACCTTCTCCCACTGGCCCCGCGTGAACTCCTCGACCGCGGCGTCGAGCAGCGCCTCGCGGGTGCGCTGCTGCGCCTCCGCGCGCGCCACCTGTCTGTACGGGCGTCTGCCGATCTCGGCCGTCAACCTAATCAGCTGCTCGTCGGGTGTCAACACGTCAATCCTGCAGCGCCATCGCCGCCGGCACGCAGGCGGCGATGTAGCCCGGGAGCGCGAGGATCGCGAGGGCCGTGGCGCTCACCAGCGCGAGGCTCTCGATGCCCGCCAGCGCCGTGACGGAGTGCACGACGGGGAAGTTGACCACGTTGGCGAGCACGCGATCGGTCAGCTGCTGGCCGTAGAGGCCGAAGAGCGCCCCGACCAGGCAGCCGACACCCACCAGCAGCAGGCTCTCCAGCAGGATCGTGCGCCACAGTTCGGCGCGCGCGAACCCTTCGAGCTTGAGCTTGGCCAGGCGCGGGCGGCGCTGCCACACCAGGGCGCCCATCGCGGCCGCCATCGCGAGCACCGCGGCGATCGGGATCAGCGTGGCGATCTGGGTGAGGCTCGCGAGCGCCTGGCGGCTGAGCGCGCTCTGTGCGGAGGCGTGCTGTGCAGCCGTCTCCACCGCCAGCCCGAAGCGATTGTCACCCGGCGCTCCCGCCGCCCCGGAGCGACCGCCAGGGCCCTCCGCCGACGCGGATCGATTGCCGCCCGTGCCCTCCGCCAGCGCTCGTTCGATCTCGCGGGCACCCCGAACGGGCGCGATACCGGGGGCGAGCGTGATGGCGTACGCGGTTGCGTCCCCACTGCCCCACGCGCGCGCGTAGTCGGACGCGTTCATCACGATCGCGCCCGGCTCCCAGCTGAGGTTGGTGGAGAGCGCCGCGACGCGGAACGTCTGTGGGTCGGGGCTCGGCAGCGTGAACGTCTGACCGATGCGCAGGTGGTGTTCTTCGGCGAGCGCCTGGGAGAGCACGACCCAGCCGCCGGCGCGCACGCGCGCGGTCGCCTGGCGCGGGTCGCCTCGCAGGAGCTGGTTGATGGGCACCAGCGGCGACGCGTCGCGCGGCGGGGCGAACACCAGCACGCGGCGCTCGCCGTAGTCGAGCAGCCCGCTGCGGTAGAGGCCCACTGCGCGCACGCCCGGCAGGCGCTCCAAGCGCGCCTGCAGCGTCGGCTGAAACGGCGCGGTCTGCAGGAGATTGTAGGAGCCGGCCGGGGCGACCCACACGTCGGTGAACGCGTTCATGTCGTGCGCCGCGTCTTCGAGGCCGGCGAGCAGGTCGCCGTGAGCCCCCTGGATCGCGACGCTGCCGAACACCGCCACGGCGCCGGTCGCCGCGATCGCCATCGCCCGCGCGCGGGCGCCGCGCAGCTCCATCGCCGCGACGTGCGCGACCGGGCTCGTGATCCTGCCCGCCAGCCGCGTGACGAGCGCGAGCGTCGCGCTGAGCGCGAGCGGCAGCTCCAGCAGCAGCGCGCCAAACAGCAGCGCCATCCCCGCCAGCGCCGCGTTCGGCGCGAGCAGCAGGATCGCGGTGGCGCCCGCGAGGCACGCGACACCGGCGAACGGCGGCAGGAACTCCCGCTCCAACCCGGCGTGCGGGGTGGCGCCGCCGCCGCCAAGGCGCCCGCGTGTAGCGGCTTTGCCGGGAGGCGAGTCGTCGAGGCCGGTTTTGCGGGGCAGGTCGTTGATTGCGGCTTTGCGGCGAGAGCCAGCGATCGCCGCGAGTGGATCGCCCGCTAGAGGGTGGCGCAGCCGGCCGAAGGCCGGCTGGCCGAAACGGGGATGCGAGCCGAAGGCGAGTGTCTCCCGGCTTCGGTCGGGCCCCTCTTTTCCGGAAAAAACGTCGCGCAGCGGGCTCATCACCGCCACGACCGCCGCCGCCATCCCTCCGCCCGCGGCGAGCGCCACGCTCTGCCAGCCCACCACGCGCTGCGAGCCGAGCGCGAACGCTAGGGAGAGGAACGCCGGGTTGGAGTGGAACAGGTGGATCGAGAGCTCCTCGCCCAGCGCCAACCCGAGCACGCACGCGATCAGCCCCAGCACCACTGCGTCGAGCGTCAGCACCGCGATCGCCGTCCGCGCGGTGTATCCGTCGCGGCGCAGGTCGGCGATCAGCCGGCGCCGCTGCGCCACCGTCAGCAGCATCGCGTTGAACGCGAACAGGAACCCCACCAGCGCGCAGATCGCCGCAAACAGCGAGGTCGCTTGGTCGCTCGCCGCGGCGGCCTTCGCGAACAGCGTCTCGTCGTAGCCGATCGGCTCGACGTTCAGCCGGCCGGCGGCGATCCGCTCCAGGGCGGCGCGCACCCGCGCCTGCGCGCCGGGCGCCGGCTGCACGAGGATGCGGCTCACACGCGCGCCCACGCCCGCCAGTTCCTGTGCGAAGGCGAGCGGCGCCAGCGCGATCGGGGTGCCGACCAGCGCGCCGATCTGACGGGCGTGCAGCTGCTCGTACAGCGGCGCCGTGGCGGTGTGCCCGGCGAGCTGGAAGGTCGCTTCCTGGCCGAACCGAGTCACGCCGATGGCGCGCGCGAGCGGCGCGGGCAGCACCACCGCGCCGACCCCGCCGAACGGCGTCAGCTCGACGTGGCGCACCAGCGCGCCGCCGAGCTTGGCGAGGGTGGCGTCGGCGCCGATCAGCTTCACCGACTCCGCGCCCTGCGGCCCGGAGGCGTTGGCGTCGGCTTCCAGCAGCGGCGCCGCCGTGCGCACGCCGGGGATTGCGCGCACCCGCACAAGCGCGCTCTGCGGGAAGCCCTGCGGGTCGCGCGCCAGCAGCTGCAGCGTCGCGCGCCCGGCGATCCCGCGCATGAGCGCCGCCACCGAGCTTTGCAGGCTGGAGCTCGACACCTGCGAGGCGAACAGCAGCGCCACCCCGGCGGCGATCCCGAGCACCGCCAGGCACTCTTGCGCCAGGCGCGCGCGCAGGCGCACGCGGTAGAGGCGTACGACGTTCGACGGTTTCACGGCTACGCCGCGTCGTCGGGGATCGGAGGCCCGCCCACCAGCCCACCAGCCCGCTCGCCGACGCGCCCGTCCATGCCCACGCCACCATCCACGCGCGCGCCGATCCATCCGGCGAGCTTTCCGTCCGCCTGGGCGGACGGAAGCGGCCCAGCTCGCTCGGCCTCGTAGTCCGACAGCCGGCCGTCGCGCAGCGCGAGCACGCGGTCGGCGTACTCGGCCGCCATCGGGTCGTGGCTGACGAGCATGATCGCCACGCCGCGCTCGCGGCACAGCCCCCGCAGCAGCTCCAGCACTTCGCGCCCGCGCTGGGTGTCGAGGCTGCCGGTCGGCTCGTCTGCGAGCAGCAGGCTGGGCTCGGTCGAGAGCGCCCGCGCGATCATCACCCGCTGGCGCTCGCCCATCGAGAGCGTCTCGGCGCGGTGGCGCAGGCGTTCGCCCAGCCCCAGCCGTTCCAGCAGCGGCGCGACCTCGCGCTGGGCCGCGCTCCAACGGTGGGTCTTCAGCAGCTTCAGCACCGCGTTGTCGATCGCGCTGACGCCCGGCAGCAGGTCGAAGCTCTGGCGGATGAAGCCCAGTTCGGTGAGCCGGAAGCGCGAGGCTTCGCGCTCGCTCAGCGAGGAGGTGTCGCGTCCGCCGATCAGCACGCTGCCCGACGTGGGCGCCAGCAGCGTCGCCACCATCAGCAGCAGCGTCGTCTTGCCCGACCCGCTCGGCCCGTATAGCGCCACCATCTCCCCGGCCTGCACGCGCAGCGACACGCCGTCCACGGCGCGCACCGGCTCGCCGCCGACCGCGGGGTAGTGCTTGACGAGGTCACGCAGCTCCAGCACCGGTGCTCCTCACGTGCGTGGCGCGCGTGACTGGGCGATCGCCTTCGCGCGTCGGGGCCGCCGCGCGAGCGATCGTTCTCATGGCGGCTCTCGCCAGGCGGACCCTGGCCCTGGCGGAACGGTGTTTGGCCCGCGCCGGGCAGGGCTCCTTGGCGACGGTGCTGGCGCTGGAGCCGTCGGCATAGGTGAACGCCGCGGCAAACGGCCATCCGCCGGCGGGGCAGCGCGCGGGCACCAGCACGGTGTTCGCGCCGCGCGCTAGATGCGGCCCGCTCGCGCCGATCGTGAGCGTCAGGTCGGCCAGCGAGGTTTCCGACGCCGACGGCAGCGTCGGGATCGGCGGGAGCGGGATCACGAGCTCTTCCCCGTAGGGGGCGTGGGCGGGGACCACCGTGCCGGTGACGATCACCTGCGCCGGCACCGGCTTCGAGCCTTCGCCGAGCAGCTCGAGCGTCGGGTCGTTGCCTCGCGGCGGGCCGACGAATGCCCACAGGGCGACTTCCTCCCTGACCACTTCCGGTCCGACGAGCGCCTCGGCGAGCGCGTGTCCCCTGCCCACTAGCGACTGCGCAGGGCAGCCTCCGGGGCCGTGGGCTTCAAGCGTCGCCGCGCTGCAGCTGCGCAAGCTCGGCACTTCGAGCGTCAGCCCGGCGGGGAGGCTCAACACCGAGCGATGCACCGGTGATGGCACGCCCTCCTCGCCGCCGGTGTATTGAATCGCGAGCGTCAGCGCGCCCTTGGCGCCCGCCCGGTTGGGGGAGAGCGTGGGCACGAGTGTCGCCGAGGTCTGCGCCCGCGCGGACGCTGCCAACGCCGCACAGAGCGTCAGGGCCGCGGCGAGGGCGTGGGGGGCCCTCGCCGCGATCGTGGCCCGAGTCGCTGGACTCGGGCTACGTGTGTTGCTCCCTCTGCGAATCATAGCTCCCAAAATCCCACAATGTTCTAGCATTCTAGCACAATAACAAAACCAGTCACAGGCGCCCCAATTTCATGTAACTCAGGGTAACACGATTTTCGCGAGTGTGCGGCTCGCCGCCGCGCGTCGTAAGCTCTCGCGCGGCGTGCACCATCCGATCTCCTACTTCCAGGCGGTGATCCTCGGCCTCACGCAAGGGATCGCCGAGCCGTTCCCGATCTCGAGCCTCGGGCACGCCGTGGTGCTGCCGCGGCTGTTCGGGTGGAACATCCACCAGAACGACAAGTTCTTCCTCACGTTTCTCGTCGCCACGCACTTCGCCACGGCGCTCACGCTGCTGCTGTTCTTCATCCGCGATTGGGTCAAGATCGTCGGCGGCGTCCTACGCTCGCTGCGGATGCGCGAGATCCGCGAGGACGACGTGTACGCACGCCTCGGCTGGCTGCTCGTGGTTGGCACGATCCCCGCCGGGATCATCGGGCTGCTGCTGCAGGAATCGCTGCGCAAACTGTTCGCTTCCGCGTCGATCGCGGCCGCCTTTTTGATCGTCAACGGGATCGCGCTGCTGATCTTCGAGCAGCTGCGCAAGCGCCAGCCGCGGCCGGGCGACTATCTCGGCGACGCCGATGAGCGCATCGCCAAGCTCAGCTGGCGTCAGGCGATCGCGGTCGGCACCTCGCAGGCGGCGGCGCTGATCCCCGGCATCTCGCGCTCGGGCTTCGCGATGGGGGGCGGGCTGATCGCGGGTCTCTCCAACGAGGACGCCGCGCGCTACTCGTTCCTGCTCGCCACCCCAGTGATCCTCGCCGCGGCGGCGCTGAAGCTGCCGGAACTGCTCGGCTCGCAGGGCAACGGCGTGCGCGGCCCCGCGCTCGTCGCCGGCCTCTGTGCGGCGGTGACCACGTTCCTGGCGGTGAAGTTCCTGCTGCGCTTCTTCCAAGCCAACCGGCTGTCGCCGTTCGGGATCTACTGCATCGCGTTCGGGGGGATCTGCACGGTCGCGTTCGCGGTGTGATCGGGCACGGGAGCGCTTGAGCACTCGGGGGCGAGCGCTCAACGCGAGACTGCGTAGCGCAGCAGCAGGAGCCCTTCGCTCTCCAGCACATCGCGCAGCTCCAGTGCGACCGTCGGTTGCAGTTCCGGTCCGCAGACGATTCGCAATGTCGCCGCCGCCTCGCCCTCGCCGCCGCCCGCGAGTTTGGGGGCGAGCGACAGAAACAGCTCGTCGACAACGCCCGCCCGCAGCAGCGCGCCGTTCAGATGCGGGCCGCCCTCGCACAGCACCGTGCGCACCCCCCACCGGGCGCGAAGCTGTCCGAGCGCGGCAGGCAGGTCGAGGTGGCCGTCGCGGGCCGCGCGCACGTAGTCGATGGCGGGACGCTCGGCCAGCTCGCCGGTGCCAGACGGCGTCAGGACGGTGTCAGACGGCGTCAGGATCACGACCCGCGCGGCGGGATCGGCGAGCAGCGGGATCGCTGCGGGGAGCACGAGACTGGCCGAGACGATGCACGCGAGCGGTTCCTCCGCCAGCCCCCGCGCGCGGCGCAGCCCCCGATGGGCCTCGCTGCGCACGAGGCGGCCGTAGCGCTCGGCGCGCACGGTGCCGGCGCCGACCAGCACCGCGTCGACGGCGGTGCGCAGCGCGTGGAAGAGCTCGCGGTCGGCGCGGTTGCCGATAGACCCGGAGCGTCCCTGCAGCGCGGCGCGTCCGTCGGCGGTGCACGCCATGTTCAGGAACACGCGCGGGCGCCCGCGCGCCGGCGGCGCGTCGCGCGGATCCCACAGCCGCAGGCGCTCCACCGCCTGCTCCGCCGTCGTTTGCCGTGCGGGCCCGTCGAGCAGCGATGCGACGACGGCCGCGCTGGCGGGGGTGGGCTCGGAGGTCATCCACCAACCCTAGCCGCGGGCGCTGCCGCTCGCCTGCGACGAGCGCGAAGGGGGCCCTGCGCCCGCCCACGACGAGGTGCGCGGGGGTGCTGCGCCTGCCCGCGACAATCGCGGCCTCGGAGGCGCCGCTCCACTCGTGGCGAGCGCGTCAACATCCTGGGAACACGACAGCCTCCCCACCTGCTACCGTCGTGCCCGTTGGGCCGGACAGAACCGGCGTAAAAGCAGTGCAAGCGCTCGCAGGTCGAGGCTCTTCGCAGCATCCTCCGCGCAGCAGCACGCACGAATCGTGGAGGAATGCCACATGCCTACTGGCACAGTGAAGTGGTTTAGCGACGACAAGGGGTTTGGCTTCATCACGCCCGATGACGGAGACAAGGACCTGTTCGTCCACCACACCGGAATCAACGGCGAGGGCTACCGCTCGCTGCAGGAGGGCTCCAAGGTCTCATACGACGCCGAGGAGGGCGACAAGGGGCCCAAGGCGGTCAACGTCAGCACGATCTGAGCTGACTCTCGTCGCCCCTGGCGGTGTCTCGTCGCCCCTGGCGGCCCCTGGCGGCGTCCTCGCTCGCTCGTGTGCTGAGCACACTTCGCTCGCTGCGTGCTTGCCAGGAACGACGAGCCATCCGTCAGGTCGACTTCGTCGCCGGCAAGCTCGGCGGCAGAGAAAGCTCGGCGGCAGAGTTCGTTGCATGAATTAGAAGTCGTGCCGAAGCACTAACCTTTGGGGGTCCGGTCGCCGCCGGGCCCCTCTGGTATGTCGACCGACGCGACCACAGTTCGCCTGCGAGACAGGCTGCTCGACGACCCCGCCGGGCCGGGGTTGAAGGGCACGCCCTCCTGGCGGCGAACGCGTTCGGCCGGTGACGGGCAGCGCGTTCGAGCACAGGCGCACGCCCGCCGGGGCAAGGCGATCGCAGCGGCGGCGTTGATCTGGATCGGCATGTGCGTGCTGCTGATCGTGCTGGCGGCCGCCGACCGCCCGAGCTTTCTTTCCTCGCCGTCGCACTACGGCTTCTTTCCCCATTGGCTGGCCGGACCGCTGGGAGGGTTGTGGCCGGGGTTCACGCGCAGCCCGCAGGCGATCAAGGCGCTGCTGACGGGAGCGCTCGTGACGATGTACGCGGCGTATGTGGTCGGCCTGAAGTACGTGCCGCTGCTGCGGGCGCGCTGGACGATCGCGACGATCGCCGCGATGCACGCGATCCTGCTGCTCTCGCCGCCGCTATCGCTGACCGACGTGTTCAACTACATCAACTACGGGCGCATGGGGATGCTGCACGGCTTCAACCCCTACACGACGATCCCCGCGCTCGGGCCGCACAGCGACCCCAGCTATGCGCTGAGCAACTGGCACCAGCTGCTCACCCCCTACGGGCCGCTGTTCACGCTGATCACCTACGCGGTGGTGCCGTTTGGGATCGCGGGGGCGCTGTGGACGTTCAAGGTCATGCTGATGGTGCTCAGCCTGGCGACGCTGCTGCTGGTGTGGCGGTGCGCGCGGCTGCTCGGCCGGGGTGGGCGGGACTGCATTCGGGCGATCGCGCTGGTGGGGCTCAACCCGCTGGTCCTCGTGTGGGGTCTCGGCGGAGACCACAACGATTTCTTCATGGTGTTCTGCATCACGCTCGCCTTCTACCTGCTGCTGCGCGCGCGGGCGCCCGGGATCGCCCCGGAGCTAGAGTCCATAAAGCCCAACGCGTCAACCGACCTCGGGAGCACAGCGCCGCTGGGCGCGGCCCCGGGGTCGAACGGCGAGCCGCTCGTGGATCCCCTGACGGCGCTGGCGGTCAGGATCGACGGTGGGCGTCGCGATCCGGGGGCGGAGCGGCGGTCGTGGATGCGCCCGCGTGCGTGGCTGCTGCCACCGGCGTCGCTGGAAATCGGGGCGGGCGTCGCGCTGGCGGCGGCGATCGCGCTGAAGGCGTCGGCGGCGATCTTCGTGCCCGTGGTGCTCGTCGCGCTGCTCAGAGCCCCGCGCCGGATGGCGCGGGTGGCGCTGGGGCTCGTGGCCGGCGGGGCGGTGCTCGGCGCCGCCGCCGTGGTGGCGTTCGGCTTCCACATCCCCGATCTCGGCGTCCAGGGCCGGCTGGTGATCCCGATGAGCCTGCCCAACCTGCTCGGCCTCGTGCTGGGGCAGGGCGGGGAGACGGCAACGATGCGTAGGCTGCTGAGCGGGGTGCTGGTGCTGAGCGTGCTCGGCTGCTGTGTGCTGGCGTGGCGCCGGCGCGACGCGCTGACCGCGGCGGGCTGGGCGACGATCGCGCTGATGGTGACCCTCAGCTGGGTGCTGCCGTGGTATGTGCTGTGGGTGCTGCCGCTGGCGGCGCTGTCGCGCTCGCGGGCGCTGCGCGCGAGCGCGCTCGCCTTCGGCGCCTTCCTGCTGCTCACCTGGATGCCGCTCGCGACCGCGATGGACAACGCGCTCGGGATCCGGCCAACCAGCACGACGCTGGGGCAGCAGCACCAGCGCTTCGTCAAGGAACTGCTGCACTGAGCGGCGAGAGCGGTGACCCGCCGCAGCGGTGAAGCCGCCAGTTGGGGAGGGGCCAGTCGGGGAGGGGCCGATTGGCTGGATGGCGTCCGCTTGCGCTGCGGTCAGGCGCCCGCGATTGGCCCGCCGCCCGCGGGTGGGTGGGATCCAGATCCACCGTCGACGGCGCTGACCCGCGCTTCGCCCTCGGGCGCGCGCCCGTCGCGGCCGACGTAGCCGTCCTTGCCGCCGGCACACAGATAGACCGCGTCGCCCTCGCCGACGTTGCGCACGCGGCGCACCGTGGCGGCGTCGACGCGGGCGCAACCGCCTTCCTGCAGGCGGTGGACGGTGCCGTCGCCGAACTCCATCTCGATCGCGCCGCGGTGCACGAAGTAGAGCTCCTCCTGCTCGTCGTGGTAGTGGCGGCCGGTCTGGTAGCCGGGCGGCATCACGATCGCGTTGACGCCAAACGCGGTGACGCCCAGGCCCTTGCGCAGCTTGCGAAAGCCGTAGCCCTCGCCGAGCGCGTCGAGGTCGCCGACGGCGTAGCCCTCGCCGACGGTCACGTTGGGGTAGTCGGATGCCTCCATGATGGTCTCCTTGGTGGTCGGGTTTTCGCGGTTCATGTATAGGGGAGAAGGGGCGTGGTCGGCTGGCGGCGATCGTGCGCCCGCGTGCAACTCGATGGCAGAGGGCTGGGCTCAGTGGTCGGCGACGCGCCCGCCCTCCGGCACCAGCGGCCGCCCCTCACCGGCCCAGCGCAGCAGACCACCGTCCAGTGAGTACGCCTCGAAGCCTGCGGCGCGGAACGCCTGCGCGGCCATCAGCGAGCGCGCGCCGACGCGGCAGTAGAAGACGACCGGCCGCTCGCGATCGATCTTGCCCTCGCGCGCGGGCAGCGTCAGCAGCTCGATGTGGAGGCTGTCGGCGATGTGGCCGGCCTCGCGCTCGTAGGCCTCGCGCACGTCGATCACCTGCGGTGCGGGATCGTCCGCGGTCCACTCCTGCACGGTCGCGGGACTCACCTCCAGCGCGGAGGATCGATCGGTGGCGCTCACAGTGGGAGCGTAGCGTCCGGCTGGATCCCCGCGCCCGAAGGCCACCGCTCGCGCGACCAGGCCCCGGGCGCGCCGAAGGGGAGCGCGTTGTGAAGGTGTGGGCATTAGCATCCATGCTCCGATGCAGACGCTCAGCGATACCTACACGATCCCCCAGGAGCACCTCGACCTCTGCGCCACGATCGGCCAGATCGCGCGCGAGAAGATCGCGCCGCGCGCGGCGGAGATCGACGAGCGCGCCGAATACCCGTGGGATGTTCGCAAGCTGCTGGCCGAGCAGGACGTGCTCGGGCTGCCGTTCCCCGTCGAGCACGGGGGCACCGGCACCGGCACGCTGATGCTGAACATGGCGGTGGAGGAGATCGCCAAGGTGGACGCCGCGTGCGCGCTGATCCTGATGGTGCAGGAGCTCGGCACGCTGCCGATCCAGCTGTTCGGCTCGGACGAGCTCAAGGAGCGCTTCCTGCCGAAGTGCGCCAGCGGCGAGTGGTCGCCGGCGTTCGCGCTGTCCGAGCCCGAGGCGGGGTCGGACCCCGCCGGGATGAAAACGACGGCGGTGAAAGACGGCGATGAGTGGGTGATCAACGGCACCAAGAACTGGATCACCAACCTCGGGGTGGCCGACTTCTACATCTGCTTCGCCGTCACCGACCGCGAGACGCGCCGTATCACAGCGTTCGTGGTGGAGGCCGACCGCCAAGGCTTCAGCGTCGGCAAGCTCGAGCACAAGCTCGGCATCCGCGCCTCGCCCACCGGCCAGCCGATCTTCGAGGACGTGCGAGTGCCGCAGGAGAACGTGATCGGCGAGGTCGGCCGCGGCCTGCGGGTGGCGCTCGGAACGCTCGAGCGCACGCGCCTGGGGGCGGCGGCGCAGGCGGTGGGGATCGCGCAGGGCGCCACCGACTACGCGGCCGGCTACGCCCGCGAGCGGGTGCAGTTCAAACAGCCGATCATCGAGCACCAGGCGATCCAGTTCAAGCTGGCAGATATGGAAACACACACGGCGGCGGCGCGCGAGCTTCTGTACAAGGCATGCGCGATGGCCGATCGCGGCGATCCGCGGCGCGCGAAGTACTCATCGATGGCGAAGGTGTTTTGCTCGGACACGGCGATGGCCGTCACGGTCGACGCCGTGCAGGTGCTGGGCGGGTATGGCTACGTGAAGGAGTACCCGGTGGAGCGGATGATGCGCGACGCGAAGATCACCCAGATCTACGAGGGCACCAACGAGATCCAGCGGCTCGTGATCGCCCGCACGCTTAAATAGCCGTCCCCAACACATCGTCGTGGCCCTAACCTTAAAGGGCGATGCGCGCACCCAAGCCCACCGACACCGCCGCTCAGCTGAGGAAGATCGGGCTGGCGGCGCTGGTGGCACTGTCGCTCGGGTTGGTGGTGATCGTGGTGGGCGAGGGGTTCAGCACGGTGGGAGCGGTGCGGGTG
>Ga0210401_10005027_pt1 | contig 13664 bp, 15 predicted proteins | sample IncBWH32MmetaG_FD_150866 | JGI IMG/M metagenome (GOLD analysis project Ga0210401, IMG submission 150866) | Forest soil microbial communities from Barre Woods Harvard Forest LTER site, Petersham, Massachusetts, United States - Inc-BW-H-32-M | ecosystem: Environmental > Terrestrial > Soil >... | reverse complement strand
GAAGCGCGGTTCTCTTTTGGAACAGCTTCGGTTTAGTCGACCTTGTGACGGCGGTAATGTTGGGGGCGCTGTCTGCACCTGGCCCGAGCCGGGTGTTTTTTGATGATCCGGGCAGCGCTTTAATGAGCAGCGTACCATGGATTCTTATTCCGTGTTTTCTGGTGCCATCGCTTAGTTTCGTGCATCTGGTCGTCTTCTATCAAACGCTAAGGTTGCCCGCAGCAGAGGGTCGGAAAGCGCTCTCGGCCGCGAGCGCCACGCTTCGCGGATAGCAAAGCGGCGCTCAGGATTGAGCATGAGCATGTCACCTAAAGTAGATCGAAAAACAGCTCCGTAGGGGCTCAATCTTCATCGCTTTGGGCGAAAAAAACGGGCCCAGCTCCGTAGGAGCGAAATCGTTATAGAAACGATAACGTTAAAGGCGACCAGCTCCGTTAGGAGCGACATAGAAGGGGATTCTCGATTAGATGTCGCTCCTACGAAGCTGATCGTTTTTTCTCCGCTTAAGCTATAAAGATGTCGCTCCTACGGAGCTGGGTATGACGTCGGCTGAATCAGGTCCGGAGCGGGATCACGTTTCTCCATCCGGCGCCTGATCGGAAAAACAGTGCCGTAGGGGCTCAATCTTCATAGCTTTTGAGCGAAAAGATCGGTCCCAGCTCCGTAGGAGCGAAATCTTTATAGAAACGGTAGCGCCCACACCACGTTCAGCGTAGGAGACGACAGTTCTTTTCCAGGCGGCTTAGCGAAAGGAGTTGGGAAACGGTCGCCGGAGATGCCGTGTACAAAATGAGGTACGACATTCGCGAGAATCGCTCCGGCAAAGAAACAAAAAATGTAGTCCAAAAAGGTCATATCGACTGTCCTTCCTCTGCGAGCGTTGGGTTATAAATCCGCCAGGCGTTTGATAATTTCGCCTGCCCTGAACAACGTTTCCCTTTCTTCTTCGCTGAGCTGAGCAACGGCCTGAGACAGCCAGGTGCGTTTCGCGTCCTTTGCGCGACTGCGTACCGCGGTCCCTTTGGCGGTGAGCTCAATCTTCATTTGCCGACCGTCGGTCGGATGCGGTTTACGCTGCACCAAGCCCATTTCTTCCAATGTCGCGACCGTGGCGCTCATGGATTGCGGACGCACACTTTCCGCGCGAGCAAGCTCGGCCGTGGTAGCAGGTCCATCGTTCGCTAGTCGGGCTAGAACCGCGTATTCAGTCAAAGAAAGCTCATGCCCGGACGCAGCCGCTCTGATTCTGCGCACCAGAAGGCCGACGGCCTGAGCGAACTCGATAGCAGCGACGTCCGAGAACTTCCGTGGCATGGCGATAAGATAATAACAGGTAAACTGATAAGTTCAACTGATAAACTAAGGAGTTCAGGAGCTCTGGAGCGCTGCTTATGTCCCGAGGAGACTGTTTCTTTGCCTCTATTGAAGCTCGTCTCTATGTGCCATGGCGCCATTCCTGACGAAATAACCCACTCCTGGATTCTGGCTCCTGACTCCTTTGTGTTTATTTCGGTGGTTCGTGGATGATCAAGGCCGTTTTGTTCCCGAGCGAGATGCGGTCACCGTCTTTAAGTTTCACGGGATTGTTGGCTGAGATCAATTGACCGTTCAGCATTGTGCCGTTGGTAGAACCTACATCGACAAGAAAGGCGTTACCGTCCGGATCCAGTTCGATCTTGGCGTGCCGGTGGGAAACCGCAGCATCCCAATCGCAAGCGATGTCCGGATGAAGATTTCGTTTTTGGCTGCTTCGGCCGATTTGAGTCACCGGGTTTTTCAGGATCATCTCAGTCGGGGTTTCGTAAGCAGGGCGAGGGGTAGATTGATCCGGACTAGTATCTGAAAAAACGCGACATTCTACTCGCCAGTCGGCCACGGGCGGGTCACCGGGCACTTCTGGTTCAAAGTCAGCGGTCATCTTGACACCCCGAAAGATCGCAAAGAACGCAAAGAAAACAAACCGCGAATGGACACGAATGGACGCGAATAAAAAACGTAACGGCAGATCAACACGGATTTACGCAAATCTAGGCTGTGTCCTTCGACTACGGCAGCGACCGCTGACGACTGCTGAGCCGCCTGCAACGTCCGAATAGCTCCAGTGGTTCGTTGCTTTATTCGCGTTCATTCGTGTCCATTCGCGGTTTGTTTTCTCCTTTTGCGGCTATTTCTTCTTTCTTGAATGAAAATTGAGCGTCTTGATCACCTGGTACTGACCGTGGCCGACCTTACGAAAACCTGTGAATTCTATGAAAGAGTTCTGGGCATGGAGACGGTTACCTTTGGAGCCGGTCGTAAAGCCCTTGCGTTTGGCCAACAGAAAATCAACCTGCATCAAGCCGGCAAAGAATTTGAACCGAAAGCGGTCAAACCGACGCGTGGATCTGGCGACCTCTGTTTCATCGCTTCAACGCCGCTGGCAGAGGTTATCGAACACCTGAAGAGAGAGGGGATCGATATCGTGCAAGGTCCCGTCCCGCGAACCGGGGCGACTGGACCGATGCAATCGGTTTATTTCCGCGATCCGGATGGGAATCTGATCGAGGTATCGAATTACGTTTAGGCGCGGGGAGGCGAATGGGCGAAACCGCGGCGACCTCGGGTTTCGCACCGATCACCTGATGCACGGTCAATTGTTATGTGCCGCCTTCACATAGGCGACGCGGAATCGATCACTGAATTTTGCGATCGGCTGACATCGGCATGATTCAGCACAACGTTACGGAACGAGCTATGAGAGCAATTCGAATCTACGGTTCCAGCGCGCAGGCAAAAGTCTCCCTCGATGAAGTAGCGGTTCCCAAGCCAGCAGCGGGTGAAATTCTCATGCGGGTGCACGCCACTGCAGTGACACCGGGTGAACTTGAATGGTATCCGACGTGGCATACCCGGAATGTCCAAGCGGCGGTTGTGCCGATCTCCGGGTTGACCGCTTGGCAAGCCTTATTCGACCACGGAAAACTAACCGCTGGCCAGAAAGTCCTGATCCACGGTGGAGCGGGAGGGGTGGGGAGTTTCGCTATCCAATTGGCTGCTTGGACAGGTGGATTCGTCGCGACCACGGTCTCTGGGGCGAACATCGAGTTTGCCCGGTCGCTGGGCGCCAGCCAAGTGATCGATTATCAAAAGATCAAATTTGAGGACCAGGTCACGGATGCGGACTTGGTTTTGGATCTGGTTGGAGGCGATACTTTTCGCCGTTCATTCAGTGCCATCAAAGAAGGCGGGAAAGTAGTGACCGTCGCAGCGAGTTCAGAATCGACCGACGACCCGAAGGCAAAAGCGGCTTTCTTCATTGTGGAACCCAGCCAACCACAATTGACCGAGTTGGCACGCTTGCTCGACGCCGGAATTCTGCGGCCGATTGTCAGTGAAGTCGTCCCGATGGCGACTGCTGCCGAGGCGTTTCTTGTCTCGAAGAAAGCGGCACCCGGGAAAATTGTGCTGCGTGTCCTGACCGAATGATTTTGAATCTTGGATCTGCGGATCTGCTTTCAGATCCGCGGATCCCGTCGTTCTAGCGAGCCGCTTCTTCGATCTCTTTCAACTCCTTATCTGAAAGCACGATCTCTGCCGATTTCATGTTCTCCTCCAGATGAACAGCTGAGGAGGTACCGGGGATGGGAAGCATTACAGGACTGCGATAAAGGAGCCACGCAATAGACAACTGTGCCACGGTTGCACCATGCCGTTTCGCGATGGTGTCGAGTGTTCCACCAGGCCGAGCAAGTTTACCGGCAGCGACAGGATACCAGGGTATGAATCCGAGGTTGTGCTTTTCGCAATACTCGAGCACATCTTCATGTTCCCTATCGCCAACATTGTACCGGTTTTGTACGCTGACGATTTCGAGCACTTTGCGGGCTTGATCGATTTCAGCCGGCTTCACTTCGCTCAAGCCAACGTGACGGATTTTGCCCGCTTTCTGAAGTTTGGCGATCACGCCTAGCGATTCCTCCACCGGGACTTTGGGATCAATCCGGTGAAGCTGCCAAAGGTCAATCACGTCTGTCTTCAGACGGCGAAGACTCAGCTCAACCTGTTGCGCCAGGTATTCCGGTCTTCCGACGGGTAGCCATTCGTCTGGACCCTGCCGAGTCAAACCTCCTTTAGTCGCTATGACTAAGCCCTTTGGATAGGGGGCAAGCGCCTCTCCGATAAGACGTTCGCTGACTTCCGGACCGTAGCTATCGGCCGTATCAATAAAATTGACTCCCAGTTCCAACGCCCGTTTTAGAACGCGTTTCGCGTCTTCCGCGCTCTGAGGTTCACCCCAGATCCCTTTCCCGGTGATTCGCATCGCTCCGAAGCCGAGACGATTCACTTCGAAGTCGCCTCCGATCTTAAATGTCCGTGCCGGTGTACCCACCTTTGTTGTCATGAACCTAATCTAACATGATCCAAGGGATGCTCTGTCGGGCTTTTGCGCGTCCTGTCGCAGTCTTGCGGTGGAATGAAAACGGCGAAGCGTTTACCCCGAAGCATTTCGGGGCTGAAAGATTTATAGCCAGCAGGCTCTCGAAAAATGGACGCTTTTCTGTCCCGGAGGGACTAACTGATTGTAGCCTGGCAATTCATTGCCAGGGAATTTGTCAGAGATTCCGTCCCGTAGGGAACGGTGTGATTTGTTTCGAAGCGTGACAATTCGGAACTCACACCTATTGACTTTCATACATATACCACGTTATATAACACGGTATATATATGACGACGGATATACTGTTTGATCTGGGACCGATCTTCCTCGGCAGCCGCTTGAAACGGTTAGCCGAGCGATTCCAAGCAGGAGCCGCTCGCGTCGTTACAGATGCGGGACTGCCGATGCAGCCAGCCCATATGCCATTGCTAGCCGCGCTCGACCGCGGGCCGCTGACAGTCGGCCAACTGGCGGAGGCGGTCGGCACTAGTCAGCCGGGCGTTACACGCACCGTCGGCCAACTGATCGACATGGGATTGGTTCAGTCGGCATCCGGCGCCGATCAGCGCCAGCGTACTCTATCCCTGACTGAGGCCGGCGAGGCCGCGATGGCGCGGACGAAAATGTTGCTCTGGCCGCGTGTCGAGATCGCCGTGAGAGAGATCTGCGACGGCTTATCCGGTCCTCTGCTCGATCAAATCGCAGCCATAGAGACAGCCTTGGCCGCCAAACCATTCGACGAGCGTGTTGCTAATACGGCAAAGGCGGCGCTGATCATTCGAGAATACAGCGACGATCTTGCGCGAGATTTTTACGAGATCAATGCGGAGTGGATCAACACCATGTTTCGCCTAGAAGAAACCGACCGGGAAGTTCTAGAGAACCCACGTGAGCGGATTGTCGAACCTGGTGGCGCGATCCTTTTCGTTGAGGCTCCCGGTCTCGGGATTGTTGGTACCTGTGCTCTACAAAAGACCGGAGAGGGCAGCTTTGAGCTCACAAAAATGGGCGTGCGGGCAACCGCACGCGGCCTGAAGGCAGGAGAATTCCTTCTGGCTGCAATCATCGATCGGGCGAAGGCGATGGGCGCTGAGACCCTTTATCTGCTAACCAACAGGCGCTGTGAGGCCGCCATCCATCTCTACGAGAAGCTCGGGTTTGAGCATGATGCCGAGATTATGGCCAAGTACGGTTCTCGATATGAGCGCTCCGACGTCGCTATGAGGTATAGGAGAGCTAAAAAACGCGTACTGGCCCCGATTGCAGCTCGGTAAGGATCAGCTCCGTTCGTAAGAGACTCACAGGGAAGGGGAAAGTTCCCAGGAAAGGAAGCTAGCCTCTGACACCCGTCCTCCGGTGCGAATCAGTGTCCGCATTCAATCGGCGCTGGCGGCAAAGGAGCTTCGCCACGGACGGCCACAGCGGTTAAAAACCAAAAACGCCCCAGAATTCGATTAGAGCGCCTTTTCCAAGGCCGGCCGCTGTCCTGACATGCGGAAATTATGGGAGGTAAGTACGAAGTTTCTGCCTCCAGGGACGGGAGCCGAAACCGTATCGGCCTCGCAACGAGGCAGCGCTCCACGGGGAGCCGACCGTTTAAATGGCTCCGCCACTCTATTTTACATGACATATATTGTATGATGTTATAGATATAGGCAACAACTCCAGGGACTTACAGGCTTGTGAATAACTTGTGAATTCTTGGAATCTGTTCCGCGATTCGGTCCTCGACGCTGAACTTATTGACAGCCTCCCGCGCTTAACGAGATAAGGCTTTCGGGTGCTTTAATGAAACCGGACTATCTTTCTAAAGGGTTCGACAAAATCCACGAGGACCTCTCCTTCTTGATGCACTGCTTTCGTGAAGTGCTTGAGGAACTCGGCGAAGTCGAACTGGCGCAATCGTTGCCATGGATCAGCGAAGTCAAAGTCTCTTCGGAACCAAACCCGCGGCTTTCTCAAACCTATTCCATCGCGTTTCAGCTTTTGAATATGGTCGAGGAAAATGTGGCTGCTCAGGTCCGCCGAGAACGGGAATCGGATCTGGGGTTAGCCAGTGAGCCCGGGCTTTGGGCGGATCAATTAGAGCGATTGAAAAAGGCCGGGATTAGCGAACCGGATATTGCCGCTCAAATGGCATCGATCCGCGTGGAACCGGTGCTGACCGCCCACCCGACCGAAGCCAAGCGACTCGCGGTGCTCGATCAGCATCGAGCGCTCTACTATCTCTTGGTTCAGCGGGAAAATCAGATGTACACCCCGCACGAACAGATCGCGATCCGGGACGAGATCAAGGTCACTTTGGAACGCCTTTGGCGTACCGGCGAGGTTCATCGGACAAAGCCCATTGTGGCCGAGGAACGCCGGAATGTGCTGCATTATTTGAGGGATGTTTTCCCCATCGTTCTCCGCGATGTCGATCTGCGTCTCCGGCAATCCTGGTCCGAAGCCGGCTTTGACCTCGAGGCGTTAAACTCGCCGGATCGTTTCCCCAGGATTCGTTTCGGTACGTGGGTTGGCGGCGATCGAGATGGCCATCCTTTGGTCACCGCAGAAGTCACGCGAGAGACATTTTTCGAACTGCGGCAAGCCGCTTTAGAGACACTGATCAACGCTATGACCCGGGTCGTCGAACAATTGACGCTATCCGGCAACGATCAGATTGCCCCACCTGCCTTACTCGAAGGAATTGAGCGACTTACAAAAGAAACTTCGGTCGGAATCGAGCGTTTGCTCTACCGCGAAGAACCATGGCGACAGTTTGCCTTTCTGATTCAGAAGAAACTTCAGCAATCCCTTCAAGATCAAGGCTATAGATCAACTCATGACCTGAGAAATGATCTAATTTTGCTGAATTCGTCGTTGGACGCCGTTGGGGCGACCCGAATCGGGCGTACCGAAGTTTGGCCAGTCATTCGAATCGTCGATGTTTTCGGTTTCCATGGGGCGGTTCTGGATATCCGGCAGAACAGCCAATTCCATGATCAAGCAATCGCCCAGCTATTGGCGGCCGCTGGAATTGTTTTACCAAAACCGTACGCGGAACACACCCAGTCGGAACGGCTTCCCCTGCTCCAGACCGAACTGAATTCTCGCAGACCTTTCCTGGCGCCGGATGTCTCGGTCGGCCCGGAAGCGGACGCAGTTCTGAGCTGTTATCGCGTCTTGAAAGAATACCGGGACCGATTTGGATTACGTGGCATCGGTTCGCTGATCGTCAGCATGACCCGGGGCGTTGCGGACCTGTTCGCGGTTTACCTTTTCGCACGCGAGGTTGGCCTTTGGCGGGAAACTCCGGATGGACCTGCTTCGGAGATCCATGTGGTTCCCCTGTTCGAAACCATCGAAGATCTGGAGGCAGCGCCTGCCATTGTGGCCGAATATCTGCAGCACCCATTCGTACAACGAAGCGGGAGGCTTCAGGCTGAAGTCCGGGGTAGCGAGTACCCGGTCCAGCAGATCATGCTGGGCTATAGCGACAGCAACAAAGACTCAGGGCTTTTAACCAGCCAATGGGCACTGCACCGAGCCCAAAAAGAAATCACTAAGGTCGCGGATGCGGTCGGGATCCAAGTTCGCTATTTCCACGGCCGGGGCGGTACGATTAGCCGGGGCGCCGGGCCGACTCACCGGTTTTTAGAAGCGCTCCCTCACCGGACGATCCGGGGCGATGTCCGTCTGACCGAACAAGGCGAGACCATCGCTCAGAAATACGCGAATCGGATCACTGCAGCCTACAATCTGGAGATCTTACTGGCCGGTGTCGGCGGGATCACTCTGCTCCAAAAGCAGCAAGCCGAGCCGCTAGATCGGACCGGGGAGATTGCCTCCGAACTATCGGAAGCCAGCCGGAACGCCTATCGCAACCTGTTGAACCACCCCAAGTTTATCGACTTTTTCCGTACGGCTACGCCAATCGATGCGCTGGAGCTGAGCAGTATTGGTTCACGTCCCAGCCGGCGAACCGGCCAACATACCCTCGCCGATTTGCGGGCGATCCCATGGGTCTTCAGCTGGACGCAGTCGCGCTACTATCTACCTGGCTGGTTCGGGATCGGGACAGCCTTACAAGCCATGGAAAACGATGAGAGCAAGCACAAGTTGCTCTTAGCCCTTGGGAAGAGCTCGTCTTTTTTACGGTTTGTGCTGACAAATGCCGAGACAAATATCTGCAGCGCCTCCGCCTCCCTCATGGAAATGTATGCGTCCTTATGTCCTAATGATGAAGGAGTTAAATACGTTTATTCGTTAATTAGAGAAGAATTCGATTTAACCCATAAATCGCTTTCTAAGGTGCTCGGAGGCGCTTCGGCCGATCGTCGACCCCGTTTTACTAAGACGCTTCAAATCAGAGCAGACGGTCTTCGAGCCCTTCACGTGCAACAAGTCGGCCTACTTCGAACTTGGCGGCAAGCGATGGCCGCTGGCGCTATCTCCGATACGGACCGTCTCTTTGCGGAAGTGATGCTTTCGATTAATGCAATCGCTAGCGGTTTAAGAACGACGGGATAAGGCGTGACGAAGGTCTGGGACGGGCCGAGCGAACGGCGCGGACGCGGAAAGTAATCAGTAATCAGTGGGACAGTAATCAGTAAAAGAAAATCTGAACTGACCTACTGATTACTGATTACTCGGTGCCAACCGCAATTCTTGCCAAGACGGTTGCCGCAGTCCCGTCTACTATTTCCACGGGTAAACAGAACGGAGATTCCAAATGATTGTGAGAAAATGGCGTGGATGGGCGGACAAGGATCGAGCGGACGGCTATCTGCAACATTTTGCAGCGCATGTACAAGCGAAGCTAGGAACACTCCGAGGTTATCGAAAGGCGCTCGTTCTGACTCGAGAACAAGGCGGAGAAACAGAAATCGTCACGATGACGTTCTTCGATCGACTAGAGGACGTGAAAGGGTTCGCGGGCGAACAATACGAAGTCGCGAAAGTGGATCCGGTCGCGCAAGGCTTGCTGACTCGGTACGATGAGACCGTCACCCATTTCGAAATCGCATTCGAGCTGGCGTCGAATGCGGATCTTTAAACTCGTTTATCCGTGGTTGAGATCTCCGTTCTTACCTCTAGCCGGTCGTTGGGACTTTTTCCTGGGACGGGCGGTGCTTGCCCGTTGGATTAACGTGGGGACGATCGTATAGGTCCGGGTGGCGCGGGAACTGGAACGGATTTCCTCAAGCAGACATTGGACACCGAGCTTACCGACCCGCGGAAAATCCTGCCGAATTGTGGTAAGTGGCGGCAAGAAATAGCCCGACTCGGGGATGTCATCGAACCCGACAACCGAGATATCGTCCGGGACCGAGATACCGGCTTCATGGAAAGCGCGAATTGCTCCCAGAGCCATTTGGTCGTTGGCCACGACCAAAGCGGTGAATTCACCCCAGTGATCCTTTATCAGAGTCTGGGCCGCCTGAAATCCGCTTAACGGTGACCAGTCGCCTTCTATACAAGGTCCGGGGATCATGCGTGCTTCTTTCAAAGCGGAAAGCCAACCCTGGTAACGTAAGCGACCTGGTCTCCAAGCCTGCGAAGCTCGGATACACGCAATTCGCCGGTGCCCAAGATTGATCAGATGCTCTGTCGCGATCCTGGAGCCGCTCTTCTGTTGCACCATCACAGCAGTGGTCTTGAAGTTCAGGTCTGAATCCATGGCCACCACCGGGATATTCTGACAAAGGCTGCGCAACACGCTAAGGTCAATCTCCAGCGGCAGATAGATCAAGATGCCGGCAAGCCGATGCGAGCAGAGCTCATTCACCGCTCGGGAAATCTCGTTGATGTTAGGGTCAACTACCCCAGAAAACATGACCCTGTAACCTGCCTGTTTGGCGGATTCCTCGACATTGACCATCGTCTGGGACGGCCCGTAGAGTCCAATGGCGAAACTGACATGACCAAGCACTGTGGAACGCCGGCTGACGAGATGGCGCGCGGTCATGTTGGGCCGGTAACCGAGTTGCTCGATGGCGCGTCGAACCCGCGTACGAGTGGCGTCTGCCACTTCGGGCATTTCGTTGATTACCCTTGAGACGGTTTGATAGGAAACACCGCACCGAGCCGCGACGTCGGTCATGGTTACTTCCCGCTTATGATCAGTTCGAGACATTAGAGACAAGAGCGATAATGACAAAACCGATTATTTGCTGAAGAAATCGGTAATGTCGAAGAAAACTATGCGTTGCTTCCCGTTCTCATCTGTTATTTCCATCCGGTCATAAACCCGGCCTTTTTGGTTGACGAGCATCTGGTGTTTCAGAAACCAGGAACCGAAGTTTTGGGATAGATAAAGGTGTTCGGCTGCGATCCCATCTTTTTCGTGGCTGGCTCCCCGAATAACCACAGCCGATTCGACAGAATGCCCGTCCCCGCCAGCGAATTGCACAGGTCCAGCGGAAAGAGGCGACCCATTCATAATGAAGAAAAAGCCGAGAAATCCTAGCGTTTTCAGGATGCCACTATACTACGGCGTTTGAAGAGGCTTCAAGGGGCGTGTCGGCGTGTCGGCGTATCGGCGCGTCGGTGTGTGGGGCGTGTGGGCGATGCGGCGAATGGTGGCGCTGCGCCCATATTTGGTGGTCCATACACTCCCGAAAGACCGCGCGTTTCATCAGCGGAATCGACGGATACCCACTGACTCGCTCGATTACATTGAAAAACGCGCCGAGCCGTGACACTGCGCTAGACCACGGCTCGGCACGTCTCTAGTTCTAGCGTTACACCTTTTCAAATCCGACCAATCGCTTCGCCAAAACCTTGTGGATTTCGGGAGCCTCGCCCCACCAATCACCAATCACCAATCACCTTTCGCCCTTTCCCCGGTGCTCCATTGCGCCCATTCGCCTCATTCGCTATCCGCCGAGCACCTCAGGAGCGGTGGCCGCAATCCGTGCGATATGCTTCTGGAAATCGGGATCTTCCCCTTCTAAGAGTTCCGGCAAAGCTTTTCTGAAATCGACACGTTGGCACCATTCCCGCATGTAGTCTTCCCAGGAGGACCAGAGACGCTTCGTCTGTTTGTCCATGCGTTCTTCGTAAACCAGGATATAGGCTCGCTCGAAGATCGACACCAGGATCCCGAACAGCGCCAGCCGCCGTTCTTTCTGTTCCTCACTAAGCTCGCGAACCGGCGCTTGTTTGCTCAAGAGCTGCAGGTCCGCGTTATCGAGCACTAATTTGAGAAAGTTTGTGTATTCGTCCGACAGACGCTGATAAAGCTCTTCCTGGTCAGCGATTCGTTCTTTGCGGCGTTCAAAGACGAAGACCAGGATCGCGAAAGGCAGAGCAAAAGTCTCGACGAGGTAGAACGAGAACTCGACCACGTTCATCCAACTCATCAAGCGAACTCGCCTGAAGCTCGTTCGATGACAAATGACAAATCACAAATGACAGATTTCGCGAAGGGAAGTTGCGGTATTTCGGCGACCGGGCCGAGGTTTGTCATCTGTCATCTGATCTCGGCAGCCGCCGGATCATGCGCGAACGAGCCTAAGGCGAGTTGGCGCGCTGGGACCCGCTCGGCGAGCGTATCAGCCTCAAGAAACAGTGAGCTAGAGAGCACGCGACTCTTCGCCGGACATTTTTGGGTCCTTCGGGAGCCTCGCCCTACCGTGATCTTTTACGGATCACTGCTTCCCGTTGATCGCGTTGTCGAAGATTTTGATATCTTTCTCGACAATGTTGGGATCCAAATGCTGGTACTGCAGGCCCAGGTAACTAGGCTGGAGACCGCCCTCGGGCTGTAAATTGGATCCTCCCAGGCCAAGACCGACGCCGCCATTGAAAAGCTTAACCTGCTGCGGCTGATCTTTCTTAGCGGCCTCAGCCTGTTTCTTCTCCTCCACGGCTTTGTTGATTTCTTTCTGAGCGGAGTGGACTGCCTTATCTCGGGTAGAGTCATCCAGGAAGGTCGGCTTTTCGCCGATGACGGTCAGAGCCGGTAACTCGATCGATTTCGCCAGGGTCTTGGAGTACTTATCGCGATCGGCAGGCTTCAATTCATCGTAAGAAATCGCGGTATCGCCTTCATCGCTTCGAATCAACATGGCGGATGCGTTCCGGGTCAGAACCTCGGCATGATGATAAACCTTGCCGTTGACGGTCGCGATGTCGTCGGCCTGAGCGTGATTCATTAAGGCTGGCGCGAAGGCGAAGAGAATGGCGCCAAGGCAAGGAAGCAAAGCACGGGAATACGCGAGGGCTGTTATTGTGTGACCCAGGACTAACCCATCGCCGACTGATCGCAACGCGTACCGGGAAAACATCACGTGTACGGATAGATGACAACACGGCTCGGCGCGAGTCGTTTTTTCGGTTGCAATGCCTACTCAGTTAGTAGAGTTAGAGCAATTGTGCCTATGTCCGCCACTAGGATTGACGTTTCCGGTTCGTGCGAGCAACTCGCTTGTTCCCCTCACCACAACGGGCGTCGATCTCCATTTCAGAACGAATTCTGGCGGCGGACATTCCCGGGACTAAAGCCCTGGACGATAATCTTTAGCCGCTTCGCGGCCTTTGCCTGCATCGCCTTGTTCGTGTTAGCGCCACTCACACGGGCAGACGATCAGAAATTGTCCTCCGTGCGTGTAGGGTACCAAAAGTATGGCACCCTGAACGTCGTTAAGGCTGAGGGCAGCTTTGAGAAATCGTTAGCCGCACGGGGAATCAGCGTAACCTGGATCCTGTTCCCGGCTGGACCGCAACTGCTGGAAGCTTTGAATGCAGGCAGCATCGACTTGGGAAATGCGGGCGAAGCACCGCCGGTTTTCGCGCAGGCAGCGGGTGTAAATCTGGTCTACTTCGGCAATCAACCGCCATTCCCGAAGGGTGAAGGCGTGTTAGTAAAAAAGGATTCCCCGATCCAGAAAGTTTCGGACCTGAAAGGTAAACGGGTCGCCTTTAACCGAGGATCAAATGTCCATTTCTTTCTGGTGAAACTCTTGGAAAAGAATGGGCTTAAGACGGAAGACATCAAGCCCGTCTTCTTAGCTCCGGCCGACGCCTGGGCTGCCCTCGAAGGAGGCAGTGTCGATGCCTGGGTCATCTGGGATCCGTATATGACTGCAGCCATCGACCGCTCCGGCGCCCGCATCTTGCAGGACGCGGATGGGGTCGCAGCAAACCGGGAATTTTTTCTGGCCGATCGCCGTTTCGCGCAGGCGCATCAAGACATCTTGCTGGCTGTCCATGATGCAGTTAACCGGTCTGGAACGTGGGTGACCACGAAACCGGAAGAGGT
>Ga0210401_10005026_pt1 | contig 13666 bp, 9 predicted proteins | sample IncBWH32MmetaG_FD_150866 | JGI IMG/M metagenome (GOLD analysis project Ga0210401, IMG submission 150866) | Forest soil microbial communities from Barre Woods Harvard Forest LTER site, Petersham, Massachusetts, United States - Inc-BW-H-32-M | ecosystem: Environmental > Terrestrial > Soil >... | reverse complement strand
GTAATGCTCATCAACCCAGTCATGCCTTGCGCTACCAGGTCGAATCCTCCGCGATCCGCGTAGGGACCGGTCCGTCCGAAACCGGAGATCGAGCAGTAAATTAATTTCGGATTTAACGCCTGGAGCACGTCGTAACCGAAGCCCATCTTTTCCATCGTGCCGCGGCGGTAGTTCTCAATTAATACGTCAGCGTTTTTCAGCAGGCGAGTGAGCACGGCGCGCCCTTCCTCCGTCTTCAAGTTCAATGCAATACCGCGCTTGTTGCGGTTCATGATCAGGAATGCTGCTGATTCATCGGCAACGGTCGGCGGCACCATTCGCCGCGCGTCGTCTCCGCCCGGCATTTTTTCCACCTTGATGACGTCGGCGCCCATGTCGGCCAGGAGCATCGAGCAAGCAGGGCCAGCCATGATGTGCGAAAGATCGATCACCTTGAGGCCTTCCAGTGGCCCTGCAGTTTTCCTATTGGTCGCGTTCTCCATCCGCCGTCCTTTCTCGACTCCGTTACGCACACAATAGTAAAGGTTATCCCGTTATCTCATAAATCGTTTTGTGGCGGCGCCCATTGCACTATGAGTAGGTCACGCTTCACAGGCTGCGGAAGAATTCAAATTTTTGTCATTCCGAGGCGCGCTGCGCGCCGAGGAATCTCTCTTTTCCTGCGTTTAAACCGAAGAGAGATTCCTCGCTTCGCTCGGAATGACAAAATGAATTATTTTTCCGCAGTCTCTGAAGCCTGCGCTAAAGGTCGACTGGAGGCCGTGTCCCGCCAGGATTCACAAATATTTGGCTAGCCCAATTATCGCTGCGCAGTTTTAGGCTGCTCGGGAGGAATGAAGTACCCGACTTTATTGTTGAACGGAGTGCCGAACCAAATTCGCCCTTGCGAATCCGGAATGAGCTCGCGCATGCCGTTGCCTGAAAATGGCATGGGGAACTCGACAACTGAACCCGTCTTCGGATCCAGACGGCCGAGAATGTCGTCATCGTAAGAGCTGTACCACACAAAATCATTGCGATCGACGGCGATCGCATACGGCGTGGGATCGGGATCGGGCAACGCAAATTCCTTAAACGATTCCGTCTTGGGGTCAAAGCGACCAATTTGATTGCCCCACCACTCGCCAAACCACACGATTCCTTGCGAGTCCACCGTGATTCGCCGCGGGCCGGCCGTCTTGGGGTGAGTGCTGCTGTTCCCGTAATTTTCATCGGGCTGATTCTTGTTGAGCGCGGCGAGCCGTTCGGTGGTGGGCGGCGTCCACTTCGAGATCTTCAGGGTCTTCGTATCCATCTTCCCGATCATGCCCTCCCGGGGAAACTCCGCGAACCAGATGTTGTCTTGTTGATCGAGTTCGATGCCGTAGGGAGTGCGCGCTTCAGGGAATTCCATGAATTCTTCCTTCTTCGGATCGAAACGCAGCAAGATGGATCCGCCAGCCCAAATGTTGCCGGAACGATCGAGACGAATCGAGTTCATGCTTCCCAATCCGATCGAGTTCATCCCGCGCCCCGTTTTTACGTCGTCCTCTTTCGGCTTGCAGAAGTTGGGCTGATACTCGGTAATTTTCTGCGTCTCCGGATCGAATTTTCCAAGCTTGCAGGCCGCATCCTCGGAGAACCAAACCATTCCATCGGGGGCTTCGGTAACGGAATGGAGGTGCAGCGCTCTTCTTGTGCCTTGGGGTGCATCGAATTCCTGGACTTCGCCGGTGTGCTGGTCCAGTTTCGCGATTTGATCGGCCGTCCAGGAATGCGGCATCCAGACGCTGCCATCTTTCTGTGGATAGGCGACCCAGGGGATGCGGCCCGGCTTCGGCAAATCGTAAAGGACATAAACAATTTTCATTGCCTCGTCGCTGAATTCGGCGTGCTTGGCTTTCGGATAATCGGGCAGGTCCGCGGGGGAACGAGCGAGGTCCGAATCCGGACCGAACACCCTGCCAAGATAGGAAGCGACGGCCGCGCCATCTTCCTCGGTAATCCGCAGGTCGCCGACGCCATTGGCGCGATCGCGCATCAGGGCGACGCAGGCCTGCCAGCCATCCTCATCTCGACGCGCCGCGGCAATCTTGGTCTGCAGTCCGTGGCAACTCATGCATCGGAAAAACAACAACTGCTTGCCGGCGCCTTCAGGAAGCAGGACTTGGCCTTCGTGAATGGACAGATCGGCCCATCGTACCGTTCCCTTCTGCAGAGCGAAATCCATCGATACGGATTGGTCCGCGGTGACCTTTACGCCGCTATGCGCATCGCTCTTGAAACCGGGCGCGGCTATCGAAACCTGGTATTCACCGGCATCGAGGTTTTGTATCCGGTAGGCGCCGCTTCGATCGGACAGAACATTCACGGTGATTTTCGTTTTGGCATTCTGCGCGCGAACAAATGCGCCCTTGAACGCTGAACCGTCCGGGCCTTTGACGCTTCCGGAAATCACTCCACCGGGGGCGGCAAAGGCGGCAGCCGCAAAAAGGATCGTGAGACACAGGGCCTTGAAGAATATCTTCATTTCCAGCTCCTCTGATTCTTGAACGACTTGCCGAACCAATATTCCCTATCGAATGATTGTTTTTAGCGCGACGACGGTTTCACTTGATTCCAGTTGGGCTTCCAATTCCCGTTCTTCGTCGTTGCTTCCGGCTTGGCCGGATAGAATCCCTCACGATTCGGCATTTGAACTTTGAGCAGAGTTTTCGCGTCGAGAACATCGGCTTCCTTAATGATGCCATTCTTGTAGAGCAAAAATGCAGTCACGGCATACACCTGATCGGGAGTGAGCGATCCCTCTGCGTCCCTGGGCATGGAGCGGTTGATATAGTCCCACACCGTCGTCGCGAACGGCCAGTAGCTTCCGAGAGTCGGATTGGGAGACTTGGTCGCGAGTGAGTCGACGCCTCCAACCAGACGCGGAGCCGGTCCTTCGGTCGCGGTTGCCCCGTGGCAGAACGAACATTTGCCTGCATAGACCTTCGCGCCCTCTTTGGCATTCCCGCTTCCAGGCGGGAGCTCTTTTCCGTCCGTACCCACAACATTGTCCCAGGCTCGTAATTCCGCTTCCGTCGGGGGCCTACCCACTTTGTAGGTAGGCGACTGGGCCCACGCCGCACACCAGGAGGTGAGAACCATCGCCGGGACAAGTAGACTAGACTTTGTAAAGCGCATCGTGAACACTCCCGTCGCGAGCCACTTTCCACGGTTGAATCGGATTCGAGAAAAATTCAAAAATTGGAGCAGCCTCCCAAAAGTTCTCCACGTCGCTGCCCGCAACGGGCGGTTGCCTTTTATCGCCCCACAATTTCGCTAGCTCTCTCCTCGTCGGTTGTATGTCACCGTACTCATTCGTGCAGCGGGACTGGATCAGAGTCTCTTCTCCGTCCCAAGTCCACGCCATGCGAAATCGCGTAAATGCTTTTCGAAATACGGGCTGCTGAAGCTGCGCGTCTTTCCAGGTTCGCCCGCCGTTGGTGCTTACTTCCACCCTGCCGATGGCCCCGCGGCCGGACCAAGCCAGGCCGGAAATCTCATACAATCCCCGGCCAGGCAACTGGTGCGCGTCGGACGGGTAGGTGATTACGGATTTCGGGCCGACCTGGAATTCGTACCAACTCGCCTTGCCGTCGGGCGTTAGATTTGTGTAGTTGGCGGTTTCCACTTTGAGGTAATAAGGTTTATCCGTGACCTTGACGCTTCTCAGGTATTTCACATTGCTCACGCCTTCCCAACCGGGAACGACCAGCCTCAACGGATAACCTTGCTCGGGACGCACCGCTTCTCCATTTTGGCTGTAGGCCACTATGACGTCATCCAAACCCTTCTCGAGTGGAATGCTTTTCGAATGCCGGTTCGCGTCGGCCCCTTCCACTACCAGCCAGCTCGCATTCTTTTGGACGCCAGCCTCCTTGAGGAGCGTGGAGAGCAAGACTCCCGTCCATTCACTCGTGCTGACCCTCCCGTGCACCTGCTGAATGACGAATGTGCTCTTCGTTAACTCGGGGGAATTCGCTACTTCGAGGCCCTTCACCATGGCTTTATAGTGCGAGACGCCGCTGTTTCCAGCGCACTCGATAAAGTGAATCCTGGATACGGAGGGCAGGCGCTTTAGCTCGTCCATGTTGAAGACTAGAGGGCGATCCACCATGCCGTGGATCATGAGTCGGTGCTCGCGAGGATCGATGTCAGGGATGCGCGAACCGCGGGCCGTCATGAAGTGGAGGGCGGAGGGCGTGATTATTCCGGTCGAATCTTGAAGCGGGGTCAATCGTTGGCCTGTCTCGCCCGGCGGCAGACCCGGAATGACGTCACGCGGACCTCCGAGAGTGACCGTGCGCACGGAGGTTTCGAAAGGCGAACGCTCGCCGTAGCCAATGTCCTTCACCGGGTGAGGTTCGGGTGCGTTGGTCTGAAGCGTCTGGGCGCTCGCGAACGGCGCAACTCCCACGGCCAAACCGGCCAGACCGGCACTGCCCTGCAGAAATTTTCTGCGATCCGTCTTCTTGGAATTCATGGCGGGGTCCTCCCAGCCTGAAAGTCGTTATGAATGCTATAGCTTCAATAGCAATTCGTGTCAAGAAACTCGTCGATCCATGTGGGGGGAGAACATTCGCTTGGCTAAATCTCATTTCTCACGACGAACCCGATCGGCGGGAAAAAATCCTGTAAGGCGATAAATGCGGGAATTTTGTGGCGCCGGCGTCTCGCCGGCGGTTTTCGTTATCGCGACTCGATGCAAAACTGCCGGCGGGGCGCCGGCGCTACAAAGACCGCTTCCGTGGCGGTCAATTACAAACTTATTGTGCTGCTGACATGACAAGGGTACGATGCGCCAATCGCAAGCTTAGGTGGTAAACTCTGGCGCTATGGTGACCTGCGCATCTCCACAAATCGTTTTCAGCAATTATTGCCTCCGCAAGAGTGTGAATATTTACATGAACAACTATATGATGGTCAGGCGGATGATTTCAGTTGCGGCGATTACTTTCGCGCTCTGCATGCTTACTACCGCCCGGGCGCAGGAATCGGCGCCGGCTCAGATCACCGACCAGGACTTGCTTGCAGGTTTGAAAAATCCCACGCGCTGGCTGACGTTTTCAGGCGATTACACCGGGCAGCGGCATAGCCCATTGAAACAGCTCACGCCGCAAAATGTTGCAGGACTCGTGCCACAATGGATTTTTCAAACCGATATACCCGGACTTCCCGGGCGCGGCATTGAGAATACGCCTCTGGCGGTTGACGGCATTCTGTATGTCACCGGAAACAACAATCAGGCCTGGGCGCTTGACGGCCGGACGGGGCGTCCCATCTGGAATTATCGGCGCCGGTTGCCTGCCAACTTTATCGCCTCGGTGTGTTGTGGGCCGGTGAATCGTGGATTCGCGATTCTCGGCGACCGTCTGTATATGGGCACGCTGGATTCGCACCTCGTGGCCCTGGACCGGAAAACTGGCGCCGTGATCTGGGACGTCGAAGTGGGCGACCTCAAAAAAGCCAATGCCATCACAGCGGCTCCGCTCGTCGTCAAAGACAAAGTAATCATCGGCGTGGCCGGCGGAGATTTCTCTACCCGCGGATATCTCGATGCCTACAATGCACAGACGGGAGAGCGCCTCTGGCGCTTCAATACGATTCCGATGCCGGGTGAACCAGGCAGCGATTCCTGGCCGAACGCGGATGTCGCCGCTCGAGGCGGAGGCTCGGTCTGGGTGACGGGAAGTTACGACCCTGCTCTCAACCTGGTCTACTACGGCACGGGCAATCCGAATCCCGATTATTATGGCGACGATCGCGAGGGCGACAATCTTTATACCTGTTCGCTCGTGGCGCTCGACGTGGACACCGGAAAATTGAAATGGCATTACCAATTTACTCCGCACGATGTGCACGACTGGGACTCGGCGCACGTGCCCGTACAGGCAGACTTGAAGGTCGGCGGCCAGGATCACAAAGTGATTATGGTCGCGAATCGTAACGGCTTTTTCTATACCCTCGATCGCGAATCTGGAAAGCTGCTGATGGCCCAGCCCTTTATCGACGGATCGAATTGGGCCAAGGAAGTAGGCAAAGACGGGCGGCCAATCGTTCTCGACAATATCGGCACCGAGGAAAAATGTTTGCCGGACAATCACGGCGGCACGAACTTTCAGCCGCCGACATACGATCCGGACCTAGGATTGTTTTTTGTGACGGCTCATGAGACCTGCGCTACGTGGCAGGGAGTAAAGCCGACCGAGCCGATCGGCATGGGCGTGCGCGTCCCGAGCGGCGGACGAAGTCTGGTCGAGGGTCACGATCAATTTTCAGCGCTGCGAGCGATCGATCCGACAACAGGCCAGCGGCGGTGGGAGCATCGCTATCGCCCCTATCCCTCCAGCGTTTCTCTGGATTTGACCGGCGGAGTGATGTCGACGGCGTCCGGACTCGTATTTACCGGCGACAACGACGGATACTTTTACGCCTTCGACGGAGGAACCGGAAAAGAATTGTGGAAATTTGAAGTAGGGGCGCAAGTCTGGGGCTCAGCCGCCGTCACTTACATGCTCGATGGACGACAATGGGTCGTTACCACGGCAGGACTGTCGTTCACCGCGTTTGCTCTTCCCTCCGCGCCACGCTGAGAGATTGTCCTTAAATTTTCGGACCGGCAAGGGGCCCATATTGGTCACTTACCGCGAAGAGGCTGGCGGAAAGCTTTGGTTCCCAACTTACTCCAAAGCCGATGAGTTTCTGGCCTTCCCCAAGGGAGAGGTTCACGTGCGCGAGGTTGTCAAATACTCAAGCTACAAGACCTTGGATTCCTGGAATCAGGAACCGGCCCGTTCCTGCCAGATTTCCTACCAGATCCGAACCCGATCTGCCGGGGCCAGGTAGAGCTTTTCTCCGGTTTGCACTTCGAACGCCCCGTACCAGGAATCGATGTTCCGAACCGTATCCGCGCGGTATTGCGGGGGAGAGTGTGGATCGGTCAACACTTGCTGCCGTTGAGTCGCTTCCCGCGACGTGGATGCCCAGTTCTGTCCAAACGCGATGAAGAACTGCTGATCGCCGGAGTAACCGTTCATTTCCTGGGCGGGCTTCCCTGCCAGCGAAGCATGGTAACCATCGAAAGCAGCGGAGAGCCCTGCGAGATCCGCAATGTTTTCTCCCAGGGTTTGTTTGCCATTCACGGAGATATCGGGGAAGGGTTTGTAAGTGTCATATTGCGCGGAGAGTTTCGCGGTCGCCGCTTCGAAGTGCGCGAGGTCCGCACTTTTCCACCAGTTTCGGACTCGCCCCTTGGAGTCAAACGCGGCGCCTTCGGAGTCAAACGTATGGCTGATTTCGTGCCCGATGACAGTGCCGATGGCGCCGTAATTGGCTGCGGCAGGAGCCTGCGGGTCAAAGAAGGGCGGTTGCAGGATGGCGGCAGGGAAATTGAGACCATTGTGCAGAGGGAGATTGACGGCGTTCACCGTTTGCGGCGTCATGCACCACTCCTTTCGATCGACCGGTTGGCCGATGCGCTGGAGATCGTGGTGATAGTCCGCAAGCCCGGCGCGCCAGACGTTGCCGAAGAGGTCGTCCGCCTTGACTTCGTATGCGGAATAATCGCGCCAGGTTTCCGGATAGCCGATCCCTACGTAAAGTGTCGTAAGTTTGGCTTGGGCTTCGGCCTTCGTGGCAGGATCCATCCAGGAAAGCGCTTCAATCCGCTTTCGGAAAGCGGCGATAATATTGGCAACCATGGCCTGCCCAGCCGCTTTTGCTTCCGGCGGGAAATAGCGCTGCGCGTAGATCTGGCCGACCGCGTCGCCAAGGATTCCATTGACCATCGCGACGCCGCGTTGCCAGCGTGGACGCTGTTCGGGAGTGCCGGTGAGTGTCTTGCCGAAAAATGCGAAACGCTCATCGGCGAGAGCTTTGGGAAGCACGCCTGCGTAGGCCTCAATCGAGTGGTATGCCAGCCAATCCTTCCATGTGTCCAGAGACGCGGAGGCGACTAGAGCCGACTCGCCGGCAAAGGCAGTCGGCTGCCAGACGATAAAACTGGACTGTTTGCTCAGGCCGGCGCCGCGGAAAAACTCCGCCCAGTCGAGGCCGGGGGCCTTCATGGCAAAGTCAGCCTGCGTCCAAGTGTTATTGGCTTTGTGGATGTCCTCGCAGTCTGCCAGGCTAATGTGCTTTTCCGCGATGGCATGTTCCAATTCGACGATCCGTGACGCGCGTGCGTCGGTGTCGGTAAATCCCACAAGCTTAAGCATCGTTGAAATGTGAGATTGGTATTTTGCGCGGATGTCTCTCATGCGATCGCTGTCGGCCAGGTAGTATTCGCGGTCAGGCAATTGCAGGCCGCCTTGCAATAAGTACGCGGCATAATGGTCTGAATCGTTGAAGCCGGGCGCGACCCAGAGCCCAAAGAGGTTGGCAGTGTGATAGTTCGTGTTATTCAACGCATCCACATCGGCGCGCAGGCTCTCACCCAAAGCTCGCGCCAGCTCGCGCTTGTCACGGATGGCGGCAATGGATTCGAGGTACGGTCGGAGCGGAGCGAGGCCCTTGGCTTCGATCCCGCCTTCGTCCATGAACGAGTTGTAAAGATCGGCGATTTTGCGCGTATTGGACCCGGCGGGAGCATTGGCCTTGGCCGCCTCTTCGATCAAACCTGACACGCGCGCGTTGCTCAAATCCGCAAGAACGGTGAAGACACCAACTCTGGCGCGGTCCGGTGGAATTTCGGTGCGCTTGATCCAGGCGCCGTTAGCGTATCGATTAAAATCATCTCCTGGCTTGACGGAGGTGTCCATATTGGACGGATTGATCCCGTGGGTCTCTTGCTTGGGCGTATCTTTGGACGCGTTCTGCGCTTGAGCAGCAATCGAAGGGAGAGCGATCAGAGCGCAAATTAAACCGTGCGCTAGGAAACGCTTCCCAGATTTAGGAATGTAACTCATGTCTATCGCTCCTGAAGGCTGGCCCGGCTGAATTACACGGCCACATACGAATGGACGGCAGCCGACACCAGAGGGTAGCATGCGACTGTAACAATGCGCACCTCTCCGCACTCTTCCCTTATCCTCTTGGGCACGGCGCCAGCATTCGCTTGACACCCTAGTCTGGGTGGTTGGGTACAATGTCGGCGTCTCCCTAGCCAACCACCCTACAAGGTCGAATTATGTCCAACACATGGAAACAATGGGAAGGTCAAACCGTTAACGGGAAGTTCCCGCTGTTGCGACTCCTGGGCGAATCCGGACAAGGCGCTGTATTCCTGACGGAGCGGCATGAGGGTGAGCGACTTGTAAAAGCCGCGATCAAACTGATTCCTGTGTCTTCAGAAAATGGCGAACTTCAACTCTCGAGATGGCAACAGGCTGCCAAGCTATCTCATCCTCATCTGATTCCACTGCATGAAATGGGACGCTTCGACTTGGGTGGCGAACCGTGCGTATACGTCGTAATGGAATGTGCCGAGGAGAACCTTGCGCAGGTACTCCCCGACCGGGCGCTCACGGCCGCCGAAGCGCGCGAGATGCTTGTCTCGGTGTTGGAGGTCCTGGCTTACCTTCATGGCAAAGGATTCGTACACGGCCACATCAAACCGGGGAATATCATGGCCAGCGGCGAGGAATTGAAGGTATCCAGCGATGGCCTGCGCCGGGCAGGGGAATCGCTGGAAGGCCAAGACTACTTGGATGCATACTCCGCGCCCGAAAATGGCAGAGGCGTGCTGCCAATGTCTCAACCGCTTTCGCCTGCCGGGGATGTTTGGTCCCTGGGCATGACCTTAGTCGAGACACTTACACAAAAGCTGCCCGTTCCGCGGACACCGGAGCAACAGGATCCTGTTCTGCCGGAATCGCTACAGGAGCCATTTCGTGATATCGGCGACCACTGTTTGCGGCGTCACCCTGAAAGCCGATGGACTGTGACACAAATCGCAGCCAGGCTGGAGGGCCGCGCATCGGCGCCCCAGGCCCAAAGCCTGCCATCCGTATCACCAGCGCAGTTCCCTGCTGTACAGTCCGTTGCTCAGCGGCCAAGCCCACGTACAAAACGCGACAGTTCCTTTGCACCTGCGGTAGTTGGGATCGCCCTGATTTTGGCGGCAATTCTCGTAGGGTCTACACTTTTGCGCCGAAAGGCAGACGCTCCCCAGGTTCCTACTGTGGCCGAGGTGCGGCCGCCTGTCACACGTGCAGCTGGCACGATAACCCAGCCGACGCAGGAACGCGCCCAGAAGGCCTCCAAGCCTAACATTACCCAAGAAGAGCGCACGTCCAAGCCCCTTGTCCCGGTGCCAACCTCGATTCACCCCGAGCCTATGCGCGAGGAAAAGCCGATTGGGCCGAATTTACCGCGCGGCTCTATGGTTCGGGGCGAAGTCGCTCATCAAGTCCTGCCGGAAGTGCTGCAATCGGCGAGAAATAGCATTCGCGGTACGGTCAAGGTCAGAGTCAAAGTAAATGTCGACCGGTCAGGGAACGTTGAGGATGCAGAGCTGGAGTCGCGCGGTCCTAGCAAGTATTTCGCACGACAGTCTTTAGATGCCGCGCAACTATGGGAATTCAAACCGCCTAAGGTCGGTGGCCGAGGCGTTTTGAGCACATGGATCATTCAATTCGAATTCACGCGAGATGGAACCACGGCGGTCCCGACACAAGAAATGCCCTAGTTCTTTAGGGACTCAGTTTGGTTCCGGGCGGAGCAAACCTCTGCCCAACCCAAAATTGACGGACTCTACGATATCCACCACTCCGAGAGAGCTTCGATCCATTTCGGCACGACACGCGCGTGAGGCGACAAGTTGCTAATTACTCTTTGGACAATCAAATCCGGCGTACCACCAATATAATCGGACGTACCATCGCCAGCAGCGATTCTTCCACGGAATATGTAGAAGCGCGGAGGTGCGCTTCTCATGCTCAGTACTTCGAAATTATGTCAGTTTGGGGTGATCTCTATGGTCCTGTGCCTCCCTGGCACTTCCCTGGCTCGCCAAAAACATCAGGGGTATGCGAGGACGATGGATGATTTGCGTCTAGCGCACGCCTTGTTGCAACGGACTGGCGGGACTCAGACCCTTGATGGGGCCGAAGATGAAGTAAGCCTGACGATTGGCAACATTGACGGGGCTATGGCAGAGATTGAAAAGGAGACCGGTCCGGAGCGAAAGAATCCCCGGGCCCTCCCTCGAATTAACCCGCGCATGAAATGGGGGGAACGACTCACCGAGAGCCTCAAACTAATAGAAATGGCCAAGCTGGATTGCAGCAAAGAAAAGGACGGTCCAAGCGATGCGGGATTGCAGGCGAGGGTTTTCAATCTTTTGGATCAGGCGCACACTCGCATGACCGTTGCGGTCGAAACGATCAATTTCGACTATGACGCCAGGAATTTACCAACTAGAAATGATTAGCCGGTGGTCTACAAATCGCTTCCCCACAGTTCCCTCCGGTTGAATACACGGCAATGCAATCGCGCCAACGGCGCGGAGAATAACAGTTGGAGGCAGCGCCCCGGGTATGGTGCGCTAGTCAATCGTCCGCTTTGAGCGGGCCGAGGCCCCTCGCGCCCTTTCAGGGCGCACGCCATCGAAAGATCCCGAAACCCACGGCATTGCCCAGGGCAAGTCTGCGACGGCGCTTTCGGCGCCGGTGGTGTTGGGTTGCAACTTGCAACGATTCAGGGCATCGAATCGGCCATGAACAAAAGCGGTTCTCTATCCGTCAGCGTGGTCCATCCTAATCAATTCAATCAGGAAACTTCGCAGACGCCAGGTTCACTGCGGCTCGCAGCGGTATCTCCTGGCCTGGGCATCCACTCGGGGCTCTGGGGAGGAACGTTTCTTGTCGAGCCGGGAGCACAGACTGGGATTCATCATCATGGCTCGCAGGAAACTGTCGCTTATGTGCTGGATGGCGAATCGTACATTCAGTGGGGCGAGCGGGGAGAACATTCCGTCGTCGCGCGTGCGGGAGATTTCCTGCACATCCCGGCGTGGTTAGTGCACAGGGAAATCAATCGCTCCAAGGACGTTGCCTTTCGCTGGGTGGTGATTAGAAGTTCGTCCGAGCCGATTGTCGTAAACCTTCCTGAAGATATTTGGAAGTAGGCTTCCTAGCACCTGAAGATTGAACATAGGTGATTGTTCCGTTCCATATGTCACGGGACGGAACAGTTGCTACGAAAATGTAGAGCCTCCACGTGGTGACTCAGCTTGGTACTGGATGGAGCAAACGGCTGCCCGCCCAAAAAACGGGCGGCCGCTACAAAACCTGCCACCAACATCGCCTGGTGGTTTTGTAGCGGCCGTTCCGTCCCGTGCTTTCCGGGACGGAACGGGCATCTTTCAAGCTCAAACTGAGTCACTACTCCCCCCGCAGCTTTATTGACGCGAGGAACAGAACTGTGGTACGAGGCATAGCAGATAAATTTGGCGGAGGAAGGCAATGACCAAGGTTCGCACACTGATTGTAGCAATTTTGCTTGCCGTGCCGGCGTTGGCTGCGGCGCAAGAAGTGAAGCAAACGAGCCTCGAAAATACGCTTTGGGATGTGGATCAGCAATGGCTGTGCGACGGGCCTTACCAAAAGCCATATGCGGAGTGCGTGAAGTTCAGGAGCCAGTATTGGGTGGACGGATTTTTCGAAGTGCAGTCCGGAGGCACGCTTCGCAATAAGGAGGAGATGGTTGCCACGCAATCCGCGGCGACGCCTGCGACCGGCGTGCGGCCATTCCCTGCCGATTTCAGGCTCGTGGCCGTTTACGGAGACATCGCGCTCGGGACCGATCACACCGATTTCAAAACCGCGCGGCCTGATGGAACGACTCCCTTCACTTCTGACAGCCATTGCCTGCGCGTGTTCGTCCGGCAAAACGGCGTGTGGCGGCCGGCTGCGGCGGCGCTGGTCCCGTTGATTCCGCCGAGCGAGGCGAATTACAAGACGTCCGGAGCGAAGAGCACGAAGAGTCCGGACGAAAAGCTGGAAAAGGAACTGGCGGAGATGGATCAGAAATGGATGGAGGCGATTCGCGCCGGGAAGACCGATTACCAGAAGCAAAATTACACAGAAAAGTGGTTTGAGATTCTCGGGTGGCTGCCCACCGTGGTGTTGACCAAGCCCGCGGCGATGGAACGGGTCGCGCATCTCAACTTCAAGCCCGGCGAAGGAATCTTTGTGGACCAGTTCCGTTTGATGTCGGTGTATGGGGACGTAGCGCTGGCGACGGATCGAAGGATCAGGAAGATAGCGGACGCGAATGGGACAATCGTGGGCACGCCGCATCGCGCGCTATTGGTTTTTGTGAAGGAAAATGGGCAGTGGAAAGTTGCCGCGGACGCGGCCGTGCCGACGATGGCGGCGGAATAGGTGTAGCTCAATTCCAAAGAAGTCCGCGGCTAAAGCCCGATTTCCTTTTGCTCTGAATGTCACGGGCGAAGCCTCGACCCACAAAGGTTCTCAAGCTTTTACTTAGAAATTTTAGATTGCATCGCCATGTCGCGTGGCGATCCGAGAGCAGTTCCAGTGGCGCAGGCTTCAGCCTGTGGGGGTTGGTTGCAGCGAGGACGACCGTGCTTTGACTAACCCCCACAGGCTGAAGAGCCTGTGTGGCAACTACGTTTTCCACAGCTTGCATTTTCTGTAGAAGCGCGTAAGTTGATCCGCTTCAATAAAAGTGAAAACGCAAA
>Ga0210401_10005024_pt1 | contig 13666 bp, 16 predicted proteins | sample IncBWH32MmetaG_FD_150866 | JGI IMG/M metagenome (GOLD analysis project Ga0210401, IMG submission 150866) | Forest soil microbial communities from Barre Woods Harvard Forest LTER site, Petersham, Massachusetts, United States - Inc-BW-H-32-M | ecosystem: Environmental > Terrestrial > Soil >... | reverse complement strand
CAAGCAGCACAGTACCTAGGGGATGGACACGGTCAATTCGCCCTCTCAGGTGGGCCACGAATTGCCCAACGAGGAGGACCTGTTGAACCGGTCCTACTATTGGATAAGGAGGATTTCGATGACTCAAACACTAAGTAAGACCATGAAGGCTGTGGCGATTGATCGGTTTGGTGGAATTGAAACGTTAGAAACCCAGGAGCTTCCCATCCCGGCCGTTGGCGCCGATGAAGTGTTGGTTCATGTGGAAGCCGCTGGCGTCGGCGTTTGGGATCCCTTTGAACGGGAAGGCGGATTTGCGAAAGAGTTCAATATCAAGCCCGTGTTTCCACTTGTATTGGGATCCGATGGCGCCGGCACTGTTGAAGCCGTGGGACCCCAAGTGAAGCGGTTTAAAAAAGGGGACCGCGTTTACGGAATTTCCTTTCTGAATCCGAAGGGCGGATTTTATGCGCAGTATGCTGTTGTGAAAGAAACCAGTTTGGCGCTCATCCCGGGAAAACTCACGATGCCACAAGCCGCTGCCATGGCCGTTGATGCTGTCACGGCTCTTGCAGGTCTTGATACAACGCTGGGCTTAAAAGATGGGGAGTCCCTATTGATCTTTGGTGCCAGCGGCGGCATTGGTCACTTGGCCGTGCAATTCGCCAAACGCATGGGCGCGCGCGTATTGGCCGTGGCCTCGGGCGATGATGGTGTTGCCTTTGTGCGCGGTCTTAGCGCGGACAAGGTTGTGGATGGACATAAGGAAGACGTGCTCGCTGCCGCGCGCCAGTTCGCACCCAACGGTCTTGATGCCGTGCTCCTAACGACGGGTGGTGAAGCAGCTGAAAAATCTTTAGCCGCTCTACGAACGGGTGGACGCGTCGCCTATCCCAACGGTGTCCAACCCGTTCCCAAAGAACGTGCTGGCATTAAACTCCAAAACTACGACGGCGAATATAACCCGCCACCTTTAGACAAGGTCAACCGCCTTATCGACGCCGGTCCGTTCGAAGTCAAAGTCGCCCGAACATTCACTCTAGATCAAGCCGCCGACGCTCAACGCGCGCTCGATGATCACTACCTAGGCAAGCTCGCATTGATCACGAAGTAATCGGCAGAAAAATAGAGCAAGCCCTGGGTTTTCGTCGCGACGGCCTCCATCCTCGTCGGTCGCCTGTCGATCTATCTTGCGGCGCATCGTTCCGGTTCGTCGCGTTTCGAACGTCTGCGCGTTCGGAATTCTCGGAAACCGCAAAACATGCTTGCCAGGCAGGTGCGTTTCGGCCTTTGCGGATAGGGAACGACAAGTAGTAGGGTTGTATCGGAAGCGCGAAGGGCAATGCGTCTGCACGAGTACAGTGTGTTCGCGCGCTTTCGATACAACGACTTGAAAGTCGGCATCTCGTCAGGAAATCAAGCATGAAGAGATGCGCGTTTACTGTTACCTATCCCCTTCAGCGCCGAGAAAGCGATGCCAAACTCAGATGGATGAGCGCATTGCACTGTTATTTCCAACACAGGGCAATTTGCGGATCGACTGGTAATACAGCCGCAGCGCGAGAATAGCAGCGAACGGGCTTCGCTTCCGTGGGCCTCGCCTGACGTTCACTTACCCATCAGGGCGTATTGATTGCCGTACAAATCCTCGAACATCGCCTGCCGGCCCCATGGCAGGGGCTTGGGTGGACTCAGAAACTTTACGCCTCGATCGCTCAGTATCTGGAAAGTCTCGTCAAGGTCATCGGTGCGAAATACCCATGTCGTTCCCTTGCCGATTTGTTCCATCTTCATGCGCGCTCGTTCGGCACCGTGTTCCGCGGGTTCCGGCTTCTGAAGAACGATACCAAAGTCGCTCTGGTCGGGAAGGTGCGACGACGAGCCATCGCGATCCGGTCCCGTAGCTTGCATCCTGCAGCTTTTTGAGACCGAGGATCTCCGTGAACCAACGGAGCGCTTCCTCCTGATCGCGCACTAGGATGGTGACGAGGCTGAGTCTGGTAATCATGTTTCTCTTCTCCTTCGCGACGAATCAAGCTTCAGTGCCTTAGCCGATCCTCGTATCGCGTCTGTTCCGATGCCGCGCATGCGAGCACGGCCGGTAATCGCCGATCGATCTTGCGCGCCCACCCATGACTCAAAACCCACGCCAGTGCAAGTCCACGCATCCCCTTCAGTCCCGTATGCTCCAAGATCAGCCGCGTCCCTCCGGTTATCGCCTCCAACCGAAAGGGTGACGACGCTTCCTTCATCGCCCCAGTTCCATGACAGAAGGCGCGGTTCATCCACTACCAACACAACCGTTCAAGTCCGAATCTCGACTGCGACCGGAAATGGAATTTATGTCCCGGCAACGGTTTGAAGTCGTTTTCCATGAGCCAGTCTGCCAGTGAACCGGAATCGGTCAGCGCATGCCAGACCTCTTCCAACCGGTTGGGATAAACCGCCTCGAATTTGAGATCGCGTTTCACGTTGGTGGCGCATTCCTGCTCGGTATCGTATGGAAAAAGCACATAAGCCCCTCCGCCATCGCCCGCTTCGATTTTCACCTTGAATTTGTATTTCTTCATTGCTCCGATTTTCTGACCGCCCGGCCTTGGTCACTCGGAATTAAACCACCGTCCTTGGTAGCGCGCTACCCAAGCGATTACTCCCGGATGCCAAACCGGAAGTAATCCAGACGGGCAGCGGGCGATCAGTACCGGGAAGTCGGCTTGTAGGAAGTGATCCCCGCGCGTGTTATCGAAACTGGACCGCTTATGGGGTATCCGGAACAATCGCTATCATCGTACCTCATCGACTGTCACGAAAATGTCACGGTAGTCGCGGCAAGTGGTGAGGAATTGCAAATAAAAGGTGGCTAAAGAAGAGAAGTTGACTCGTCCCGTTTCATCGCAACTCGCTGATCCTCCTCGGAAAACTCCCGCTCCGGCAAATCGTGATTAAGTTACTCACGTGTCCATTAACCGAAGAATGTCTTATTCGAATCTAGCCCGGGGAGCCAACGTCTCGTTCTTCTTCAATCAGTTACAGACGGCGATTTTCACCTCTTCGTGGTTGGAGGTCGGACCGTCACGAAAATGTGACGCTGCTCGTTTTCCGTACAGCCGCTTGTTCGTCTTATCCACCGCGTTACGAACCTGGTCGGCCATTCCGCACTGATAGTGACGCTTGGTTTCCGGACTGGTGGCGCACGGCGCGCTGCACAACCGCATCCGGCGCAACTTCGCCGAGACGAGTACAAAAGACGTGACGCAGGTTGTAAATCGGAAATGCTGGCAATGCCTGCTCGTTTCAATGTTGTTTTCCAAACGGTTTTTACCGTTGAGATTGACCGGTGTTGATCTGCCGCATGGTCCGCTCCGTGAGGATTGTCCACTTTTGGACAGATTATTAGGTCCTTTCTTGGTTGAATTGACATGAAATCTAAGAGCCCATGAAATTTCCGCAGAATGCATGCGAGGCACTTCGTTGCCGTTCAGGATTGACATGAGTGCAAAAAACTACCGAGCCGCTCATGCGGGCCAACGGACGAGCGCCGAGGGAAGACAAGTAAGCAACAAAGTACTCTTGGCAACACCCGACAATGAATACGAGACGATGCGTGCTGACTTGACGTACGTCGACCTGCCGCATCACCTTAGCCTTCACGAGCCGACACAAAGGATCGAGTTTGTCTATTTCCCGAACCGGGGAATGGTTTCCCAAGTTGTAGTAACCAAGGACGGCCGAACGGTGGAAGTGGGCGTAGTGGGTAACGAAGGATATGTTGGGGCAGGATTGGCAGCCGGCTTGAGCAGAAGCTCCGTGCGTGAAGTAATCCAAATCGCAGGCGACGGATTCCGAATGATGGGGAATGCGCTGGAACGCATTCTGCGGTCGGCTCCGCAGTTACAGACGGTGTTGAACCGGCATGCGGGGTTGCAAGGAATGCAGGTCGCACAGACCGCGGCGTGCAATCGACTGCACGACATACAGCAGCGTCTCTCGAGGTGGCTGCTGATGACTCAGGATCGGGTGCATTCCGGAGTGCTTCCGATCACCCACGATTTCATTGCGACCATGATGGGCACTGACCGATCCACTGTGAGCTTGGCAGCGGCAGTATTGCAAAAAAAAGGAATCATAGATTACGTGCGAGGCGCAGTAAAGATTGTGAATCGCCGTAAACTCGAGAAATCCTCCTGTGAGTGCTACGAGGTGATTCAACAGTTCGAGGATGAGCTCGGATTGAGATAGCAGTCCCGCCAGTGTTGGATACCCCACAGACAGTAGTCCCTCTTTATCGGTAGTCTTCAGCTCTTTTGAATTTACTTCGGTTTTGATGTGAGTTCAAAAGCCGTGACGTATCCAGAACCTCGCTCAAGGTCAGGCAAGGAGCTCTTTGTCGTCACCGTGCAGTCGAAGACCCATGCGGCGCTGTTTTTTCAAAAAGACTCAACCGCGTCAAATCGCGAAGTGGCAAAGGAGCCGATGCGTCGCAAACTGTTGTGGACCGAAAGCCTGAGTTTTCAGGGCTGGGCTTGCAGCGAATGCGCATGGGTGTTCAACTCTTCATGGCCGCTCGTTGGCAAATCCATTGAAGAGATGAAGACGAGCTTCGTACAGGAGCGCGATAAGGAGTTCGCATCTCATGTCTGTGCCGAGCACCCGAGAGCGGCAAAAAATCCCGGCTAGCCAAATCACTCGCGGACCAACACCGCGAGACTCTCATCCTTATCGAAAGCAACTACCTCTTCGAGGAGGATATCGAAGCGGCGTGCCAGGATCTTCCGAAGATCGAAACACAAATGAAGAAACGGCTGAGCTGGTAGGTTCTGAAAGCAAAACGAGTCCTGCCCTTTCAGATCGCCCGATTTATTACGAAGTAGTGCCCCGCTGGCCGCCATTCTAAATTGTGACGAAGATAGACACTGTGATTTTCCAACAGGTTGGCATCGATCGATACTGAAACTATTTGCGGAGAACTCGGGCCAAACGCGCAGTGTTGATGTGGATCCCACCGTGCGCGTCGAGAGGGCCACGGTATTTGACGAAGCCAAGCATTTTGAATTTATTCATAAAGAAGCTGACGCGCGAGCGTGTAGTGCCGATCATGGACGCGAGGGCCCCTTGCGATATTCCGGCAAAGCTGTGCAGCTTGCGTCGGTCCTCCTTGCCCGCGAGCAGCAAAAGCGCGCGGGCGAGCCGCCTCTCGCTGCAATGAGAAACCTGGTCCACTAAATCCTCCTCGAGCCGAATATTGCGCGAAATCAGATAAGACAGGAAGCGATAGGAAAGCGCATGGTCGGCGTGAAGGGCTCGGATCATCTCGTTTTTCTGAATGACTTGTAGAGCCGTGGGTGCGATCGCGGTGGCGGTCCGCATACGATTTCTCTGACTCCCCAGACACGTTTCACCAAGAAATTCGCCTGGCCCCAAAATGGCCACAATGGCCTCTTTTTGAGTCTTAGAGACCACGGAGAGTTTCACGCGGCCTGTTTGGATGTACATGAGCGTCTCGGCGATATCGCCCTCCGAGAAAATAGCTCCACCGGGTGCGAAGCTTTTATTTAGCGCGACCAGCCCGTCCAAATCGAACGAAATATGGGGAGGAGTCTGCCGCTTGGACCTCATGGGTTGATTGGGCCTCCGACTCTGCGATATTGCGCGCCGCGGGAATTCACCCATTCGCGGCATCGCCATGTCCTTCTTCTCCCCGCCTAAGCTAGCTCCTGGGAACTCTCTTTCCTCGGTGAATTCGTTTCCATGGCTTCAATCGCCGAAAGCTTCCGGTCCACACCTCGTTCTGAGCGCAGGGCGCCTGAATGCAGCACGCAATGCGGCCCCGCAGCGACCCCGCACGTTAGGGCGAGTATTTCGATCCACGCCTTCCTCTCGGCCCTTTATGAATTATCGTTTGATCAGACGCACCGACGAAAGCGCTTTTTGCCAGAAACCGACACGGTCAACGCAGATCGCGTTGCGTTGTGGTTGCAGGAGGAGTTGTATTGGATGACAGCCAAGCACGGCTCTTGCTTCGACATAACGGTGCATAACTACCCGGCTACATGCACAGTTCGCATAAGCTGGAAGACATCGTGAAGTCCTTGTTTCCGGAGAAAGAGCGTGGAGGATCCCGTTTTCACTCCCTACGCTGCGCCGTCATTGGCCTCGGCGGGAATGGCATTCCGTTGCACTCGATACGGGCGCCAGCCGTCAGCAATCCTTCGGTCTGAGATTCAATATCTGAGCTTGTGAAAATCGTTCAAATTTGTTCGAAGCCTTTAAAGCCTCCGTTATGCTCGGCTTGCAAAGTACCCATCGCCAAGAGATCAATGATTTCTAATGAAGTGTACTAATTGCATTGACAATAGGGCAGCAGGAGCACACTGTGGTTGTGGACCTGGGATTCTTCAGTTCACCTGAATACAACGGAAGTTACCTGAACCACCCCTCGCCAAACAGCAAAGCATTCAAGGAGAATCATGAATACAATTACGCGCAGGGATCAGTCCCGTGGTTTAACGCTACAGGACGAAGTCAATCGTCTATTTGAGGACAACTTTACTCGCGAACGCTCGGGTCATGCCGACCTAGCAACCTGGGCGCCCGCCGTAGATATCTACGAAACCGAAAATGAATTGGTCGTAAAGGCCGACCTGCCGGACCTCCAAGACAAGGACATTGACGTCCGCATTACAAACAATACCTTGACCATCCGCGGAGAGCGAAAGTTCGAGAAGGACGTCAAGGAAGAGAACTTCCTGCGAATTGAACGGACCTATGGTGCGTTCATGCGGAGTTTTTCCCTGCCGAATACGGTTAGCTCCGAGAATATTCGGGCCGAGTACCGCAATGGGGTCTTGACCCTGCATATGGCTAAGCGTGAGGAGTCCAAGCCGAAGCAGATCAAGATCAGCGTCTCAGCAAACGGCAAGTAGCTCACACGGATCACGTGCGGAGAGGCGAGTGCTGCATCTCACGGCGACAACCTAGGAGGTTGCTATGATCGAACGCAAAGAACTATCCAAAGAAGATATCGCGCACCGAGCTTACCAGCTGTATATCACGCGCGGCTGTGAACCCGGGAAAGATGTCGAGGACTGGGTCAGAGCTGAAAAAGAGCTGACCGGCGAAGCTGTTGTAGGGCCGGCAAAAACGATGGCCGCTTCAACCGGTCGAAACTAGAGTATTTGGCATGACAAGCACCAAGAGAGCCTGATCGTTTGGAAGGGGCGGGAAGACCGCCCCTTCATCCCTCTATTCGGTTGCCGATCTTGAATCGCAACGCTCTTCCTCACCTAGTTCTCGATTCACTTCAAGACTGATAACGCCCCGGGGTCGTGTTTTGGTCGCACGGAACAAAAAATGTGTATTCAGAGTGCGAAAGTGTTCACAACGGGTCTGCGGTCGAAGGCGCATCGGCACACTTCGGAAGAAAGAGATCGCAACACCCCACCCCATTCAAGTTTCGCCTTCATGACTCCGTTGACCTTTTGCCTTGGAAGTACTTGCGATTATGATAAGTTCGACTTCTATTTGCTTTTCGGATCCGCGTGACGGTCGGCCTGCTCGTGCAGCACGACATTCAACAAAGAAGTGTTGATCTGAAGCCCGCCGTTGTACTTAATGAAACCCAGCTTCCGGAATTTGTTCATGAAGAAATTCACTCGCGGGCGCGTGGTGCCGATTATCTCCGCCAGCGTTTCTTGCGATATTTTGGGGAGTACTCCGTGGGGCTTGTCGTCTGTGCCATAACGGGCAAGTAATAGAAGGGTGCGGGCCAGGCGCTTTTCGCTCGAGTTGAATAGCTGATCGATCAAGTCCTCCTCGATTCGAATGTTGCGTGCCAGCATGAATCTGATGAACCGGTCGGAAAGGGCGTGCTGTTCGTGAAGGACCTTAAGCATTTCACGTTTCTCAATCACGAGCAAAGTGCTCGGCGTAATCGCGGTGGCCGTCCCCATCCGAACCGACTGACCCGCCAGACAGCCTTCACCGAAAAAGTCACCGGGGCCCAGAATCGCGACGACCGCTTCTTTGCCGACTTCACTAACGACGGTGAGTTTCACGCCTCCCGCTTTCACGTAAATTACACTCTTAGCGGGATCTCCTTGGGAGTAGACGACCTCCGCTGTTTTAAGCTCTCTAACTTTTCTTGCCACGCCGGCTGAATCAAGAAATAATTGGAGCTCGAACGCAGAATTTCTTAGATTCGCTTTCTTGGGGAAGCGACGGGCATTCACAGACACACCTCAACCTGCCGAAGATGCCATATGGCGTTAAGATAGCATGAAACCCCACCCTGTTCAATATTGAACACTCCGCGCCGACCGCTAGCGGTGCCGCAGAGCTTTCCGCAACGACCGGTACACTTCTAATCCGCCATCGTAGTTTATGAATCCCCGTTTCCGGAATCGATTCATGAACAGATTGACTCGTGGGCGCGTGGTTCCTACCATCTCCGCCAGAACTTGGTGACTGAGAATGGGAATCTCAACAACCGTTGGCCCGTTCTTGTCCAAGCGCGCGAGCCGCAGAAGGACGCGCGCGAGCCGTTGTTCCGCGGAGGATGTCAGCAGATGCGCTACGTGATCCTGATAGCTCTTGACGCTGGACAGCAGATAGGCGACTAAGGAATTTGACGTCTTATTCTTTTTGCGAAGCATTTGGAGCATTTTTTCCTTCTTGATCGTGCGTATGGAGCTGGCCGTCAACGCAACCGCCGTGGACACACGAAGGGGATAGCCCGCGAGGCAAAGCTCGCCAAAAAAATCATGCGCGCCCAGGATCGCGGTAACTGCTGATGGTTGATGCTTCGTTCGGGTAGTGAGCCGCACTCCTCCTTCTTGAATGTAAAAAAGCGAATAAGCAGGCGCACCTTGCGTGTAAATGTTCTGTTTTGCCCGATAACGCGACAACTTGCCGCCCAGGTCGGTTCCTGAAAAGAAACCATCAAGGTGCGAAGCCAACTTGTTCATACCTTTCATACGTCGCTCCTTACCAATGTCTGCCGCGCGATAAGAGGATTTGCCGACAGCGACGCCTTAGTTGGAGGCGCACTCTGCGGAGCTGCTCTGTTCGTGGAAAGCAAACCGCCGCCGCTAGCAGAAAGGCCGGTTCTGGAAGTCCGCGAACCGTTCGTCGGAAGGCGCCCCTTACGCACAGGAATCAGCAGGTTTAGCATGCCCCTACGGCTGCAGCGTCCAACGAAATGGTTCGAAAAATGACGGCTGGGGATGGTTGCTTTCACTTTTGTGCCGTTGCCGTTAGTCTCAATCTCCAAGTAGCCGTCTAGCTGTTTAACTCTTTCGCGCATGCCCTTGATCCCAATGCCAACCGTCTTTGTTCGTGACGAATGATCTAGCACTCCGTTGGGGATACCTTCGTCACTGACCGTTACGATGAGTCCATCGAGGTTCTGCTCGATTTTGACCTTGGCCTCAGTGGCGCCGGAATGGAGATGAACGTTTGTGAGACTCGCCTGCACGATGCGGAAGATCGCCAGCTCGGCTTCTTCCGACATCCGGCGTAATTGTCGAGGTATTTCCACCTCCACACGCAGACCGTTGCGCTGGTTAATTCCGTCAACGTACCACTGGATTGCTGTGTTTGAGCCGCGTTCATCCAGCATGGGCGGCTGAAGCAAGTAGGAAAGGGTCCGTAGTTCGTCGGAAATGCTCGTAATGAGAGATGCGCACTGCAAGAGGAGCTCTTCAAGTTCAGGCGGAGGCGCTGGAATCGCTCCTCGTACCATCCACAAGTTCATTGCCAGGGCTGCAAGTTTCTGCCCCGTGCTATCGTGCAGCTCGCGCGCAATGCGGCGGCGCTCCTCGTCTTGAGACTGATAAAGCCGTCTTGAAAACTCGCGTAGTTCTTCTTCATTACGATGACATTCGATTGCGATGGACGCTATATTTATAGTCTGTTCCATCAGTTCCAGGTCTAATTCGCCCGGCGAATGGGGCGTTGGGTAAAATAAGACCAGAGCTCCCAGGATTTTCCCGTCTTTCGACAATATGGGTGCGGACCATGCCGCTTGAATATCTCCACTAAGAGCCAAGTCGCAGCAAGCTGCAAGCGTGGGATCGCTGGTCACGCCGGAAACCGAGCCGGATTTTTCCTGTCGTCTGCTCCTGTGGAAACTGGGGTTGGAGGGCACTTTCAAACCGGTGAACGTTTCATTCCAGTGCTTGGGAACCTTCGGGCCGGCCGCAAGGCGAAGATGGCCGTCGCGACCTGGCAAAAGAACTGTGGGGATGACTCCGGGCGACCTAGCATCAATAAAGTTGCAGAGCTCGTTTAAGATTTCTAGGACCGGTGCACCCTGGGACAGCATTTTGAGCACATGGGTTTCTGACGCTGGTAGTCGGTCAGAAAGAGCTTGAGCCATCTCGGTTCTCCTTCCGACTGTATTTACCGTATCGATGGTCAGGGGGGATCTAATGGTGCGAGCATCAACTTGGGAATACTGTTCAATTCGGGACACCTTACCAATGCGCGTCAAAATGACTTTTCGAAACGACGCGCCGCGGTCTCTCAGTAAGTCGCCACTAGCAATCGCCTGCAGTGCCGGATTTCCCCCACCGTAGTTCGTCAAAGAAGTTACTGGGGCCAAACATCGAAACCGCCGCTTCGTCTTCGGCCTCGCCCTGCGTGTAGATAGCGCCGGCAAATGCGGAATTTCGGGCAGAGCCCGCCTCCGCGGTGCTGCTGACCGATAGTTTTGAGGCGAACACCTTCCCAGATGCCGGGGACTTCAAACCCTCTCACTTCTAGACACGTTCCTTCCCTCGTCATTGGACACGGACATTCAGACCGCCAACCCGACTGACCATGATTCGTCCGAGCGCTCATCCTCCGTTTCGCGTACTGAAAAAGCACGGGTGAAAAGGGAACAGTCTATGGAGAGGGCCGCTCTGGCGAGCATAAAGGAAGAGGAGCCTTGTGCCCGTCCTCGTTTCCGGAACCGGGGTCTGTTTCGCTCTTGCTAGCTCGGGCTCGCCGCCGTCGGATTCTTGACTCGCCGACGCGGAGCTCTGCCGACGGCACTCTGACTCCGTCGCGTTGCGCGTTCCTGCGGCCCGTTCTCGCCTTTGAAATGTTAGAACTTATCGCGGCCTTTTTGGGGGCGCAGCGACTGTTGCCTTCCATTCCACAGAAATCGCATGGAACAAAGAACGTGAAACCACGGTGCCAAAGTGTTCACAACGGGACAGACGCCTGTATTCACCTCGACTACTCTGTTGTCAGTGCAGCGCTCCTCGCACACGAAGAGGTATCCGCGGCGAGCTCGTTGATTGGGATTCGGAATGCACAATCCTAAGGAGGTCGCTTGTGGCTCTTCTGCTTCGTTTTAATGTCCCATTGCTAATGATCGCCGCGTTTGTGATCTTTGTTCTTGGGTACCTGGCACTCTTCGTTTCTCTTCTCACCTTCCTCGCCATCGCCACAGGCCTCTACAGGGGCGCGAAGAGGGTTCAAGCCTACGCGCTGAGGTCTGCCTTAGAAAATGATCCCATCTCATCTGATGCCGAAATTGCGACTCCTCGAGAGAAACGATTTGTCGTTCCGGCTCTGACGCCGGGCGTAGGTGAGGCGTCGGCCGGTGTCAGCAGCTATTAACAATTCAAACGGAAGAAGCCTGATCACGACTTGCTCCTGGTCTTCCTAAAAGCAATTTCAGGACTGCGCCGCTCAACCGCTTGGGAAGGGAGACTGAAGATGCCCAGAACTGACGCGCCAGGAACGATTCTAACGTTTATCTTAGGTGTAGGAGTCGGTGCCGTAGCTACTTTACTGCTTGCACCTAAACCTGGAGAGGAACTGCGAAACGATCTCGCCGAAGGTGTGAGCAGTGGAGTGAAACACGTCCGCCGTACAGCCAAAGACCTAAGGAAACGAGCACGAAAAATGGTGGACCTACCGAAAAACCAAGTACGGGCCGCGATTGAGCTCGGCGAAAAAACGTAGCCGGCATCCGAAATTCACTTTGTTTCAGAGGAGGCACAGGAGGAGTCGGGTACCGAGAATAATTGCGCCAGGCAATGATTCATTACCAGACACTTTTTGAGGACCTGGTTGGCGAGCCAGACCTGGCTGGTGCGAAGGCAGCATCCTAAACCTCGGTTCAGAAGTGAAGATACGGGTTAGATCGTTGGAAGTGCAAAAGACGAAGAGGAGACGATACCGTGGACGAAGTAAAAGAGATAAAAGAAGAAGAGACGGACGCAGGGCTAGCTACGGCGACTGTGGCCGGTGTCGGTGCGCAGCCGGAGGTGCGAGTTGTCGCTGGTTCACACCTCGGCAGTGGCAGTGCTTCTCCCACCGGAGTCGCGACGGCTCCGGCTAAAGATGAGCAGGGGGCGCCGCTGTTTTTGCCCGAAGAAGCGAAGGATCTTCGTGCCCCGTCGGATGCAATCCAAGCGAGTTTTGTCGACGAGCCTCGTGACCGGTCGTGGAGCAAGCAGATAGTCCTGTTGCAGCAGCGATGAAACTTTTGGTTGAAATGTTCGTGACTCAAAGAGCGAAGCTCGAGAGCCATTGGGACCGCGGTGACGATGTTTCGACGGAGGATCTCCGCCTTGCACTGCGTCGCTAGTCACTTGTATCGTGACCCGTCGCGTCTGCCCGCGCAGGGTAAGATTTCCACGCAGCGTCCAGTGCCCCTGACTAGCAGATTCCGGGTCTGTCGACTTGAAAACAATCTCGTGATGACCTTCGCTGTCGAGTACTTCTGGGCCTAGCATCGTCTTCTGCACTTCGGCGCGATCTTTCTCGGATTCCTTGTCGATCACCCGCAGCTCCCGCGCATCCACGTGGATTTCAACCGCAGGATGCGAGCCGGTGCCTGCCGCACCGCTGTGAATCGGCGCGCGCACTTCGTGCTCGTGTCCCAGCCCTAAGAATAGGGAAGTGTTCATAACGGTACAGATGTTTGCCTTCTCCGTGTCTATCATTGCGTGTGTAAGTTCCTTGCTTGATCTGACGGTCGGGTCGTCGAATTCACAAGCCATTCGGAAACCGCGCGGAATGGAATAACAAGAAGGACACTTTGTTCGTGGCAGACCGCATGCTGAGTACTCACGATTTCATTCGACAGTTCCCTGCGCTATTGCGCAAGGTATTTGTTGCCGTGAAAAATAATCGCATGGCCCGTGTGGTATTCCGGGTCGTCGTTGGGATCGCTCTGGTTCCAATGGTCTTCGGCCTATGCACAGCTTTCTACGTCAACTTCAATCGTACGAACCTTCCCGATCTAGATGGATTCATTCGCTTTGAGCCTCCTACGATGGGCCACGTTTACGATGCGAATGGTCGCGTCCTCATCGAATTGGGGTGGGAACGTCGGGACATCGTTCGGTATGAGGAGATTCCTGACGTCGTGCGCGATGCAGTACTGTCTGCCGAGGATGAAAACTTCTTCTCACATTCGGGAGTGGACTATTCCGTGTTCCTTCGTTTGCTGGCCAAGACAAACATTCGGGCCTTGGTCGCGCATTTCTCAACGGTCGATCGCGAAGATGCTCCCAATCGTCCCCGCGTGTTTCCACAAGGGGGCTCGACGATCACCGAGCAGCTGGTGCGCGGCTACTTCCTGCAGAAACTTTCCAGCGCAAAAAACAGCAACGCGCTTCAGCACGGGGGCATTCTTCCACACGTTCTAGCCTTCGTGATTGGAGTGCCTGGCACAAACAAACTCCTG
>Ga0210401_10005023_pt1 | contig 13667 bp, 26 predicted proteins | sample IncBWH32MmetaG_FD_150866 | JGI IMG/M metagenome (GOLD analysis project Ga0210401, IMG submission 150866) | Forest soil microbial communities from Barre Woods Harvard Forest LTER site, Petersham, Massachusetts, United States - Inc-BW-H-32-M | ecosystem: Environmental > Terrestrial > Soil >... | reverse complement strand
GGCCGGCCCCTTCCTCCAGTTCCGACCCCACTCCGGATGGGGCGGCCTGATGACCTTCCCTGAGTCGCGGTTCTCCTCGTCGCTCATTCGCCCATTCTCCCTTCCCAAGCTCTCTTGTCCACCCGTACTCCCAAACCGCCCATCCACCCGTCACGGGTGGACCCCTTAAGAGGGGGTCCGTCCACCCGTAACTTTGGGGTGGATACGACGGGTGGATCCACCAGTCAGTCCACCCGTCCACCCGAACGCAGAAAGTGCCTCGCGACCCGGACCTTTCCGTTCTGCTCGACCCTCACATCCACGCACCCAAGTTCCAGTATGACTGCGGCAAGTCTGTCTCCGCTGAACCCGAGCACGCCGCGGATCTCCTTGGTCCCGGCGCCGGGGTTGTTGCCCAGGAACGCCTTGAGCTTGTCGCCGTCGCGCCGGCCGCGATCCTCGCGCGCCTTGACCTTCGCGGCCTCGCGGCGCTCCTCGATGAGCTCCTTGCCGTGCACCGCGACCCGCAGCCCCGCCTTGGGGTCGCCGTCGAGCTCCACGTCGCCGATGACCAGGGAGAAGTCCTCCACGGTGTCGCCGTTGCTGCGCGCCTTCGGATTCTCCACGCTGACCGGCTCGCCCTTCTTCGCGCTGAAGACGAACGCGCCGTCGCACGCATCGAAGATGGCCCCGGAACCGCGAATGACGTAGGCCCCGCCGGGGTCGTCGTCGTTCATCTTGCGCGCGTGGTGCAGGACCAGTGCGCGACACTTCGTCTTCTCGCTGATGCTGGCGAGCATGTCCAAGCCGATGCGGATGTCCGAGCTGTTCTCGTCTTGCCCGGCGGATGCGGCACGAAGCGAGTCGACGAGGACTAGGTCGCGCCCCGTCATGACCTCTTCCCAGGCTTCCGCGTGCTGCTCGGTGAGCCTGATGGGGGGCAGGATGGCCGTGCCGATGGTGTCGCCCAACGCGGTCAGGTTGATGCCCATGTGCCGCGCGAGACGCTGGTAACGACGGCGCGTCAGCCGCTCGCCCTGGCCGTCGAGGTCCAGGTGGGCCACGCGGCGCTTCTTGCACTTGTACACGCCCCACACGGGCGCCCCGGAGGCCAGCGAGAGCAGCATCGACTGAAGCGCCACCGTCTTGCCGCTGTAGCCGTAGCCGGCGACCAGATGCGGCGCGCCCCCGCCCGCCACGAGCCCCATCTCGGGCACGAGGTACTCGAGCTCGGGGAGCGGCTCGGCGAGCCACGCGCCGTCGTACAGCTTGACGAGCGGGCCGGCCGGGAGCGTCGCGGTGGCCTCGTCCTCGGGCCAGAGCGGCGGCATGTCATCGGGGCCGACCACCTGCAACGCCATCACGCCGCCCTGCCCTTCTGCTTCGGCTCGCGCTCGCGTCGGAGCCGCTCGTGAACGAGCTTGGCGAATCGAACACGCGTCATGTCATCGACGATGTCCTCGAGCTGCGCCTTGAGCTCGCGGTCCGCCTTCTCCGCACCGCGAACGGCCCGCATGCGGTCTTCGGCCTGCCATGCCCCGACGCGGATGATCGCCCGCGCGCGAGCCACGGCATCGGCCGCGACCTGTAGCCATGCGAGTGCGGCATCGTAGTGGGTCGCGCTCACGCCGCCTCCCCCTTCGCCATCCGTTCCTCCCACCGCCGCAGCAGGCCCGCGATGAGCCGCCCCGCCCCTGCCGGATTCGCCGCGAACAGCACCGGCACGTCCCACCGCGCGTACAGGCTCGCGATGCTCCCGAGGATGCTGTGCGGGTGCATCGCCGTGACGCGGTACACCTCGCTCAGGTCGCCCTCGACCACGACGCACTTCCAGCGATAGGGCTGGAGGCGCTGCACCTCCCGGTCGAACCGCTCGCGTTGCCAGCTCAGGGTGCCGGCTAGGTCGCATACGCTCTTGCGTTCGATGACGGCGATGGTGCGGAGCGCGGGGGTCGTATAGTCAGCCTCACCCATCGTGGCCCGCTCGATGGTCACGCCGGGCGGGAACGGCGGGATGACCTGCTCGCGCGTGTCGGCGAGGATGACCATGGGTTCGGGGGGCTTCACCGCCCGATGCTCCGGGCCACGACGAGCGCCACCGCTAGCCCCGCAGCGATGACGAGCAGCCGCACGAACTCGTCGGCGCCGCTCACGGCGTCACCGCTTCCTCGGGCGTGGCGCCTCGCGCCAGCCGGTAGCCGATGACCTGCGGCTTCAGACCCGTGCGTCGGGCCCACTGCGACTGCGTGAGCGTCTCACCGAACGCCGTGATCCACTTCGTGTTGCGCCGGTTGTTCTGCTGCTCTTCGCGCGTCGCCCATCGGCATCGACCAGGACCGTACGAGAGACCGTTTCCGACTCTGTCCAGCGAGTGAGCGGATGACGGGCGTGGGCCCATGTCGGCGAGGAAGTTCGCGAAGCCGCGTGCGCCCAGCCAGCGGGGGTCGATCGTGACTCCCCTCCCCCCGTAATCCTTGTACTGGTTGAAGTTCGGATTCTCGCAGCGCTCGCGCATTTTGCGCCAAGCGTTGAACTCGGGAGTACGGACGCCGCCTATCGTCGCGCCGTGTTGCCCTCGAATTCGGGGTGTCCCGCGTGCAGTGAGGACCCCACTGAACCCCTCACCTTCCGTGTTAGAATGTGCAGTGTAAGTGGTCGGAAAGATTGGCCCCAGAAGGGCATTACGTTGCGTCAGATTTTGTGGACTGCCCATGAATTCTCGGTCATCGTCCGCGTGTGGGCCAACATCCGGCGATCCAGCTGAACGACCTGACAGCGGAATGCAGTTCAGTGGTCCGTCCGCGGAGTCCCGTTCAGGTGCGCAGGTCTCGCACGATACGTCCGCCTGATACGACTCCGCCCGTTCAGTACCCATCGCCGCACCTCCCGCACTGCACACGCGACCGCTTGCGCCACAACAGCGCGCCCTCAAGTTGGGCGCGGATGAGTTCACGCCGCCTGAGCCGCCTGCCTGCCCCTGCGAGCAGTGAGCTTCCCCCACACGGCTACCGGGACCCGGCCCCCGCTCTTGCGGGACATGACGGCCGCGAGCTCCTTGCTGGGGAGCGCCCGGCCCGACTCGACCCGGCTGAACTGGCCCTGCGTGACGCCGCACACCTCGGCCATCTCCGCTTGGGACCTCTTACCGCGCCACTGCTTGACAAGGTCTGGTCCGTTCACGACCTGACAATGTGCATAGCCGTACAGCAAACGCAAGCGTAAAGAGCATGACGCCATACGTCACAGGAAGGCGCAAGGTCGCCCGCGGCGATGACCGCCGCTACGACGAGGTGTGCGCCGACCATGCGCGCGCCGCCCTCGAGGCGTTCGTCGCCCGCTGCGCCAACCAGACCGAGGCTTCGGACATCCTCGGGTGCAACCAGGGCACCCTCAGCCGGAGCCTCAAGGCGGAGAACCAGCCGAGTTTGCGCATCCTGATCGCGCTCGCCCGCGTGACAAGGCGCTCGCTGGACCGCATCCTGGGGCTAGACCTGGATGCATCGGTGCATGAAGCGACCTCCGCGCCCCCGCCGCTCACGCCCAGCCCGCCCCCGGTCGGGCGCGATGCATTGATGCATCTTTTCTCTTGACCTCGTGATGTACATGCACATAATGGGTGCATGAACAGCTCAGCCCCGGCGGCCCTCATCACGTGCCCCGCGTGCGATGGGACCGGCGAGCACGGGTACGTGGACGAGCGGAGCGGCGCGTGGGTGCTGGACCGGCATCAGCCGTGGTGCAGCGAGTGCCGCGGGCTCGGGACGGTGGAGGAGGAGGTTCGCGGGCTTGATGTCGCGGTGGCCGACACCGAGCCAGCGCCGCCGATGGGCGACCAGGACGACGCGGCCTCGCTGGTGGTCGGGCTTGAAGCCTCCCTAGCTCTCATCGAGGACGCGCGGGTGGCGAAGGTGCCGCCGGCGAGCGCGCTGCGCATCGGGCGGGACGCCATCGCGCGCGTCGGGGGGCGGCGATGAGCAACGCAGACCGAGTGCAGGACAAACAGCGCGGCTGGCGCAAGGCCATGCCCGACGTGCGCGAGCGGGCGCAGAAAATCATCGACTGGTGCGAGGGCGGCCCGGCCGTCGAGGGTGCGGCGGACGTCGTGAGGCGCCTACTTCACCTGCTCGACAGCGCAGACGGCAACGCGCGCGGCGAGGAGCGCGCGGCCTGGGACGAGTACTTCGCGGCCGTCGTCATCGGCGTGAACGAGCCCAGCTACGACGTGTGCGCGCGGATGGCTGACGAGATGCTGGAGGAGCGCCGCAAGCGCTTTGGAGACAAGCGATGAGCGCCCTGATCCACGTGCTGCTGTTTATGGCCCCCGCGCTCCTGGCGTACGCGCTGGGCCGCTGGCACGAGCGGCGCGACTGGAACCGGCTCATCGCGAGGCGGCCGGCGATGCGGAACCTGAGAGGAGGTCGGTGATGGGAGTCCGGATCTGCGAAGGCGACGACGCGACGTTTCTCTACGACAGCGTGACGACGCGGCCCATCAACACCGAGGCGTTCGAGAGCCTCGAGGCGGCCGAGTCGTTCGTGCTGTTCAGCGCGACGAAGGGCATCGCGGATCTGCGCGCGGCGCCGTCGTCGGCGGTAGAGATGCTGCACACGGAGTGGCTCGGGCTGCCCATGTGCGAGGAGTGCGGGGGGCATGGGGTCTGCCCGGACTGGTGCACCAAGGACGAGGACGTGCTCCTCGCCGCTTCGGATAGGAGCTGACCGTGGACTACAGGGCCATGTTCGAGGGCAAGTACATCGGCGCGTGGAACCTCATCGACAACGAGGGGACCAAGCGCGACATGACGCTGACCATCGCGAAGGTGGAGGCGCAGCAGATCATCGGGGAGGGGGGCAAGACGAACAAGAAGCCGCTCATCTCGTTCGAGCCGAAGGGCGACTTCATGCCGCTGCCAATGGTCGCGGGCAAGACGGTCGCGAAGACGATCGCCGGCATGTACGGCAACGACACGCGGGCATGGGTGGGCCGCAAGGTGACGCTCTACGCGACGACGACGAGCGTGGGCGGCGCGGAGAAGGACTGCATCCGCATCCGGCCGGCCATCCCCGCGGAGAAGGCAGGTGCGAAGTGAACCCCGCAGACCACCCCGTCCACTTCACCAGCCTCAGGTCGATGGCGCTCAGCCCTGCGCACTACCTCGCGCGCATCCAGCAGCCGAGCGAGCCGACCGCCGCGATGCGCCTCGGGAGCCTGGTGCACGCCATCGCGTTCGCCCAGCCGTGGGTGCTCTGGCCCGGACGGCGCGCTGGGAAGGAGTGGGAGGCGTTCGCGGAGAAGCACACGGGCAGCCTCATCGCGACGCCCAGCGAATCGGAGAAGGCGCTGGACTGCGTGGAGTCGCTTCGGGCCTCGCGCGTCGCCGCGCCGCTCCTCAAGGGCAGCTACGAGCACCTCATCGAGTGGAGCTGGATGGGCCGGGCCTGTTCGTCGCGCCTGGACGTCCTCGGCGACCAGCACGTCGTGGAACTCAAGACGGCGAGCAGCACGCAGCCGGACCGGTTCAAGGCGGCCTGCATGGGCCGGCTGGCGTACCACGCGCAGCTCGCGTTCTACCGGATGGCTGCGGGCCTGCCGACCGCGGCGGCCTACATCATCGGGGTGGAGACGTCCGCGCCGTTCGCGGTGACGGTGCTCAGGTTGACTCCGCGCGCGCTGCTCGAGGGGGAGAAGCTCTGCCGGCTGTGGTTCGAGCGGCTCCGGTCGTGCGAGGAGAGCGGCGAGTGGCCGGCCTACAGCCAATGCGTTCTGGACCTGGACGTGACCGAGGACGACGAGCTGATTTTCGACGACCCCGAGTCGCCCGAGGAGGCCGCGTGATGGCGACGCGCCCTAGCCCTTCCCCTCCCCCGCTGGCGGAGCTGCGCAGGCTGTACGAGGCGGCGACGGCGTACATCGTCAACGGTGCGCAGCAGACGACCCGCAACAAGGCTCGCTCCGCACTCCTGTCCGCAGTCCCCCATCTCCTCGCCGCCGCCGAGCGGGTGGAGCAGGCGGAGCGGGAGGTCAAGCGCCTGTCCGCGATGACGTTCAACGCCCGGCTGAACGACGTGCAGGAGGACCTCGCCGAGATGACGCAGAAGATGTTCGACGAGCGAGATGCGCGCATCGCCGAGCTGACTGCCCGCGCCGAGCAGGCGGAGCGGGAGCGGGACGAGATGGGGGCGGTCGTGGAGGCGGCGTCCCTCATGCGCTCTGCGTGGAGCGCGCATTGGGATTGCTCGGCCAGCCCCGGTCACGAGGCGGTCTGCGTGGCGAACGACGCCCTGGCTGACGCTCTCGCAGCCCTCGCCGCCCGGGGGTCGCGATGAGCGAGCCCGATTTCGACGCTCTGGCCGACGAGGCGCGGATCCACTGGGCCCGTTGCGGCGCGGTGGGCCGGCTGGACAAGGCACTTGTGGCCTACGCGTACCGGGCTGGCGTCGAGGCTGCCGCGCCCCAGCAGCAGGACGAGGAGCCGCGCGAGGCGTTTAGGTGCAATCAGTGCAGCGAGGCCATCACGGCGCCGGGGATGTGCCCCGAGTGCAGGCGGGCGATCGGGCGCGGGCTACGGGGGTCGCGATGAGCGCGGAGCGGTGCGAGCACGAGTGGGACGAGTCCCTGGAGCCACGCGAGTACTGCAAGAAGTGCGGCGCCGATTCCCTTGACGAGCGCATGAACTTCCTTGTGCGCAAGGTGCGCGAACTTGAAGCCCACCTCGCCGCGTCCCGCGCCGCGGAGGGGCGGATGCGGGGCTGGCTCGCGAAGTACGGCCGGCATCGGGCCACCTGCCCGTACAGCATGCAGGCGGATGCCCTTTGCGAGTGCGGGTACCTGGACGCCCTCGCCCCGCCCTCCCCTCCGGCGCGCGACGGGCGGCCGGGGGATGGGGAGAAGGAGGGGGCGTGATGCTGCGTAGATTGCGTGAGGGCATGGCCTGTGTCTGGGGCCTCTGCAATGGCATCTATCGAGGCGGTCGGTGTACCCGATGCGGCACGACGGACCCGTACCGGAATGACCGCTAATGCTCACCATCGGCTCCCTCTTCAGCGGCATCGTCGGGCTCGAGCTGTGCCTGGAGTGGACTGGACTCGGGCCCGTCGTGTGGCAGTGCGAAATCGATCCCTTCTGTCGCGCCGTGCTCGCGAAGCACTGGCCTGGAGTTACGCGGTATGAGGACGTTACGGCGATTCGCCGATGGCCACACGTTGACCTTGTTTGCGGCGGATTCCCCTGCCAGGACGTCAGCTCCGCCGGCGGACGAGCGGGGCTTGGAGGGAAGCGGTCCGGCCTCTGGTACCACTTCGCCAAGGTCGTCGAGCAAGTCCGGCCGCCGTGGGTCGTCGTCGAAAACGTCGCGTCGGGCGCGAGTCGTTGGCTGCGTCCAGTCCGGCACCACCTGCACCTGCTCGGATATCGAACGCGCGCCCTGGGGGTTGCCGCAAGTGACGTCGGAGCTCCGCATCGACGCAAGCGAGTCTTCGTTGTTGCCTACGCTGACCGAGACCGGAAACATGCTCTGCCCGTCGATGCAGAAGTGGCCTTCGCATCGGCTGCTTCCGACGCTGACCGCAAGCATCGCGGAGCGGGGCTACTCGGGCCACACGCGGGGGCCGAACGCGCAGGGTGGGCCGAGCTTGGCGGAGCGCCTGTTGCCGACCCTCACAAGGCGCGACGAGAAGGGACCTGGCCCGACGCACACGAGGGCTGGAGCCGATCTGCCGCAGAGCCTTGGCGGCCACCTGTCGGCGGACTGGTGCCGGTGGTTCATGGGCTTCCCGGCGGGCTGGCTGGACGTCGACGACGACGCAGTGTTGGCGCGCTCGGCAACGCCGTCGTCCCGCAATGCGCGCAAGTCGTCGGCTGGGTGATCCAGCAGATGCTGGCCGCCTGACCACCACTAACCCGCCGAGCGAGGCGAGCGAAGAGAGAGCGAGGAAGCGATGAGGAGCAAGAAGGTGACGACGTTGATCGCCTACGTCGTGCGCGGTGGCGACGGGAGCGGTACCGCGTTGTTTGGCTACGCGTGGACGACGAAGGGGAAGCTCGCTCTGGTGCGCGCATCCGGTGACGGATGTGGGCAGCTGATCGTACAGCGCTTCGAGCCAAGCGCGGACGGTCGCAGGCGGGCCCATCTCGTGGCGCTGGCCGTTCGCGGGACCGTCAAGCGAGTTGTGAGGGTCCTGCGCACGACGAGGAAGCCCCATGCCCCCCGCTGACCGCGACGAGGCGAGGGAGGCGCTGGTGGCCGCCATGTGCGAGTTCCACCACTCGGGCTCAGACAGGGTCGCCGTTGCCATGGCTGCCGACGCGCTCGCGGACCTCATCCTCGCCCTCGCCGCCCCTCGCGAGCCCACCGCCGCGGCATCGACCGAGGCGATTCCCATGCGCCTGCCGTGCCCCGGGTGCGGTGAGCTGCACATCGACGAGGGCGAATTCGCGACGAAGCTGCACCACACGCACTCGTGCCAGTCGTGCGGGCTCACGTGGCGACCCGCGGTGGTGCCCACGGTCGGCGTGCGGTTCCTGCCGGGCTTCAAGAACGAGCCCACCGCCGCGGCAGAGGGAGGTGGCGCTGACGTGAAGCACTCACCGCACTGCGACGCGGTGCTGTCGGTGGGCGGCGACTGCGACATGGGCTGCGCGGAGTTCGCGAGCAGCGTCACGGCCGCGCTGGACAGGCCTCGCGCCGGCCCGGCGTGCCCGCTGCCAGCGCAGGGGGTCGACTGCTCGGTGTGCGGGCCCGCCGCCCCGTCGTCCTCGGGCCAGGAGGGGCTGGGGCCGGATGCTCTGCGCGAGCTGCTGGGCCGCGAGCACGACATGCACAAGCGCTCCGAGGGTAACCTGCGCCGAGCGATTGCCGAGCTGCGCTCCGCACTCGCCGACCTCGTGCACGCCATCGACAAGGGCGCCGTGGTCCTTCGTTCCGATGTGCAGGAGGCCTGCGAACGGGCCCGCGCACTGCTTAGTGCGGGCCGGACGGCCGCGTGCTCTGCATGCAAGGGCAGCGGTTTTGTCACGGTGTGCATCGACTGCTCCGGCGCATCGAGCGGGCAGACGTCGATTCCCTGCCCAGCATGCGCGGTCGCAGCCACCGCGGAGACGGGGGCGCGGAGCATCGACGAGCTACGGGAATGGTGCGTGTGGGACTCGTGGCAGAGCCGCTGGTGTCCGCGCCCGAACATGACGTACCTCGAAGCCGACAGGAGAGCGGCGGAGTACAACGAGCGCGAGGCCATAGGCTCCAAGCGGTACGTCGCGCTGAGGCGCGTTGAGCAAACGGTCGAGGATGCCGCCCCGACGATGGGGCCGGATGTGTGGATCTCGTTCGACGCGGACGGCCGGTATCCAGCGGCGCACACGAGCGACGGCAAGTCCTCGCACGAGGGCCTGCGCGACCGAGGGCGGACCCGCTACGTCGACGCCCGCGCGGTCACCGCCTCCGCCGCCGAGGTCCGCGACTGGGAGCGCATCGCCGACGAGAGGGCTGGGGAGCTGTCCGCCGCCCGCCAGCAGCTCGGGGAGCGGGAGGCGACCTGCCGCCACCTGCGAGGGCTGATGCGCGACATGGCGTACCACATCCCCGAGGGCCGCCACGCGCTGCGGGCCGCGGTGGACGACGCCCTCTCCCCCGCCCCCGCCGCGCCATCTCCGGCCATCTCGTGGCAGCAGGCCCCCGGCACGTCCGGGCCCACCATCACGGCCGCCGTGCATGCCGCGCCATCGTCGGCCGCGCAGCCCGAGACGGCGGCGGCCGCGCCAGTCGACTCGGACATGCTGCGCATCATCCGCACGGCGCTGGTGAATTCACGCGACGTATTGGACATTACGTCGAACGACGAGCGGCATCTGCCCGAGGCCGTCGCCGAACTTCGCAAGTGGAGAGACGCCTGTCAGAGCGCACTGTTGGCCGTGAGCGCGATCGAGCATCCGCGAGTGCCGCCGAAAGCGGTGCGCAAGGGCGGGCGCCTAGTCGTGCCCACGCCGTTCGGTGACATCGACGTCGTGAAGGTGGGTCCCGCCGCGCCCTCTCCGGCGCCGACGTGCGGGACGACGGAGCGGTGGGGGGTTTACGACACGAGGCGCGCGTCGTGGGTCCGCACGGTGGGCGGGTCCGACGATTGGGTCACCGCAGAGGCCGCGGAAGACATCGCGGCGCACAACCGTTCGCTGTTCGGCGACTACTTCTGGGTGACCAAGAAGCGCCCGCTCCCGCCCGAGTCCTGCGCGCCATCTGCGGCGAAGGCGAAGGGGGCGACGTGAGGCCTAGGGTGCATTGCCGACGAGCGTACTGCGGATGCTACAGGCGCACGTCGACCGTATGTGAGTGCTCTTGCGAAAGGTGCTCGGCTGCGGAGACGTGCGAGAAGGCCGTAACCGAAGCCGCTGCGGCCCCCAGCGCCCGACGGACGAGGACGACACGGAGGAGGTAGAGGCGAAGATGGCGACGAAGATTACCCGGGTGACGTGCTGGAAGCGCGGCGACGTGGTGCGGCTCAAGTCGGGCGGTCCTAAGATGACCGTCATGGGGCTGCCGGACATCACCGACATGACGACTCAGTACAGCATGACGGTGGCGTGGTTCGACGGGGGCGTGCTCGTCGACGCGAACGTGGACAGCGAGGCGGTGCGCCATGCCCGCTGACCGCCCCGAGGTGGAGGAGCTGGTGCGGGAGCTGGACCGCATCGTCGCCGACCACGACGAGCACCCCGGCGCCGTCACCAAGCGCAAGCTGCGTAACGCGGTGGTGCGCGCACGCGATGCCCTCACCCCCGCGCCCTCGGGGGAGACGACGACGGGCGGGGCGGAGGACGTGGCGCGGGTGGTGGCCACGGACCGCCTGCACCGGAAGTACATCGTCGACCGCACCGACGGCAGTTCGGGCCCCGGTGGCAAGCACGAACACTGCGACTACTTCGTGCTGGACCTCGTGCACGACAGGCTCGCGCACGGCCCGCTGGAGGTCTACGCGCGCGCTGCGGAGCGAGAGCACCCGTTTCTGGCCGATGACCTCTACGACAAGCTATCGGCACCGCGGCCCGGCATGTGGGCGGGCAACTTCTGCTCCGGCATCGGCCGCGACAAGTGCGGACCGGACCCGGAGGGCGGGTACGGAGACCCCGGCGTCATCCCCATGGGCAACGGCGTCATGCTCTGCGTGCGGCACGGCAAGCGGTACCACGAGATGCTGGTGGAGCGTGGCCTACCTGGCCTTGGGAGCTACGCGCTGGGGGCCATCGTGAGACGGGAAGAGCGCGGCGACCACCGCAAGCCCGGGGACGGGGGTGGAGAGTGAAGGTGACGGCGAAGAACGGTCAACCCAGCCCCGAGGCGCTTGTGATCGCGCTCCGCAAGCGGGGTATCGACGACACGGACTTGAGGCACTGCGTACACGAAGCGTCGCATGCGCTTGACGCGAAGATGCGCGGGCCGTGGACGAACACCGCGGTCTCCGCTGCGATGAATCGGATCGGGCCCGGTCGCGCCGCGTGCTCCGAGATCCTCGCCCGTGCCGTGGAGCAGATCGTCTGCAAGCGACTCGGTGTGGAGACCAAGGCGCTCGACCACTGGATCGGCATCTCCTGCAAGGAGGCGATCAAGTTCCGCGACCCATTCCTCGACTACACGCAGGCTCTCGACGCCGCGAAGCGCGCGATGGGGACGAAAGAAGCCGATAAGCGAGCCGCGGCGATCCTGTCGCTCGCTGCGAAAGGCGCCGACCATGGCTGACCCGATGACCCCCACCACCAACAGCGTGCGAGTCGCCCGCGAGTGGCTGGAGAAGCATCGAGCCGCGCACCCGCATGGATCCGACGTGCACGCCCAGTCCCTCGCCGCCCTCCTCGACGCCGCCATCGCGGAGGCGCTGGAGAGGGCTGCGGCCAAGGCGGACGAGCACGCAGCGTGGCTGGCCAAGCTCCCTGGCGCCGACAACCGCGTCGCAGCGGGCGCGGTCATGATGCTGGCCCACGACCTCCGCTCCCTGCCCGGCGCAGCGGGAGGCGCGAAGTGATTGCCGTGGGCATCACGGACGACGGCCGCGTGGCGGTGGTCATGGGCAAGGACGACGCGCGCGAGCCCGCCGCGACGCTCTACCTCAGTCCACGCGCCGCCCGCGCGATGGCGGACGACCTGATCAGGCACGCGCACGAGGCCGAGCAGCAAGCCGAGAGCGTTGCTCCGGAGCCGCCCCGATGACCCGCCGCGCGCGCCGCGTGGTGCTGGACGAGAGGACGACGCTGGCGATGCATGTGGCGGCGCAGACGTGGCTCACGATGAAGCAGATGGGCTGCAAACAGGGCCCGCACTGCTACATCTGCCGTGAGTTTCTGCGGCATTACGTGAGCGAGGCGCTGAGAGAGTTCGACGCCCGCCGTCGGGGCGGGGAGGAGGAGAAGGGGTGAGCTGCGAGTCGTTCGAGGAGTACGGCGGCTTCCGCGTAGGTGACCGCGTGTGGACGCCAAGCAACGGAGCCTATGGCCGTGTCTACACCATCGCCCGCATCCGTAGGTCGCGGTCGGCCCGGAGCGGCATCCTGGTGCACCTGAGATGCCCGCAGTACTTGACCGATCGCTGCGTGGACATCGGGCACCTGTCGCCGCTCAGCGAGGCGCCTGCGTGGGTCCAGGCTTCGAGCTAACGCCCCGCCGTAGCCCCCGCCAGCGCCGCCCTCGCGATCGCCAGGCGGCGGGAGGCGCGGGCTGGCGAGCTGTCGACGGCGGCGAGCGACGAGTGCCGCAGGTCCCAGATCCAGAGTCGCGCCCGGTCCCTCTCGCTGAGACCCCGGACGCGCGAGCAGGCCTGCTGCCACGTCCCGCAGCTCTTGCCCCCGTCGCCCACGGCGTTGACCTGCCACGAGCTCTCCCGGGCGCCGTAGACGACCAGGAGCGCCACCTCGAGCGGCGTCGCGTCGGTGGAGGCGATGGCGTCGACGGTGGCGTGGCTGGGCGTGCCGCGGCCGAGGTAGAGCGCAACTGCTAGAATGAGGGTCGTCATGTCGTACCGTGCGAAGTGCGCCCGTAGGCGCGAGTTGGACAGGATGCGGCCCGTGCTCCTCATGGAGACGTGGGCCTTCGGGAAGCACTGGGTCTATCGTCTGGACACCGGCGCGCTGCTCTACACGGACGACGAGCCGCTTCCTCAGCCGCCGCCGCGCTGGTGGGCTGCCTAAGCCGCGTCCGGCGGCCCCGCGTCGCTGGTGACGCCGTCCTGGCCAGCAGCCTGGTCCCGCCCGTAGTCCCACGCGGTGAGCGCCGGCCCGATGTGCGCCATGCAGGCCGCCACGGCGTTCGCGTAGTCCGTCACGTTGGCCTGCTCCGGGCTGGTGAGGGGATAGCTACGCTGGCCCACCGGCCGGGCCCCGTGGTGCGCCCCCTCGTAGTACCCGTGCTGGTACATGGCGTCGGCCACGCTGAAGGGCGTCGCGTTGTCCGCATCGGGCGCCCCGCTGCTCAGCCTCCACACCGTCTTCAGGAAGTGCGCGATGCCCGCGACGCGGTCATCGAACGCCGCGAACCACACGGGGTACGGGATGGCGCCCGAGGGGCCCGGGTGCGTGTCGATGTGCAGAACGCCGGTCCGGTCGCTGTTGTACGACCCAGCGCCGACGGTGCCGTCGTCGAACGCCCGGCGCTCTTGCAGCGTGAGGCCGCGGAGCTGGACGGCGCCGAAGTTGTTGGTGCCTGGCCAGGCG
>Ga0210401_10005022_pt1 | contig 13668 bp, 19 predicted proteins | sample IncBWH32MmetaG_FD_150866 | JGI IMG/M metagenome (GOLD analysis project Ga0210401, IMG submission 150866) | Forest soil microbial communities from Barre Woods Harvard Forest LTER site, Petersham, Massachusetts, United States - Inc-BW-H-32-M | ecosystem: Environmental > Terrestrial > Soil >... | reverse complement strand
TTCGGTAATTCATGGTTTTTTGAAGAACTCATTTTCTTTTCAGCACCAAACAATATAGGCTTAGATGCTTTTAGTTCTTCAACCGCTTTTTCTATTCCTTCAATAGTACCATCTTCTTTCATAATTAAACCTTTGGTATCTATCATTTTGATAAAATCTAAATCTTTGAGACCAGCGGCAACTGCTTGAGCTTTTAATTCTGCTGCAACAACTTTCGATTTCAATTGTTGCTCTGCTTTAGAAGCTGAGTCTATCTTACTTAGAAGATCGGCTTTTTCTTTTGCCGATACCGACTTAAGAGATTCATTTTCATCAGCTAAGCTTTTCGCATGAGCGCGCCATTTAACATCTCTTGCCTGAATTTCAGGATCAAGATTTTTAATTTCATCAACTTTAGGAACTGCTACTGGTACAACCTTTACATCATCAGTCATGGATCACCTTTTACGACAAGTTAAGTCTGAACACCATTCAAACTTTATCGGGTTTGCCACCAGCATTCCCAGCTTGTTTAATACTCATTTGTTTATTATGATCTTCGTTAGATTGTTTTTCAATCAATTTTAATTCTTTGTTAGTATCAAGAATATTGTATTCATCAGCTATAACGTTCAAAGCCGTTTCTTTACTTAGTAACCCAGCATTTATGTATCCACTTAAAGCTTGCTGCTCTTGAAGCTCTTCTTGAGATGATTTTGGATACCAATCAGGCCAGTCTAATGTTAAATGGCTACCGCAATCCGCATCAGGTGCGACATCACCAAAATCTATTTCAATGCCTGAACTCTTTGATATATCAAGAATCATTTGATAAATAGACAAAAGACCATCATCACCGTAAGTAATTCGCATCTCATTGACTAAGCCAATCAATGCAGAATTCAGCATTTGAATAGCTTTGCCTGATTGTGCCATCGTGACCTTATCGGGCGATGTACGATTACCGCGTGCAACTTCAAGCGCGAATTGACGGAGCTTATCGATGTAACTCATTACTTCTGAGCAAGCCTTGCCTGCCATTTCAGCATAATAAGCGTCGCCTTTTTCATCGAGATTTAATACGGTTAAGCTTTTTATTAATTGACTACCTTGCATCGTCGATGGATTTTTAATTACAAGTGTCGGATCAGAATTATACTTGAAAAGCCTACCTAGCTGACTTTCTTGATAATCAATTTCGATGCCAATATCAAGTATTGATTCGAAAGTGCAAGCACCATCAATATTTTGCGACGAAGGTAAATTCTTAATCCATATAGCCGGTAAAAATCCGAAATCGTGATTTTCTGACTTTTCACTATCTATTTGCGGTTCAAAACTTTCATTATCTTTTTCATCTTCGCAGAGATAAGGAACATAATAAATTTCTTGATTTACATTCCACTCGCGTACTAAATAGAAAAATTTATTTAGATCGTCATCTTTTATAATGTACTTATGTGATCTTAGCGTGCTACCGTCAACTTTTCTTTTCTCAATTAATCCAAGTAATTTATCAGGATTCATTCTGTCGAAAGTAGGCTTTAGATTCTTAGTTTCAATCACTTCAAAATAAAAGTTTTTGTTTAAAACTTTAATAATGACGCAAACACTACCTACCGAACCTGTTTTAGCGGCTTCAAGCATGACACGACGTAATTTACTTTTACGTGTAACATATTGCAGAAACTGAGTAGTATTTTCGTGATCCTTTCCGCATCTTATTGTGGGGAAATGATCTAATCCAAAAAGCATAGTAGAACTTTCATCCACAATTATTTTATTAATATTGTAGATTACAGAAGGACGGCGCTCGCAAAGTTTAATGTAAGAGCCACCCTCTCCACCCCCACCGCCACCACCAAATTCAACATGGAACGGCGAAAGATTGTCGTAAATACTGCCCTCAAGGAACTTCTTCAAAATAAAAAGTTTCTTCTCACGAAAAGACCAATCTTTATCTAACACTATTTTAAAACGCATGGCATAACGATCAATTACTGAATAATCGCTGCTAGCGCCGTCCCCGTTTTTAAGCGGGGAATAGTGAGTACTTGAGTGCATTTATTGCCTGTTAATCTTATGGTTTATGCTCTTGTTGTTCCTCAACTTTTTGTGCCATCGTCTTATGACTTGGCACACTTTCAGAAACAACCGGTTCAGGATCCGCATGCTTGTCATTATTTATCATGCCAAGCATACTTTCACTGTAAACATATAGCCTTCTTATTAAACAGCAACAACTTGATACCAAACTTTAACAACAAAAGAACTGCCAGTACCTGTTGTAAATGCGCCAGTAGCATTAGATAAATATAAACCTGCATTAGCTACAGAAGCCGTTGGCAACGCGCCTACGGTGTTGCCTGACGTTGGCAAAAAGCTAAATACAGTGCTGGCAGTTGCAAAGAAATCTGCTGCTGCTTCTGTGTTTGTTGCTAATACACCAGCACCATGTGCAGCACTACCCCATTGTGCGGCTACTACACCACCACCAGCAAATGCCGCGCTTCCATAGCTCATATCTAAAATCATCTGGCCAGGCAGAATTAAATTGCCTGCACCTGGTGCTGCAACAAGCTGCACTGGTGCAGCATACATGCCATTGAATTGCGCCGCTGTAAGAGCAACTGATGCAACTAAAGGTGTGCCGACTAACGGAGTTAATAAAGCAACATTAGTGCTAACGTTGACATTGACCGAAAACATGCCAGAGCCGCCAACGTAATTAATGTAAAATAAATCGCCAGTTACAAAGACATTCCCAGCTAATTGCAAAGGCGCTAAATAGCCTGATGCCGTCACAGCCGCTAAATTAGCTACCGTGTCATTAATAGGCCAAATTGCGACATTACCTGGTTCACGTACCACGACTTGTGCAGCTAAATTCTGTGACATGATGATTACCTTCTTAATGAGTTAATATGATTACTTTTTCTTGCCCAAAACCTTATTGGCCTTGGCGCGAATTTTGGAAGCGCTAGCGGCACTTAATTTGCCTTTATTGACCATTTGATTAGCGCGAGCCTTGGCGTTTGCGGCGTGGGCTTTGTCTGGCATAGGATACTTTCTAGACCCTGGTAAACCAAATTTTGAAGTGGGAATTTTCTTACGTGCTGCTGCTTTTAAAACTGCCATTGCCTAAGCTCCATTTGACAACATTTGAGACAGTATATTTTATTTCTCTGTGACTTGCACCTTTTCTACGCTGCGTCCCAGACTTATATTTTTCTGAAACCTAACTTTTTTATTATTTAGCACCCATATTTCACCAGTATCATCCATGGCAACCGCAAAAAAAAGGTTGTGCTCTTGGCTATAGTCGATGATAGCAAAGGCATATCCTAGCCCCATTCCTGGAACGTATACAGGCAACATAGGATCAAGTTGGGATATCATTTTTTAGCTTTCTTCTTAACATAAGTCTTGTTATCTTCTTTTCGATCTTGCTTGAGGATGTCTTTTTTAAGTTTCTTTAAATCGGATTTAGTTATAGGCTTTTTTTTCATTTCTTTTTGACCTTCTTTGGTAATTTTTTCATCTTAGGAGTTTTTTTCGCAAATTCTTTAAAAGTACCTTTTGGCACTTTACCTTGTTTCTCAAGTACAGCAATTTTACCTATTTGCGCCTTACTATGAAATGGCATAACTACTCCTTATCTTCCCAAAACAAGCACAATGCTTTTATGGTGTATTGTAAAGACTGCTCTAAGTTAGTTCTAGCTAAAGATAATGATCGTAAAAATGAAGGTGATGCACTTTTTTTTGTTAGGTCTTTTAAATAATTATCTATCGCAATAATCTTAAAGCGGATTTCTTGCATCTCTGCTTTAGCTAATTGATCGTCTCTAAATCGGCTTATAAAATCTAATCGGTTATCCATTTTACTTCCTTTACCTTCCCATTAAATTAATATTCGAATGACCTATTATACCTTCTCTATTTAGAGCAATGCGCATTAGGAATAGTGTTGTTGCATCAACACTATCATCGTGCTTGCTGCTTGGAAAGGTCGTCAATTCGTCGATGTAATCTTGCACCCATTCATCCTCAGGTAACCAGACTTTCCCTGACTCTATAAATGGCGAACAAGCATGGACTCTTGCTAACTTGTCTCTGTCAACCTGTATGGGCTTAATTGGCAATGTTGTTCTTTTTCGTAGTGACTGAACTAAAGATTGCCCACTAGCTTTATCTTCTATCAATATTTGATTGGGTTTAAATTGATTGGCAAGAATTATAGCGTTAGTTTCTAACTCTGGATATAGAACCTTGTTTTTCCAACGCGCCAGCAAGTAAAAACCATCATCTTTCAAACCCCACGTTAAGCAAACACTAAAATCGTTTTGCTCACCATCTTTAAATGCTGTATCCCAAGACTGATAAATTAACTTATAAGGTTTTAAATCGATATTGCCAAAATTATCACGCAACAGGCGAAACCGTTTAAACCATTCCATTTTGATCAACCCACCTTCGCGGGGTGCAGGTCTTTGCTGAAGCTGTCCTGCTGATGCAAAACTACCTAGTGTTATCTTTAACTCTTCAACGACATGCGGAGGAAATCGCTCTGGGAACAATAGCTCGCCTTCTGTTTTTCTAGGATCGACGAATCCTATTGAAGTTGAACATCTTCTAGCTTCTTCAAATTCCATGGGCAACATAAGGTGATCATATTTAAATTTGCGCTCTATGATTATGCCGCTCGTATCGCGCTGAGTCAGTCTTTGCATGATAACAATAATCGCTGATTTTTCAGGATTGTTTAAACGCGTTGGAACAGATTCTGTAAACCAATATTCTCGACTTAACAGTACAGCTTCAGAAAGTGAATCATCAACACTTAGCGGATCATCAAGTAATATCCTTTCACCTCTTGATCCTGTCATGCTATTTGCGGCCATGGCTTCGCGAAATCCACCCGCCGTGTTTTCAAACTTTGTTTTAGTATTTTGGTCTCTCGTCAGTCGCACAAGTGACCCATATCTATCTTGATACCATTGACTTGTTACTAAACGTTTCATTTTTAGATTATCACGTACAGAAAGATTTTGCATGTGAGAAGCTGATATATAGCGATAATGGGGTAAAGATTTTGGCCCCCATTCCCACGCTGGCCATAGCACATTAAGCAAAAGGGATTTGCTAAAACCTGGGGGAACATTAATTAATAATCTCTTGATTTGCCCGTAGGTTACCGCTTCTAAATGTTCACAAATAGCATCAATAACCCAACCATGAATATAAGCGTTGTTCGGTTCTATAACGTGCCAAGCTTCTTTTACGAATTGCGATAAACTTAAATCGAATCCTACTCTTGGCTTGTAAGATTCGATCAGGCTTTTAAGATCAGACAAGCTATGTTGCATGTTTACTGCTTAATTTTTAATACCACTAAACAGAGGGATCAAACTAAAATCAACGCTCATTGCTGGCTGAGAAACGCTTGAGACAGCCTGAATGTAAATCACACCGTTAAACATCACCGGTTGTAACGGCACCCATTGTGCGCCCGCTCCTGTTACAACAGCAAAAGGCGTGCCATCAACATTTACCATGGGAACCAATCCTGTAGGAAATTTTCCCACATTAAACGACAAGTTACCTGCAAGCCAAGAAGCAGGCAGAATTACGCCACCTGGCGACGTGCCACCGCAAAAGAGAATAGACGATGTGGTAGTAGATGCAGCAAACGTTACTGATGAAGCATTTAAAACTAAGTCTTCATTCACTACCGCGACTTGATACTGTGATTTTAGTGCCATACATCTTATTCCTTCAGGTTATGCAGTTGTTCTAATAGTTGCGCGCTAGCAAAAGGAGAGAGACTGCATTCTTCGATAAATTTTTCAAGCGCCATCGCATCCGATTTGTCAATATCAACACATTTGTCTGCACTGAGTTTCTGCGCCCATCCCCATGCTTTTAATAACTTGATATGCGAGGTTTTTTGGGAGGCCAATAAATCTGACAAAGATTGGGCCATATCATCATTACCCTGTAATTCTTCTCCGTTTGGTCTCTTAAATTTCAAATTTAAATCTAGTAACATTTCTTGCTTCCTTAAAATATTGTTGAATAAGAATTGTATCACTCTGTTAAAGCTAATTCACATCATAAAATTGCTCATTTTAATATGTTATATTTCATCAATATACCAAAGTAAATCAACTTGCGTAGAACAACCTGCAGCACTATTTACATAGTCAAATTTTGGGGTTGTTTGATGTAATTCAATGTAAGCATATTCTGGCGAAAGTCCTGAGTTTTGAGAAACTACAAAATTTTCATAAGTTGGACTAACATCATCTTTTATTGATACAAATTGAAATGGTAATGTTCCTGTAAAAGAAACTTGTAATCCAATATTTTTGCAATTTATAGGAATATATGTACTTATACCAACCGGGGTACTTACTGTAGCACTTCCACCAGAAAGGAAAGTAAATCCTCCTGATCCCGCAGCTGATCTCGGGCCTTGATAATAATATTTTCTAGCATTATAAATTCCTGATTGAAAGAAAATTGCTAGCGAATTATCATTAAGCGTTTGCCACCAGCCTATACGCCTATATATATCATAACCAGAAGGCAAAGTTGTTGGTACATTCGTTACAGAAAGAGACGCTAGCGAAGCCACAGGGTTTACGTTTGTCGAATCAGCAATAAGATAAATTGAGTATATTTGATTTGCACCTACCGATCCGGTATCAAGACCATTAGCGCCGCTTGATGTTATATTAAGATTTAAAAATACACTATTAACTATGTTATATACACCCGTGAAATCCTTTACAATTCCCGGATTAACAGTAATAGTAGTAATCGAATCAAGTGTAAGAGTCGCGCCTTGTGCAAACGTTGGTTGGTAATTTACAAAATTATCAGTCGCATTATTAGTAGTAGTCATTAAATTGTTCCTTTCTATTACCTAATTAATAGTTATATTTCCTTGTGGGCCTACACAAGTAGCTAATCTTGTATTAGCGGCAAGAGCAACAATTTCGATTGAATCTGATTGAATAGTTGAAGAAGCATAACCACTTGTTCCACTTGTACTTGTTACGTTACCTATCTGTATTTGTTGGCTTGCATTTTGAGCTATTTTCCATCCTCCAGAGCTAAAACCAATTACTCTGAAAACATCTCCAGCAGAAAAAGTAACCGGTAATGTCAATGTAACGAGAGAAGCGCCATTATCAATAAAATAAGTAGTATTGGAAGCCATAGTGACGGAAGAAGTAGTTTGATGAACAAATGCCATTCCCCCACCAGAACAAGAAATGGTAATACTTCCTGCTGCATTTGAAATTGATATTCCTGTACCAGGAGTCAAAGCTGAAGAGACTGGGCTTGTGCCTGTTGAACCAATTAATAATTGGCCGTTTGTTTGAGCTTGTATAGAAAAATTAGCAGATCCGTCCGATACTAATCCTCCGGAAGCATCAGACGATGGAAGCTTCCAAACCGTATTCGAGGGAGAAGTTGGAGCCTTAAATCCAGCTGTTGCGGTACCAAGGGCATTATAAAATAATAAAGGAACTGCATTAGTGTTAGCGGGACTATATATCACTACAGCACCGGTTCCAGAAGCGCCTAGTGAAAGCGTAGTATTTCCTGACGGACTACTGATAAGAGCGAGACCGCTAGCTGATCCAGTAATAGTCATCCCCGACATTGTTATGTCACCAACACCCATCGACGTTAATCCGGACGGAGTTAAAGTAAGTGACCATCGAGAACTAGAATCTGACTGCAAAATACCATTCGTTACATTAACAATTGGCAACGTGAAATTTGTATTAACAGTTGGATTACCAGCATTTAACCCAGTGAAATGTGTTTGTGCTGCATTAAAAAATCTTAATGGAATAGGAGATGTCATGGATGAATCCATCACATCTAATGTTCCACCGTTTAAATCAAAAATTGTAGAAGCTGACGCAGTCGTATTTGTAAAAATTATTGTGCCAGTACCTGATATAGTTGATGCAGATATGCTGAAATTTCCGACACCGATACTTGTTAATCCAGATGGAGTTGCAGTCAAAGAAAGCGCTTGGCTGCCATTAGAGACCATTACACCTGCAGTGTCTAATAAAGGGAGAGTCCAAGTAGTATTTATAGGGGAAGCTCCGGCTTTAAGGGCAGAATATGCGGTTCCTGCTGCATTAAAGAAATACAGGGGCGATGAAAAACTATTATCTGCACTTAATAGGGCAACGCCAGCATTGCCAGTTGTGTACAATCCAATAGTAAATCCGCTCATGCTACTAACAATACTAAACGCACCACTTGAGCAAGTAATACTAGAGCCTGACATGCTCAGATTACCGACACCCAAAGATGTAAGACCTGATGGTGTTGCACTAAGAGCAATTGTGCCCGTTGTTGTGATTGTGCCGCCGGTAAGATTAGTACCAGCCGTGATGCTTGTTACTGTACCGCCGCTGCCGCTTGCAGTTAAAGTCCCGCCACTCAATGTTAACCCACTTCCAACGGTTATCTGTTGTGTAGCTCCTGTTCCAGCGGTAGAACGACCTAATAAAAATCCGCTACTGATGGATAAATCCGCCAAAACAAGAGCGCGAAATGATGGCAAACCACTTGATCCGTTTGGAGACGCTAGAACTAAATTAGCAGTTTGAGATTTAACAATGCCTGATGTAGCTAATGTATCTAATGCTCCATCAAGGTTAATAGGCACTGTATTCCAATTTGCTGATGTTGCGGGCGCATAACCAAAGTGGCCTTGATATTGCACTGTCGGACTTCCGGTTAAGACAGGATTGTTTGTGAAGTTATCTCCCCTAAATCTTGATGTAGACCCGTTGTTTAGATTTAAAGTTCCGCCCCAATTCGTTTCCCATGAATGTATTGTGCCATTGTTCGTTGTTGTAGACGCTGAGCCGAAATAACTTTGAAGAGAATCTAATTCTGAGCCTGCATCTATGGTCAAAGTGCCATACATTTTTGTAGTGCTGAGCAATAAATAATTACCGCTGAACTGTGACGGCTGATTTCCTGCATTATTGTTTACCAAGTGGAGAGTTACGCCACTGGTTATACCCTCAGGGCCAGACATGTAAGCAAATGCCACATTTGTAAATGTCAAAACAGAACCGGAACCTTGAATTTGACAGTTATAAAAATTAACGTTGTTAACGTTATTTAAAACAATGGTGCTAGAACTATTATTAAATTGGCAACCGCTGAAAAGTATTTGAGTACTGCCGAAATTAGTTGCATTGATATCGCCTGTTAAATTTACTGCACCGTTTGTTGTGATACCGTTGAAAATCAAATTAGCTAAATTTGTATTGTTAGATGTAGAGGTTATTCCATTGACGGTCGTATTTTGTATTGCTGAATCACCGCCGCTTGCTGAAGTAAAAGTAATATTATAGAGATTCGCATTATTGAAAGTTAATGTCTCTGCGTATGCGCCAGGCATAACAATTACATTGTATGGATGTGTAGCATTATCAGCATTGGTTATGATCTGAGTGATAGACGCGCCAATTGTCTTAAACGGCCTGAAAGACGAACCATCAGCCGTGTAAGAATCTGTTCTTTGCCCATCAACGTAAAAATATTTATTAACCTGTAAGCTAGCTAGATTTCCGAGCGGAAGTAAACCTGTGACCTTCGCCGTTAAATCAATAGTCGTATTAGCAATTTTTGCATTAGTCACAGCAAGTGCTGATATAGTGGCGGCAAAGGTACCCGTACCAGAGCCAGTAACATCACCTGTGAGCGTTATAGTTTGATCACCCGTATTTGTGCCAGACAAATTACTACCTGACATTGTTCCCGTTGCTGCTACTGATAGAGGGGTAATATTCCCAGCTATCAAAGTTATAGCTGGTGTAGTCGTCGGATTCGTAATGCTAAAAGAAAAACCGTTAGCCGTAACACCAGAAACGCTAGTAACAGTTCCACCAGTGAGAGGAGAGAAGGAAAGTATGCCAGCATTATCACTTACAAGAGCTTGAGTACTCCCAGGAAATGCGGCAGGTAAAGTATAAACGGTGTTTGAACCAGGATTTGCCGCTCTAAGTCCTGTTGCAGCAGTGCCAGCATGATTATTAAAATAAAAAACCGCTGATCTGGTGTGTGTCGAATCAACTAAATTAATATCTGAATTGTTCAGTATGAAACTTATTCCATTCGAGGATGTAATATTTAGAGTATCAACAGAAACTATATTGTCATCGGAGATAGTAACATTGCCGACTGTAATTGATCCTAAAGAATTTATGGTTAACTTTTTGGTTGTATCATTCCAAGACAGACCAGCACTTGCAGTTAATTTGTTCGCACTTGAAACAAACAAAACTTCACCAGTGGTTAACCCAGAAGTTAGATAATTCTGTAATTGCAAGAGACTGTTTTTATATGTCAGATGGCTTGAATTATCTGACGCAAAAACATCCGAGTCAGCAAGAGTGGGATTAGCTGTTAATTGATAAATCTGTAAATCAATTGGCATACAAAAATCCTTTTATGGGCCTGGGTTGAAAATTATGTGGTTTCCAGAGTTGTCTATTATTTTGTCACCCAGGTTTGTGATCCAATAACTGGTTCCAGGCGGGAGCGGATTTGAGACAACAAGACTTGCGAATATTAAAAGCAAATTAACGGAATTTTGAGACATTATATATGCCTCTCATTTTTTTTGGTTAAGCTTGGCTTTTGTTGGTTGTGAATCGTCATCGCCAATCGATCCCCCAAAGTACATATTATATACATTCTTTAGCTCTTCCCGAAACGTCCCTAACATGAAAGCGATCGTTTCTGATACAGCGTTATTGTACTCGATCATACAATATATACCAGCGGCGATACTAGCAAAGAGCATAACTACTAAAAAAATGATCATAAAGTTTTCGTGTCCGGTTTTTGCGATGTACGCTTCGTCAAGCTCTCTTGCGCTTGCTCTGTCTGAATATTCACCAGCCAAGGCGTCATTTTTGCTTTTTACTAAAAATTCCTCGTGGTCAATTTCTAATTGCTTTAGTTTAAGCGCCGCTGTTGGGTCAGCGGTCATCTTAGCTATGATATCATCAGGATCTTTCGGATTTGCACCAAAAAGATTTGCCACTAAGCTGATAGCAGTAACAGCAATTCCCGCTGGGCCTGTGATAACACTCGCAAGCAATGGCGCAACCTTTTCTATCAGCGATGCAATATTAATTAGACTCATAATTACCGCTCTCAATTATTTTAGCAAGACGCTCATATCGATTTGTTAGTTGCTTGTAGACGTCAGTTGTGCGTAGATCGTTTGCGGCATCTTGATAGCTACCGCGCTGCAAAAATCCTAGAAATTGTTTAAAAAGCATCACGCCATGAAAGCCTAAATTTATTGTCATATCGATTAAAACTACTTGACGCGGCACACAAAGCAAGGAAAACCACGGTAATTGCTGCATTAAATTTTTTAGCGCTTCGTTAATATCATTAGTAAGCATATATAATGCTTCGTCTTTGCTTACGCCTTTAGTTTTTAGATTTCGCCCGTAGCCTATCGTGGGTATATTTTTTGAGTCTAGATAAACAGTCTCGCGCAAACCCTCGTCTTGCGCCAGCATCTTTATCGCTTGATCGATTGTTTCTGTCATAATCAGACTCCCGCATCTCAAAATCTATCGCAAAAAATGGCTGTGTCGGCTTAGCACACTTGTCGCAAGCGTAATAATCGTCATGTACTGTCAGTCTCGCTTTGCAACACCGTGATGCTATCATCTTTTATATGCTCTAATTGCTGTTGTTTCTCCGCTTCATCGAACCACGGCTTTGTTAATTCGATTCTATATGTTAAAGGCTTGTCTGCAAGATATTTCTGCAATTCTGATGCTGGAAGATTATCAAAAATAATTTTCAAATCTGTTGAGTTTTTTGGTTCGTGGTAAGCGCCGGTAATTTTTCGAATATCCTCTTTGCATCTAAGATAGACAGCAAGATATTTTGGGTCGGGGTCTTTTGGTCTGTTTTTTCGAACATCCCATTTCGATCTTTCCCATGCGTCGTACGCTTCTTGTGCGACATTTTCGAGTTGCACAATTTGCTCGCACTTAACTCGCTCAATATCTTTATCTAGCCATTTTTTATGCTTAGTATGTAACCTATAAAGTATGTTTTCTACTGTTTGCGGTGTAACGCCCAAATGATCAGCAATTGCTTGATAAGTTTTATTTTCCAAGCGCATTTTCCACACGATTTCGCGTCTCTCTATCTTCTGTTGCAGAGACAAACCGTGGTTGCTGTACTTTTTTTTTACTTTCTCAGGGCGATGATCCGACAACAATTTGTACACCTAAAATAATTAAAAAAATCAGATAAAAACACTTGTTAATTAACTCAATTGTGTTACACTATCTTTCATTAGCTAACACACAAAAGATAACTTAAAAACTTAAACGGAGCAAAGAAAATGAATGAATATGATCAATACGAAAATGAAAATTTTGAATGTAACCGTTGCGGATATCATGAAGTAGCCATGTTATTTGATAGCGGTTGGCTTTGTGATAGTTGCTTAGCACCAATGATAATTTAAGAAAGGATATTAAAATGCACAAACCTCTCTACACAAAAAAAGGCGAACTTACCCATAGTGCCGAATGCAAAATGATTTTTGGGAGAAAAGACAAAAATTGCCCACGCTGTATAGAACTGATTAACGGAGCAGAACCGCGACGGACATATAGAAACAAAATAACGACAAGTTATAAAACAAAAAACTGTTGCGGTTCATTTTTAGATTTTGGGATATGCACTTGTGGCACTTAGGAGAAAAAGATATGAAAAAAGATATTACTGAAATAACGCAAGAAGAAATTGAAAAAGTACAAAAGTTTGTTGATAAAGAAATTAAAAATCACTTTTTAGAAATTGGCATGAAAGTAAATAATGTAAAATTAGGTTCAGAATACGGAGAAATTTTTAAATTTTCAGTTTTACGCACATATTTTGTCAATTTAATAGCAGTTTATTTAACAAATGGAAGTGAATATAACATTTCAAAGTTTGCAAAATTTGTTGATGAACTTGAACATGCCATTGAAAACCATCGGAGGTAATAAAAATGCAACATAAAGAAAGTATAGCTCTGCAAAATTGTAACAGCATCGATGATGTTGTAAGCCTGATAAACCGAGGAGGATCAAGAGAACACCACCCTTTCCAGATTGCGGCACTTTATGCGTACACACACGCAGAGGATAAAAAATGTTTAAACCAAATGGTCTGGCATTTAGCATTACTCGCAGGCCATGGCGCACGTTTTGATACAAAGCAAGTTGTGCAATGCATAGAAACTAACTTTTTTAAAGGTGAGCAATGAAACTCTACAAATTCCATGATGCATTCATACGCATTGACGACATAGTAAATGCTCTTGTACAGGAATCAACAACCGAAATAGGAGTTTGGCAATTAAAAATCATCATGAGCTTTCAGGGGTACTTTCAAACCGACTTTGCGACAAAAAAAGAAGCGGATTTTGTTTTGAATGAAATTGCAAAATTTATTGAGGAATCATAATGGAAGAACGCACATACCACGTTTATACGTACCGATGTTATCTATGCAAGGCAGAAATTGAGACAACAACTTATCACGGCGACACGCAAGTTGAATGCACTGAATGTGACGCAGAAGGAGGAATAGAGCATGAATCTAACAC
>Ga0210401_10005020_pt1 | contig 13670 bp, 13 predicted proteins | sample IncBWH32MmetaG_FD_150866 | JGI IMG/M metagenome (GOLD analysis project Ga0210401, IMG submission 150866) | Forest soil microbial communities from Barre Woods Harvard Forest LTER site, Petersham, Massachusetts, United States - Inc-BW-H-32-M | ecosystem: Environmental > Terrestrial > Soil >... | reverse complement strand
GGAGCGGCAGGAATGGTTTCTGTGAACGGCGGCAAACTGACCACGGCGGCCAGTCTGGCGCGGGAATGTGCAGGCAAGCTCGGCGTGGTAGCTCCGCAGCCGCAGGTTGGCGTGGTTGATGGGAACCAGGTGGAACAGGTGATGGAACGGCACATCACCGAGGTTGCGGAGGCCGGCAGCATCAACCGTGAATCCGCACGCGGGCTGACGGAATGGTACGGAGAAGAGTCGCTCGCCATCGCGGCGTCGGCGCGCAACCGGCCGGAGTTGCGAACACCTTTGTGTCCGCATACGAATCACATCGTGGCCGAAGCAGTCCATGCCATGGCCCACGAACATGCAGTCACTCTGGCAGATGTGTTGTTGCGGCGAGTGCCAGTGGCCATGGGAGCTTGCTGGTCGCCGGAGTGCGGCCGCGAAGCGAGCAAGCGGGTGGCGGCAGCGGCGGGATGGAATGAACGTCAAGCGGCGTCGGCGCGGGAAGAATTTGAAGCCGAACGCGATGCCTTCTTACGGAAGCCAGTGGCGCCTGCGGCCAGGCAATAGCCATTCGTTAATGAATTGTGATTGCCCAGAGCCAAGGGTGTCGAATTCAGCCGAGGGTCTTGACCAGCAGTTGGGGATCGTCTGAGATGATGCCGTCGACACCCCAATCCGCCAGCCGTCGCAGAACCTTCTGGTCATTCACCGTCCAGGTGAGAATGGTCTTCCCTGCGCCGTGGACGGCCTGAACCAGCCGCGAAGTGATCAGGGGATATCTGGGGATGACGTACTCTACGGCTAGTTCTTGCCAGCGATCCAGGGTCTTCTTTTGATCGCAAATAAAACCGAGGGCGACTTCCGCGCTACGTGCTCTCAAATCAAGCAGGACCTCCGGCAGAAAAGAAGACACGACATAGCCATGTTCCAGCGGATGCTCGCGCAAAGCTACCAGGACATCCGATTCCAACCCGGGAACTTTCAGTTCGATGTCCAGGAAAGCGCGGCTGGCGTAGTTTTTGAGAATATCCGCAAGACGAGGCAAGGATTGCAACTGGCCGCATGCCGCCTTCGCGACATGGATGTCCCGCACTTCTTCGTCGTGACAGATTACGGCATGCCCGCAGGCGGTACGGCGCACATCGAATTCGAAGCCATCGCAACCGGATTGCAGTGCGAACTCGAAGGCGGCAAGCGTGTTTTCCTCTGGCGCGCCAGAGACACGTGTACCACGATGACCGAGGAGGAGTGGGCGAGCGGGCATCGCGGGTGATTCTACTCCCGATCGAAAACCGGCAACGGCCAAGAAATGCACAGCCGTTGGAAAACTTTCCTCTATCTGCCGTGGGGCGTGGTTAGTCGAGATCGAAATCGCGGATGGGCTTGCCGGTGTCGGGCGATTCCTTGGCCTTTTTGACGGCCTCCTGAAATTTCTTTTCCAACAAGTCGGAGGCGTGTTTCTGATTTTCGACCGACTGGCGGAAGATGGAATCGCGCCGGCTGTCCTGCTCTTTCATGGCCCTGGCAGCTTCCTCGATGTCATTGAACATCTTGGGTTTGACCGCTGCCGTGTGGGCAATTACGGCGTGCGTCTCGGCGTCAACTTTCAACACCGCGCTGCAGCACGGGCAGGCAACTTCGAAAGCTGGTAAAGACCGCGCCATGTACTAAATCATACCGCAAAAAACTGCTTCAGCGAGGCTCCAGCTTGATGGGGAAGATGTGGAACAGATTGAGCATCTCCAGCCCCAGCAACACCAAGGAAAAAAAGACCACAGTGATCGCCAGTATCTCGCCGAAGTTGAGGCCACTGCGCCGCGGCTCAAACCGCCGAAGAACCAGGCCCAGAATGTTGAGCGTGGCAAAGCCAAAGACCAGCACCCAGAGGATATTGTAAGCACTTGTCTTCTTCTGCGCGTAGATATCGGCGAGTTCCGAAAACTGGACAAGGAACAACAGGACGAGCACGTGATAGGCCGCGCTGAAACGCGAGGTGACTCTAAAAAGTGCGCTAGTCAGGGGTAGCTGCATGTAGCCCGAAGGGTCAGGAAATATGATCTTACCTTTTTTTCTGAGCCGCGTCAGCGCCGAAAGTTCCGCTGAATTACCTGTGATTTATAATAGAAAGATTCCCTACCCCTATCTCGGCAGTCTGTGTGCCCGGTCACGTGGAAACAGTGGAGATTAAGACTGGAGAGTAGCAAGGGATCTTTTAGGCCATGTCCACGGAAACCATAGTTGTTCGCGGGGCGCGAGTCCACAACCTCAGGAATATTAACGTTGATATTCCGCTCAATTCTCTGACGGTGGTCACGGGAGTGTCGGGATCGGGGAAATCTTCACTGGCCTTCGACACCATCTACGCGGAAGGTCAGCGCCGCTACGTGGAATCACTGTCGGCATACGCGCGCCAGTTCCTGGAACGGATCGAGAAGCCGGATGCAGACGTGATCGATGGAATTGCACCTGCGGTTGCGATCCGGCAGAAAAGCAGCACGCGCAATCCCCGCTCGACGGTGGGCACCGCCACCGAGATTTATGACTACCTGCGCCTGCTTTTCGCGCGCGTGGGACGCACCTATTGCATCCGGTGCGGTCAGGAAGTCAAGAAAGACACGGTGGATGAAGTCGCGGAGAGAGTGATGGCGTTGGCGGAAGGGACGCGGCTCTACGTGCTCTTTCCGCTGCGGCCGCCGGCGGCAGCACCGGTAGCTGAGAAGCAGCCAAAGTCGCGGGCCAAGCGAAGCAAGCGTAAGGCAGCCGAGACGGCAATTTCGGACCAGATGAAAGCCCGGCTACTCGATTTGCGCACCCGAGGCTTCAACCGGCTTTATCAGAAGGGCCAGATCTTCGAGTTCTCGACTCCAGAATCGTTGCTCGACGTTGATTTCGCGGAGCCGGTTTTTTTGCTGGTGGATCGCCTGGTGGTTTCGCCGGAGGCGCGGGCACGGATTGTGGATGCGGTCGAAATCAGCTATCGCGAAGCGGGCGAGGTTATTTTCGAGACTGCCGCGCGCGAGGAGCAACCTGTGGAACGGCTGCGCTTTTCGCAGCGTTTCGAATGCAAGGCTTGCAATCTCCGCTACGAAGAACCCGAGCCTCGGCTGTTTTCGTTTAACAATCCGTACGGTGCCTGTCCCCGTTGTCAGGGCTTCGGGAACACCATTGATTTCGATCTCGATCTGGTGATTCCAGATAAGTCGAAGACCTTGAACGAGGGTGCCATCGAGCCGTGGACAAAACCCAAATACCGCACGCTGGGCACGGATCTGAAGCGCTTCGCGCGCCAGACGGAGATTCCGCTGGATGTTCCCTGGACCGAGCTGGACCCTGAGCAACAGCGCCTGGTAATCGAAGGCGAAGGACGCTTTCCCGGAGTCCGCGGCTTCTTCAACTATCTGGAGCGCAAGAAGTACAAGCTGCATGTGCGTGTGTTTCTGAGCCGTTATCGCGGCTATTCACTGTGTTCGGCCTGCAGCGGGGCGCGGCTCCGCATGGAAGCCCAGCAGGTGAGGATCAGCGGCAAGAACATTTGCGATGTCTGCCGTATGACGGTGGAAGAAGCTTTGCAGTTCTTTACCGGGGTTGAACTGACCGAGCAGGAATCGGGAATCGCCGAACGGTTGTTGCAAGAAATCCGGGAACGGCTGGGCTTCTTAAATGAAGTCGGGCTGGAGTATCTGACGCTGGAGCGGTTGTCCTCGACTCTATCCGGAGGTGAGGCCCAACGTATTCAACTCGCGACCTCTCTGGGATCGCGGCTGGTGGGCACACTGTACGTTCTGGATGAGCCTTCCATCGGGCTGCACAGCCGCGACACGCAGCGGCTGATTAAAATTCTGCACGGCCTTCGCGACCTGGGGAACACCATCCTGGTGGTAGAGCACGATCCCGATGTCATGCGGGCTTCCGATACCATCCTCGACTTGGGGCCAGGTGCGGGGGAAAATGGCGGTAAAGTGATTGCCGCGGGAAATTACGAACAGATCAGGCGTTCGTCAGCTTCGCTCACCGGCCGTTATTTGGCTAACGATCTGCGCATCCAGGTTCCGGGTACACGCCGAAAGCCGGGGAACCAACAGATAAAAATCTTCGGCGCGCGAGCGCACAATCTAAAGAACATTGATGTGGCGGTGCCGCTACGAATGTTGGTGGCGATAACCGGTGTCTCGGGCTCGGGAAAGTCAACCTTACTGCACGATGTTTTGTCCCGTGCGCTGTCGCAGGCCAAGCAGATGAACAACGGTTCTGGCCCGGTGGCGACCGGGTGGAGCCGGGTGGAGGGGACCGAGTACATCGATGAAGTGGTGTTGGTTGACCAGTCGCCCATCGGCCGTACACCGCGCTCGAATCCAGTTACTTACATTAAGGCGTTCGACGGCATCCGTGACTTGTTTGCTTCGCTGCCTGAATCGCGCAAGCGCGGGCTTACATCCGGGAATTTTTCTTTTAACATTCCCGGCGGCCGTTGCGAAACCTGCCAGGGAGACGGCACTGTAACCGTCGAAATGCAGTTCCTGGCGGACGTGGAGCTGATCTGTGAAGAGTGCAAGGGGATGCGCTACAAACCGCAGGTGCTGGAAGTGCGTTATCGTGGCAAAAACATTCACGAAGTATTGAACCTGACTGTGCAGGAAGCACTGCAGTTCTTCGCCAGTGCACCCAAGATCGTGCAAAAACTACGCGTATTGGAGGAAGTTGGCCTGGGATATTTGCGGCTCGGGCAGTCGGCGACGACATTATCCGGAGGCGAGGCGCAGCGCATGAAGTTGGCGGCGCATTTGCAGCCGACGGCACGGGCGGACGTCAAGCGGCGACTCCTCTACATCTTTGATGAACCCACTACGGGGCTGCATTTCGATGACATCAGCAAACTGCTGGCAGCGTTCCGCCGTCTAATTGAGGCAGGGGGATCGATTCTGGTCATTGAGCACAACCTGGAGGTCGTCAAAACGGCCGACTGGGTGATTGATCTGGGCCCGGAGGGCGGTGAGCGTGGCGGATACGTGGTAGGCGCGGGAACGCCCGAGACCATTGCCCGATTGCCGCGGTCGTATACGGGGCAATTCCTGGCCAAAGTTTTGCACGGAAACGGGTCGTCCGGAAATGCAAACAAATAGGCGGACACGGGTATGGCTGCTGTTAGCGCTGCTTAGCGGTTGCGACGGTGCAGCCGCGCAAACTGTGCGCCATCACAAGATTGCGGAAACTGATTCCTCATTTCCTCCGGAACTTAGCCAGGCTGAGACTGACATCGAGAAAAAAGATTACACTGCAGCCGAGCCATTGCTGCAAAAGGTTGTGGCAAATAATCCCGACAACTATCAGGCCTGGTTCGACCTGGGATTCGTGTACAACGCCCAGGGAAACTCGACCGAGTCGATTGCCGCGTATCGCAGGTCGGTGGCCGCCAAGCCGGATGTGTTCGAGTCCAATTTGAATCTGGGCATCAGTCTGGCCAAAACGGGTCAACCTGAAGCCGAGAAATATCTCAGAACGGCGACAACCCTCAAGCCTACCGCCCATGTGGATGAAGGACACGCGCGGGCGTGGCTTTCGCTGGCTCATGTACTGGAAGCGAGCAAGCCGGACGAAGCCATTGCCGCTTACCAACAGGCGGCTGCGCTCGCGCCGAAGGATCCGGAGCCACATCTGGCAGCCGGTGCCCTGCTCGAAAAGGCCAACCGGTTCGCCGATGCCGAGCAAGAGTATAAGCGGGCGTTGGCCATTGATCCGGCTTCGAGCGAAGCACTGGTTGGCCTGGCGAATATCTCGATGCGCGGCAACCACCTTCTTGACGCCGAGCAAGCCCTGCAGAAGATCGTCAGTCTGCATCCGGACGACATTCAGGCGCGTTTGCAACTGGCACGGGTGCTAAGCAAGATGGGGAAGAACGACGAGGCCGCAGCCAGCGCGCAGGCGGCAATCAAGCTGGATCCTGGAAATCCGAAGATTCAACGAGAAATGGCTGACCTCGACATGGGCGCGAAGAACTACGATCAGGCTGAGGCCATCTATCGTTCCCTGCTTAATGAGAAGGCGAGCGACCCGGCGGATTTGCACCACCTGCTGGGAGTGGCGCTGCTCAAACAAAGGAAGTTCCCGGAGGCCGAGCAAGAGCTTCTTGCCGCGGTCAAACTGAAACCGGATCTGGGTGAGGCTTACGGAGACCTCTCCGTGGCCGCGGTTGAGAACAAGGATTACCAGTTGGCGATCAAGGCAGCCGACGCGAGGGCTAAGTTTCTCCCCGAAATTCCCATCGGCTATTTTCTGCGGGCAAGCGCATATGACCACTTGCGCGCGTACAAACCGGCGGCGGAGAATTATCACAAGTTTCTGGAAGTGGCCAACGGGCAGTATCCCGACCAGGAGTGGCAGGCCCGTCACCGCCTGATTGCGATTGAACCAAAGAAGTGATGCTATGCGTCATGCTCTGACCATTGCGGCGGTCTTATTATTCACGGCACTCAACTGCGTGGCAGCTAAGGAGACTGTGCAACAACTGGCGGCTCGGGCAGACGCAGCGCGACCGGAAGACCGCCCGGGTTTGTACGTTGAGATCGCGGAACGCCAGTTAAAGGCAATGGGCGAACTGTTTGCGGCGGGCAAGGACGAGGAAGCCATAGCCGCGGTCAAAGACGTGGTGACGTATTCGGAAAAAGCTCACGACGCCGCCATCGCAGCGCACAACAAAATCAAGAATACGGAGATTGCGCTGCGCAAAATGGCCGCCAAGTTGCGTGACGTCAAGCGCACGCTTACCTTCGATGAACAGGCGCCCGTGGAGGCAGCCTCCGACCGTTTGGAAGCCCTGCGCACCGACCTGCTGGCGAAGATGTTCGGCAAGGGAAAATGACGAGCAGACGCGTAGCCATCACGTGGGTGATGTTGTGCTGCTGCATAGTCACGTCCACGGCACAAGTGCATCGCCGCGAACCGCTTACTCCGGAGGAAATCGATCAACTGCGCGACGCGGCTATGGACCCCTCCATGCGTCTGAAGCTATACACCCGTTTTGCCCGCGCCCGCCTGGTGTCGCTGGAGCAAGCCCGGAACGACCCCAAAGCGACGGACCGCACCCAGCAAACTCATGATCGCCTGCAGGAGTTTGCCGACATCTACGACGAGTTGAATGAAAACATCGACAACTTCATTGCCCGAAAGGAGGACATGCGTAAGCCATTGAAGGCGGTGATTGAGGCTGATAACGAATTTCAAGCGAAGTTACTGGCATTGAAGAGTGCCGGAGATGCCGTTCCCAAAGAGGTCGAGCAATACCGGTTTCTTCTGGACAGTGCGCTGGACGCCGTCGCGACCGGTCTGCAAGACCATAAGCAATTGCTGGTGGAGCAGGACGAAGCAGCAAAGCATCGGAAGAAAACTACATGAACAATCCTGCTAATCTGTCCTGAACGTGAATCCTAAGCTTCTGGTTATCTTTGAAGAAAGCTACCGCGCTTTGCGGCCGCGAGCGCCAATGCCAGATCTGGCGGTGGAGTTCTACCCATTCGCAAACATCAACAACAACATTCGTATGCGGGAGGGCAAATTGTTCGTGCGTATTTCGGATGTTCTTGAAGGAGCGCCCGACAACGTGCTGCGGGCGATCGCTCACATCCTGCTGGCCAAAATGTACCGCAAGCCGATCGAACGAGAGCACGCGATCCGCTTCCGCCGTTACCTTTCGACTCGCAGCATCCGGGACAAGGCCGCACTGCTGCGCCAAATCAGGGGCCGCAAGCGCATTGACAGCGCACGTGGCTGCGCCTATGACTTGGAAGCAATCTTTGATGAGCTGAACCTGCGTTTCTTCCATGGCCTGCTGGCGCGGCCGCGCATGACCTGGAGCCGAGTTGAGGCGCGAAACCGCCTGGGGCACTACGATCCTGCGCACAACGCGATCGTGGTGAGCCGCGTGTTTGATGATTTTCGCGTACCGCGCTATGCAGTGGAGTACATCGTTTATCACGAGATGCTGCATTTGAAGCATCCGGTGAAGTTGCGCGGAAGCCGGCGCTGCGTGCATTCGGGGGAATTTCAGGCAGAGGAGCGACTATTCCCGCGGTTGGAAGAAGCGAAGGCGATGTTGAAGCGGCTTTAGGCGCCGCGACAACAAGGCTGTAAAATTGCGTTGTAGCGATCTCTAGTGATGAGCCTCCGCTTCGTCTCATATCTGTGCATTCTCTTCTTTGGCGGTGTGGCCGAGAGGTTCGTTTGGACTCGAATCACCAAGCAGGTCAACCAGCATTTACCTCGCGACAAGGAATATTCTTTGTCGATCTGGACTCTTTGGCGGTCGGCTTGGGGCGAGTTTAATCAGTTCAGGATATGGCGAACACATCGGCGGCTTTTTCCTGATAGTTACCTACCAGTTTGGCACGTGGCGGCCTTTGTCCTAACGGTGTTTTGGATGTTCTTCGGGCTGACTTTATTGAAACGTTTAGGCACATGGCTAAGCAGTCGACGCCGAGCGTTCATAACATTTGGACCCATTGGCGGCTACCCTCTCGCAATGCGACGGTGGATGGCCAGGCAGCCCATCCTTCGCCTTATGATTCCATCATCGATCCGCTCGCCCTTCAGCGTTGACGCTGCCATCCGCGAACAGCTATCCTATACAAAGTGAAATTGAAATTCATTTTCATAATGGCTGAGGTTCGTCTCTGAATGTTGCAGGCATTTATTGTCACGTTGCGTGAGGGCGTGGAAGCAGCGCTGATTGTGGGAATTACGCTGGCTTACCTGGCCAAGATCGGCCGACCCGAGCTTAAGAAACCCGTCTATACGGCCCTGGTGTTGGCTTTTCTGGGGAGTATTGGCGTGGCTGTACTGCTCTCCCGGATGCAGTGGAACCAGGACGTTTTTGAAGGCTGGGTCATGCTGGCGGCCGCGTTCTTTGTCATTACCATGATCGTCTTCATGATGAAGACAGGCCGCAAGCTCAAGGGAGAAATCGAGGGGAAGGTCGGTTTGTTGGCAGGAAAGAACGCATGGCTTGGGCTTTTTGTTTTCGTATTCCTCATGGTTCTGCGGGAGGGCGTTGAAACCGTACTGATTCTATCTGCGGTGTCGCTGAACTCGACCGAGTTGTTGAGTTTTCTGGGTACGCTGCTGGGCGTAATTGCCGCGGTCTTGTTTGGCGTGATGTTTGTGAAAGGCAGCGTCCGCATCAATCTACAGAAGTTCTTCAAGATCACAACCGTTATTTTGTTCTTTGTGGCGGCGCAGTTGATCATTGCCGGCCTGCACGAGCTTTCCGAAAACGGGGTGCTTCCCTCCTCCAGGCGGGAGATGGCGATTATCGGGCCGATCGTGCGCAACGATTTCTTTTTTTTCGTGACCATTTTTGCTCTGGCAGCTTTGATGGTGCTGTTCGAAGTGAAACGGCGCGAATCGGCGCCGGTGGCTGACTCCGCGGCAGCAAGGCGCAAAGCTGTGTGGACTGCCAGGCGGGAACGGTTGTGGATGGTTTCGGTGTATGCCAGCTCGTTCGTTTTTATCATACTGGTTACGGCCGAGTTCATCTATGCCAAGAGCGTCAGCGCGTTGTCGCCGGCGACTGAAGTCACGTTCGTGAATGGGCAGGTTGCGATTCCGCTGCAACAGCTTTATGACGGCGACCTGCACCGCTATCAAGCCAAAGAAAACGGAGTGGAGGTTCGCTTCTGGCTGTATCAGAAACCGGACGGAAAAATTGCCACCGTTCTGGACGCTTGCGAAATCTGCGGCTCTTTGGGGTTCTACAAACGGCAGAACAGTGTGATATGCAAGAACTGCGCCGGGCCGATCCTGCCGCAGTCGGTTGGTACTCCCGGAGGATGTAATCCCATTCCCTTGCAGGCAGAGATCACGGCGGACTCAGTCATCGTCCGGGAGGCGGACATCGCGGCGCATAGCCGGATGTTCCAGCAGTGATCGATGTTCCTGCGCCTCGTCTATGAATCGTTTCGGCGACAGAAGCGGCGCAAGCTGCTGGCGGGCGTAGCAATTACCATGGGCGTAGGCGTCGCGACCGCCATGATCGCCGTGGCCACCGACATCGGCGATAGAGTAAGCCGCGAACTTCGTGCCTTGGGCGCAAACCTGGTGGTGACTCCTCAGGAAGACACCCTTGATCTTCAAATTGCCGGGGTTGACTTGAAGCCCGCCAGCGACGGCGCGTATCTCAACGAAGCTGACCTGCCCAGGATTCGCGGCATGTTCTGGCATAACAACATCGTGGGCTTTGCCCCCGTACTGCCGGTCGCGGTGACGATCGGGGGCGCGAAGAACGTCACTCTGCTCGGCACGTATTTCTCCAATCAGCTGAAAGTCGGGAAAGAGAGTTTTGAGACTGGTGTTCGATCAATTTATCCCTGGTGGAGGGTAACTGGGGCGTGGCCACAGGACAATTCGCAGGACGTGCTGCTGGGAGAACGGCTGGCGTCAAGTCTGGAGCGCAGGGCGGGAGATCAGATCGAAGTTGCGGGTCAACAGCATCGGGTAGCCGGCGTGCTGTCGACCGGCGGAGTAGAAGATGATCAAATAGTTGCTCCGCTTGGAGTGGCACAAAACATTTTGGGCAGACCCGGAGCGGTGCGGCGTTTGTACGTGAGCGCCCTGACCAAGCCGGAAGATGCCTTCGGGCGGCGCGATCCGAAGACGCTGGCAGGGGCAGAGTTTGATCGCTGGTACTGTTCGCCCTATGTGCAGTCGATCGCTTACCAGTTGCAGGAAGTGATTCCGCATTCACACGCTGAGCAGATCCGCCAGGTGGCGCAGAACGAGGGCACGGTACTCTCGCGGATTAAAGGGCTCATGCTGCTGATCACGCTGGCAGCGCTGATAGCTGCGGCTCTGGCGGTTTCGGCCGCCATGGCCACGGCAATTTTCGAGCGAAGAGGCGAGGTCGGACTGATGAAAGCGTTGGGCGCGAGTGGCTTTTCAGTCGCGGCTGTGTTCTTTGCGGAAGCCTTGCTGCTGGCAGTCTTGGGAGGTAGTTTGGGCTTTGCCGGCGGAGCCATGCTGGCGCGGGTTATCGGAAGATCGATCTTTGATTCCCAAATCAGTATCGACATGGTCCTTTTCCCTATCATCCTCGCGATCGCGGTGCTGGTCACCTTTGCCGGTAGCGCGATGGCCATTCGGCGGGCGATGAAGTTCGATCCAGTGCTCGCGCTGCGAGGTGAAGCGTGACCTCTGGCGTCTCAGATCTGCTCACCCGCAGGGCCCATGCGCGGCGCCGCTCAATGTTCCTGCAAATGCTGGTTCGGGCCGCGGTGTTGCGCCGGGGGAGAGCGGCCGCGGCCTTGTCAGCAATGGTAGTGGCAGCCGCCGTGACCACTGCCATGCTGAATCTTTACGTCGATGTGCAGGCCAAATTGCATACCGAGTTTCGCAACTATGGCGCCAACGTGGTGGCGGTGGCGAAGGAGGGAAAGTTGCTTCCCGGCGACGCATTGCAAACGATTGAATCTGTAATGGGCGGCCGCGGCATAGCCGTACCCTTCGCCTATGTGGTGGCTCGAACAGCGGACGGACAGCCGGTAGTAGTTTCGGGGACTGATCTGGACCGGGTTCGCAAGCTGAATCGCTGGTGGTCGGTAAGCGCCTGGCCGAGCGGCGCGCAGGATGCTTTGGCCGGAGTGCGGGCCGCGGCGTTGGTGGCACCGCAAGGGCAGGCGTTTGACCTGAGCTTCCAGGGACGGACCATCCACTTGACACCGGCAGGCACCGTGCGCACCGGTTCCTCCGAGGACAGCCGTATTTTTCTTTCGCTGAAGCAGTTCGTAGACTGGACCGGAGTGCAACCTTCGACCGTCGAGATCGCCGCGTCAGGGACGCCGGATGAAGTAAATGCAACCCTCAAAACGCTCGCGTCAGCGCTGCCTGACGCCGATGTGCGCCCGGTTCGCCAGATCATGGAGGGTGAAGCGCGGGTGCTGGGGAAAACGCGTGCCACGCTGCTGGTTTGTGCGGTGCTGATCATTCTCACGGCCGCGATGTGTGTGGTTTCAACGCTGATGGGCTGGGTATTTGATCGACGTCGTGACTTCGCTATCATGAAGGCCCTGGGCGCATCTGAGCGGCTGATTGGCGGTTTCTTTGTAACAGAGGCGGCGGCCCTGGGAGCGGTTGGCGCAGTCTTTGGCTTTGCGATTGGAGTAGGAATCGCCGCCTGGATTGGCCGAGTGAACTTCCACGCCCCAGTGGCCCCGCGTTTCGCTGTTTTGCCTGAGGTTCTGGTCGGCGGTATTGCGGTAGCTCTGATTTCAGCTGTGTTGCCGATGTCCCTGCTGCGGCGAGTGCAACCTGCTACGATCTTAAGGGGAGAGTGAAGTGATTCGATTGAACCATGTAAGCCGCCTCTATCCCGCCAACGGCGACACCGGTGATGGTGCGAACGCAATTCGGGCGCTTGACGAATTCTCTTTGGGCGTCGATCGAGGGGAGTGGATCGCCATCATGGGGCCATCGGGTTCGGGCAAGTCTACGCTGGTGAACTTGATCGGCTGCCTCGATCGCCCCACCTCGGGCGAGATCTGGCTAGACGGTGAGAATGTCGCCAATCTTACCGCGGCGGAATTGAACCGGGTGCGGGCGGAGAAAATCGGTTTTGTTTTTCAGCAATTTCATCTGATTCCCTATCTGACCGCAATTGAAAATGTGATGCTGGCCCAGTACTTCCACAGCATGACCGATGAACAGGAAGCTCTGGAGGCGCTGCAACGTGTGGGGTTGAAGGAGCGGGCCCACCATCTTCCTTCCCAACTCTCCGGCGGGGAGCAGCAGCGGGTGTGCATTGCGCGGGCTTTGATCAACGATCCCAAAATCGTACTGGCTGACGAGCCTACGGGAAATCTTGACGCTGTGAATGAGGAGATCGTGCTGCGCTTGTTACGCGATCTGCACCAGCAGGGGCGAACCATTGTTATGGTCACGCACGATCCCGTAGTCGCGCGTCTGGCTGACCGGAGAATTGAGCTGCATCATGGAAAAATCAGCACCCAGGTCGTATTTTCCATGGCCGACGAGGAACAGTTCGACGAAGTTCTTGAAGAACTGTGGGTGCTTGGGGAGCAGGGCGAGATCGCGGAAGTGGGCCGCATGGAAGTACACGGCGCGCTGCCGGTCAGCATCGCGGTAGAAAAAATGACAGAGATGGGGTTAGTGCAGACCTCGCCGCACCCACCGCTCACCCATGATCACAAGCCGTTTGTGAATCCTTGCCACGACGCCCTGAAACCGGACGGAGTCTCAACCGGCGACGGCAGCATGATTGTGGAGTTCACTGCGAGGGGCCGGCAGCGAGCGGCGGATATTATTCGTCGCCATCGACTAGCGGAGCGGTTGTTTACCGACAGCCTGGCGATGGATAGCGAGACAGAAATCGAGCAGCAAGCCTGCAAGTTCGAACACATTCTTTCGCCCAAGGCCACCGACAAGATTTGCACCTTTCTGGGGCATCCGCGGACCTGCCCGCACGGAGCGCCTATCCCGGAAGGGGCGTGTTGTGAGCGAGTGGCAACTACGATCATTACATCAAAAAAACTTGAGGGGATTGCGTAGTTCTCCTACATCGCACACACTTACCGGCAGTTATTAAACCTAAATGTTAAGGAAAAGGAAGGCGCGATCCTACGGCACCGGTATGCGATAAAGGTTCCAATGAGAGTTGCGTTTACCGAAGCTGTAGGTGGACGAATTGGGGC
>Ga0210401_10005018_pt1 | contig 13677 bp, 10 predicted proteins | sample IncBWH32MmetaG_FD_150866 | JGI IMG/M metagenome (GOLD analysis project Ga0210401, IMG submission 150866) | Forest soil microbial communities from Barre Woods Harvard Forest LTER site, Petersham, Massachusetts, United States - Inc-BW-H-32-M | ecosystem: Environmental > Terrestrial > Soil >... | reverse complement strand
GAACACTCCTTCCAAGGCATCGCTTCCTCCCCTAGGGGAGGAAGTGTCACCCATGTGTCCGGTACAATGTGTTACCCATCTCTCAGGCCGCTCATTACTTTTATGTAAACATTAACATCGCAAGAAATCGCGCGATCACAGCGGCCAAGGTTGTGCCAAGCACGAACACTGCCCAGCGGACACGCTGTCACGTTTCCCGGAAGTCAGAAAGCTGTGCGAAAACCTCCGCCGGGTAGGCCGCACAGTAGGCCAGATTCTCGAGCACTGCGAGGATAAACAGCCCAAGCGCAAAATTGAGTCCGGGGGTTTCTTTGGAGTTGGGAAGGCCGAGATAGAAATACACACCCACGATGAGCAAGAGAACCAGGTTGTAAATCACGCGCCGCGGTTCCCAGAATCGGATTGCGCCCGTAATCGAATCCCTCAGCGCTTGTCGGTCGACGCTTTGCCTTCTCGCGGTTAGCGCGTAACTTCGGCCTCGAGTTCCGGGTCCGTCCCCACCGGCGTGGCATCTTTCTTTTTCGCCTCTGCCTCGGCAATTTCCTTGGCCACCGACGGTACTCCGGAATCTTGCTCGAGCAGATCCGCCAGTTGTAGCCGCAGGTTGCCGGTGTTCGTCGCAAACGAAAGGCCCGTGTTCATGTCGATTGTGCCCGCGCGAATCAGTTTTTCGATTTCACCGTCGAAGCACTGCATTCCATCGTTCGATCCGTCGCGCATCGCATCGAGCAGCGATTTTCCTTCCGTCTCACCCTTCTGTACGTATTCACGTGTGCGCAGCGTCGACTTCAGGATTTCAAAAACCGCAGCGCGGCCGCTTCCGTCGCGCTTGGGGACCAAACGCTGCGACACAATAAAGCGAAACGTCTTCCCCAGGCGCATCCGCACGGCTTGCTGATCGCTCAATGAAAACGATCCGACGATGCGCTCCACTGTTTTCGAAGCGTCGATGGTGTGCAACGTGGAGTAAACAAGGTGGCCGGTCTCTGCTGCTTCCAGCGCGACTTCAATCGTTTCGCGGTCACGCATTTCGCCTACCAGTATCAGCTTGGGGGCCTGTCGCAAGGCCGCGCGCAGGGCGAGTGCAAAGTTTGGCGTGTCGGTGTGCAGCTCGCGCTGGTGAATCGTCGCCTTCTTGTGGGAATGTAGAAACTCGATCGGGTCTTCGATCGTGATGATGTGGCAGGCTCGCTCTTCGTTGATCTTGTTCACAAACGCGGCCAGCGTCGAGGATTTTCCGCTGCCCGTCGGCCCTGTCACGAGCACGATACCGGGGCGAAGTTCAGCGGCCTCGGCAAGTTGCGTGGGAATCTTCAGCGCGCTGAAATCTGGCACATTGCTTGCAATCACGCGCATCACGATCGCGCAGCTTCCGCGCTGCGTAAAAATATTCACGCGAAAGCGCGAAATCTTGGGGAGACTATAGGAAAGATCGCACGATCCTTCGGTTCGCAATTTTTCGACGGCGTGATTGTTCCGCCCGATCAAGTCCGCTGCGATTCGCGCGGTGTCTTCCGCGTCCAATACTCCGACGCCGGTAATCTTCAATTGTTGGAGCTGCCCGCTGACTTCGACCTGCGGAGCCCGGCCGGGCGAAAAGATCAGATCGCTCGTGTTCTTCGCGGCGCGAAGCATCGTGGCGATCAGATTCGCCGTAGGAACGGCGGTCTTGGTCTCTGCTGGAGGCGTGGCACCGACAATGGGATTCGGCGTATGCATCGGAAAGCTCCTGGGTTTGTGCGGGGCGGCCGCTTGCTGCGTCTGCGGGAAGCTTCTTGGAAGGGACCTTACCAAACCTAGCTTGGTCCGTCGGCCCGCAAACTAGGTTACGACGCCCCAGAGCCTTGTGCGCGGCGGTTTCAGTTTCGCGTGCCTTTGACGGCAACACCGCGTTTACAATTCCGTGACATTTGCGCCTACGTCAAATTTTACTTGCACCCGTCTTCCATCCGCTGGCGTTCGGGAGTAGGATGTGGATGAACTAGGCCGCCCGGCTCGACGCGCGGCCTTCCTCGGCGGTGTGCCGATGCAGTTGCTGAAAAGCACCTCGGTTTGTCTCGCAGCGATTCTCTCCTGCAGTCTTTGCGTCTCGGCGCAAAACGGGTCGGGCTCTTCCGGCGGTGGCTCGTCAAGCTCGTCGGCTTCCACCGGAACAGGCGGGATGCAAAGCGGCAGCATCGATGCGTCCGTTGCGGTGCCTCCGTCGACTTCGACTGTATCCATGCCGAGTTCAACTTCTTCAAGCACCGGCCTGCGCACGGCGGATACTTCATCCATTTACGATTCAAGCGTCAGCAACAGCATGCGCCGCTTGATGAACGAAGGCTCGCTTGATCCCGTCATTACCGTTACGCCGATTGACACGATCAACCAGGAAGATTGCGGCACGTGGACGCAGATCGGCGCGCACAGCGCGACCGTCAGCATGGCGCGGTTGCTCGTTCCGGGCAAAGCCCGCGGCGTTTATCTCAAAGCTTGCGGGGAGTTAAAAAAGAAGAAGCTCGATGATGCGCAGCGCGACGCGCAGCACGCTGTCGACGCCTATCACGAGTATCCGGCGGCTTGGGTTCTGCTCGGCCAGGCGTATTACGATGGCAATCAGCTTGAGCAGGCCCACGAAGCCTGTCTGCAGGCTTCGAGAGTCGACCCTGGCTACGTGGCATCGTATCTCTGCCTGGCGGCGGTCGCCGATCGGCAAAAAGCATGGGACGAGGCGCAGACGCAATCGAACAACGCGCTGAAGCTCAGCCCGCTGAAAAATGCCTACGCGTGCTACTACAAGGCGGAAGCTGCGTATCACGAGGGATCATTTGTTGACGCCGAGAAAAGCGGTCTGGACGCCGCAGCCGCTGATAGCGGGCACCAGATGCCCGAAATTGAGCTTCTGCTCGCCCGCGTGTACTCCGCGATGAAGAACACAGACGCGGCTGCGGTCCGCGTTCGCGACTATCTTCGTTTCGCACACCAACCGGCCGATCCAGCGGCGGTGAGCGCGCAGCTTGCGCAAATCACGGCCAGCGATGATGTAAAGCCTGGCGACACAGCCGCCCACTAAGTAAGCCGCGAAAGCTTCCCGGCCGCAAAACAGCGGTTCCCCGTTTCCGATCTCGGTTGTCTTGATTTGACTACTGCGCGGTATTTCCAGCCTGCTTCTGCGCCAAAACCTTCCGCGCATTGGCATAGAGCGCTTTGGCTTGGGGAAGCGAATCGATGGCCTTGTCTAGCTGCGGATCGTTGTCGAGTTGAACCTTGTAACCCGCGCTCAATCCGAAGATCGTGGTGAACACTTCGCGCTTGATCTCCCACTTGAGCCACGGAAGGTTCTGTTGGACCTGTGCTTGTGTGTAATTCACGTGCTGGTTGTCGAGGAATTTCTGGAGCTGCGCGATGATCGCGTCATCGACGGCGAAGTCCTTCGTCACCGTTGGCTTTGTCCCCAGATACGAACGAACGAAGTCTCCCACGCCTTGCGGCACGGGATAGAAAACGCCTCGCGCCATGAGCAGCGTCTGAAAATCGTTTAGCTTTAGCGGGTCTGCCATCACATCCGGCGTAATGCCGCCGCCACCGTAAACTTGCCGGCCGCTATCGGTCAACTTCACTTCCGGCGACTTGGGCTTCTGCGGATTGTAGTGATAGTCGTAGAGCGTGACGTTCTTGTAGTCGCGCTGGATCAATCGGCCACTCGGAGTGTAATAGCGAGCCGTAGTCAAAAGCAGCGCCGTGTCTTCGCTCAGTTGATACTGCGTTTGCACGAGCCCCTTGCCAAAGCTCGTTTCGCCGACGATCAATCCGCGGTCGTGATCCTGAATTGCGCCCGATACAATTTCTGACGCCGAAGCGCTGTCGCGATTGACCACGAACACCAGGGGCACATCGATGCCCTGATTCCCGCGGACGGCGATATACCGCCGCTCCGGAGAAGTGCGCCCGTGATGTGAAACTACCAACGCGTTCTTCTCGAGGAACATGTCCGCCATGCCCACGGCCTGATTGAGCAGACCGCCGCCGTTTTCCCGCAGATCGATGATCATTCCGTCGAGCTTCGAATAATCCAGCTGCTTGAGCGCTTCGGCGAGATCAGAATCGGTCGTCTCATTAAATGTCGTGACGTGCACGTAACCAATTCCCGGCCGCACCATCTCAAAAAATTCCACGCCAGGGCGGGGAATTTCGTCGCGCACGAGCGTCACCGAGATCGGCTCTTCCCATCCTTCGCGTCCAATCAGAATGTGAACCGTCGTCCCTTTCGCGCCCTTCAGCAACTCCGCAACTTGGGTCGTAGTCAGCCCGGTGCAATCCTTCGAGTCGACCGACAAGATCAGATCGCCCGGCCGAATCCCGCCCTTGGCGGCCGGCGAACCCTCGAACGGAGCCTGCACCATCGTCTGGTTGCCGCGCGGCTGCACAATCATTCCGACGCCGTAATATTTGCCTTCCTGATTTTCGCGAAACAGAGCGTAGGCCTGCGGGTCAAAGAAATTCGAGTGCGGGTCGAGGACGTGCAGCATCCCCGGAATTGCGCCGTCATAAATTGCCTTGTCCGCGTCGACCGGGTCGGCGTAGTTCGCCTCGACCGTGGCGAGCACGCTCGTGAAGGTCTTGGTGGAATCGGAAACGTCGTCCGGAGGAGCCGCCTTGGTGCGGGAAGGCGCAAGCAGTCCGCCGAGCAGCGCCGAGAGGCCTATCACGCCGCACATCACGGCTACGCCGCGTTTCGAACAGGACACGCGCTCGCCAGTTTTAGTACCCCCGTCGCGAGCGCCTGCTCCCACCCATCGCTGTGGTTTCATGTAACCCCCACGCTGACCCTAGAATCGTAGTATAGCACGCCGCCTAATCCGTCCAGAGGCGCTGCCGGCTCCGAATTAGACGGCTTTCGCTGGGAAATGGCGCGAAAAGGACACAAAACTACCATTGGTGTGACGCAAGTTAAGGGTTTCTTGCGAGGTCAAGCTACTGCTCCGGGCTCGGCGGCGGATTCTGCGCCAGCACCTTCTTTACGTTCGCGTAGAGGGCCTTGGCTTGCGATAACGAGTCGACGCCTTTATCCAGCACCGGATCGTTCTCCAGCTCGACTTTGTACCCGGCGTTTAGCCCAAAGAGCGTCGTAAAAACCTCGCGCTTGATCTCCCATTTGAGCCACGGCAGATTCTGCTGAATTTGCGCTGGTGTGTACGCCACGTGCTGGTCATCGAGGAATTTCTGCAGCTGCGCGATCACCGAATCGTCAGCAGCGTAGTCCTTGGTAACCTCTGGCTTGGTTCCGAGATATTGCCGCACAAAATCGCCCACACCTTGCGGTACCGGATAGAAAATTCCGCGCGCCAGCAGCAGTGTCTGAAAATCAGTCGGCTTTAGCGCGTCAACCTGGACATCCGGCGTAATTCCGCCGCCGCCGTAAACCTGACGCCCGCCATCGGTCAATTTCACTTCAGGCGACTTCGGTTGCTGCCGGTTATACAAATAGTCAAACAGCGAAACGTTTTTGTAGTCGCGCTGGATCAAGCGGCCGCTCGGAGTGTAATAACGCGCCGTCGTGAGCAGCAGCAGGCTGTCTTCGCTCAACTGAAATTCTTTTTGGACAAGACCTTTGCCGAACGTTGTCTCGCCCACGATCAACCCTCGGTCGTGATCCTGAATCGCGCCCGAAACGATCTCGGAAGCCGACGCAGTATCGCGATTCACCAGCACGATCAACGGCACATCGATGCCCTGATTTCCGCGCAGTGCGTAAAACCGTTCTTCGGGAGAATTCCGCCCGTGGTCTGAAACCACCAGCTCATTCTTTTCGAGGAACATGTCTGCCATGCCGACAGCCTGATTGAGCAACCCGCCTCCGTTTTCGCGCAAGTCGATGACCAATCCATCGAGTTTCGAGAAGTTCAGCTGCTTGAGCGCATCGGCAAGATCGCTGTCGGTCGTCTGATCGTTAAAGGTCCAAACGCGCACGTATCCCACGCCAGGCTTGACCATTTCCGAGAATTCCACGCCGGGGCGGGGGATTTCGTCGCGCACCAAAGTCACCTGGACCGGATCGGTCCATCCTTCGCGGCCGAGGCTGATGTGCACAGGCGTGCCCTTTGCACCCTTAAGAAGTTCGGCGACCTGCGTGGTGGTCAATCCGTCGCACTTCTTGCCGTCAACTGCCAGAATGATGTCGCCCGGCCGAATGCCGCCCTTTGCAGCTGGCGAATTTTCAAACGGCGCTTGCACCATTGTCTGGTTGTCGCGCGGCACCACGATCATGCCGACGCCGTAATACCGGCCCTCCTGATTTTCGCGAAACGCGGCGTAGGCTTTCGGATCGAGGAAACTTGAGTGGGGGTCGAGCGAGTGCAGCATTCCCGGGATCGCGCCGTCGTAGATCGCCTTGTCGGCGTCGACCGGATCCGCGTAGTTTGATTCAATCGTTGCGAGAACGGACGTGAAACTCTTCGTGGAATCCTGAAAGTCGTCGGCGGCGGGAGCAGCGGTCGTGCGCGACGGCCCAAGTATGCCGCCAAGCAGCGCTGAGACGCCAAGCACCGAGCACAGCAGCAGCACGCCGCGCTTGGAACTCCCTCTGACTTTCACAGCCCCAAGTTGACCGCCCATGTCTACCGGCCGCTGCGATTCCATGGTGTCCTCACTCGTGCCCCGTACCGGGAAGTCTAGCATACGGCGAAGCGCAACTCCTCGGCTCGCTTTCCGCCCCGTTCCGACCCAATATCTTCAAGCAATTCGTTCACAAACGCGACAGGACAGCCAAAAACGCTGGCACCACGAGCGCCGCGTCTACCAAAACCCTCAAAGCGCCAGTCGGCAGGGCGCCGCGCAATCGGTCCAAAACAAGAATCAGTCCGGCGGCCGCTGCAATCGTTCCGGCAATAATCCCGCTCGTCCCAAGCGAAAAATGCGCAACCTCGGCGACCGACGCAAGCGCCACAGCAATCCAGGCGATGCGTCTGTCGACCCAATCCAGAATCGGCGACGCCAAGCTCCCGCGATTCTCCCAACACTCGATCGCCAGGCAATTCAACGCGCAAAGCAATCCAAATAGCGCCCAGGAAAGCAGGGCGCGCCGCGGAAAACCTCCCTCTGACCAAATCGGCAGGGCCGTTCCCGCCGCGAAAATCAGACCAACAAGAATTTCCTTCGGCAAGATGCGCTCAATCGTCTCGCCGCCCGCATGAACGCAAATCATGTAAATGCCAACGCAGGCGCATATGACCAAACCGGCTTTTGCCTCACGGACCTTCAACGCGTTACACGCAAGCCATACTGCGGCCAACAGCGCGACGGCGGCCGTTGCGAGCAAGATCGCGCGATGCTTTGCGCAGAAAATATGCCTCTCGCGCAGAACTTCTGAATCGTGCACCCTCCAGCCGTCCAGCACTCGATCGCCGAGATAGATCAGCCAAACCGCGAGAGCGAGCGCGCCAATTGTCGCGGCCGAAAGAAACGTGCCCCGCGCTCGCGCAAAGAGCAGGGCCCAGGCCACCGCTATCGCCGGGGCATCCAAGCTCAGCAGATTCGGCCACATCCAGCCAGGAGTTTCAGCTGGGTCGTCCGGGGATCGTGCGATGGAACTCACGGTCCAAATTGTATCGCGGCGTGGCGTGGCAGCGCGGTCTAATCCCCCTCCAACGTGCGTTTGACACACTCTCCACCCTCTTCTATCATTCTCGGTGAATGCTCAGTCTTCCTCACATCATCATTCTGTTCGTCGTCGCGTTGGTGTTTTTCGGTCCCGAAAAACTGCCTGACCTTGCGCGCAATCTCGGCAAATTCACAGCCGAATTCCGACGCATGACCGGCGAATTCAAGAGCACTTTCGAAGGCCACATGCGCGACCTCGAACGCGAAGCCGACGAGCGCCGACGAGCGCCCGGCGCCACGCCGGCCCCGCCGCCCACAGAGAACACGATCGCTAGGCCCGTCTCCGAGCCTGTTGCGGACCCGGCCGCTCCGTCCGTGAGGCCCGCCGAAGGAATCGTCCGCGCGACCGACCCGAGAATTCCCCCTGCGGCTGAAGCTATCGACGGCATTCCGGAAACCTCTGCTGACGGAACGGTTGAAGCATCTGCAGAAGCTCAAGCCGCCGAGTCCGCGCCCGACTATCCTGGCGAGGCTCACGAGCCCGTGACCGATGGCCAACATCATTCCATCTAACGCCTCCGAAGCTCAGGACCCCGAAGACGGCGCACAAGGCCGGATGTCGTTCTTCGAGCACCTGGCCGAACTCCGCAAGCGCATCATCAATTCGTTTGTGGCCATCGCCATCGGCGCGGCTGGCGGCATGGCCGTCTCCAGAAAGTTCATCCACATCATCACGCTGCCGATGATCAACGCGTTGCGCGCAAACGGTCTCGATCCGCACCTCTACATTCGGAGCCCTGCGGGATACATCAGCCTGTGGATAAACGTCGGTCTCGCTATCGGCGTGGCGGTCGCTATGCCGTACGTGCTCTATCAAATCTGGCTCTTCGTTGCACCGGGCCTCTACAAGCACGAACGCAGCGCCGTCACGAGCTTCATATTTTTCGGTTCGCTGCTTTTCGCCTGCGGCGTTGCGTTTTCCTACTTCATCATGCTGCCCCAGATGTTGAATTTCTTGGTACATTTCACCAACGACGGTTCAATCGCGCCGCTCATCGACGTCGACGAGTACTTCAACCTGATCCTCATCTGCATGGTCGGCATCGGCGCGATTTTTGAAATGCCCGTCGTGATCTATATCCTTTCGCTGTTTGGTCTGGTAACGCCGAAATTCCTCATCAAGAATTTCCGTTACGCCATGCTGATCATTACGGTGGCCGCCGCGATCATCACGCCAACGCCGGACGCGACCACAATGTTGATCTTCATGGTCCCCATGGTCGCTCTCTATTTTGTGAGCGTGGCGGTCTCTTATTTCGTGGTGCGCAAGAAGCGCGCCAAACAAGCCGCCGAAGCCGCCATCTAGTTGGTTGTCATCCTGAGCGAAGCGAAGGATGCCTGTTCGCTTCCGAGTGAAGGCGAGAATGCTCAACCCCAGCAATTGTTACCCGCATCCGATATCCCGATAGGAGAACAGCCATCATGAATTTCGATGTCTACATTACGCTCGGTCGCACCGGCCTTCGCGTCAGTCCACTTTGCCTCGGAACGATGACCTTCGGCACCGCCTGGGGGTTCGGAGCGGAAGAAAATGTTTCGCGCGAAATGTTTAACCGCTACATCGACGCAGGCGGCAACTTTGTCGATACTGCTGACGGTTACAATAGCGGTCAAAGCGAAGAGCACACCGGCAAATTCATCGCCGAACGCAACCTTCGCGACTTCGTCGTTCTCGCGACGAAATTCACGTTCAACAACAACGCCCCCGGTAATCCCAACGGCGGCGGCAACGGCCGCAAAAATATCTACCGCGCGCTCGAAGGTTCTCTCCGGCGCCTGAAAGTCGATTACATCGATCTCTACTATCTCCACGCGTGGGATGTCGTCACGCCCGTCGAAGAAGTCGTCGAGACGCTGACCGACCTGGTCCGTGAAGGCAAGATCCGCTACTACGGCTTCTCCGATACGCCCGCTTGGTACGTGGCCCGCGCGCAAACCATTGCCGAGCTCCAAGGCAAGATTGGGATCGCCACGTTGCAGCTTGAATATTCGCTCATCGAACGCGGCATCGAGCGCGAGCATATCCCAGTGGCGCAGCAACTCGGCATCGGTGTCTGCCCATGGAGCCCGCTTGGCGGCGGCTTCCTCACCGGCAAATACACGCGAGAAGGGCAGGCCAATGCCAAGGGTGACGGTCGTCTCACCGCCCCGGGCGCGATTCCGTTCTTCAATCGCTTCCAGGATCGCAACTGGCCGATTCTTGATGCGCTTCTCGCCGTTTCCAAAAAACTCGGCAAGCCGCCCGCGCAAGTCGCTCTGAACTGGGTCGCCACGCAGCCCGGCGTCACTTCGACGATTCTCGGCGCGCGCACGTCCGCGCAATTTGACGACAATCTCGCTGCGATTGCGTTCGAGATTCCCGCCGACCTGCGCAAGCAGCTCAACGAAGCCAGCGCCATCGAACCCGGCCATCCGTACGTCTTCTACACGCCGATGCTGCAAAGCCGCATCGCCGGAGGCACCGCGGTTCATCCATGGCAGCCAGCCTTTACGTACGAACGACCAGCCGCTGAGAAAAAATTCGCTGCCTCTTCCGACTAGCCGTCGCAACTATTTCTGGCGCGGGCTTGCCGGAGCGAACGTCAAGCGCGTCTTGCCGGCGTTTTGGCGTTTGCTTGCTGTGATAGCGCCGCGATCGTGGCGGCGCTTTTGCTCGTGCATCCGCGTCCCGGTGCCAATGGCAGAAAATTTGGCGAGGCTTGCGAAAAAGAAATCGTCATCCCGAGTCCCCCAAGGGGGCGAAGGATCGCTTTTGCCAATTGTTCTTGTGACGGGTCCGGGGCGTCGCTGCCATATTGGCTTGATGCAGGCGCCACATAATTCCCTCATTTCCACATTCCTGACCCGGGGTCATTTGTTAGAATTAAATGGCCCAAACGTAATAACGATCTGCGGTCCAAAAACGCCGCGCTCGAAATATGTCTACAGCCACCGCCACTCTCGATCACGCCGCATGGCGCCCGCGCGCCAACCCATGGCTAATCGCCATGACCGTGACGCTCGCCACTTTCATGGAGGTTCTCGACACCTCCATCGCCAACATCGCGCTTCCGCACATCGCGGGCAGCTTTGGCGCCAGCACCAACGAATCCACGTGGGTGCTCACAAGCTATCTCGTCTCGAACGCGATCGTTCTCCCGATCAGCGCCTGGCTCGCAACGCGGTTTGGCCGTAAACGCTTTTACATGACCTGCGTCGCCCTCTTCGCTGGCAGCAGCTTCTTCTGCGGTTTGGCGCCAACACTCGGCCTGCTCGTTTTCTTCCGCATTCTGCAAGGCGCGGGGGGCGGCGGCCTCCAGCCAAGCGAACAGGCGATTCTTTCCGACACATTTCCGCCTGAAAAGCGTGGCCTCGCCTTTTCGATGTACGGCATGGCCGTCGTCGTCGCACCGGCAATCGGGCCTACGCTCGGCGGATGGCTCACCGACAATTTCAGCTGGCGCTGGATCTTCTACATAAACGTTCCGGTCAGCATTCTTTCGCTTTATCTTACGTCGCGCGTTGTCGAAGATCCGCCGCACCTGAAGGTCGAGCAGGCAAAAAATCTGGGCGCAAAAATAGACCTGACGGGGCTTGGTCTTGTCGGCCTCGGCGTCGGCGCACTTCAGATTGTTCTGGACAAAGGTCAGGAAAAAGACTGGTTCGGCTCTCCACTTATCACATTTGCGCTGATTTTCGCGGTAATCACGCTCGTCGCCTGGATCATCTGGGAGTGGCACCACCCGCAGCCGATCGTCGAACTGCGCCTGTTAAAGAATCGCAACTTCGCATGCGCGGTCTTCTTCCTCTTCGTGCTGGGCATCGTCCTCTACGGCACCACGGTGCTGCTTCCGCAGTTCATGGAACTAGAACTTGGCTATCCGGCTGTCACGGCGGGCATGGCGCTGGCGGGCGGCGGCTTTGTGATGATGGTGGTTATGCCCATTGTGGGCCAGGTCGTTAGCCACGCCGACCCGCGCAAGGCCATGGCCGTCGGATTTCTGGTTACTGCCTTCGGCCTCTACTACATGTCGACGCACCTCACGCTTAGCGTCGACTTCAGCACGGTCTTTTGGCTGCGCGTGATTCAGGTGATGGGCTTGCCGTTCGTGTTCATTCCGTCCAACGTACTCAGTTACGTGGGAATCCCACGCGAAAAAAACAACCAGGTCTCGAGCCTCATCAATTTCACACGTAACGTCGGCGGAAGCATCGGCATCGCCCTGCTCAATACATTCCTCACGCGCGAGACGCAGCGCCAGCGGACTTATTACGTCGACCGCTACCAGCACACGAACCCGCAATTTCAGCAGATGCTCAACGGGATTGCAGCAAACCTGGAAAGCAAAGGCATGTCCTCGGTGCAAGCGATGCATCAGGCCTACGCACGCATGGACGGACTGCTCATGGCTCAAGCGTCCGCGGTAGCGTACAAGGACATCATCTCTGTGCTCGCTCTGGTCATCCTGTGCCTCGTGCCTCTGGTCGCGATCATGAAGCGGCCGCCGCGCAGGGGCGGCGATCCCCCTCCCGCGCACTAGTCGAGGTGGGCATGCCCGACTAGGCACGCCGGAAACCTTGACATCCCTCTCCACCGGAATTACGTTACCTCCCGTCCCGCGCTTACCGTTGCGCGTCACGGTCAGGGGAGGGGGCAAATGGATCGTCGCAGTTTCCTGAAGCAAGCCGGTGTGGCAGCAGGTGTCGCGGCCACCCAACCGCTCGAAGGTCTGGCCGCCGCTACGCCGTCCATCGCCGTGGCAATCGATCCGCAAGACCGCGTCGCCTCCGCGGCCGCGTCTGCGTGGGCGATCGACACGCTTCTTAAAGCATTCGCGGCGCAGGGCATCCACGCCAACATGTACCCGCGTCTCATCGACGCGCCGTATACGGCCCGCCGCATTTTTATCGCGCATTCTGAAAACGCCACCGCGCGCGAAATCCTGAAATCTGTCAACGCGAAAATCCCGTCTGCGCCCGAATCTCTCGGCCTGGTCGGCGCAGGCACCTCCGCGCGTCCGCTCCTTCTGGTCACCGGCTCAGACGGACGCGGCCTCGTCTACTCGATTCTAGAAGTCGCCGACCGCGTAAAATATGGCTCGCCACTCGACATCAAAACTCCCGTCGTCGAACAGCCCGCCAACCAGATTCGCAGCTGCGCGCGCTGCTTCGTCAGCGATATTGAAGACAAGTCCTGGTACTACGACAAGGCGCTCTGGCAGGAATATCTCACCGCGCTCGCCACGCATCGTTTCAATCGCTTCAATCTCACATTCGGTATCGGTTACAACAGCGCGCGCGACATTCCCGATTCCTATTTCTATTTCGCCTATCCGTTTTTGCTTCCCGTGGAGGGCTATGACGTAAAAGTGGTCGGCCTTCCCGATGCCGAGCGCGACCGCAATCTCGAAATGCTGAAATTCATCGGCGAACAGACTGTCGCGCGCGGCATGCAGTTCAATCTCGCGCTCTGGTCGCACGCCTACCAGTGGCCGAATCCCGATACGAACTACAAAATTTCCGGCCTCACACCTGAAACACACCCCGTCTACTGCCGCGACGGTCTGGCGGCCGTTCTGAAAGCATGTCCCCAAATCACCGGCCTCAGCTTCCGCGTTCATACCGAAAGCGGCATACCCGATGGCCGTTACGATTTCTGGGAGACAGTTTTCTCCGCGATTCCAAAAGCCGGCCGCAAAATCGATATCGACGTTCACGCCAAGGGCACCGACCAGCGCCATATAGCCATCGCACGCTCGACTGGAATGCCCGTCAGCATGGCGCCGAAATTCTGGGCCGAACACATGGGCATGCCGTATCACCAGGCCGCGATTCGCGAACTCGAATTCGAGCCCGTCGCCAACGCCGCGCCCAACAACATCACCGGCCTCCGCAATTTCCTTCGCTACGGCTACGGCGATTATCTGAAAGACACGCGCCAATACGGCATCATTCATCGTGTCTGGCCGGGCACCCAGCGCCATCTGTTGTGGGGCGATCCCGCGATGGCCGCCGGTTATGGCCGCGCGTTCAGCTTTTCCGGCAGCCTCGGCGTCG
>Ga0210401_10005017_pt1 | contig 13677 bp, 10 predicted proteins | sample IncBWH32MmetaG_FD_150866 | JGI IMG/M metagenome (GOLD analysis project Ga0210401, IMG submission 150866) | Forest soil microbial communities from Barre Woods Harvard Forest LTER site, Petersham, Massachusetts, United States - Inc-BW-H-32-M | ecosystem: Environmental > Terrestrial > Soil >... | reverse complement strand
ACGAATATGCTGCTCGATCGGAATCGGCATAGTTTGGTGAGTCTAGCATAATCGCTGCGATCGAAATCTTTTGCTGTATCCGGCTTCCTTGTTAGAACATCTACAGATCATGGAATACAGACAGCTGGGATATTCGGGATTGAAGGTGCCGGTTCTGAGCTTCGGCACGGGTACGTTCGGCGGCGGCACCGAGTTTTTTCGCGCATGGGGAAGTAGTGACGTAGCCGAAGCTACCAGGCTGGTGGATATTTGCCTCGAAGCCGGCGTAAGTCTGTTCGACACCGCGGACGTCTACTCGCGCGGCCTGGCGGAAGAAATTCTGGGCAAGGCGGTCGAAGGACGCCGCGACAAAGTGCTAATCTCGACCAAAGCTACTTTTCGAATGGGCGATGGACCGAACGATCTAGGTTCCTCGCGCCACCATTTGATTCGCTCCTGTGAAGCGAGCCTTCGCCGCCTCGGGACGGACTACATCGATATTTATCATCTGCACGGCTTCGACGCCGTTACTCCTATTGAAGAGACCTTGCAGACTCTCGATCAATTGGTCCGCAGCGGGAAGGTGCGCTACATCGCCTGTTCCAACTTTTCCGGTTGGCACCTGATGAAGTCGCTAGCCATCTCCGAAAGATACGGCTGGGCTCGATACGTGGCGCACCAAGCCTACTATTCGCTCATTGGCCGTGATTTCGAATGGGAGCTGATGCCGCTCGCCATCGATCAAAAGGTTGGAACCATCGTGTGGAGTCCGCTGGGATGGGGCCGGCTGACCGGAAAGATTCGCCGCGGCAACCAGCTTCCAAAAGAGAGCAGGCTTCACAAGACGGCCGAGTTCGGTCCGCAAGTCGAGGATGAGTATTTATATCGAGTGATTGACGCGCTCGACGAAGTTGCAAAGGAGACAGGAAAGACCATTCCCGATATTGCCCTCAACTGGCTCTTGCAGCGGCCTACGGTGGTGAGCGTGATTATTGGCGCGCGGAACGAGCAGCAATTGCGGCAGAATCTTGGCGCAGCACGCTGGAACCTCACGCCCGAGCAAGTGGCAAAACTTGATGCGGCGAGCGACGTCAGGCCGCCTTATCCGTATTGGCACCAATGGCAGTTTGCAGAGCGCAATCCACTGCCGCTTCCGCACACGCTACCTCCCACTCGCGAGCGTTAATTGGAGCGCCAGCCCTTTCGAGAAAGCCCATTGGACGAGGAGAAATGTGATGGCGAGACCAAAAGTATTGATTCTCACGGGAGACGCAGCGGAATCGCTTGAAACGATGTACCCCTATCAACGGTTACAGGAAGAAGGCTACGAGGTAAAGATCGCCGCACCGACGAAGAAGAAGTTGCGTTTCGTGGTCCACGATTTCGAGCCTGGATTCGATACCTACACCGAGAAGCCCGGCTATACGTGGGACGCCGACCTCGCTTTCAAAGATGTGAATCCTGCTGACTATGTAGCGCTGGTCATTCCGGGTGGAAGAGCGCCCGAACACATTCGCAACCACGAAGACTTCCGCCAGATCGTCCGACATTTCTTCGACCAGAAAAAGCCGGTCGCGCAACTTTGTCACGCGCCGCTCGCGCTTATTGCAGCAGGCGTCTTAAAAGGTCGTCGCACTGCCGCGTATCCGGCTCTCGAGCCAGACGTTCAGGCCGCCGGCGCCGAATTTGTCAATTCCGAGGCCGTGGTGGATGGGGTGATGGTTTCCGCAAGAGCGTGGCCGGATCATCCGGCATTCATGCGTGAATTCATCAAAATATTGCGGCAGGCGGCACCGATTTCTCGCGACGCCACAGCCGGCCGTTAACTTCCGCAAGGGAGCGGGGACTATCTGTCTTATTGCTCGGCGAGCGACCGATGCACCAGGTGAATCGCGATCGAACCTTCACCGACCGCGGAAGCGACCCGCTTCACATTCCCCGACCGCACATCGCCAACGGCAAACACCCCAGGTAAGCTCGTCTCAAGCATCATCGGTGCGCGCGTGTGCGCCCATGATACAGACCCGTTCGCATCGTCCAGGTCACGGCCGGTAAGAATGAAGCCCTTCTCGTCCAGAGCCACGCATCCCTTCAGCCATTCCGTTCGCGGAGAAGCTCCCGCCATGATGAAAACGTGCCGGATGTCGTGAACTGTGGTTGCTCCACTGGTTCTATTTCGCCACGTCACGCCCTCCAGCTGAGTGTCCCCGTCGAGAGCGACGATTTCCGTATTGTAGTGCAATTCGATCCCCGGGTTTTCTTCGATGCGCTGTATCAGATAGCGCGACATACTCTGCGCAAGACCGCCCGAGCGCACCAGCATGTGCACCTTGTTAGCCGTTTGCGCCAGAAACACCGCGGCCTGCCCCGCCGAGTTACCGCCTCCCACCACAATCACCTCGTCGTCTCCGCATAGCTGAGCCTCCATAAAAGTGGCCCCGTAATAGACGCCCTGGCCCGTAAATTTTTCGAGATTCGCAATCGGCGGACGCTTGTACTCCGCCCCTGTGGCAATCACCACCGCGCGCGCGGCAAGGCGGTTCCCGTTGTCCAACACAACTTTGTAGGGGCGCCTTGTGCACTCAAGTTGCACCACTCCGTGCGCAACCATCATCTTGGCGCCGAATTTCTCCGTCTGTGCAATCGCTCGCGCGGCGAGTTCCTGCCCAGAAAGCCCAGTAGGAAATCCGAGATAATTCTCAATCTTCGAGCTCGATCCAGCCTGACCTCCAGGTGCCCCAGCTTCAATAGTCAGCACGTCGAGCCCTTCCGAAGCCGCGTATACAGCCGCAGCCAGCCCCGCGGGCCCCGCGCCAACGATGATCAGATCGCGAATCTGCGATTCGTCCACCGATATGTTGAGACCCAGGCAATCGGCCAATTTCTGAATCGTCGGATTGCGCAGCACAATCCCGCCGCTGCACACAATCACCGGAATTTCGGAAGCATCTACCTGAAATCGATCGAGGAGTTCCTGTGAAGACTTATCCGCATCGAGATCCACGTAAGTGAACGGATGTTCGTTGCGCGTCAGAAACTCACGAAGCCGCAGCGTATTCGAGGAATGGCGCGAGCCCATCAAAACGATGTTTCCTTGCCCGCGATCCACCAGCTGCAGCCGCCGCAGGATAAAAGCCCGCATAAATATTTCGCTAAGCTCCGCATCTCTAGCCACGAGCGAACGTAAACCTTCGGTATCCAGCTCGACGAAGTCGCCCGGCTCAGTCACGCGGCCTCGCGCCAGGCTGCGGCGCCCGGAAATCATTGTCATTTCGCCGGTAAATTCGCCGGGGCCGTGCGTGGCGACCGTGCGCTCGCCGTTTAGCGACGGCTGCACAATTTCCATCGCGCCAGACAGCAAAACGAAGAAGGGAAGTGTAGTTTCGCCAGGCTCAAAAAGTATCTCGCCTGCTTCCACGCGGCGCACCTTTCCGAGGGCGCGAATGCGATCGATTTGCGTCGCGCTTAAAGTTGGAAACGCTTGCGTGCGCGCGTCGAGTGCACTGGGAATTGGGCGAGATGACATTAAGTCTCCTGAGGGCTGATTCGGGTATGTCACATTAGACTACGAACAAAGCCTTTTAGATTCAATCCCGGTAATGAGTGGACGCACCGAGCCCACACGCGCTCGTGATACGAGGTGCGGGTTGAGTTTGACCATGACGGAATCGTTTCGCGTCAAGTTGGCATCGGATACAATCCGACACTCCGAACACGGGGATTTTGTCGTCTGGTTCGGTTGGCGGAACCCCTTGTTTTTATAGAAATTAATTTCGAATAGAAGCGTGCCAGTGTTTTGAGTAATATCTCACCACCAGACGAGCGCACGAAGAGCGGTCGTGTCGGCGAATCTGTGCGGTTGCGAGGACGGGGGTAACCCATGAGTAGCTCAGTCGGACGCAAAATTGTGATTGGAGGAGCTGCGCTCGTGGCTGTCGTGGCCGTGGCTGTTCTGGCGATGCGCCCAAAACATGGAGCGGGTGGCGGCGCGGCTGCGCCTGACGTCCAGGTAGTTCAAGTCGAACAAAAAGACGTCCCGATTTACCACGAGTGGATCGGTACCCTCGAGGGGTACGTCAACGCGGACGTACGAGGCCAGGTGACCGGCTACCTTCTGCGACAAGACTACAAGGAAGGGAACTATGTGCAGGCGGGGCAGCTTCTCTTCGAGATCGATCCGCGCCCGTTCCAGGCAGCGCTCGATGAGGCGCAAGGACAGCTCGCAACAGCCGTTGCTCAGCTGGCGAATGCGGAAGCCAACCAGAAGAGAACTCAGCTCGACGTGAACCGTTACACTCCGCTGGCAAAAGAACAGGCCGCCAGCCAGCAGGATCTCGATAATTCCGTCCAGAATAATCTAGCGGCGAAAGCAACGGTCGCGACAGCCAGAGCTCAGATCAAAACGGCGGAGGCAAACGTCGAAACTGCACAGCTCAATCTGGGTTTCACGCGCCTCACGGCTCCAGTCAACGGAATTGCTGGAAGAGCGCAGCTTCAAGTGGGTGCCTTGATCAGCCAGAGCAGCGGAGCCGTCACAACCGTTTCCACAGTAGACCCGATCAAGGTCTATTTCACAGTGAGCGAATCGGAATACCTCGATTTCAACCGAAGGTTTCCCACGGTCGAAGGCCGCGAAGCCGAATTCAAGCGTACTCCGCTCGATCTCGTGTTGGCCGACGGCACGACATACGCGCAAAAAGGCACCATCGACTTCGCCGACCGCGCTGTGAATCAAGGCACCGGCGCGATTCTGATCGCAGGCCTTTTCCCGAATGCCGGCAATATTCTGCGGCCCGGCGGATACGGACGGGTGCGAGCCTCAACGCGAATCGAGAAGGATGCGTTGCTGGTTCCCCAGCGCGCCGTCACCGAACTGCAAGGCAGCTACCAGGTGGCGATCGTGGACAATGAAAACAAAGTCTTGATTCAGTCCGTTGAGGTGGGAGACCGGTTCGGCAGCCAATGGATCATTTCGAAGGGATTGAAGCCAGGCGACCGCGTCGTAGCCGAAGGAACGCAAAAGGTGCGGGCTGGCATGCAGGTGAAACCGAAGCCTTACGCTTCCGAAATGGCTGAGGCGGGAACCAAGTAAGACCATGTCAAAATTCTTCATCAACCGTCCAATCGTCGCCATCGTAATTTCAATTCTGTTGGTGATGATCGGAGGGCTCACGATTCTGAGCCTGCCGATCGCGCAGTTCCCCAATATTGCCCCGCCAGAGGTTCAAGTACTGGCTACTTACGTCGGCGCGGATGCAGAGACACTCGAGCAGGCGGTTGCCGCCCCGATCGAACAGCAAATGACCGGCGTCGACAACATGAACTACATGTATTCCCTCAACGCCACCGGAAACTCGAACACTACGTTGGTCGTGGATTTTGACATCAAGACCGATCCGAACACCGACTTAATCCTCGCCCAATCCCGAGAGACGCAAGCCGCCTCTCAGCTTCCGACAGATGTGACGAACTACGGAATCACGGTTCGCAAATCGGTCACAGCCCCGCTCATGCTGCTGGCCCTGTACTCGCCACACGGAACCTACGACGCCAGATTTTTGGCCAATTACGCTTACATCAACTTGAACGATCCGATTACGCGCCTGCCCGGAATCGGCAACGTGCAAATTTTTGGCGCCGGTCAATATGCCATGCGTCTCTGGGTGAAGCCGGACCAATTGGCGAAATTGGGGATCACGGTACCCGACGTAATCGCAGCCATCCAGTCGCAAAACACGGTGAATCCAGCCGGAAAGGCGGGTGACGAGCCCGCACCACCGGGGCAGGAGTTTACCTATTCGGTGCTGGCGCAGGGCCGTCTCGTTTCGCCCGAAGAATTCGGAGAAATCGTAGTTCGCGAAACTCCTGTGAATGGTCTTGTGCGAATCAAGGACGTCGCCCGGATGGAACTGGGCGCGCAGGATTACAGCGTGTCGAGTCGCATGAATGGCCAGCCGAGCGCCATCGTGGCTGTCTATCAGCTGCCCGGTTCAAACGCGGTGGATGCCGCCGCTGGCGTTAAAAAGCTGATGCAAACGATGGAGCAGCGCTTCCCGCAGGACATGGGCTACAAGATCGCGCTCGACCAGACGCAGTCAGTAACTCAGGGCATCAAGGAAATCGTTGAGACCCTCGCCATCGCTCTCGTCCTTGTAATCATTGTGGTCTACATCTTCCTGCAAGGCTGGCGTGCAACGCTGATTCCTCTCCTGGCGGTTCCGGTTTCGCTGATCGGTACGTTCATTCTCTTCCCGCTCTTCGGATTTTCGCTCAACACCCTTTCCCTGTTCGGTCTCGTGCTCGCGATTGGCTTGGTCGTAGACGACGCAATCGTAGTGGTGGAAGGCGTGGAGCGCCACATCGAAGAGGGCATGACGCCCAAAGATGCAGCACTCAAAGCAATGGATGAGCTCTCTGGACCGGTCGTTGGAATCGCTCTCGTTCTTTCAGCTGTCTTCGTCCCCACGGCATTCATTCCCGGAATCACAGGCCGGCTCTACCAACAATTCGCCGTCACAATCGCCATTTCAGTGTTGCTCTCGGCCTTTAACGCCTTGACGCTCAGCCCAGCCCTGGCCGCATTATTGCTTCGAAAAAAAGAGGAGAGCCGTGGTCTCCTTCGGAGGTTCTTCGATTGGTTTAATCGTGTGTTCGAACGCGCCAACGAAGGATACGTCCGCGTATGCGGTGGTCTGATTCGCAAGAGCTTTATCGCCGTTCTAATGCTGCTGATTGTGGCGGGAGCGGCAGCGTTTTTCGGTAGCCGAGTTCCTTCGAGCTTTCTCCCGGACGAAGACCAGGGCTATCTCTACATCAACATGCAGTTGCCAAATGCCGCCTCCCTGCAGCGCACAGATCAGGCTTCGCGGCAAGTCGAGAAGATTCTCGCGGATACTCCCGGAGTCCAATATTCCACTAGCGTCGTCGGATTCAGCCTATTGAGCTTCGTGCGAACCAGTTACAACGCGTTTTTCTTCGTCACCTTGAAGCCCTGGGAAGATAGGAAGACAAGAGCGGAACAGTTTCAGGAAATCAAAGCGCGACTGAACCGCGCGCTCAGCCAGCTTCCTGAAGGAATCGTGTTCAGTTTCTCCCCGCCTGCGATTCCCGGAGTAGGCACCTCGGGAGGATTCACGTTCGTCCTGGAAGACCGCGCGGGCCACGATGTTCAATTTCTCGCCCAGAATCTGAACACATTCCTCGCTGCCCTCCGTAAGCGCCCCGAGATTGCGAGCGTAAGTACCACCTTCTTGGCCGGGGTTCCGCAGCAATACATCGATGTGGACCGAGATAAGGTCTTGAAGTTGGGCGTGCCGCTGACGGACGTCTATCGCACGATTCAGACATTTATGGGAGGCGCGTTCATAAATTATTTCAATCGATTCGGCCGGCAGTGGCAGGTCTACGTGGAAGCAGAAGGCAGCTATCGGGCCAGAATGGAAAATGTCGGCCAATTCTACGTGCGCAATAACCGCGGCGAGAACGTTCCCCTGTCTGCGCTCACAAAGATTAAAGCGCGTTCCGGTCCTGAATTCACGATGCGTTACAACGAGTATCGCTCAGCACAGATTAACGGCGCAGCCGCCCCCGGTTACAGCTCCGATCAAGCCACCGCTGCGCTCGAAGAAGTCTTCAAGCAAACGATGCCCAACGAAATGGGATTCGACTACCTCGGCATGTCGTATCAAGAGCAGAAAGCGCGACAAGGCGTGCCATCCTGGGCGATCTTCGGATTGTCGTTGCTGTTCGTGTTTCTAATTCTCGCGGCGTTGTATGAGAGCTGGTCGCTGCCTTTCAGCGTGCTGCTCAGCACTCCGGTGGCAGTGTTCGGCGCGTTTCTAGTGCTGTGGTTGCGCCGCGTCATCATGTCAACGTATTACCCCGCCTACATGGTTCAGATCGAGAGCGACATCTATTCGCAGATTGGCTTAGTTATGCTGATCGGACTTTCGGCGAAAAATGCGATTTTGATCGTCGAATTTGCCAAGGACGAGTTCGAAAAAGGAAAACCACTGGCCGACGCCGCCCTCGAAGGTGCTCGCTTGCGTCTTCGCCCGATTCTGATGACTTCCTTCGCCTTCATCCTCGGATGCGTTCCGCTGTGGATTGCCACTGGCGCCGGTTCGGTCGCCCGCCAAATCATGGGGACCACCGTAATCGGCGGCATGCTCGCGGCGAGCTTCATCGGCATTTTTCTCATTCCAGTTATTTTCTATCTGGTCGAGAAGTGGTCAGGCGCCAGCACACAACCGGCCAGCGCGGGCGCTGAGCCTTCTCCTGCGCCGGCCCCGGGGGACTGAGATGCGCGGAAGATCGCTACCTCACCGATCGGCGGCTCGACGCATGGTTACGCTCCGCTCGCTGCTCTCCGGCAGTTTGACAATGATTCTCGTTCTCAGCCTCGTGAACGGATGCGCGGTTGGCCCCAATTATCATCGTCCTGCGGTCCAGACGCCCGACGCTTACCACGATTTAAGCAACAACGTGGAGGCACAGGCCCATGCCGCATCTTTCGCGGATCTTCCCTGGTGGCAGGTATTCCAGGACCCCGTACTCCAAGATCTGATCCGCACAGCCCTGAAACAAAATTATGACCTGCAAATCGCTATTGAGCGCATCAACGCGGCGCGCGCCCAGGTGGCCATCACACGTTCCGCTTTATTTCCGCAGCTGTCAGGTAATGGCAATTTTTCGGGCGGCAAAGAGCAGTTTTTTCCGCTCACGGCTAATATCCTTCTACTCACCGCAGATGCTACTTTCCAGCTCGACTTTTTCGGCCGCCTGCGGCGAGCCACACAGGCCGCCCGCGCACAAATGCTGGCGACTGAAGAGGCCCAGCACACAGTCACATTGACGCTGGTGAGCGATATGGCCAGCGCCTACTTTCTACTCTTGCAGCTCGATCTCCAACTCCAAATCACGAAGGACACGGTCGAGACCCAGGAAGGCTCCGTAAAGCTGACCTCGCTGAGGCTCGATCACGGCGTGGCGACGAAGCTCGATGTGCTTCAGGCGCAACAGGTGCTCGATACAGCGAATGCCCAGATTCCAGATTTGGAAAGACAAATCGGCCAGCAAGAAGACACAATAAGCATACTTCTCGGAAATTATCCGGGAGGCATCAAGCGCGGTATCAAGCTTTCCGACCAGCCAGTTCCACCTTCGGTCCCAGCAGGCTTGCCGTCGTCGCTGCTTGAAAGAAGGCCCGACATTCGCGAGGCTGAGCAGACTCTTATTTCCGCCAATGCTGAAATTGGAGTCGCCAAGGCTTCCTTCTTCCCGCAAATAGCGCTCACTGGTTCGGCAGGCGGAGCGTTCGGACGCAGCAGCTCGTTCACTAGTATGATGAGCTCACAGTCGGCCGTGTGGTCGTACGGCGCGAGTGTGAGCCAGCCAATCTTCACCGGCGGTTCGCTCACGGGGAATTTGCATCTCGCCGAATCCCAGCACAAACAAGCTCTCCTTGCTTACAAAGAAGCGATTCAGCATGCCTTCGGAGACGTCTCGGACGCCCTGATCGGATATCAGAAGCTCCATGATGTTCGGCTGCAGCAGGAGCACGTGGTGGCAGACCTGGCGGAATCAGTTCGCCTTTCCATCATGCGCTACCGCGGCGGCACAACCAACTACCTTGAAGTCTTAGACGGGCAGCGGTCGCTATTCTCTGCTCAGCTCACGTTGGCACAGGCGCGGGGAAACGAATATCAGAGCCTCGTGCAACTCTACAAAGTGCTCGGCGGCGGCTGGCAGCAATAGTCGCGATCTGTTGCAGCAATCTACTCTGGACGAGTTATCCGGCGGTTGAAAATTGTTTGCAGCGCGACCGCCGTTAGTAGCATAACGGCTGGATCAATCGGAAGGCGATAACGCGGGACGACAAGCGTCAGGTAATACGCCCACGGAAAAATCACCGGAAACACCGCGATAGGAAATAGATACGCGCTCCGCTGTTTCCATAAAACCACAATTCCAGCCGCAGTCCCGATTGCCACAAGAAAATTGAAGAGCAGCACACCGCGAAACCACAATCCCGGCGTGCGGACGAAATCTTGTAGCGGCGTTGGCGTCCCACCCGACCACGTGCCAACGAACCGGCTCGCGAACTGCCGGACATCGCGTGTCGGATGCCCCAGTATGAATTCAATCGCTTCGCTTTGCTTTTCCTGCATGTACTCGATTTCGCCCATCCGGATGTATCGCGCCCGCTCCGCAGAGTTGAAAATCGGGTGCAGCTCTTCCTTCCATGCCTCGTGCGGGTTTTCGTTGTTTCCAATCCACAGCTGAAGTCCGAGAGTCGATCGCATCGGCACCACGCGATGGAACACCAGGTAATTCCGCACAGTCCACGGCATGCAACAGAGCACAGCAATCCCGAATGCGAGGACAGGTTTCGCAAAGGCGGTCTTAACAAGTCCATCTGAGTCTTGAGAGCTAAGAGAAGTCTTTCGGCGGCGATAAGCCAGCCAACCCAGCAGCAACGGAAGCAAGGAAATCAGCGTAACGTTGGTCAGAAGCGTCACGCCCCAGAGCAATCCGTACCCAACCCAGTCACGCCATCGCTCCGATTTCTCTATCGCGAGAGTTGCCCAAAGAATGGTCGCCGCCAGCAATGCCGCCACCGACGCGTCCCACATACTCTCAAACGCATTGAGGATCGTATTTGGAAAGAAGGCCCAGAGCCATGCAGCCAAAGCAGCCACGGTGAGACCGCCCACACGCTTGCTCACAAGAAAAATCGGTACGCAGGTAAACGCGGAGCACAAAATGTTCAGCGCCACGGCGGCCAGGAACGAGTCATAAGTCCGCACGCCGAAAACGCGAAAAATCCCCGCTAAAAGCCACGGATACAGAGGCGGCATCCACGCCGTTGGTCCGGTCTCGATTCGAAAAGGAGAACTAAACCCGTGCCCGCTCGCAAGCGACGCTGCAATGTTGCCGGATTCCTGCAAGAAGGGAAGCACAGCCAGCGCTTGCCGCGAGTTCTGCCCCACATAGTCCCACGCAAAGCTGACTCGCAGAAGCAGCGCGACAAGAACGATCAGCGGCAGCGAACACGCTGCCCTTAGTAATACTCTCTTACCCCGATCTTCCCGCGCGGGCACAGTCTTGGCACCCGCATCCTTATTGCGCTTAGGGCCCACCCCTTTGAATCCACGCTTCATTCAAATCGAATCAAGACAATCTCAGCATTCGTTCCTACGCGCATCGGAGGCCCCCACGTCCCAGCTCCGTAAGTCGTGTAAACCTGCAGCGTGGCCAATCTGTTCAACCCATACGCGAATGGCCCATACATTCTTTTTACGAACAGATTAAACGGAAAGAACTGCCCGCCATGCGTATGACCCGAGAGCTGCAGCGAAATCCCTTCTGCCGCAGAAACCGCCACATGATCCGGTGCATGAGTCAGCAGTATGCTCGGCCGCCCACGATCGACTCCAATCTCCCGCAACACAGACCGAAAATGTTCCGCGTGAGTCGCATCGTGATAGCGCACTCCCACGAGTTGCAGTCCATCGATCTCGACCTTATCTCGATTCAGCACGCGAATCCCAGCGCCTGACACGGCGTTCAGATATCGAGTTGAGTCGCTGAATCCCTCATGATTGCCCAGCACGAAATATTGCCCGAGCGGCACAGAAAGCGTGGACCAGGGCGCAGCGAGACTGTTGTAATCCGCGGAAGTCCCATCATACAAATCGCCCGTGATGAATACGATGTCGCTCTTGAGGCTCCCAACCTTCGTGACAAGCCTCCGAATAGAACCAAGGTTGCGGACGTGTCCGAGGTGAACATCGCTCACCAGCATCGCGGTGCGACCGCGCCACGCCTCGGGAAGGTTCTCAAGTCTCACGGTCACGCGCTTCACTCGAATCGCCGCCGCATTGATAATTCCATAGGCGCTAACGATCAAAGCTGCAGCCAGAAACACGCTCGCCCACTCCTGCCGGTTCGGATGCAAGCCCGCAACTGACGCGGCACCATAGGCGAGCCACAACGCGCAGCTGCCAAAAAACAAAAAGCTGAAGATCCCCAGCCACGCCGCCGCGAGCGTGTAGTAAATCCGCGCCGCAATGTTGAAGTAGCGAAAAGCAAGTAGCGATGCGGTGACGAACGTCACCGACAGCACCGCAAGTAAGACTCGCAGGTAGGTCACCGCGGCGTGGGACTGCATCAACCAGAAGTAAACGATCGTCTCGTACAGCAACGCGTGTCCCGCGAAGAGAATCAGTTGAATGACGGTTACGAAGTACGCCAAACGGCCGCGCACTCAGCGATTTCCTGTTCCCGACTCATTGTTCATCCTATCCATGGTAGGGGCTTGATGTGAAATTGCAAGGGGGCGTGATCTCAAAGGCGGTCTTACTCATTGCGTCGCATACGGTCGCGTGCAAGCCGCCGGAGCCGGTAAATGGCGACTCTGGCCTCAGCTCAATTGAAGCTCGAAGTAAAGTGTCCCAGCCCGAGCGTTGGAATAGTAGGCAGGAATTTCGTGGAATCCGAGCGCCTTATAAAGCCGCACCGCGCCACCCATCTTCTCGGCAACTGTGTCAAGGCGTATAGCCGAGTAGCCCATTTCGCGCGCTTCGCCAATAAGCGTTTCCGCGAGCTTGCGACCTAGCCCACAGCCCCGAAACTCAGGTCTCACGAAAAGCCGCTTCATCTCGCACACCGACGGGTCGAGCTGTCGAATCGCTCCGCAAGCCGCCGGACCTTCGTCAGCCCGTGCTAGGAGAAGTCGGCCGCTTGGCCCAGCGTACTTGCCGGGCAGTGATGCGAGTTCTTCGTCGAAATTCTGGTAAGCCAGCGAAAAGCCGAGCCACGCCGCATATTCGATGAAAAGTTCACGGACAGCAGCAATGTCCGCTGGTGACTGAGCTTCCGTGATCGCGAGTTTGCCAGGAGGATGCACGGCAGTGCGATTCAACTTACAATGGGTGAGAAGAAAGTAGAAACTCCCGGTGAATCGGCAAAAGATTCCATTTTGGTCGGAGATGCAAGGTCACAACTCGTGCCATCCAAAAAGAAAAAATCGAAATTCAGAGTAGCAACAGAGGCGCGAAGGCGGGCTCGCCTGGGCATCGGCCTGCCTCCCCCCGAGCGCACAATTACAGAAAAGCGTTTAAAGAAGCCCAAACACAAGAAAAGCTTGAAGGAATTACTTGTAGAGGACTAAGAAGTGCGCTCGGCACCCCAGGCATTGCCTTTCAGTAGAGTAGGCTAGTCTACCCTGAGGTACGAAGGGCCTGCGCCAACGCAACGCGCGATCGTGGACGCTTGGCTTACTTTAAGTGGCGCGGATGTTTGGCGGCAGCGCCCGTTTACGGCAAAGGTTCCCACGGAACCTAGTTGCGAGAGCCTCAACCGGGCTTATGGCTGGGAACCACTTCGCCGGGCCTGAAAAGTGGCGCAACAGGCCGCTTCGTCGAAAGCGCCGCTTCCTTCGCCATATTTTCCAGATCCTGTTTCGCGAATCCTACTGACCGTTCCAGAATTGTGCCATCCTGCGAAATTAAGAACACGCTGGGCACATTGGTGATGCCATATTCGTTGGAGGCGGCAAAGCTATTCTCATCGTCAATCAAGAGCGGAAATTTCACTCCAAATTCCTGCGCAAACTCTCGAGTGTCGGTAGGATCGTTCTGCGATACCCCTATAAACGTGAAGCCATTATTACCGTAGGTCTCATACATGCGCTCG
>Ga0210401_10005016_pt1 | contig 13679 bp, 16 predicted proteins | sample IncBWH32MmetaG_FD_150866 | JGI IMG/M metagenome (GOLD analysis project Ga0210401, IMG submission 150866) | Forest soil microbial communities from Barre Woods Harvard Forest LTER site, Petersham, Massachusetts, United States - Inc-BW-H-32-M | ecosystem: Environmental > Terrestrial > Soil >... | reverse complement strand
TTCCCATCAACATCGTGGACCTGGGCCTGATTTACGACGTGCAATACGACGAGGCCGGAAACGTAACCGTGAAAATGACGTTGACCACGCAGGGTTGCCCATCAGCACAAGCGATTCCAGAGCAAGTGCGCGCGCGCGTAGCTGCGATCGAAGAAGTGCGTGACGTGACGGTGGAAATCGTGTGGGAGCCGGCGTGGAATCCGAGCATGATCAGCCCTAGTGGGCGGCAAGTCCTGGGACTGGAAGGCTAAGTCCACCACCACAAAATACAGCGCGGCGGATGCACATATCCGTCGCGCCGGAAAAAAAACATTGCCCAAGCCGCAGCGCGGCGGCGCCCGCTCGAGCGGCTAGGCTTTCTTGTTGGTGTACCAATCCGCATTGATGGGCGTGAAGTTGGCCCACTTCTCCGGCAAATCTTCCAGCGCGAAAATAGCCGTCACTGGGCATACCGGCACGCAAGCCCCGCAATCAATACATTCCACGGGACTGATGTATAGCTGCGTCTCGGCTTCGAAGTCCGCCTCATCCTTGCGCGGGTGGATGCAATCCACCGGGCAGACGTCCACGCAGGCTGTATCTTTTGTTCCGATGCAAGGCTCGGCAATTACGTACGCCATTTCGAGTTCTCCTCGAAGAAGAGGTTTTAGAACGGTTTAGCCTGGATGCTGCTCCAAGACCTCGCCTTAATTTTTATATCACCAAAGGCAGGCCGGGTACAAGCGCTTGCCGCCGATGGCATCCAGGCGGCTTGCGGTTGCGGCCTTTACCGGGACTTAGCGCCGGTGGTTATCGCGCGCAGAGGCCAATACCCCACGCCCGCGGGCAGAGGCTCCTTCGAGTTGCCGCCAGTCCTCTCAAACCGATAGAATGGCTTTATGAGAGACGCTAGCCATCGCACGCGGCATCCTGGCCGGATACTTGTAACTTTCACTGTCGTGCTGGCTTTAGCGCTTATTGCCGCTCGTCCTGAGCAGACGCAAACGGATTCGGGCAAGACGTCGCCGCACGCTGGCAAAGCGGCTGGAGCTCCTGATCCGCCCTTGGTTGATCTTGCCGGCTACCGTCAGCTGCTTGCAAAATACAAGGGCAAGGCGCTGGTGGTGAATTTCTGGGCCACTTGGTGTGAGCCTTGCCGCGATGAGTACCCCATGATTGTCGAACTCGCGAAAGAATTCAAACCGCAGGGCGTCAGCGTGATCGGCGTGGACATGGACGACGAATCGGACATGAACCTGGTGCGGCGATTCATTGCGCGCACCCAGCCGCCATTTCCTAATTACCGGCAGAAGCCCGGGATTGACCTGGACGCGTTCTACGACGGCGTGAATCCCGAGTGGAAAGGCACTATGCCGCAAACAATTTTCTATGGACGCGACGGCCAGATACTGGGCTTTTTCCTGGGTTCACGGCCACAGCCCGTTTTTGAGCAGGCTTTTCGCGCCACGCTCGGCCCAGCCAGCAGCGGCGCAGGCGAGAGTGGCCACGGCGCCGCCAAGTAGTTCGCAAAGTTTTCAGCAATTCATACTCATAGCAACAGGAGGAACACACCGATGCTTCACACCCGCGGCAATAAAATCACCTGGTTGGGCCACGCGGCATTTCGCATTGACACTCCCAGCGGCAAAGTAATCCTGGTGGATCCCTGGATTCTGACGAACCCGCTCTGCCCTGAAGCAAACAAGAAATTCGACCACGTGGACACCATGCTCCTGACGCACGGACATTTCGACCATATTGCCGACGCGGTGGAATTCGGCAAGAAATTCAAGCCGCAAGTGGTGGGAATCTACGAGCTGTGCGCGTGGCTGGAATCAAAAGGCGTGCCGAATACCAACGCGATGAACAAAGGCGGCACGCAAAAAGCCGGCGAAATCGAAGTGACCATGGTGAACGCCATACATTCCTGCGGCATTTTGGATGGCGATCACATCGTCTATGGCGGCGAAGCATGCGGCTACGTGCTGCGGCTGCCCGGCGGACTGACAATTTATCACGCAGGCGACACAGCGCTCTTCAGCGACATGAAGCTGATCGCGGAGCTGTACGCGCCGGACGTGGCGCTCCTGCCGATTGGCGATCACTTCACCATGGGCCCACGCGAAGCGGCCATGGCCATTCGCTTCTTGAACGTGCGCCATGTGATTCCCATGCACTTTGGAACGTTTCCTCAGCTGGTAGGCCGGCCCGAACAGGTCCGTCAACTCACGCAAGACATCAGCGGCCTGGAAATCCATGTGTTGAAGCCCGGTGAATCCATCGGAGAAGCAAGCTCGCACGTCGCCGCGCAGAGCTAGGAGCGAACATGCCGGGAATTCTGGAACCGCAAGTCGAAAAATATCTTTCGAGCCTGCTGCCGGTGCGCGATGAAGTGCTCGGAGACATGGAACGCTATGCGAAGGAGCACGATATCGCCATCATCGGGCCGGATTGCGGGCGGCTGCTATTTTTGATGGCGCGGATTTCCGGAGCGAAGAGGATTTTCGAAATGGGCTCGGCCATCGGCTATTCGGCGATCTGGTTCGCGCGCGCGGCGGGAACTGGCGCGGAAATCTACTGCACCGATGGAGACCCGGCCAACGCGGACCTCGCGCGCAAGAACTTCGAACGCGCCGGCGTGAGCAAGAGCGTCCGATTTATGACCGGCGAGGCCGTGGATTTGATTGACAGCGTGGACGGCACGTTTGACATCATTCTGATTGACGTTTACAAGCGCCAATATCCCGCCGCACTGAAAAAATCCTTGCCTCGGCTGACCAGCGGCGGCCTGCTTATTACGGACAACGTGCTGTGGTCCGGCCTCGTGACGCAGGAGCCCAAGGACGACGACACGCGCGGCATTCTGGAATTCAATCGCACCGTGTACGGCTCGCCAGAACTATTCCCCGTGATCGTGCCGCTGCGCGATGGCGTCGCGATCTGCCGCAAGTCGTAGTAGGCGGTTGTTTAGCTTCCCTGCTGAATTGAAACCGGCTGCACCAATCTAAAGTGCAGCCTGGTTTCCGCGGGCAGCACGATGTCTTTCTTGCCCGTAAATCCGGCGCCTGCAGCACCAGCCCCTCCGCCAGCTAATGCGCCAATCGCCAAGCCTTTGCCGCCTCCAGCCACTGCGCCGATGATCGCGCCAAATACCGCACCGCCTCCAGCGCCAACTGCTGTTCTCTTGCCGCGCCCCTTCCCGGCCTCTTCAAACTCGGAAGTTTGGATCGAATAGCGCGCTCCGTTCATGCTGACGGAATCAAGCGTCAGCTCCAGTAGCGCGTGCCCTTTGAATTTCCCCGCCGATTGAGCGGTCACAATCGTGCCGCGGACTATTGTTCCGATCGGCAACACGACGTTGGCGTCAACCGTGACAGGTTCCGCGAGTGTCGCACCGAAGCCGTCGCCATTGTTGGCGAACTTGGAGTTGATGGTCTGATCGAGCGTCACGGTCAGCACTTTGCCGACAGGCACCAAAATCGGGGGAGGCGGAGGTGGCGGCGTAGGAGCAGGCTGTGCATGCGCGCCGCTCGATCCGTTCGGCGCGGTAGAGTTCGCCGAATTAGCCGCCGAGTTATTGGAATCGGTGGCAGGTGGAGCGGACGTCTTGCTGCATCCGCAGATAGCCAGGAGGAGGCCTACCAGAAAAACCCGGCAAACGAGGGGATGGCGCATGTGTCGTTCTCCTGTGAGATCGTGAAATAGGCTTGCGCGGGAGGGCCGGCCGCGAACGCGACGGTATTTTATGTCCGAAGCGACCGAATCTCAATCCTGCGGAATCCAGCAGCAGTGAATTAAGGCGTGGCAGCTTTCTGCGAGGAGCGCGGCAGCAGGTTGCGCAGGAAGAAGGTCACATTGGCGGGCCGTTCGGCCAGGCGGCGCATAAAGTACGGAAACCAATCCACGCCAAACGGAATGTACACGCGCACGCGGTATCCGTCGCGCACTAATTTCTGCTGCAAATCGGTGCGGATGCCGTAGAGCATCTGGAACTCAAAGCGGTCGCGCTTGATATCTTTCTCGCGGACGAAATCGAGCGTAGCGCGAATCATCGCCGGATCGTGCGTGGCGATGCCGTGATAAATCCCGCTCTCCAGCAGAATTCTCATCAGCTTCACATAGTTGGCGTCCACGTCGGCTTTCTTCGGGAATGCCACTTCCGGCGGCTCCTGGTAAGCACCCTTGCAAAGGCGCAGCCGGCAACCCACGGAGAGCAAATCCTGCACGTCCTGCTCGGTCCGATAAAGATATGCCTGCATCACTGTGCCGACGTTCGAGTACTCGGAGCGCACGCGCTTCACCATCTCCACGGTCCGCTGCGTGTAAGCCGAGCCTTCCATATCCACGCGCACGAAATTCGACTGGCTGGCAGCGTGCGCGACGACTTTTTCGAGAAGCTCCTGGCAGAGGTCTTCGCTCAAGTCCAGGCCCAGCTGCGTCAACTTTAACGAAACGTTTGCGTCCAGGTGTTCCTGCGCGATGCGGTCGAAAATCGCGATGTATTCGTCGGCGGCGCGACGCGCGCCCGCTTCGTCGGAAACATTTTCACCGAGCAGATCCAGGCTGGCCAGCTGCAGCGCGCGATTCACTTCCCGCGCGGCTTCCAGAGCGTCGTCCAGTTTCTCACCGGCAACGAAGCGGCGTGCGACGCGACGGCTCACTCCATTGCGCATCATCAGCGGAGCGAGTCGCTTGCTCTCGGAAAGGCGCAGCAACAGCGCACGCATCAGAAAAGACCGAGCCTTATAAATTGGGATTGGAACAACTGGTGCAGTTGTGGCGGCATGAACTTCGGATTATGCAGCAATTGCGGCAGTGGCGTCAGCCTTTGTGCCCTTCCAGGAACCGCTCGGCTTCGATCGCGGCCATGCATCCGGAACCGGCCGCGGTGATGGCTTGGCGGTAATGATGGTCCTGCACGTCGCCCGCCGCAAAAACGCCTTCGATGTTGGTTTTCGGGCCGTCGTGGGTGATCAGGTAGCCGTTTTCATCCATATTAAGCTGCCCCTTGAATAGCTTGGTGTTCGGATCGTGCCCGATGGCGACGAAAACTCCGGAGGTTTCGACTTCGCTGGTCACGTTGCTATCCGTGTTGCGGATTCTTACTTTTTCCACGGATTTGCTGTTCACGTCGTGTACTTCTTCGATGACATATGGCGTGAGGAACTCGATTTTTTCGTTGGCGTGCGCACGGTCCAGCATGATTTTCGTGGCACGGAATTCGTTGCGGCGATGAATCAGCGTCACCTTCTTCGCAAATTTCGTGAGGAACGTGGCTTCTTCCATCGCGGTGTCTCCGCCGCCGACCACGATGATGTCTTTACCCCGGAAGAAGAAGCCGTCGCATGTGGCGCACGTGGAAACGCCGTGCCCTAGCAAGTGCCGCTCCGATTCGATGCCCAACATTCTAGCCGACGCGCCCGCCGCGACGATCAGGCTCTCGGTTTCGTACGATTCCTTCCCGGCTACAACCGCGAACGGCCGGCGACTCAGGTCCACCGATGTGACCGCGCCGGATTGGAATTGCGTCCCGAAGCGCTGCGCTTGCTTGCGCGAGTTCTCGATCAGCTCCGGCCCTAAAATGCCATCGGGAAAGCCCGGGAAATTTTCCACCATGGTCGTCAAAGCGAGTTGCCCGCCCGGCTCGTAGCCGTCGAGCACCAGCGGAGCCAAATCCGCGCGCGCCGCATAGATCGCCGCAGTCAAGCCGGCGCAACCACTCCCGATGATAATCACCTTATGCACTGAGTTCTCTCCCGGATATTCGATGCAGCAAACCAGCGCGGCGAACCAAACCAAGCAAGCCATTGTATCATCACGCACTCGCGCCGCCAGCGCCGGGCGCTTCTTGAACGAGCGTCGAGAGCCGCCTAGAGACGACGCACGATTGCGCCAGTCGGCGGCTTGCCCGATAATGGCGCGCGGACCGGACGCGCACATGCCGACACCCAAAAACCTTTTTCGGCTGCTCAGCGAATTTATTATGCTGCTGCTGGGCGCGCTGCTAATTTTGCTGGCTGCGACGGGCCGGATCGGCCTGCCGTCGCGTCCAGGAGGCGTGGTGGCGCTCGGAGCAATCTTCATATTTTGGGGCGTGCGAGCGGCTACGCAGCCCGGAGCAAAGGTCGCACGCGCGGAAACCGTGATTCGCGCGGGATCGCTCGCGCTGGTGGGCATTTTGATTCTCGCCGTGCCGTTCGTGCCGGCGCGTCATGCGCCGCGGCTGTTCATTCTGGCCGGAGGCGTGCTCGTCCTGCGCGGCGCGCTCGCCGCGGCGATTTCGGTCGCGCACCGATGATTTTGCGCCATGCCGCAAACACGAACACTCGCGCAATCGCTCTTGCCAGTCGTGCGCGTTCCGGCTAACCTCCGGCGCAGCAGCCTGGGATGCGGCGAAGGCACGACTCAACCGATGGCATGGAACCGGCTGCTCACTGGGAAAACGTAGAGAGGATCGAGAAGACGCAAGGAGAAAAACCATGCTGAAAGCGTTTAAAGAATTTGCGATGAAGGGCAACGTGCTGGACCTGGCAGTAGGCTTCATCATCGGCGCCGCGTTCGGAAAGATTGTCACGTCGCTAGTAGGCGACATCATCATGCCGCCCCTCGGCCTGATCCTTGGGAAGGTGGATTTTTCCGGCCTGTTCCTGAGCCTTTCAGGAAAGTCCTACGCCACGTTGGCGGAAGCAAAGGCCGCTGGCGCGCCCACGCTCAACTACGGACTTTTTCTGAATAACGTGGTGGACTTCCTGATCGTGGCGTTCGCAGTGTTCCTGATCGTGAAGATGGTGAACACCTGGAACAAACCCGCGCCGGCTCCCGCGGCCACCACGAAGGAGTGTCCGTACTGCGCTTCGGCCATTCCACTGAAGGCGACGCGCTGCCCGAACTGCACGTCGGACCTGCGCGCGCACGCGGTTTAAGAAATTCACTGCGAAGAAAGCAGGTGATGCGGCAGGCTCAACTTCCCGGCAATTTCTTGGAAGCGTCGCCGGATTCGAGCCGGTGCTCGCGTATTTCATGCACGTGCTGGCGCAGCCGATCGAGCACTGCGTCCGTTTCGCCCTGAGCCATCTCCCGCTCCACTTCTCCGAGTGCGAAATGAATTATGTCGTGGTGATGGATTTCCTCGCCAGGCAGTTTGTCGCTCAATTCCAGCCAGACGCGGTGCAGTAAATCAATTTCCTTGGGCGTAAGCCGCGGCGCGTGCGGGCCCAGATAGAAAATCTGCTCCTGGCCCGACGGCGTGAAAATTTCCAGGGTCACGCGCGGCCGCGGCTCCGGCATCCGCTCCCAGGCGAGGCCGATTTCGCGCGCCTGCTCGGTCACCGGCATTTTCGACGAACTACCCGCTACAATGGTGCTCGACTGCAGGTTCATCGAGGTGCGCAGAATGCCTTCCCACAGATCATTCGCCGCGGCCACGGCCAGGCGCACCGGCTTGCCTTCTTTTTCCGCCAGCGCCAGCACCTTGGTGAAAAGCAATTGCTCGATGGTGCTGAAGAGCTGGTCCGGAGCCAGATCGTATTCACCGGACGCGGCGCGCCGTAACATGCGCACGTGTAACACAACAATCTCTGCCTGTTTTTGCCGCACGCGCCGCAGCGCCGCCTCCAAATGGTACAGCGCGTAGTACGTGCTCACCGGAACCAAAATGCTTCCCGGCGCAACGCCAACGCTGGTCGGCGTCAATTCCGCTTCCTGCGCCAGATTAAATTGATCGAGCTCCACATGCGCCGCGCCCGCGGCGTGCACGCGCATGCGGTGCTCGGAAACCTCGAACACCGTGAACAGCACAATCGTGAAAATGATTCCCGCGATGGTCGCTTGCGGCTTCGTAAACAAGTTGATGATTGCGATCGCCACCAGCACCAGTGTGATCAGCCCCAGCCCAATGGGAATTTCTTTGCCGAAAATCACCGGGTTGAGCGGTACGCGGTATTCGCGGTCTTGCGGGTGCGTGTAACGCAGTACCAGCACCGCGATGCCCTTCATCGAAAAACTCCAGATCACGCCGAAGGCGTACAGGTTGCCGAGGAACGTGACGTCGCCGCGACTGGCGATAATGGTGACGATCTGAAACGCCACCACCAGATTAATGATGCGGTGCGTGGTGCCAAAACGCGGATGCGGATGCCGGAACCAATCCGTGAGCACGCCGTCTTCGGACACGCGATTCAGCACGCCGTTGGACCCGACAATTGCGGTGTTCACTGCCCCGGCAAGAATCAGCGTGCCGACCACCACGACAAACACGTGAAAGCTGAGCCGCACCGGAAAACTGCCCACCAGGTGCATGGCCAGGCCACCGATCAAATTCTCCGTGAAGTTGCCGCGGACGCTATCCGGAATAATCATCACCGCGAAGAAAGAAACCATCGAGGTGAACACCAGGCTGTAAATAAAAATCACCAGGCCGGCTTTCTTCAGGTTCTTCAGCTTAGGATGCTCGATTTCGCGATACACCTGCGCCAAGGATTCTTCGCCGCTCATCGCCAGCACCGAATGGCCGAGGCCGACGAAAATAATAATCAGCGTGATGGTGTGCGCCCATTGATAGCGGTCCAGCCAGCCGAGCGAGCCATGATCGAGCTTCATGTTCTGGGCGTTGGGCAACGGCGGCAGACTCCAGCCGCTGCGCACCCACAGCGTATAAAAACACCAGCTGATCAGCACCACCACCATTATGGTGGTGAGTTGCATGATGCGCAGGGCTTTGCCGCTGGATTCCGGCACGCCCTTGATATTTTCCCACCAGAAATAAAGCGTGATGATGATGGCGACCGTCGCGGCCGTGCCATTCACGTTCAAATACCAGGTGAGCCTGGCGTGATGGAAAAGCTCGTTGATCACGCCCACCAGATATTGCCCCGCCGAAACGCCGCTGATCGGCCCGGTGAGCACGTAATCGAACATCAGCGCGGAAACGGAAAATTTCGCCAGCGTACCGCCCAGCGCTTCCTTCACCACGCGGTACACGCCGCCGCGCACGAACATGCTGCAGCTCTCCACGTAAATCGCGCGCACCGCATAAGAGAACAGCATGATGCCCAGGATGAACCATGGCGCCGTCTTGCCGATGAACTGCTCGGCCTCGCCGCCGGCGTAATACGCGGAAGAGGCGAGGTCGTTCAAGACGATCGCCGCGGCGCGCCAGAACGAAATGAACGCCAGCATGGCCGTGGTGGCCACCAGGACTTTCGTTATAGGGCGGGCGCGACCCGGCGTGAATGTGGGACCTGTGGAATTGGAATCCATACGCTTTTTGAGTGAGGACAGGAACTATACGTTGAAACGAGGCCAGAAAGAAAGCCTGCGCAGCGCGGCACCCGTGCTATTGGTAACTACTTACCGGTTATTCAGCGGAGTTTGAAGCGCCCGACCGCCGCGAACAGAGCGTTACGCGGTCGTTTCTTTTGTCGCGGAACGAAATTCGCGCGCGCAGTCCTGGCACGGGCAAATTTCGCGCAGGTGCTCGAAGCTGAAAATTCCCGTCGCGTGGCTATCCGAAAATTGAATCTGCAGCGCGTAGTTCCCCACCGCATTGGCGCTCTTGGCGGTGACGCGCGGCTTGTACATGGGCAGCAACGCCGAGCTGGCGTTGGTCCCGCCTCTGGATTTCTTCTCGCGCTCGTCATTGCACAGAGCGCACGGGCAATGATCGCGCAAGTACGGAAAATCGTAATGGCTGGTGTGCTGGTCCGACCAGGTAATCTCCACGCCCTCGCCCGTCGAGACGTGCACCTTGATGCTTACCGGTTTTTTTCGCGCGTCTTGTGCGATTGGCATTGAAAAACTAACCCGCGATTTGGAAATCTACCTTCTTGGCTTCCGTGACGCGCCGCGAGGCATCGAGGATTTCCATCGAAACCAGATCCCCCTGACCGTCACAGTCAAGTATGATCCCTGGTTTTTCCTCATCGCTCTCTGTGATGGAAACATTCTCCTTGAGGATGAAACTGAGCGTGTCGGTCTTTGGGTCGTAATTGACTTTCACAGGCTTTGCCTCCAATACTTCGAAACCTTGCTAGTGCGGTACGCCGTGACAACTTCCCGCGGGTCCCGATCCACATCCAGGAAAACCCCCATCGGGTAAGTGTTCGGCGGAAGAATCATTTTCACCTGGGACTGCATGACCACGCGGCCGGGCCGAATTTCAATTAGCTGATCTGGGGCCTCGAGCACCGAACGAACAACTTCTTCCGAGGGGCCACGACGATTCATCTCAAACCGCGTGTGATCCCCGATGACATAGTTTGCCATATTTGCGCCCGATCACGGTGTCAGGCAAGCTCAGGTTTCAACGACGACACTGCGGCTTGCACCAGATGCCCGTGCGCGAATTCGATGCGGCGGTCGGCGAGGCGGCCGATGGAGGGAGCGTGCGTCACCATCAGGATCGTATGGCCTTCAGTATGAAGTTCGCGCAGCAGGCTGAGCACAATTTCCTCGTTGGCCTCATCGAGATTGCCAGTCGGCTCGTCCGCCAAGATCAGTTTCGGATGATTGATCAGCGCGCGCGCCACTGCCACGCGTTGTTGCTCGCCGCCGGAAAGTTGCGTTGGCAGGTGTTCGATGCGATCTCCCAACCCCACGCGCTCCAGTGCTCGCCGCGCTTCCTTCTCATCCGTGGTGCTGTGAAAATATTGCGCGAGCATCACATTTTCCACCGCGGTGAGATAAGGCACCAAGTGGAATTGCTGGAAGATGAAGCCGATTTTCTCGGCGCGGAAACGCGTGAGCCCCGCTTCGTCCAGGCGCGCAACGTCCGTGCCATCCACAACCGCTTGCCCGGCCGTCGGGGTATCCAGCCCGCCAAGAATATTGATGAGCGTGGTCTTACCCGAGCCGGACGGACCCATGATGGCAATCCATTCGCCGGCATCCACGCGGAAGGAAACTCCGTCGAGCGCGCGCACGTTCCCGAAATCCTTGCGCAGATTTTCAACTTGCACGAGAGTCTCCACGTTCCTCTATGCCCCTCGCAAAATTTCGGCGGGCTTTACGTTGCCCAACATGCGCAACGGCAGCGCGCCGGCTAGCGTCACCGCGATCATCAGCGCGATCGTAACCGGGAAAACTTCCCATCGCGGCGCGATCGCCGTGCCAAACACACGCAGCCCCATCCAGTACGATAGCGCCGCGCCTAAAATTGCACCGAGCAATCCGCCCGCGGCTCCCAGCACGCCCACCTCGGCCAGAAATATTCCCACGATGCGCGAGATTGAGCCACCCAGCGATTTCATCAGGCCAACATCTTTGCGCCGTTCCATCGCCAGCGCCGCCATGGTCCCGAGCACGCACAGCGCGGTGAGAATCAGGATCAGCAGCACCATGGAAACAATGAGCAGACGGATACGTCCGACCAGGGCGCCCTCCGCTTCGGCCACCTGGCGGATCGGCCGCACTTGATATTGCGGCGACGCAGCGGTCAAGCGATCCGCGTACTCAGCGACAACCTGCGCCGTGCCCGTCACACTCACTTGCGCGAGGCCGATCTGCCCCGGCAAATTCGCCAGCGACTGGATCGTGCGCAAGCTCGCGAAAATCTGACTATCTTCCGCGCCGCCGGCGTCCACGATTCCCGCGACGCTGCATTGCAAGCTGCGATCGAGATAATGCAATCCGAGAGGACTCCCCACCGCGAGATGCAATCGCCGCGCGACGTTGCGGCCCACCAGGCAATGCGAGTCATCCGCGCGCGAGGCGATCCAGTTCCCTTCCAGTCTCCACGTGGCGTCGAGTTTCGGCGCCTGATCCAGCCACGTCCCGGCGACGACGACGGGAATATTTTGCGCGCGCGCCACAATATAAAGATACGGCGCGGCTGCGGACACTTGCGCCGATGGCAACTGTTGCACGGCTTCCAGCACCTCGCGCTCCGCCATCAAGCTGGGGACTTCGGCGCTGCTAATCTCTGCTGGCGCGCCACTAGCCGGCGAAATGACGATGTTCGCCCCGAGCGCCCGAAATTCCTGCGTCAATTTATTCTGCACGCCTAGATCCAGATTCAGCAGCGCGGAAATCACCGCCGCGCCGCTGACAATTGCCAGTATCGCGACAGTCAGTCGCCCGCGGCTCCCGCGCAAAAGTTGAAACACCAGCCGCCAGAACATTACTCGCCCCTCAGAATCACGGCCGGACGAAAATGCGCCACGCGCCGCAGCGGAATCAGGCTGCCCACCATTGCAATGATCGCCGCCAGCGCCAGCACCACCGGAAACAAAATCAAACGCGGCGCGGCAGGCGTCCCGAAAACGCTCTCGCCCAGAAATCGCGCGAGCGCAGCGCCCACGAAAAATCCGATCGCGCCTCCGGCAATCGCGAGCAGCACCTGTTCGGTGAGAAAAATGCCTCCCACCAAGGCGTTGCTCGCGCCCAGCGCCTTCATCACGCCGATTTCCGCGCGCCGCTCCAGCACCGTAGTCGCCGAAGTAGCTGCGACCGCCAGCGCAGCCGCGCCCAGCGCGGCTAGCGTAACAATCCACAGCAGCGTGCCGACCCGCGTGAGAATGCGGCCCTCAGTTTCCGCCACGCGCCGAATCGCATGCACTTCGGTTCCCGGCAACACAGTTCTCACCTGGAAGCCGATGGACGAAATATAGGGCGAGCAGAACCAGCGGTCGTACTCGGTAGGCGTGAGCTGAATGTTTTTGTCGGTCTGCGCGCGCTCGCCGCGTTCGGCCAGCGCATCAGCCGGCTTGGTCAACGCGCTGACGAACAGCTGGCGGAATTTGCCGGGATGGCCGGAAATCTGCTGCGCCACGGACAGCGGCACGAGCACCGCATTGTCTTCCGCATCGCCCGTGGAAATAATTCCAGTTACGACCAGCGAGCGGCCGCCGCCGGGAACTCCACCAGCGGCCACATCTATGGTTTTCCCGAGCGAGAAGGCCGCAGGATATTTCTGCGCCAACGCCAATCCAACGACGCATTCCTCAGCGCCGTCGCTAAACCACCGACCCTGAACTTTCCACCAAGGATGCGTGGCACTCGCGCCCGTCTCGAATTTTGTGCCATCCGGCACCGGCACTTCGTGCTGATACCACGTGCCGATCAAAGTAGTCGCGCCACCGGTTTCCGAGACGTGCGCCGGAACGTCGAGAAACGGGGTAAATCCCAAAATATTGTGCCGCCAGAAAATTGTTTTCAGCTTGCCGAGGTCCGCTTCGTTCAGATACGCGCCTTCATCCACCGGCCGGTAATCCACGCCGCCGATTTCCACCGGCAAAGTATCGGATTCCGGCGTGACCAGCAGATTCGCGCCCAGGCTGCGAAATTCGCGAGCCAGCCGATCACCCACCTCCAAAGCAATCGTCAGGGTTGCGGTGGTGACGGCCATGCCGATCACCAAGGCCGCAGCTGTCAACACTTTTCGCCGCGGATTGCGCGCGAAGGATTCTCCTAGCAAACGGGCAAACATTGCGTCAGGAGTGAATCTTGGAGGCGGCTTCGCCCAGCGCCGAGAGGTCCACGATCACTTCGCCTCCTTCCACGCGGGAATGCACGCTGATGGGATTGCAGCCTCCGGACTGGCCGATCGAAGGAATGTAAATCGCCGCGCCGCAGTTCCGGCAGATCACGCTCTGGCCTTCCTGGCGGTAGCCGGCGGTGCCACAAATCTGGCAAGCATCCAGCGCTACGGCGTAATCGCCGTTCAGCTTGTGAATCACCAGAAAGCGAATGACGCTGCCGTCCAC
>Ga0210401_10005015_pt1 | contig 13683 bp, 23 predicted proteins | sample IncBWH32MmetaG_FD_150866 | JGI IMG/M metagenome (GOLD analysis project Ga0210401, IMG submission 150866) | Forest soil microbial communities from Barre Woods Harvard Forest LTER site, Petersham, Massachusetts, United States - Inc-BW-H-32-M | ecosystem: Environmental > Terrestrial > Soil >... | reverse complement strand
GCATTGCACACCCGGCATTCGCTGCGCCCTCTGATTCCGGAGAGGGCATGAAAAGCAAACCTCGTGCGGACAGGCAGCGAGATCGCGAAGCCGTGCCCGTGTTGCGCGCTGTTTGACATTTTAAAATCTCTTGAGTCCGCAGCATGGGTTGAGCGCTTGCGAAACCCATCGGCGTGCATCGCGCGCGGGGCTTGACACGATGGGTATCGCGGAGTTCATCATCGGGCGCGCATTCGCGCGACCCGTTGGCCCCGCCCATACTACGAATTGTTCGGCCCGCTTTTTCGACCATTGAAGCGCCAAGGCCAGGTTCAGCCCGTAGGGCGGATTAGCCCCCGGGTCCGCGCAAGGCCGCGGCAGATCAACTTCGCGTAATCCGCCAGGCACCGAAAATAAAACAGCGGGTTACGCCGGAGCCTGTCATCGGGCCGCGCCATGGGCGGACCGTTGGACTAGTCCTACTTACGTCCTGTGGGCAGCCCTTTTCCACTCCCCTTGCCAATGCTACATCTCGGTCATGACCACTGCCGAAGATATTGAAAAGGCCGTCGAACAGCTTGCGCCGCGCGAGCTGGCGCGGTTTCGCGCGTGGTTTGAGGCCTTCGACGCACGGCAATTCGACGCCGTCATCGAACGTGACGCCTGTGCGGGCAAGTTTGACGCGCATGCCGAAGAGGCCCTTGCCGCGCATCGCGCCGGGCGCTCACGCGAATTGTGAAACATTTCGCCTCTCCGAAGTTTTGGGCTGCCTACGAGGGTTTGCCGACCCCGGTTCGACAATTGGCTGATACCAACTTTGCGCTCCTCAAACGAGACCCGCGGCATCCGTCATTGCAATTCAAGAAAGTTGGACGCTACTGGTCCGTCCGGGTCGGCCTACGCTATCGCGCGCTCGCGTTGACGGCGGCTACCTCTGGTTCTGGATCGGTTCGCATGCCGATTACGACAAACTAATCGGCTGAATCTCGCCAGCCCGCAGCATGGGTTGAGCGCTTGCGAAACCCATCGGCGTGCATCGCGCGCGGGGCTTGACACGATTGGTATCGCGGAGTTCATCATCGGGCGCACATTCGCGCGACCCGTTGGCCCCACCCATCCTGCGAACTAGTTCCCATCGTCGTCATTCCGGGATGCGCCGTAAGGCGCAGCGAGTGAGACGGGGCGAAGTCGTCGAAAATGGCCGCATCCCAAGGAACTTTTGTTCGTTTGGGCGGTTTTCAAGGTCTATTCCCAAATCAGGAGTTTTTCCATGCGCCAACAGCGCAGGACCGCCTCGTCAACATCTGCACGCGCGATCAAGGCATCGACCAAACCACTCACGAGTGGCTACGCCCTCATCGTGGACGGTCAAATGAAGACCGAGTTCAAGACCAAAGATCGGGCTCTGAAGGAAGGTATGGAATTGAAGAACCGCTTTCCCAAATTGCAGGTCAAAGTCTTCGATGCTGAAGAAAAACGGCTGGAGGAGCTCGAGCCGGTTGCGGCGTGAGCGGATGGTCCCGTTCCGTGAGCGGAACAAGCACAACAAAAGCAAGTGCGCCGTGAGCCGAAGCCCTCACCGTCTCAATGACGAACCTCCTTCAGGCTAATGACGACGCCCGTCGGCTCGGGCTGATGCGAGGTCAGCGTCGTAAAATTCGCATCGCTCCAGTCGGCAATGCTTATCATCTCTCCGTCCTGAGCTTCCATTCCAGGAACCTCGAGCAGCTCCAACACGTGGAGTCCCTTGGTGTCGAGAAAGTAGGTATGATGCCCAAACAGTTCGCAGAATTGCGCGACAGCCGGGTGATCCTCGGCAAGCACCTGTGCTCTGAACTGAGAGAGAGTCCGGCTTATCTGGGCTTGGTTTAATTTCATGACCTTATCCTGAACGCGTTTTCCGCATTCGCCAATACGGCGCTGCGACAGCTCTTGCAGCCTTGTTCCAAGTCAGATCGCCGTTTTGCAGATCGCCGGCGTTGCGAAGCGTGAGACGGCTGCCTTGCCGCGCTCCGTCGCCCGACAGGACACCTCGCTGATGTTTATCACGAAGGCCATCAATCGGCTCAGTTCGAACAGGCGCTTGATATTTGTCCCGATCGACCTCGCCTATCATGGAGGCGTTCAACGACCCCCGCGGAGGCATCAGCTCAAATATTCCGCGATCTCCTCAAGCGAGGCATCAAACCGCTCGCCGAGAACAACGCTCTTGCTGTCTTCCTTGACGAGCGCGTATTTTCCAAGATTGTCCTCGTTAATCGAACGCGATCGAGACTTATGGATGGAATAGCCGAGCTTACGCGCCCGAGCCCGGAGGGTACCTTCGCTCGTCAGGCGCATGAGAACCTCCCGCGCTACGTGGAGGCCAGGCGAAGCCCCAATTGCAGTCGCCTCACCAGCGGCCGGAGGCGCTGCCAAGCCCGCTCGATCCTGGGATCGGGCGGGCTCCACTGCCAGTTCAGTACATCCGTGAAATGGCGCTAACGGCTCAAGCCAGCGACAGATTCTCCGCGCTGGTTTTGCCCCGGATCTTGTCGGCCTTGATTTCGAAGTTGACCTTCTGACCTTCAGCAAGGCCGGAAAGACCCGCCCGTTCAACGGCGCTGATGTGAACGAACACATCTTTGCCGCCGTCGTTCGGCTGGATAAATCCAAAGCCTTTTTGGCCGTTGAACCATTTCACAGTACCTGTCGCCATTCTCTTCTCCAAAGCGCACACGCGCGTTTTTCGCGCGGCTGTCCACGCGAACCAATTCAACTTCGTCGTCGACTTTGGAAAAGGAGCCCGCGGGCGCATTCAACAAGGCACAGCGGCTAATCGAATAGAAGGAAACCTATACACTTTTGACTGCTTTGCAAGCCGGCCAACCAATTTAATTGCGAAGTTCGCCAGCTCTTACATCTCTTTTCCTCGAGAATTCACACCCTAGTGTCCCGTTTTTCGAAGTTCGTATCATGACGCGGCATACTCATTTACGAACTTCGGAATCGAAAGGGACACCAGGAAATCCATAGTTCTAGTGTGGCTTTGGTTCAGAAGTCCGCATGACGAACGCGCGGCAATCATGATGCGGACTTCTGAACCGCCACACTAGTGTCCCGTTTCCGAAGTTCGTATCATGACGCGGCATACTCATTTACGAACTTCGGAATCGAAAGGGACACCAGGAACTCCACAGTTCTAGTGTGGCTTTTGGTTCAGAAGTCCGCATGACGAACGCGCGGCAATAATGATGCGGACTTCTGAACCGAACTCTAGCTATTTGCGTTGTGCCAGTCGGCGGGCACCAGCTTCCGTCAGCTCGAGCCGTCCAAGTCGCCTTAATGCGTAACCCAAAGCGACAAGGCGTTCCCAGTGATGCTGGGGTATATCGCGTTGCAAATCGCCCCTGCTGAGCTCATGCAATGAAGTGAACTCTTCGGAACTTAACGGGGGGATGGGCGCATCAGCCATCAGGGCACTATGCGCTTGTTGCAGGCCGCCGCAAGCCCGATCAATCTCCGCGCAGGGTTTATTTGAGCGCGGCCGTCAGAAGCCTTCTGATATTGTTCACTTGCCATCTCAAGGGAGGCTACAATGACGATTGCGGATGATATTCTCGACTTGTTGAAGCGGAAACGTCGATTAAAACTAACGGCAATCGATATCGCAGAAATGCTGTACTGGGAGGACAAGACCTACCAACAGCGTGTCAAGGCTGATTGTCTGATATTGTACGAACAAGGCAGGCTGGCTCGTGATGGCAAGGGCAGTCTTGCCGATCCCTATACCTACAGTATTGCTCCAATTGAACGGCAACCGTCATAATCGCCGGGTCGCCACCGGGCCAATGCTGTGCTTGCCCTCACGCAGCAGGCGTTGAATGAGGTGTTCAGGGTCGTCGCTTCCCAATCCGAAAGTCTGTCACGCCCCTGAGGTGGTCGAACATATTCTTGGGCAGGCGACGTCTGGCGGACGTGTTTCTTGCGACTAAAGCGCGATGAATTTAGGTCGAATCGCCATCGGGCTTTAGTCTCTTGCTAACGCGTGATCTCCGCGCAAACGCGTTCCGCGTTTGTCGCGAGGGAAAACCGCTGCACACTTTGCGCTAACGCGGCCCTTCGGGTCCGGATCATGCGTTAGTTCTGGAAGTCGATGCTGCGCAAGACAATGCCGGGGGGCTTTCCTTCGAACTCCATTGCCAGGAATTTGCGATCGGCACGCTCTTCAATCCGGTCGCGCAGCCGCATGAATTGCGCCTCGCGCTGGTTCGGCTTCGACTGCGCCAGGCTTTCCAGACTATCCATGGCGGAGGTCGAGATGGCGCAAGGTATCTCCCTTTGGCCGTCCATCATCGAAAACAGCATGACCATCCTGTCAAATTCGTAACCGATAAGGCGTCCACGTGTGAGCGTCATTTGCCCTGCTCCGTTAAGCGGTGGGCCACACTTCGAGCGAAGCGATCGTCAATGCAGGGGACGCTCGTCCGACCCCTTCAGCCTTCGCGAGTGAGGCGCGCAAAATCATCCAATATCGCAGCTACGAGATCTCGATGACGGGTGTCGTTCCGCGACAATCCAGCGGCATATAAATTCAGGACGTAGCGTGCCTTGGCGGCCGCGTCCGCCCAGGATAGGGCGGGGACCGACAGGAGCTGGTTTTCCAGGGCGGCCTGTCGATCGCGCAGTTCCTTTGCGTGGTTTTCAACCTCGGCCAGAATACGACGGAGCTCAGTCGCCTTCTGGGCGGCCATGCCGCGATGTTTGTCGAGATCGAGCGGTTCGTCAGTCATCGCGAATGCTCGCGTCGATTCGCTGCGCATCGGACAGATCGACCGAGCCGATCGATATCATCTCCGTCGCCAAGCCGTGCGAGGCCGCCACAGGCACCACGATCATGGTCGCAACGCGGCGGAATGCGGCGAACGAAAGTCCTTCGATCATCTCTTCGTCGGTGATGACCTCATAGGCGCCGGCGGGCAAAAGGCGTTCGATGCCCCGGATCCGGAACGGGTGTTTGAAGGTGACGGTTTCCCGCCGCGAGCGGATCGTCATTGCCCGCCTGCCTTTCGCAACAGCCCTGCGCCCACGCTGAATGCCTGCAGCATGCGCCCTTTCGCCTTGATTAGCTACCTCTTTGTTGCGCGACGACGCGGACAGCTCCAGGACGTTCAGCCCGCAGGACGGGTGGAGCGCTTGCGAAACCCACCAACCTCGTGTGCATTGTGATGCGATGGGTATCGCTGCGCCTCCACCTTTCCTACGAACTGGATGAAGTGCGAAACGTGCGGATCAACGACGGCGTGTTGGTGATCAAGCGATGATCGTCATCGCCGTGCTTATCACGGCCATCCACGTCTTTCCTGTTTTCGAAGCGAGGACGTGGATGCCCGGGACGTCTAGCGCGAAGACGCGCGGAGCCTGTCATCGGGCCGCGCCCTGCGCGGACCCGTTGGCGCTTTTGCCCGGGCATGACGAGGCAATGACGATGAATTTCTCTCGCAACCCTGCAGACAAGAAGCCGTATTCTCGGCCGCGAAAGCCTAATTTCCAAGTTGCACGAAGCGCAGTTCGCCCTTGACCAGATCGGGCACTACCACCATCAGGCCTTTGTTATTCGGGAATGCGCAGAAATCGGCCGGCCCCTTGAAGTCGGCCGCGAGCTTCTTCATTCCCATGGTCTTGTTCCACTGGAATAGCGATCCTGACACCCAATCGGTTGCCAGCACGTCGCCATTGCTCATCACATAGAGCCCGTCGAGCATGCCGATCTTGTCGGACAAAAGCTCGGGCTCCTTGCCGGGTAGCATAGAGTAGATGCCGCGCGGATCATCCTTTCCCTTGAATCCGACCATCATCAGCGCGCCGCCCTTGCCGGAATAGACCCCGTTGGGATTGATCGACTTTTCCTTGAACACCACCGTGATCTTGGGATCCGCTTTCGATTCGAGGAAATCGGCGGGCTCCACGCGCACCAGCTGGTCGGAGCGGTTGTCGCTGACATAGAGCGCATCGTCCATCACCGTCACGTCATTGGCAAAGGTGACGTCGGGCAGATCGAGCTTCTTGCCTTTCTTGGTCTTGAGATCGAATACCCAAACCGAATCGATGTCGGTGACCCAGAGGCGGTTGCCCTTGATCCAGATGCCTTTCGGCTTGTTGAGCACCTGGCCCTTCACCGGGAGAAAACCATCCTCAAGGATTTTTCCGTCCAGCGATACTTTGGTGATCTTGCCCCTCGCATCCTTATCCGCCGGCTTGAGGTCGGGACCGAAGTCACTGGTGTAAAGCACCTTGCCCTTGGGATCATAGGCAACCGATTCCACATGGCCAAATCCCTTGGCTGTCTGCTCCGAGAGCACTTTTAGTTCTTTTGCCGACGCCCCGTGGGCGATCATCGTTTGGAAAGTGACGAGGCAGATCGCGAACGCCAGATTAATCGAAGATTTTCCGATCACGTTTATTTCCTCCTTTTGCGGTGCGGCTCGCGACCGCTACGCCAGCCGGATAGTGACGCCAAATAAATTCAGGCGGTTTGGCTCATCATGTGCGAGGGAAGGACCTGACAGGTCCTTCCCTCTCCGTCCCCGCCTGTTCGAGATAACAGACCATGTCCTCGGAAGTTTATCAAAAAAACGATCAGGCCACGGCCACGTCGATGACTTCTCCGCTCGCGCTGCCTTCGGCGCTCCGGGCATAGGCTTTTTGCGACGTCGTCGGCGCGCATTCCGGGCGCGAGGTGGAGTGGTTCAGTTCGCCTCTCCCGCTTGCGGGGAGATCGCCACACTCGCCGAGCGCGGCGACCTGGGGCGGTACTTCGAAAGCGGCGTTGCCGACGATTTCCCCCAGAGGGATATCGCTTCCGCCGCGACCGCCTGCTGTCATGAGACCGGCATAAAAGCCGACCAAAATGCAAGCGGAGGTAGCAATAGCGCTTGGGATTGGCTGATCCTGCCGGTACCATATGCTTTGGATGAATGCTTGGCGAAGGCGCCTGATCGGGATGTTCATGAGAAGTTTTGTCGTTGCCGCCTATGCGGCGTTAACGCTGATCGCAACCGCATCCGCACAAATGCCGTCCCCCAGAGGCCCGGAGCCCGCCCCTTCGGCATTTGACCCTGACCCGATCATCCAGATCACGACGACCTTCCGGGCACGGATCGAGGGACTGGCGGACCCCCGCGCCGTGCCGAGCCCCACCGCCCAGGACACCGCCCGTCGCGCGGTCTACAACATGGCTGCGAACGAATGCACCGTCTTGATCGAAATCTGGCGCGCTGAATGCCGGCTGAATTCGCTTTCGGTGTATATGGCCCTTGTGAACACCGGCGAGCCCGGCCCGGAGCCGCCTCAATTCCCCTCGATGATTGGCACCGCAGTCTTTGAACTCAAGCCCAGGTCATCCGGACCATAGGTCCTACGACCGGTGACCGGCCGCGACCACGCGCTCTTGCATTGAACCCGGCTGCATCGTCGGCAGCTTTCATCACAAAAAGGATCAAGTAACAGCCTTTCGCGCGTCGATGACCTCGCCGCTCGCGCTGCCCTCCACGCTCCGGGCATAGGCCTTGGCGACATCGTCGGCGGGCATGCCGGGCGCGGGGTCCATTTTCAGCGCCACAAGCGTCTCCTTCACCCAGGGCGGGCTGACGACGTTCACGCGAACGTTGGCCGACTTGAGTTCGAGTGCGGCTGCGCGCGCGAAGCCTTCCAGTCCCGCGTTGACCAGGCTGATGGCGGCGGAGCCCGGAATCGGGTGTTGCGCGAGAATGCCGCTTGTCAGCGTGATCGAGCCGCCCGACAAAATCTGCTGGCTACCAACGCGGACGACGTTGACTTGCCCCATCAGCTTGTCGTGAAGCGATTTTTCGAAATCCGCATCCGCCAGCGCAGCCAATGGCTTGAACACCGCGCTTCCCGTCGTGCTCACGATCGCATCGACCTTGCCGATCGCGCCAAGAGCTGCCTCGAGCGAAGCCTTGCTCGTGATGTTGGCACGGTGATCGCCGCCGGAGCGCGAGACCGCGATGACCTGATGCCTCTGCTTCAGCAGTTTCACCACTGCGCTTCCGATCGTCCCGCTCGCGCCGATGACAACGATTTTCATGACTCCCTCCGTTTTCTGTGCGCTCCGCTTTTCGGACCATTGAGGCGGCAAGGCTTGTGTCCCGATTCCGAGTTCGTATCGTTTCGTTTACGAACTTCGGAATCGAAAGGACACTGGCAACTTATTAATTCCAGTGTGGCTTGGGTTCAGAAGTCCGCGCGATAAACTCGCGGCAGAAAATGATGCGGACTTCTGAACCGCCACACTACGTTCAGTTCCCGCCCGGCGACAGCGAAGTCACTTGGTCTCCCATGCGGACAGTTATTCTCCCGGGCGCCGATCACGCCGGTTTGATGTTTATAAAGTGCAATTTAATGGGGATGGCGAAAAACCGTTCCAAAGTCAGTTGTGAAAGGAGAACGGTCATGACGAAATTCGGATTGATGGCAGTGACTGCACTTTCGCTTGTGATGGCGACCCCTGTGATGGCAATGCACGGTCATCATCACCATTACGGTTACTATCACGCCCTTAAACATCACTTCGGTTCGACTTATGCAGCCTACGGCTTCTACCGCGGGTCCGACTTCGCGCGGAAAAATACCTTTGACTAGCGGCTGCGCAAGCCAGGGCTTGACGCGAGGGCTCTAAGAAGATCGTCGATTTTCTCTTTGTCGAATTCGACGATCAGATCATACGGCCGGTGGCGGGTGCCCTGCTCGTCGCGAACGAGCGTGCCGGACATCTGGTCGTGATCGCACAACCGGCGCGGCGCGGCCTGCGCGCGGCTACCCGCGCCGGTCACGTTTGGCCGACCAGCGAGACTACGTCAGACCGATAAAGCCGAGGTCAGGCGGCAGCAGCCGGAATGACCGCCTGGACGCCTTTCAGGGCAGCCTGCAGCGCCGCTTCCTTGGTGTGGTCGAGCGATGTCTTGAGGATTGTACCGCCTTCGCCCTTGAGCCCTTCCAGCACCTTGTCTGCCGTAACCTTGCGCACCAGGACGAACAGCGCCGCCGAGCCGGGCTGGATGGCAGCCGCGGTATCCTTCATGAATTTGTCATTGATGCCGACATCGGCGAGATAGCCGCCGAGAGCCCCGGAAGCGGCGCCCAGGGCAGCACCAGCGAGCGGCATCAAAAAGATCAATCCGATCAGCGTGCCCCAGAAGGTGCCGCCTACCGCACCTACCTTGGTCGTGTTGATCAGCTGGTTCAGTTTCACATTACCCTGGGCGTCCTTCACGGCGATGACCGCATCGCCCAACTCGAGCAGGTATTCGCCCTGCATTTTCAGCAATTTCTGGCGGACTTCCTCGGCTTTCGCTTCAGTGGGAAATGCGATTACGACGAGATCACTCATCTGGGATTCTCCTCTTTTTTTCCATCGCTTCAATTTGCTGAGTTCACAAACGTGAGACGGTGAATGCGCGATCTCCAGCCCACAAAAAGCTAGGATGCCGAACCGCTGAAGGCGTTGATGTGGATCAACGCCCTTCGATCGCGTGTCGAGGAAGGGAACCGCCGGGGGTCGGCAATTCGAATCTCTTCGAACCTGGTTTCGGAGGTGCGACAGGAGCGCGTCAAGTCGTGCCGGATCCGCCCTCCACGATCCTCTCATTCAGCTTTTGATCCACGGTCTTGACCGTGTGATCGATCTCGGCATTGGGCAGGCCAAGCTGATGCGAAATCAACTTCACCAAAAGATCGACCCGCTCGATGAAAGGCGCTCCGTTGGCGACCGCTCTCGCCGCCGAGGAGGGCTTGAGCAGGCTTTCCGCCGCCTTGGCGTATTTCTCGAAGGGCACCTGATCCTTCGCCTCGGCCCCCAGACGCCGAGCGATGGCATCGACATGATTATAGATAGACTCCGAGAGCTCCAGATCATCGTGCACCGCGTCGCGGATCGACTGCGGCTCGTGCGTTGTGATGCAGCGGTAGTTCCCGGTCAACAGCATCGACCATTTGGCCAGAGGCACGAACAGTGAATCGAACACCTTGAGTTTCACCGGAACGTCCTGGCCGTCGAGCTTCACGGCATCGATGTCGGCCTCGAGTTCCCGAAGCAGCCGGTTATGTGTCTCATCGGCAAATATCGCCGCCTTGAAATTTGTTGGCAGGCCGACGTGAAGGACGTTCGGCGCCTCTTCCGGTGGGCGGAAGGCCTGTGGATCGGGCGAGCAGAGCGACACCAGTCCCGGCTTGAAGCGCTCCCAAACTTGCGCATTGGTATAGGCTTCCTCGAGATCCATCTCGGCCAGGGCCGGGATCCGCTTGAGGTAGGGCAACGGCGGCATGTTCATGATCGAAAGACAAGGCAGCCTCGCCTCCGCGATTTTGACCATCAGAACCCGGATCGTATGGTTGGTGTACTGGGGTTCCTGCATGGCAAGACAGACCAGATCATAACGGGAAAGGTCCACGTCCGCGGGCGGAGTCGCGTCCAGTTTACCGCGCAGATCGCGCGAGGGGATCGAGCGATGCGTCGCCTCGTCACGCAGCCTGATGCGAACCACGGTGCCTTCACGATTGATGAGTTCGGCAGTCTTCTTGCGACAAACCAGGGTCACATTGTGACCCGCCATCAGCAGCTTTGTCGCCAGCAGAGAGCCATACGAGGCTCCAAGGATCAGAATGTTGCGCGCCATGCGCCCTCCTCCAAAGATTTCGCCAGAATTTTCTCTAGATCATGATGCGATTAAGTGGTCAGTCGGCAATGTAACCCTTCGACGGACCGTCCTGCCACCCCGCGTGAGAGTGACGGCGTCTCTCGGCCCATCCGTCCGGATCCCTCCAGTCTTCCGGCAAATTGTTCCAGATCACCGTCCTGAAATTTTGCGCAAGCAGATGATCGAGTGCGGGGCGGCTCAACAGGTCTGCATCTGGGATGGCCCAATACCTCATGACCCTTCTTATCATCATCCATCGGCGGCTCGAATCTGCTTGTTTGCGCGCTGGGGTTGGGCAGCAAGGCGGAGAAAATCGGGAAGCTCGAAGCCGACGGCGTGATCCAGCGGCAAGGTGATGGCTTTCCGCTCGAGCGGACACTCAACCTCTTCAGTTTAGAGAACATCAACGGATTCGTGAAGATTTCTGAACTGCTCGCTTCCGTCACAGCCAAGGGTCGCTGACGATGAGTCGGCATTTGCATTCACGATCCTGAGACAATTCGTCATTGCCTACTCGCGCAAGGACTAATCGCGAGATTCGCGGAGCCGACCCCGGCGATCATCCAAAAGAAAACCCCAGCCAGGAGGCATTCCGGCTGGGGCTTTCAGAGGTATCGGCAACCTCGTGCTGGGGCGGCCGATATATTAAAGCTACAGTTGGGCGTGTTGCCCGTCACGTCCCGATTTGTCGTGGTGTTGTCCACGTTAACCCCAGGGCGCTCCGCTTATTGTCCTGCAAAAGGAAAAACCCCAGCCAAGGCGAGCGAAGCGGCTGGGGCTCTAGAGGTGTCGGCTGCCTTGGTAGCGGTCAGCCGATACAGCTCAACTTACGCTCGGCCATGTCGGCCGTCATTGCTCTAATTTGTCGCAGCGAGACCGAAGCCCCGCGCCTTAGATCGGCGATGATCAGGCCGCCGCCGCAGTGTTCAGCTTTGCCAGCCCCGCCTCGATGATGGCGATTTCGTCCTGAATCCGCGCGATCGGCTTGCTCGCGTCATAACCCCCGGAAAGCAATCTGAGTTCCGCGATCAATCTTCCCCGATGTGCTCTTAGGTCATCGAGCACCTTGCGATTGCGAAGGCGGACGTGCGCGTCGACGATGCTTCTGAATGCCGGCTTCATGCGTCGATATTGAACCGGAGGGTGCCCAGAATCAAAAAGAGGGCTGTGAATCGCTGTGGATATGATCGTCACAAAAGCGCGGGACCGACCCCGTCGCCCTAGCCCATGCTGCCGGGCATAAAGCACCGAATTTCAGTACGTGGAGAATCGGGCCCGCCAACGGCCATGTAGGGCCAAACCATAGTTCTGCCGGCACGGTTTGGCTCGGTGATTACGGCATCGTCGGGGACATCAATCCATCGGCCCTCGAGACGGACGCGGTAATGGCCGTCCTTCGACTCCCAGTCGACATCACTGACAACAAAGCCGTCCGCGAACGAACAACATAACCCCTTGCCGGATGCGAGCCTGTTGAACCATTCGTTCAATTCCGGTTGGCTGGGATCGTGGGCGAGCGCGGGCGTGCAAAGCAACAGTAAGATCAGGACAATCCGCATCATCACCCTAGACCTTCCCTTCTTTCAAAGGCTACGCTTCTGTGCGGCCGCGGCACCATTTTGCGAACGATGTTCACGGAATTGGGGCGCGGGAAGAAGCAGCAGGATCATCCGTCGCTTGCGACGGCCATCCGCCGCCTGGTCGAGATCGGGCTGAAAGCGAAGGGGTAATGAGCGGATACCTTAAGCAAAAGCTTTTTCAGGCTCTGCATGATTTGGTCGGCGCCGGCGATTTAGATCGGCGCCTGATTCACGCGGGGAACTATTTGGCTCACGTTCAAGATCACGAGATTCCTGAAGAGCATCGAGAGGAACTCGGGGAAATCAAAGCGATCATGTTTGCAACGCCGCTGTCCCCTGAACGAGGCTACAGCCCTCGCCAGATTTCAACAGAGGACGGCACGAAGCTAGCCCATCGAATCCTCGAGCTCTACACCAAGGTCATGGGCGGCCTCCAAGCTAGCCATCCGCCGCCTATAGCTGGCGCTCAAAGTGAATAAATGACAAAGACATCGGGCAAGTTTGAACCATCCAAACCAATCACCAAAGCGGAGCGCGATGCGCATAAGGCATTTCGCAAAGTCGATGCCGAAAAGGCGATGACTGAGCACGAGGTTGCGCAGAAGGCATTCCATGCCCCCTTGCGTGCCGCGGTGTCACAGGCTTATGTGAGGAGCGGCTAGCACTCGCTCATTGCGACTGCCAATCCAGAAACATTACAACAGCCAAGGAGGATCGCATGAAATTCCGTCCGCTTCACGACCGCGTCGTGGTCAAGCGCGTCGACGCTGAAGAGAAGACCGCTGGCGGCATCATCATTCCGGACACAGCCAAGGAGAAGCCGTCGCAGGGCGAGGTCATCGCCGTGGGCCCCGGCGGGCGCGACGAATCCGGTAAGCTGATCCCGATCGACATCAAGGTCGGTGACCGCGTGCTGTTCGGCAAATGGTCGGGCACCGAAGTCAAGATCGACGGCCAGGAGTTGTTGATCATGAAGGAGAGCGACATCATGGGTGTTCTCACCGACACCCCCGCCACCAAGAAAAAGGCCGCTTAAAAACGCGAGGAGCGCCTCCGATACTCTATCCTGCTCGACGATCCGTCGCCGCACCTCGTCGGCCATGTCGGCGGTTACATCCCGGCACCAGCCTTCAACGGAATTGGAGGCGATGATGCGAACCGGCTTGCTGTACTCGCCCGAGAGCAGATTGCTGATCAGGGTCTCGCGATCGGCCGCATCAGCGTCGGTCTCGCCGAAAAGGTTTCCTCCTCTGCTTTGGGGATTCCATGGGAACCGCGCGGCGTTTCGTGCCCTCAACCGCAAAGCAGCGCGAAATCGCCTGCGGCAAGACGAAGTTTTTGCCCGCCGGAAGCGCATTTCTGTTACGACGCCGCTCGAAGTGGACTCCAGGACCAGGCTTTTGGGCCGTTCTCTATGACCCGCGTGTTGA
>Ga0210401_10005014_pt1 | contig 13684 bp, 12 predicted proteins | sample IncBWH32MmetaG_FD_150866 | JGI IMG/M metagenome (GOLD analysis project Ga0210401, IMG submission 150866) | Forest soil microbial communities from Barre Woods Harvard Forest LTER site, Petersham, Massachusetts, United States - Inc-BW-H-32-M | ecosystem: Environmental > Terrestrial > Soil >... | reverse complement strand
CGTCGCCAACCACAATGGCGAATCGTCATTACCGGCGGATCAGGTCTTCGCTCTGACGGGATACCATCCCGATTTCCAATTCATGCGTTCGCTGGGAATTTCGCTCGACCCGGAAACCAACAAGCCTTCCATGGACCCACAAACCCATGAGAGCAATGTCCCGGGAATTTTCGTTGCCGGCGTGGTGATCGGCGGAAATCACACCAGCGAAATTTTCATTGAAAACGGGCGTTTCCACGGCAAACAAATTGTCGCCGCTTTGACCGGTGGACGTTTACATTCCACCACAGGCGTTTGAAGAATTTTTCCCGCAATGCTAGAGTGAATTGTTCAATATTCTCACGGGCCGAAGTAGCTCAGTTGGTAGAGCAGTCGATTCGTAATCGACAGGTCTCCGGTTCAAGTCCGGACTTCGGCTCCAGTTTTTCGCGGCCTTTTTTCTCTTCGGAATTCAGCAGCCCGCCCAGTTTACTTTCTTTTCGGTCCCTGCTTTGGTTCAAAGAGTTTCTCAATTGTCTTGACGGGATAAAAGAGACGGTTCGGGTGCGAGGGCAGAGGAATAAAATCGTGACGCAAATAGAATTCTCGGGCCCATTCATCCTTTCCGTCGACAACCACGACCGCGGATGCGACCTCTCGAGTATTCGCCAACACGCGCTGAAGTGCGTCGAGCAACAATAATTCGCCGATACCCTGGCCACGGAATTCGATATTGACCGCCAGCCTGCCAAGCAAAGTTGCGGGAACGTTGGGATAGCGGGGAAGCTTTTTGGCAACGCGGTCGGGAAGGTCGCCAAGGTTTACGGTGTGGGCCGACAACGTGTAGAAACCGGCAATCGTCTCCCCGTCCGGTGTGATGACAAAGGCGGCGGCTACATGCTTGGCGATGTCCTGTCCGGCTTGCCTTTGCAAATACCGGTCGAGCGCTTCTACTCCACATGAAAAAGCCGCTCGCTGATGTTTGTCTGCGAGCGGTTCGATTCGATATTGAACCGCATCTTGCTCTCGATTCACAAAGCCCGTACTCGGGTCTTATAGCGCCGAGCGGCAGCTTTCATCCTTGCGGTCGGCGCCGGCGGATGTAGTAATGCCTTGACGAACGCCTCACGATCCCGGCCGGTCAGGGTCCATACTTCATGCTGTTCGATCTCGCGAACGGCGGCAGCATCGGCGCTGGAAACCAAAAAGTCGGAGATGGAGCTGCCTTTGAGGCTGGCCGCATATTCGATGCGGCGCTTTTGGTCCGGATTGAGCCGTGCTTCGATCCGCTCGATTTTTCTGATCTCGCCGCGCCGCCTCTTCAGGACGAAAGCCATAAGATCTTCACCGCTTGAATTGTACGGTAAATTCCCGTACATTGCAACTAGGGCGCCAAGGTTTAACACTATCTGCCTCAAAATGCCAAACTGAGGTACACCGGACCGAAGTAGCTCAGTTGCTAGAGCAGCCGATTCGTAATCGACAGGTCTCCGGTTCAAGTCCGGACTTCGGCTCCAGTTTTCCTGCTTTCCTCTTTCGGAGTTGGCACGCAACAACACTTGTATTATTCACATTCAAAAAGAGATTTCATTGTCTCGAAGTTTATTCTTGCACTACAGTCTTTGGGGCAGTAGTGTGTTGCGCTATGGAATGCGCGGGGTGCGCCTTCCATTGAGACTTCGCAGTCTCTCAAGCGGCTTTCAGCCGACCATGTAGTCACAAATCAGGACAAAACCTCGGAGGAGGAATCCATGGGAAGAATCGTGGTAGTCGTTATGCTCTTTTGTTCGCTTCTTTGCATCAATGCCAATATCTGGGGGCAGGCCCAAATCACCACTGGAGTCATTCAGGGCAGCGTGCTGGACGAGAAGGGCTTGGGAGTTCCGGACGCCAATGTAGAAGCTAAGAATCTCGACACGAACCTTTCCAAGACAACCACGACCGGACCCGAGGGGCAATATCAACTTCTGGCCTTGCAGCCGGGGCGCTATACCATGACGATTTCCAAGTCCGGATTTGCGACCGTCGTGCAGGAGGGCGCGGTATTGACGGTGGGGCAGACGATGACGCTTCCGGCGACTCTAAAGGTATCCGCCAGCAGCGAACAAATCGTTGTGAACGCGGTGCCTGACGTTGTGGACACGGTCAGCACCGCATCGTCCGCGACTCTGAATGAAGTTGCGGTCAGCGATACGCCGATTCTAGGGAGAAAATTTGAAAACCTGCTCACCTTGACTCCGGGCGTGAGCATCGTGCAAGGACCGGACGGCGACGAAATCAACATCAACGGCCAGAGAGGGATATTCAATAATATCAGCCTGGATGGCGGGGATTACAACAACGGTTTCTTTGGCGAGCAAATGGGTGGCCAGCGCGCCGCCGTTGACATCACGCTGGAAGCCGTCAAGGAATTTCAAATTGTGGCCAGCGGCGCCAATGCCGAATTTGGCCGCACCGCGGGCGGCGTGATCAACGTCATCACCAAGTCCGGAACGAATAACTGGCACGGCAGCGCGTTTGAATATTTCCGCACGGAAGCATTGACTGCGGCTACCTCGGATGGCAAGCCTCTCAAGGATTTCCGCCGCAACCAATTTGGCGGTAGCTTTGGCGGCCCCGTTGCAAAGGACAAGCTTTTCTTTTTCCTGGCGGGCGAAGGAGTTCGGGAAGACCTGACGCGCGATAACCTAAGCACGCCCCTCGGTCCTGCCTGTTCCGTGGCTACTCCGGTGGTGGGCGTCGATGACGCGATCATTACCGCCAGCGCGGAATGCCAGCGCGTTGCACTGATTAATTTCTTCAAAACCGCAACTTTCCCCGCTCCTTACAAGAACACCGACGAAAGCCTCCCGATCGATCACCAACAGCGGAACGCTTCGATCTTTGGCCGTATGGATTATAACTTGAGCGCCCGGAACCAGATTTTCGGCTCGTACAGTTTTGATTGGTCGAAGAACCCAAATCAAACGTTCGATGTGCCAACGTATGGCACCAGCGCTAACGGCATCGAAGGACCTTCCAAGATTCAGGCTGTCAACACCAACTGGTTTTCTACCATCTCCCCTGCAATGCTCAATGAGGCGCATTTCACTTACGCCAGGGAGAATCGGCCACGGAGTAGCATCAATACTTCGGCTGTGCCCGACACTTCCATGGGTTTTGTCCCCAATTTCCGTTTCGGACAGCCCTTTTTCTTTGACCCCAAAACGGACGAAGTCTTCTGGCGTACCGATATTCGCGACAATTTCTCCCTCATTAAAGGCACTCACACGTTTAAGTTCGGGGGTGAATGGATCCACAGCCGCAATACCCAGGTTTTCCGGGGCTTCTTTCAGGGCCGATACCTTTTTGATAGCCCGGTTGGCTTTATGCGCTATGCCTCACCCGCTTCCATGGGTCCAGGGTTTGGCCCAACCGTTGCCGAATGTGCGGACGGATCTTGGACAGCTGTTTCCCTTTTGGTGCCAGATGGTTCAGGAGGGCAGCACTGCGGCGGGACGGCTACGGGTCCCCGATTCACAGGCGGCCCACTGCTTCTCTATTTGCAGGACGGCCCCGCAGTTCAAGGAGAATCGTTCGATGCCTCCGGCGCCTCGTCCATCAAGAATGAAGATTTCTCGCTGTTCGTTCAGGACTCCTGGAAAATTCGGCGCAATCTCACTTTGAACTATGGCCTCCGTTGGGATGCGCAGCAATTTCCTGATCCCACCATTCCACCAGGAAGCACGGCTTACGGCCCGAATCTATCCAATCCGAATTTTCCTTCGACGGGGCGTGAACCTAACCAGAACAAAGAATTCCAGCCGCGTGTCGGTTTCGCATGGGACCTCTTTGGCAACGGCAAGACCGCGTTGCGCGCCAGTTGGGGTATGTTCTATGCAAGGCAGAACATGCTCACCGAGGTCGGCAGCATCACAACCAATGGCGTGCAGCAGCAGGCCTTTGCTGCCGGCTCTGCTTTTGGGACCCCACCAGCCTACGGTACGAACGCCGGGCCAATTCAGAATCCTCCAGCGCCAAATTCACCGATCCCGGCGGGCCTAAGCGTAAGGGTGTTCAGCAAGGACTATGATAATCCGCGCGTCTACAGCACGAACGTCGGCTTCGAGCAGGCGCTCGTCACCGACTACGCCGCTTATGTGGACTTCAGCCTGTCCAAGGGAGTTCACCTGACTCGCTTCATCGATCCGAACAAAGGAGTGAGCACGGCCTTTTCTTGCGGCACAGGCTTCACAAACATAAATCCGGGAGTTTGCCTCCCCAACAACGGTGACACGGTGACCTACCCGAGCGACGTTTTTGGATCGGGAGTATCGGCGCCTTTTTCGAATCTGGGAAGCGTTGCCGTTACGGCCAGCTCGGCGAGATCTCTGTATCGCGGACTCACCGTCGGTATTCGCAAACGCATGTCCCATCGCTTCATGTTTGACGGTAACTACACCTACTCTGTCGATCGTGACGACGATTCCAACGAACGCGATCCGTTTACGTTCCGCTATGCCAATTTGTACAACCTGAATTCGGAATACGCTTATTCCGATCGCGACGAGCGCCACAGATTCAATTTCTATTCCGTCGCCAATCTTCCCTGGAGCTTCAACTTGGACCTCCGCATGCAGGCGCACTCCGCGCAACCCATTACTGACAATTCGAATGGGACTGGAACGGGGGCGCCATGCAGTGTGAATAATTCGCTTACGCGATTCGTAAACGGCATCGATTGCGGCCGCAATCATTTGCGCAAAGACAACGCTTACTTCTCGTTCGATTTCGGTGTCGAGCGTCCGTTCAAATTTGGCGAGCACATGGCGCTCACTCCGAAGTTCGAGCTGTTCAACGCGTTCAATGATAAGAACAACGTCAACCCCTTGAGCACGCCTGCCCTCTTCAATTTTGATGGGTTCCTGCGCCAAGGCGTTGGCGATCCGCGGCAAGCGCAGTTGTCGGTGAGGTTTGATTTCTAGGGAATACGCTCGCATGCCCGCATCGATGAAAAGCTGATACCTGAGACCCCACGGTTTGCTGGCCAAACCGTGGGGTTTTGGATCTGAAGGGAGCTTGGTCGAGCCATTGACATCAGCGACTTCTCTGAAAATGAATCATCGAGAATATTGTTTGCTCGATGCATCCATGAATCGATCTTTCGGAAATCTCCGATCGAAACGACCTGTACGGCTGGTCAGGTTTTGAAGTAAACAATCCTGTTCGACATCCAGATGGCATGCCTACAACTCTGTGCCAAAGTGTTGGCACACGGGCCGCTCTTGGCCCAACTCGAACTGATCGCAAGTTTGAAGGAGGCAACATGTGGACAAATCAGACGCAGACTGACGTGCCGGGTTCATCTCCTGCAGGGCGAACGGAGTCTCCCACCGGTCATTCAAACGCCAAGGCCGCCAATCGTCCGCCCAATCTGCCTGCACGCCCTGTAACCTGCTTAGGGGCGACACTTGAGTTTACCGGGAAAATCTCGGGGCAAGAAGACTTGCAGATCGAAGGGAAAGTCGACGGACCGATCTCGCTCCAGGGATACCGGCTCATGGTTGGGCCAACAGGGGACCTCAATTCCGAGGTCATTGCCAATGAAGTAATCGTTCACGGCAGGATAACGGGAAATCTCCATGTCCGTGACCGCGTGGAAATCAAAAACGGTGGCGCTGTTTTTGGTGACATCACCACGGCTCGAATCAGCATTGATGAGGGCGCCGATTTTAAAGGCCGTGCCGAGATTGAGCGCCCCAAATCACACCCAGCCGCTCATTCCGGGGAAGCTGTGGTTGCGGTTCAGTCGGATTAGAGGCGAAGTCCGCACGCCGCTTAAATGATAGGCCGTCACCGTAAGATCGGTTGCCCCGGCCTCCGGGTAGTTTTGAGTATTTGAGAACAGCGAATTAGTCTCGCCCACATCGTCTATTGCAAGGCCCGGCCATGTTGGACTTTGGCGCGCCCCCAAAGCTCGTCACTGGCGATCCGCGCGCCCTCGGCCATGGCTTCCAGCTTTGCCCACATGATTGTGGGGTGAACGCGCCGGTTGAATTGCTCCTGTGCAAAGCCGCAATCGGTGCTGGCGATGATATTCTCGCGGCCGACCACACCTGCAAATCTTAGTAAGCGTTCGGCCACTAGCTCTGGATGTTCCACGACGTTCGTTCCGTGGCTCACGACGCCTGGGGCTAGAATCTTACCCTCAGGCAGCTTGATGTTCTTCCAGACCTGCCATTCGTGCTCGTGGCGAGGATTGGCGGCTTCGATCAGGTACGCGCCTGCACGAACCTTGAGAATGAGATCAACGATCTTCGAAAGCGGAACGTCGGTCGTGTGCGGCCCCGGCCAGCTTCCCCAGCAAACGTGGTAGCGTATGCGATCTTCAGGGATGCCTTCGAGTGCATGATTCAAAACATCCACGTGGCGGCCGACCCAACGGTAGTATTCATCGAAACTTGCGGGTGGGACCATCCTGTCAAACGTAACCGCGGCACGGGCATCGTCCACTTGCAGGAGAAAACCGGCGTCAACGATGGCGCGGTATTCAGTCCGCAAAGCTTCCGCAAGAGCCACAACCAGTTCTTCGTCATTGCCGTAGTATTCGTTCTTTCTATCCGGGATGGCGCTGGAGGGAGCCGCGACCGGAAGGAACGCCTCCTCCGTGTTCACGCCCTGCAGCGCGGCTTTCAGGTTGTCGATGTCATGCTGAAGTTCGCTGAGACCCGTGTAAGTAACAGGTGCTACACACACTGCTTCTTGCTTCGTCACATTCGACCAGGTGAGATCGTTTCCCCCCTCCAGTTCCGCGTAGAACTCCTTGAAGCGCTCTCTGTCCGCTCCGCGGGCAAACGGATCGGCGCCTGGTTTGATTGTGCGCATCTCGAAGCCGCTTACCCGCTTCAGGGCATAGAGCGACCAACTGGTGGATTTTCCGAATTCGCCGTCGTTGACAACGTCGATGCCCGCCTGGGCCTGTCGCCGCACGACTTCGGCGACAGAGTCCCGAAGGCATTGATCGTAAGCTTGCGCGCCGGCGGAATCGCCGCTTTCTTTTGCGCGCGCCAGCTCAAGAAGTCGAGGCGGACGGACCAAACTGCCCACATGCGTTGTCAAAATTCGATTCGTGCTGCGTTTCATCGGGAGTGGCCTTAGGGCTTGAATTCGATCAGGAGATTGCTAATCGGAACTTTGCCGACATCCTTGGAAGCATGGACTACCGCCGGGCGCCAGGTGACCACGTCAGGCATGAGTTCACGGGTTTCGTCTTGGCCGTTGGTCCACTGCTCGACCATCGTGTCGTTCAGAAAAATGGCCAGGCGCACGTTGTGGCTGTGCGGGGCGGCATACTCGCCCGGCTGCATCTTCTCGGCAAATACGGTGAAGTCTTTTCCGTCGTACAAAATCTTGTTCCTTAGAGGCGGCGGCGTTCGCGGTGCGGGCGGCTTCACGTCAGGATGATTGGGCCTAATTTGCACCTCGAGGTACTTTCCGGTCATGGGTGGAAGATAAGATTCGCCTTTCTTGAAAACTTTGACCTCGCCTCGCTGCAATGTTTCACCGTCGACGTTTACGGGCCCAAGCGCTACAAAGACGCGATCTCCGCAGTTAAGCTCCCCAGTCGCGCAGGGCGCTGCATCGCTGAACACCATCACGTAGTCATTAACCAACAGAGGGCCTCTTGCCACGGCTTGAGGAAGCAGCAACAGAGCAACAATCATCCTCATCATCTTTGTTGCGCCTTTCGGTGACACATAGGACAGCCAGGAATGGCTGTCCCATTCTTAATGCGGTTCGCCCGCGCGTAGTGTACAGCAGGGAACCCGCTAATTCACCATGCGACGAACGCTTTCGAGTGCCTGGCGCGCAAGCGTGTAACGCGGCTCGATGGCCAGCGACTTCTGAAACAGCTCGCGGGCGCGGTTGATCATGCCTTTAGCTAGATAGACGCGCCCCAAATTAAAATAAGGAAAATGCCGCGGCTCGTAGCGTTTTGCTGACATGGCCTGCTCGAGCCACGGAATGGCTTCGTCGTAGCGGTCTAGCTCGATGAGGTAGGAACCGATGTCATTGTAAGGATTGCCGAAGTCCGGATCGATCTCGATGGCGCGCTTGCATTCCGCGATGGCTTCTTCGATTTTTCCCTGGAAATGATACGTCCAGCCGAGAAAAGTGTAAGCTTCGGCCGTGGGATGCAAAGCCAGCGAACCGAGGTAAAGCTCGACAGCGCGTTCGTAATCGCCCTCCATCTGCGCCGCGAACGCCTCTTGGAAGCGCTGCCTGGCTTCCGCCTGCCGATCCGATGACATGACTCATTTAGAGCACAGCGCCAGAATCGTGTCAAATGATGTGGGGTTTTGCAGGTCAGCCAGGAGCGGCTTTCCTACAATTCACATCTTTGTCATTGCGAAGTTGTCAATCTGCACGTCAAGTTGGTGATTGATTCGGATACCGTAGACTCCGTCGGTCTTCGCGGCCGCTCCGGTTTTTGGCAACGAGGTCACGACCGTGCCGTTGATTACGAAATCGACTTTGTCGGCCTTCACGCGCACTTCCAGATCGTTAGTGGCCGTTCCACTTGCGTCAGGTTTTTTCACCGCGGGGCTCGCCGTTTTGGGCGACACTCCTTGCGTCGAGGAACCCTCGCGCCGCTTGATGAGATACGTCCCGTCGTCCGTCACCATAAAGTACAAATAGCTTTGCTGGGCGCCTTCCAGCCCGTTTCCGCCAAAGATGAGCCCGTAGTATTCGTCATAGCCCGACGATTTGATCAGCTTGAATGTGCCTTTGATCGAATAATTGCCAGTGGCCGTGTTTGCAGGATTCCAGTAGATGGCCGCCATGGGATTTACGGCGTGGAAGCCCGATCCGCTGACCATGAATTTATTGGAGCCTGGTGCATCCGGATCGGAAGCGTCTGCGCTGTGGTCCGAACGCAGCTTCCAACCTTTGGGCGCTTGTGCGAACGCCGGAGCAATTGCGAGCAGTGCGGCGAGTACCAATCCAACCATATGCTTCATTTCTGTTCCTCCTCAGGAAATAGCTTCAACGAATCATACTCCCGTTCTGAGTCCGAGTGGCAACTCGGATTTTAGTGTAGCGCCTGCTCTCAGCCGGGGTTGGTAGCGCCGGCGTCCCGCCGGCATTCTTGCAAAGAGTGGTGCTCGCCGAGATTGCCGGCGAGACGCCGGCGCTACAAAACCTTTTCGGCCACTTTCGCGCGCGAACTTCGGACACGTTTATCCGCATGCTAGAATTCTTTCGTGCTCAAACAAATCATCCGCCCGGCCCGCGCGATCGGCGGCTCGCTTGAAGTTCCCGGAGACAAATCCATTTCTCATCGTTACGCAATGCTTGCGGCGATCGCCGAGGGCCCCAGCGAGATCACGCATTTTTCAGCCGCAGCCGATTGCCGCAGCACGCTCGATTGCTTCTCCAACTTGGGAGTGAAGATCGACATTCAGGGTGACCGTGTGCGCATCGCCGGCGCTGGCCTCGGCGGGTTGCGCAAACCGCGTCGCACGCTCAACGCCGGAAATTCGGGCACCACGATGCGAATGCTGGCTGGTATTTTGGCCGGTCAGGAATTCCGATCGACACTCGATGGCGACTCTTCCTTGCGGCGCCGGCCGATGCGACGTGTAATGGATCCGCTCGCTCAAATGGGCGCGCGAATTCAAGCCCGCGATGGAGGCTTCGCCCCGCTGAAAATTGAGGGCACGCGTCTCTTTCCTCTCCAGTACGAACTGCCTGTTGCCAGCGCGCAGGTGAAGACAGCCGTTTTGCTAGCCGGAATGTTCGCAGACGGTATTACCTCAGTGATTGAACCGGTGCGTACGCGCGACCACACGGAATTGGCTCTGGCTGAATTTGGCGCCCGCCTCGAGCACGAGGGCCGCACAATCCGCATTCACGGACGGCCACGCCTCAAGGGGCGCTCACTGGCGGTTCCGGGAGATCTCTCGTCCGCGGTATTTTTTCTCGCGGCAGCGATGGTGCTTCCGGAATCGAATCTTGTGATTCATAACGTTGGCCTGAATCCCACGCGCTCCGCCGTTCTTGATGTTTTAGGTTCGATGGGAGCGCCCGTCAGCCTCGTTTCCATTCGCAGTGAACACGGAGAACTGGTCGGCGACATTTCCGTCCGCCATGAACCGCTCAAGGGAGGCTCGATCGAAGGTGACGCCATCGCCCAATTGATCGATGAGCTTCCGGCGATCGCCGTGCTCGGTCCATACACCGAAAAGGGGATTGAGATCCGTAGCGCCGCCGAATTGCGTGTGAAGGAAAGTGACCGCATCGCAGTCCTGGTGGAGAACCTTCGCCGAATGGGTGCGAAAGTCGAAGAGCTTCCCGATGGATTGCGCGTGGCAGGATGGTCCGCAGGCCGGTTGCACGGCGCGGAAATTGAGCCGCATGGCGATCATCGCATGGCCATGGCGTTCGCCATCGCAGCGCTGGGAGCCGAAGGCGAAACGGTGATTCGCGACGCGGAATGCGCGGCGGTGTCCTATCCGGAATTTTTCCCCACCCTCGAGCGCCTAGTCGAGCGATGAAGGAAGCATTCTTTTCGTGGCGCGGGCGAGACGCCTGTGCCACAATGCGCGCCGTAGTTAAGCACTGCGACCCTCGAAAGCCTTCTCCTCCTGTCCGGATTCGCAGGACCGAAGCAGCTATAATGCCCTTTGGCGCGTAAAGCTTTGGTAACGCTATATTCACACGGCATTAATAGACTTACGAGATTTTTAGAACGCGCGCTCCCCTCATTTCTTGACACCCGCTCGTTGCAGCGGTTAACCTCGCGTGCGAATGCGTGCGACTCTTCGCAGGGCCATCATTGCTCTCATAATCCTGGCGGCTCTCATCGGGCTGGCCTATCAGTCCCGCCACAAAATTCATATCACTGACTTCACGTGGAGAAAATTCATCGACACCGTGAGTCAGGCAAACATTTGGCTGCTTTTGCTGGCCTTTGTCGCAATTTATGGGTGCTATGCGATCCGGGCTCTCCGCTGGCAGCGTTTCTGCCGCTACCTGGGCAACACGACGTTCATGAACACTTTTGCCGGGACGCTCATGGGCTTCTCCGCGATTTTTATTCTTGGCCGGGCGGGGGAACCTGTCCGGCCGCTGCTGCTGGCGCGAAAAGATCGCCTGCCCGTGGCCAGCATGTTTGGAATTTATTTTTTAGAGCGCATCTGCGACTTCGCCGCCGCCGCAGCGCTTGCCTGCCTGAGCCTGCTGGTGTTTCCGAACCGGCTCTCCGACGCCGGGGCGGACATGAATTATGTAAGAGGATATGCTCGACATGGGGCATGGCTGCTCCTGGCCGGCTTGATTGGTCTTACGGCATTATTGGTTTATTACCGTGTGCATGGGGCGGCGGCGGTGGACCGCGGGCTCGAGCGTTGGCGCAGCGGCGGCGGCATGAAGATGCGTATCGCTTCGGCCATTTCCGGCATCAGTGAAGGACTGCAAGCCATTCGGACTCCATCGGACTTGTGGGCGACTATTGGCTATACCGCGGCGCACTGGGTGCTAGCTGTGCTGATTTATATGTGGATTGCGCAGTCTTTCGGTAGCGCGTTCGTTCACTCTGACATGAATTTTTGGGGAGCCATGCTCTTGCTCGCGGTCACTCTAGTCGGATCCGTATTGCAACTCCCTGGCATTGGCGGCGGCGCGCAAATTGCCAGCATCGTTGCTTTGACGGCCATCTTCGGCGTGGAGCAAGAACCGGCCATTGCCATTGCAGCCGTTCTGTGGATCACCACTTTTGCCGGTAACACCTTGGTGGGAATTCCTTTATTGATCCATGAAGGAATGTCCTTGGGCGAACTTCGCCAATTGGCGCGCGCCGAAGCGGAGGCTGAAGAGGCCGGCAAGCACATCGCCGTGGCTCGCGCGAATGGCAATGATGAACCTTCCCGCGTTGCGAAGGAAAAGTTACGAGGAGATTCGGCGCGGTGAAGTGCCCATTTTGTTCGGTCATGGAGGACAAGGTCATTGACTCGCGCGAGGGGCGCGCCGGGGATCTGATCCGCCGGCGCCGCGAATGTCTCAAGTGCGGCAGGCGGTACACGACCTACGAACGCATCGACGAAATTCCCTACATGGTGATCAAGAAGGACGGGCGCCGCGAGCGCTTTGACCGCCAGAAAATTCTGCAAGGGTTGCTGAAATCATGCGAGAAACGGCCGGTGGCCACGGCAAAACTAGAGGCTCTGGTCGACGAAGTAGAGCGCTTCGTCCATGAGGCTCCCGAACGCGAGCGCAATACAAGTGAGATAGGCGAGCTTCTGATGAATCGGATTAAGAGGCTCGACAAAGTTGCCTATGTCCGCTTCGCCTCGGTTTATTTGGATTTCAAGGACGTGAAGGAATTCATGTCCGAATTAAAGGGATTGCTGAAAGAGCGGTCAAAGAAGTAACTCCCTCCCATTTTCTCGAAGAATTTGTGAAACATCAGATCCCTCGTTGCGCTCGGGATGACAATTAAACGCACTTATTCCGCAGCCGCCTCAGCCATGCGGTTTTCCGCGAATTTCTGGCACTCCTAAAATCCGTACCCCTTGCGCCGGGCTTTCCACGGATCGTACCAGCGTGCTGACCATCTGCCCTATGGTGACGAGCCCCAGACGTTGTGCCGATTCCCGGGTCGATGGAATTCGTTCCATCAGCCAATACATCGGCTTCAAGAACAGCGGCCAGCGCCGCCCGGGCCCCAGCACGTACCAGGGACGCAGGATTGTAGCATTCAGTCCGCTTTCGCGGATCAACTGCTCGGCCTCGGCTCGCACGGCGACATAGAATTTCATCACTGGCGCGGGCTGTGCCACGCTGACGTAAATAAAATGAGTAATTCCACCCGAGCGCGCAGCTTCGATTGCGGCACGCGCCGAACCGAGGTCCACGGCGCGAAATTCATCTTTTTTTGCCGGGTTTGGATGTGTGACGCCAACCAATTGCACGAACGTCTCCGCCGGCGAAATTTGCGGCGCAAAAGAACTCTTGTCGAGCGCATCGCCTGGAACCGCTTGGCAGCCGTGCGGAAGTTTATGTTCGGAACCATGCCGGACTAGCGCTTTCACCACATATCCCCGGCGCACTAACTCCATGATCAGGTTGCGGCCCATGAAGCCCGTTCCACCCGTAACAAATACGGCCGGCATGTCAGTCTCCTCCGTTGTGTGGAAAGTGTAAATATTTTGACGAACATGGCTACAGGAGGCTGGAAGAATCTAGTCCTGAGGAGAGGGCAGCGTCAAGCATCGCGAAACGAAAGCCGGAGCGAACGGGCGACGGCGCGTTCATATTTCACAAATAGAATGGGCCCGGAAGAATCCGGGCCCATTAAATCACCTACGAGGGAGAGTTCTGCTACCCGATACGCAGGTTGTTTTCCACGGAGAAGACGCCCGGAACCGAGTTGGCAAAGATTCCCGCCATATTCTTGTCCATCTCATTCATCACCACGCCCTCGAGAGACACGTGGCCATTTTTCACGATGATATGGACTTGCGGTATGGCGCCCACCGTGTACCGCCCCAGATCCGCCTGCGAAAAAACGGTGCGATATTCAGCGCGCCGAATCTGGTTATCGAACGGCGAGGGTGGCAACACCTCGATGTTATTCACGACTTTTGTTACGCCGGAGATTGACTTTACAAATTTGGCGGCGTCGTCTTTCGTTGTGCCGTGTTCACTGATTACCTGGCCACTC
>Ga0210401_10005011_pt1 | contig 13686 bp, 14 predicted proteins | sample IncBWH32MmetaG_FD_150866 | JGI IMG/M metagenome (GOLD analysis project Ga0210401, IMG submission 150866) | Forest soil microbial communities from Barre Woods Harvard Forest LTER site, Petersham, Massachusetts, United States - Inc-BW-H-32-M | ecosystem: Environmental > Terrestrial > Soil >... | reverse complement strand
GCAACCGCTCCGGCGGCACCGTGCGCTTGACCTCTTCGTTGTGGCGCTCGAACTGCGCGATCAGCTGCGCCGGCGTCTCCCAGCCGTCCTTGAACGTCCCCTGCAGGCCGTAGAACATGCGATCGACGAGCGCCAGATAGCGGCGCCAGCGGGGGTCGACCTCTCCCCGAGCGCTGGCGAGCAGGCGCATCAACCCCTCGCCGTGGCGCAGCCCGACGATCGTTTCGCGGAAGCTCCGCTCCCACGACTCGGGGTTGCGCACGCTGAGCAGCACCTTCGCGTCGGGGTAGCGCTCCATCAGCTCCCGGTAGAAGTAGCCGCCCGGCCAGTCCGCCGTCGATTGGAAGCCGCCGAACACCTCATCCCACGGGCCCTCGCCGTCGAGCGCGCGATTCCACACGTCGACCTGGTCGAGGTCGGCGAGCACGTTGACCCAGTGGTAACAGGGTCCCCACCCACCCTGCCCGAGCTGCTCAAACGCCAGTTTCTGCGTGAGGGTGCCCGTGCGGGGCAGACCGGCTCCTATCAGCTTCATATACTCATCCGCTCCTTATCTCAGCGTCCGCTACCCGTCTTGGTGGGGCTGCATACTGCCATGCGCGCCGCAACTGCGGCGCGGCGCGCCGGTTACAGCGATATTGTTGGTGGTTCCCAACGCGGGCTAACACAACACTAACGTTCTACTCGGACTCAGGGGTCAGCACTTGAACGCGATCGATGTCACCGCCGTGCCCACGGCGACAGCCGCACAGCCACAGGCCACACAGCCACAGACGAAGCAGCAGTGGGCGCAGGAGCAGACGCATGGGCGCACCAACGGGCATCGGGCGAGCGGGCGGGCGGGCGAGCGAGCGAGCGGGCGGGCGGGCGAGCGAGCAAGCGAGCCCCCAATCACTCGCCCGCGAATCGCAGGGTTGGCGATGGGCGACTCCGACACCACGCTCACCCAGCGCCAGGTGCTCGATCGGCTGGGGTTGGCGGGCGAGGAGTTCGCCGAGCGGATTTTCGCCCACAGCCGCATCGAGCGGCGCCACCTGCGGCTGGACGATGACTTCCTCGGGCGCACCTCGCAGGGACGCGCCGTGGAGGTTGAGGATGAGCTGCTACGCCACTCGGTGCGCGCGATCGACGGGCTCGGGCTGCGCCGGGCGGTGAACGGCACCCACGCCTCGACCCGCAACGGGCGGCCACACCAAGGGATCGACGCGGCGCCCGGCTCGACCCCCAGCGGGCGACCGCGACGCGCGCTCGACCCCGCGCGCATCGGCAGCGTCGTCAGCTCGAGCCTCTATTCGCTCGGCCTGCCGACGCTCGCGCACAGACTCGCCGAGCGCTACGAGCTCGACCCCACCGTCGACAAGTACCACGTCACGGGAGTCGGCTGCGCGAGCGCGGTGCCGCTGATGCGGATGGCGGCGGGCGCGCTGCACCAGCACCCGGGCCGCGACAGCCTGATCGTCGCCGCGGAGAGCATGAGCTCGATCCTGATGCGCGGCACCGCCGCCGACCCGCGCGCGAAGACGGTCGGCTCGGCGATCTTCGGCGACGGCTGCGCGGCGGCGCTGCTGTCCGGCGATCCCGACGCCGCGGGGCCGGCGATCGTCGCCTCGCAGGTGCACCAGATCGGCGGCACGCTCGACGCGGTCGCGCTGTCGTTCGCGCCCGACGACAGCTACCTGCACCTGGCGCGCGAGCTGCCCGAGCTCGCCGGCGCCGGCCTGCCGGGAGTGGTGGCGCGCTTCCTACACGAGCACGACGTCGAGCACGCAGCGATCGACCACTGGATCGTGCACCCCGGCGGGCGGCGGATCATCGAGAACATCCAGCACGCGCTGGCGCTCACCGACGAGCAGATCGAGCTCGCCTGGGACACGCTCGCCGGCCATGGCAACGTCGGCACGCCTTCAATCTTCTACGTGCTGCACGAGACGATCGCCCGGCGCGACCCGCAGCCGGGCGAGCTCGGCCTCGCCGTCACCGTCGGCCCCGGCGTCACCGTCGGGCTGATGCTGCTGCAGTGGTAGAGCTCGCGGCGGGCGCATCGGCGGCACCTCCGTCGGGCGCACCGACGCCGACGGCACCCCCTCTGGCACAGACCCGCGCCCAGGTCGCGCAGGATCGTTGGCGGCGTTCGCGGCCCGCTCGCTGAGCGGTATTCCGGAGGTGCGCGCCGGGGACGACCTGGCAGCGCTGATCGCGGGCGCGCTCCACGCCGAACGTCCACCCCAACCGTTGCGCGACGGAGCAATCGTGGCGATCGCCCACAAGGTCGTGTCGAAGGCCGAGGGCGCGGTGGTGGCGCTTGCCGAAGTCGTGCCATCCACGCAGGCGCACGAGCTGGCGGGGCAGGTGGGCGCCGCCCTCACCGGGGGGCCAAAGCAGACCGCGCCCGGACCGGGCAAGGACCCGCGCGCGGTGCAGGTCGTGCTCGACCAGTCGCGGGAGCTGCTGCGCGCCGAGCGCGGCGTGCTGATCTGCCGCACCCGCCACGGCTTCGTCTGCGCCAACGCCGGCGTCGACGCCTCCAACACGGCCGACGGCACCGTGGTGGTGCTGCCCGCCGACCCCGACGCCTCCGCGCGGAGGCTGCGCGCGCGCCTACATGAGCTGGCCGGTGCCCGCGTGGGCGTGCTGATCACCGACAGCTTCGGCCGCGCCTGGCGTCACGGGCAGTGCGACGTGGCGATCGGCTGCGCCGGCCTGACGCCCCTGGAGGACTGGCGCGGGCGCGCCGACGCCGCCGGGCACGAGCTGCGCGCCACCTGGCTGGCGGTCGCCGACGCGATCGCCGCCGCCGCCGACCTGACGCGCGCCAAGGACTCGCGCGAGCCGGTGGTGGTGGTCGGCGGTCTGGAGCGCTTCGTGACGGCGCAGGACGGCCCCGGCGCGGCGGCGCTGGTGCGACCGTTGAACGAGGATCTGTTTGGTTAGCCGCCTTCCGCGAGGGGCGTGAGATCGCCGTACGCCACCGAGCAGGCGGAGCGCGCGCGGCCGAGCGTTTCGAGTTCTTCGGAGCCGACTCGCCCCTCGCCGCGGTGGGCTTCCAGGGCGCCCTCGACTTCTTCGATGCCGCGCGAGGCCTTCGCCACCGCGACCCAGTCGGTCTCGGTCAGGCGGCTGGCGAGCAGCTTGCGGTCTTCGAGGCCCAGTTGGCTGACGAAGATCCGCTCGTGGAAGCTGGCGGGTTCGTATTCGTGTTCGGCGAGCATCCCGCCGAGCCGCACGTACGCGGCGCTGTACTCCCCCATCAGGATGCGCGCCACCGCGCGCGCCGCCGCCGTCTGCCGCGCTTCTTCGCGGGCCACCTCGCGGGTTTGCAGATGTTCGTTGCTCAGGTAGCTGATGGCCCCGCCGACGGCCGTGCCCACGAGCGCCGAGACGGCTGCGATGACCGCCACCGCGATGCCTTCGCCCATACGCGACATCGACTCAGTATTCGCAGAGCTTGCGCTCGCGGCGCCTGGCGGCGAGCTTGCGGGCTTCCGCGGCCCGCACCGCCGCGACGCTGGCCCGGCGACGCCTCAGCTCGGCGCGCTCGCGTTCGAGCGCGACCGTCGCGTGGTTGAGCGCGTACTGGGCGGCGTTGCAGAAACGCGGGTCGAGCAGCGGCGCCGGGGCGTATGCGGGACACTCCCGTTTTTCACACGGAGGAGGCTCGAAGGGCGCGGAGAGCGAGAAGCTGTAGGCGGCGGCCGCACAGGCCCTGTAAGGGTCGGCGTCGAGCCGCAGGTAGTAGGTGCCGGACACCTGATGATGGGTCGGCAGCGGCGCCGCGAACGGCAGCGTTTCGCCCGCCGCGACGATGATCTCGCCCAGCACCCGTCCGCGCGCGTCGAGCACCGCCGCGCGCACGGGACACGATCGGGTCCGTCCGGACACTTCGAACAGCACCCGTTCGAAGCCATCGCCGCTGAGCTGGTACCACAGCGCTCCCGCCGGTGCCCGGCCCGCCGTCCCACGGTAGGACTGAAACGAATACACCGGGGTCGCGGACGCCATCGACGTGCCGCCGGCGGGCGGCGGCGGGGTCGCGGCGGTGGCACGGGCAGGGGCTTCGGCCGCTCCTCCGGGGGGCGCCGCACCGGCGAGCAGGCCGAACGCCGCACACACCGTGCATAGCAACGCTGCAGCTCGCCACCGACCATTGGTCCCGAACACATACAAAAATCTATCCCTCGACACAATTCTGTGCGTTCACGTCAGCAGCCGGCCCGCGGCGCAACCGTGGCGCCGAGCCTCCACGCGACCGCTACGGACCCGACTCGCACTGTGACCGGCCCCACGCGCAACCGCGGCGCCAGCCCTACACAGCCGCTACACCGCCACCGGCAGCTCGTAGCGCCGCCTGATCCCGTACAGCGTGGTGCGCTCCGCGGCAGGGCGCCCCGCCGCGTGCGCGGCCGCGATCAGCTGCTCGGGCTCCAGCCGCGTGCCGTGGTAGGAACCGGCGAGACGGCTGATCGACTCCTCCATCAACGTCCCCCCCAGGTCGTTGACGCCCCAGCGCAGCGACTCGGTGGCGGCGTCGAGGCCCATCTTCACCCAGCTGGCCTGCACGTTGGCGACCGTGCGCCCCAGCGCCAGGCGGAAGACAGCAGTGTGCTTGAGGTTCTCCTCGCGCGAGATCTCCTCGATCCCGTGCGTGCGGCCCAAAAGCGTTTGGAAGGGGATGAACGACAGCGGCACGAGCTCGGTGATGCCGCCGGTGCGCTCCTGCAGCGCGCGCACCACGCGCATGTGCTCGGCCAGCTCCCACGGCTCCTCGATGTGGCCGAACATCACCGTGGCGGTGGAGCGCAGCCCGGCGGCGTGCGAGGCCTCGATGATCTGCACCCAGCGCGCCACCGGCAGCTTGTTGGGGGAGATCCGTTCGCGCACGCCGTCGTGCAGCACCTCGGCCGCCGTGCCCGGCGTCGAGCCGAGGCCGGCGTCGCGCAGCCGCGCGAACACCTCGGCGGGCGGCAGGTCCGAGATGTCGCACATGTGCGCGATCTCCATCGGCGAGTAGGCGTGCAGGTGCAGGTCGGTACCGGCCGCCGCCGCGGTGCGCTTGGCGAGGCGCAGCCAGCCGAGATAGTCCTCGAGCTCCCAGTCAGGGTGGATGCCCGACTGGATGCACAGCTCGGTGGCGCCGAACGCGATCGCGTCGTGGATGCGCGCCACGAACTCCGCCTCGGAGTGCTCGTAGGCGTCGGGGGAACGCTTGCCCTGGCCGAAGCCGCAGAAGGCGCAGCCGACGGTGCAGATGTTGGAGATGTTGATGTTGCGGTTGACCACAAACGTGACGGTCTCCCCCGCTAGCTCCGCGCGCAGCTCGTCCGCCGCCTCGCGCAGATCCTCGATCGCCTCCGGCCGGGTCTCCGCGAACATCGCCGTCAGCTCCCCAGCGCTCAACGCCCGCCCGTCGCGGGCGCGCGCGGTCGCCCCGGCGACCAGGTCCGGACGGATCGGCGGGGCGCCGCTTGCGATCGGGTCGGTGCGACCGGAGCCCCGCCGTGGGATGAAGCTCCAGTACCTGACCTTGATCGTGTCTAGCACGCCTCGGGAGACCCACTCGGGGTCGATGTAGCGCGAGTAGACGCACAGCCGCTCTGTGAGCGCCACGCCGTCGCGCTGCAGCTCCTTGCGCACCTGGTGGGGCGAGGGGAAGGGATGCTCGGGGGAGATGTGGTCGCCGTTGGCCGACAGTCCGCCGAGGTCGGTGGCCCCGGCCGTTACCAGCTCCGGCCACCAGTCGGCGAGATTGGGCGGCACCTGGATGCCCACGTCGGGCATCAGCCGCCGTGTCTCGGCGATCAACCGCTTCATGTCCTCGATGCTCACCGGACACGCCCACTCGGGCAGCGGCAGCCGCGGCCTGTCATCGGCGACGCCCGTGCGCCAGTACTCGCGCGCTGCCTCATCGGCGATCTGTGCCGGCTCCCGGCCGTAGTAGCGCTGGTGGGGCACGAAGTTCTGCAGGATCACCTCCTGGATGTGCCCGTGTTCGGCGTGTGCCCCTGCCAGCGCCTCCAGCGAAGCGATGCGCTCTTCCTCGCGCTCGCCGATACCCACGAGGATGCCGCTGGTGAACGGGATCTTCAGCTCGCCGGCCGCGCGGATCGTCGCCAGGCGTCGCGCCGGGTGCTTGGTGGGCGAGCCGGCGTGCACGGTGCCCATCAGCCGCTCGGAGATCGACTCCAGCATCAGCCCCTGCGAGGCGGTCACCTCGCGCAGCCGCGCCAGATCCTCGCGCGGGAGCACGCCGAGGTTGGTGTGCGGCAGGATGCCACGCTCCAGCGCCCGCTCGCACGTCCACACCACATAGCCGGTGAAGTCCTCATGCCCATGCTCGCGCAGCCGCGCCGCCACCTCGGGGTTGACCTCGGGATGCTCGCCGGTGAGCACCAGCAGCTCCTTCACGTTGCGGCGCGCGGCCCCGTCGAGGATCGAAAGCACCTCCTCGGGCGCGTACAGGTGCGCGGTGTGCGTGGCGAACGCGCAGTACTTGCAGTAGCACCGGCAGGTCCGCGACAGCGACAGCGTGAGGTTGCGCGAGTATGTGACTCTCCGGCGCATCCTTCCGAGTGTATGCGCTCGCTCGTCGGGTCCGAGGGGCGGCTGCCGATCGATTCGAAGGGGCGGCTGCCGATCGATTCGAAGGGGCGGCTGCCGATCCGTCCGAGCCGGTTCATAACCTTTTTATTGATGTCCGAAGACACCCTGCGTCGCGCAGTGGCCGAGATGGTCGGCGCGTTCACGCTCACGTTCATCGGCGCCGGCGCCGCCACGGCGGCCGGGGTCGTCGGCGACCCCACGCTGATCGGCGTGGCGATCGCCAACGGCCTGGCGATCGGCGTGATGGTGTGCGCGCTCGGGCACATCTCCGGCGGGCACTTCAACCCCGCGATCACCTTCGGGTTCCTCGTCACGCGGAAAATCAAGCCGGCGCTCGCCGGCGTCTACTGGATCGCGCAGCTCGGCGGTGCGGCGCTGGCGGCGCTGCTCGTCAAGCAACTCCTGCCGCGGGCGCTCACCGAAGCGAGCAAGCTGGGCGTGCCGGCGCTCGGGCACGGCGTCGACGCCGGCTCCGGCATGCTGCTGGAGGCGATCCTCACGTTCTTCCTGGTGTTCGTCGTGTTCGGCGCCGCGGTCGACACGCGCGGCCCGTTCAACGCCGTGGCCGGCCTGGCGATCGGCCTGACGATCTCCATCGATGTGCTGTTCGGCGGCCCCTTCACCGGCGCCGCGATGAACCCCTCGCGCGCGTTCGGCCCGCAGCTGGTGGGCGACCATTGGGCAAACGGCTGGGTGTGGTACGTCGGGCCGGTGCTCGGCGCGTCGGTCGCGGCGCTGGTCTACCAATTCCTATACCTGCGCAAGACCGAGCCCAAGCCCGAGCCACCGGCGCCCGCAGAGGCGCAGGCCGCACAGCCCTAGCTCAGTCGCGCCCATACACGGGACTATCCTGGGCGCGTGGTCCAACCGCCCCGCATCTACCTCGCCCGCCACGGCCAGACCGCCTACAACGCCGAGGGCCGCTTCCAGGGACAGGGTGCTGTGCCGCTCGATGAGACCGGGCGCGCGCAGGCGCAGGAGCTGGCCGCGCGCGCGGTCGCATACGAGTTCGAGGTGCTTTGGTGCAGCCCGCTGCTGCGCGCCCGCGAAACCGCCGACGCCGTGGCGCTACGCACGGGCATCGAGCCCTGCGAGGACGCGCGGTTGATGGAGACTGACGCCGGCGATTGGACCGACCGCTCGTTCGCCGATGTGCAGGCGGAGGACCCTAAAGGCTTCGCCCGCTTCGTCGCCGGCGACCCCACGTTCGCGTTCCCCGGCGGCGAGTCGTTCGCGCAGCAGGCTGTGCGCGTCGCCGACGCGCTCGCGGAGATCGAGCGTGGCGCGGCACCGGCACTGGTGGTGTGCCACGGTGGGGTCATCCGCATCGCGCTCTATCAGCGCACCAGAGATCCGGCGATGCAGGGCGAGCGCGTCGCCAACGCGGCGATCGTCCCGCTCGAAGCTACAGCGACCGCAACCGGCGAAACTCCTCGCGCGCCGAGTACGGCCGGCCCCACATCTGCGTGACCTCGGCGCGGCCCTCGCGCACCTCGCGCACCGCCAGCTCACCCTCGATGCCGGCGTCGTCGAGCAGGCTGAGCGCGCAGTGCACCGCGGGCGCGGCGGCCGCATGGCCGAAGCGGTGGGCGACCAGGAGGCGCCAGTGCCAGTCGTGCTTGGAGTAGGGGCTCGCGTTGCAGGTGACGAGATACACCGCCGCTTCCACGTAGCGCGACTCGTCCGCGATCCGCAGGTCGAGCTCGAGGTCAGTCCAGTCGTCGGGGAGCGTGTCCACGATCTGCTGGAAGGTGTCGGCCAAGGGCATCGCATTGAAGCCTACCGAGCGGCGCGGGGGTGGCGGTCGCATCGCACGATGGCTCGCGGGCTCGCGCCGGCCGCCTGCGGCTCCTATCCTCGACTTCATGGCCGCAACCGACACACTGTTCGCGGAGCACGAGGCGCTCACCGAGCGCTGTGGACTGGTCGATCGCTCCGAGCGCGGCAAGCTCGCGCTCACCGGCGCCGGCGCTGTCGAGTTCCTCAACGGCCAGGTCACCAATGAGCTGGCCGACCTGCGCCCCGGCGATGGCCGTTATGCCGCCTTCCTGACGCACAAGGGCAAGATGCTCGGCGATCTGCGCATCCTTGCGGTGGGGCCCGACCCCGACGGCCCGCCGACTGAGCTGCTGCTCGACACCGAGCGCGCGACGCTTCAGGTGCTGTTCGACACGATCCGCCACTACAAGATCGGCTACGACGTCGAGCTGCACAAGCGCACGCTTCAGTGCGGGCTGCTCTCACTGGTGGGACCCGAGTGCATAAGCGTCGTGGGCTGCGAACCCCCTGCTGCCGAGCATGCCCACCTACAGGGCCGAGTCGGCGATCGGCCCGTGCGGCTCATCGCGACCGCTGACGGCGTTGACGTGCTGTGCGCGGCACCGGATCTCGAAGCCGTCCGGATGAGTCTGTTGGGCACGAGCGCCATCGCTGTCAGCGAAGCGGCAGCGGAGATCGTACGCGTCGAGCGCGGACGGCCCCGCTATGGCGTGGACATCGACGACACCACCATCCCCCAGGAGGCCGGTCTCAATGAGCGCGCGGTGAGCTTCACGAAGGGCTGCTACGTCGGCCAGGAGACCGTGGCGCGGTTGTACTACAGGGGCAAGCCCAACCGCCACCTGCGCGGCCTGCGCATGTCGGCTGCGGCTGCACGCGGCGACGAGTTGAGCCTTGGAGAGCGCCCGGTGGGCCACCTGGGCAGCGTGGTCGAGTCTCCACGCCTGGGCACGATCGGTCTGGCGCTCGTGCGCCGCGAGGCCTCCCCCGGCGACACACTCGGCGTCGGCGAGCGGCGCGCGACCGCCGAAGTGCTCGAACTACCGTTCCCGGCCTAAGGGCCCACGACAAAGTATCTGACGGTGCGGTGCGGCCGCTTCGTGGCGGTCTGCGCCACCCGCGATGCTCGCCGTGCTACAAGCACGGCTGCGCTCGCGTGCGTCGCATCCCATCCACGAATCGACCACCCGATCCCGCCATCTACATTGTCGTGAGCCCTGACGACTCAGCCGGCGTCCGAGCGCCCGCCGCCCGGCCGGCGCTCGTGCAGCTGCTTGCGGATCGCCGCCTTCAGCACCTTGACCGCGTCGGGCCGCGGCGGCGTGTCGATCGTGTTGCGGACGTTCGGCCCGCGCACGGTCGCTTTCGTGCGCGCTGGCGGCTTGCGCGGCTCATCGAACGGATTACGTTCAGTCATCGCCATTGTCGTCGGTCGGCACTCCCGATTCCTGAGTGTACGCCTGCCACTGCTCGTTCAGAAGGTCCACCAGCTGGGCGGCGAGCAGCGGCGAGAAGGAGACGCGCGAGACGACGATCCCCTGCTGCCCCTGGGGCCCGATCCGCAGGAAGTCGAGCGTGAACTCGTGCGGCGTGCGCGCGATCGAGGCGGCGTTCGCCCATTTGCCCGCGAACTCCTCCGGGGGCATGATGATGTTGGGGCCCTGCTGAGACTCCTCCGGCTGGTGCTCCTCCGCCATCGCTGGAGCGTAGCGCGAGGGAGGGGCGCGCGGCTGTAGGATTCGCTTTCCGTCCCGTTTCCGAGATGCGAGGTGCAGCGTTCAAGTGGCAATCGATCTGAAGCAGATATCCGAGGTGGACGCCGAGCCCGGGCAGCTGCCCGCGACGATGGCCGCGTGGGTGATCCGCCAGGAGCGCGAGGGCGAACCGAAGGACGCCTTCCAGGTCGAGGAGATCGAGGTCCCCGAGCCGGGCGCGTTCGAGGTGATCGTGCGCGTGATGGCGGCGGGCGTCAACTACAACAACGTATGGGCGGCGCTCGGCAAGCCGGTGGGCGTGTGGCGCTACGGTGACCACCCCGAGCACGGCCACCACATCGGTGGCAGCGACGCCTCGGGCATCGTCTGGAAGGTCGGCCCCGGCGTCACTCGCTGGAAGCCCGGCGACGAGGTCGTGGTGCACTGCAACCAGGCCTCCTACGAGGACCCCGTGGTCCACGGCCTCGACCCGATGGCCGCCCCCTCGCAGAGGATCTGGGGGTATGAGACGACGTGGGGCTCGTTCGCCCAGTTCACCAAAGTGCAGGCCCAGCAGCTGCTGCCCAAGCCGTCTTCGCTCACCTGGGAGGAGGCCGCCTCCTACGGCCTCGTGTACTTCACCGCGTATCGCATGTTGGTCACCCGCTGCAACCTGCAGGCCGGGCAGAAGGTGCTGATCTGGGGCGCCGCCGGCGGGCTCGGCGTGTTCGCTACCCAGCTGTGCGCCGCCGCCGGCGCGCGCTGCGTGGGCGTAGTCTCCTCCGCGGAGAAGGGCGCGCTCGTCAAGCGCCTGGGCGCCGTCGACTACATCGACCGCGCCGACTTCGCGGGGATGATGCGCACCGGCAAGGAGACCCCCGAGGAGGAGAAGGCCCGCTTCGGCGTCTCCCGCGAATTCGCCAAGCGCGTGAAGGAGATCCTCGGCGACGCCCCCGACATCGTCTTCGAGCACGTGGGGCAGGCCACGTTCCCCACCTCGGTGTTCACCGTCAAGACGTTCGGCAAGGTCGTGATCTGCGCCGGCACGACCGGCTTCAACCTCGACTTCGATGTGCGCTACCTGTGGATGAAGCAGAAGGAGATCCTCGGCAGCCACTTCGCCAACGCGTACGAGTGCACGAAGGCCAACGAGCTGATCGACTCCGGCCAGATCCGCCCCGTGCTGTGGCGCACGCTCGGCTTCGAGGGCGTCGCCGAAGCGCACCAGCTGATGCTCGAAAACAAGCATCTCGGGAAGATCTCGATCCTCGTCGGCGCCGAGTCCGAGGGGCTCGGCAGGACCGCCGATGGACCAGGCGCGATTCACGCGGAGGTGGGAGGCTGATGTTGTTCTTTTGCCCCACCGGCCAGCGGGGTCGCGGCCCCGCGACCGAGGAGGTGCACGGCTGATGGCAGACAACGGCAACGGCACCGTCATCGTTCCCTGGTACGCCACCGGTTTCCGCGCCGAGGGCTTCGGCGCCGTGCTGGAGGAGGTCGCCGCGATCGCGCTGCGTTACCGCGCCGACTCCTACGCGGTGTATCGCTCGCGCGACGACAAATACCGCTACCAGCAGTTCGCCCACTTCGAGCGCTACGCCGACTGGACGCGCTACTGGGAAGGCCCCGAGATGATCGACTTCCGCGCCCAGCACTCCTCCTGGTACCAGGTGCCGGTGCTGTACGGGTGGTGGGACCTCACCGCCTCAGGGGAGATCTCCGAGGAGACCGCCTGGCTCGCGCCTGCACCGCCCGAGCCCGAGCCCGAGCCCGAGGGCAACGGCCACGCCGGCAACGGCGCCCGCGTGCGCGTGGTCTGAGCTTCAACCCTTCTCGAGCGGGGCCATCGTGAGACCCGCGCCCTTCAGTTGCTCCCAGTAGTGCTCCGCCGGCTCCTTGTGGCCGGAGTAGACGATCGCCTGGCCGGCGTTGTGGATCTGGTTGGCGTACTGGTGGCCTTGCTCCAGCGTCACGCCAGGGATGAAGCGCGCGAGCGTGCGCGCGACGTGGTCGAAGGTGTTGTGGTCGTCGTTGCGCACGATCACACGCCAGTCGCCCCCCATGCCGGTGCCCGGGCCGCCGGTGCGCGGCAGCTCGATCGTCTCGGTCATCTGGTCATCCGGCGGGTGTGATCGGTCGTATCGGTCATGGGCGCGAAGAATATCCCGCCCCCGTAAGCGACTCAACGGCTGCAGCCACCACTGCGGACGCTACCGCCGGACCCTACAATGACCCCATGAGCGGCGAGGAGCCCCACCGCCTGCCCGAGCGCGACCGGCCGTGGATGATGCGCACCTACGCGGGGCACTCGACCGCGACGGCCTCCAACGAGCTCTATCGGCGCAACCTCGAGAAGGGGCAGACCGGCCTGTCGGTGGCGTTCGACCTGCCGACGCAGACCGGGTACGACCCCGACGACGAGCTCGCCCGCGGCGAGGTCGGCAAGGTCGGCGTGCCGATCGCCCACCGCGGCGACATGCAGGCGCTGATGGACGGCATCCCGCTCGGGGAGATGAACACCTCGATGACGATCAACGCCACCGCGGCGTGGCTGCTCGCGCTGTACATCGTCGCCGCCGAAACGCAGGGCGTGGCGCAGGAGCGCCTGCAGGGCACCACCCAGAACGACATCATCAAGGAGTTCCTCGCGCGCGGCACCTACGCCTTCCCGCCGGCGCCATCGATGCGGCTGATCGCCGACACGATCGCCTACACGGTGGAGCACGTGCCGAAGTGGAACCCGATCAACATCTGCTCCTACCACCTGCAGGAGGCCGGCGCGACACCGGTACAGGAGATCGCCTACGCGATGTCCAACGCGATCGCGGTTTTGGATGCGGTGAGGGAGAGGATGGGGAGGGGCGGGATATCCGGCGGCGAGCCCGCTCCCAGCCCCAGAGACGAGGCGGCAACGGCGCCCGGCGACCCCGTCGGCCAGGCTGAGGAAACGGCCGGCGCGGGGGTGGGCACACCCGACCGCGTCGCGCCGGCGCCCGAGCTGCTCGCGCAGGTGTTCGGCAGGATCTCGTTCTTCGTCAACGCCGGCGTGCGCTTCGTCGAGGAGCACGCCAAGCTGCGCGCGATGGGGATTCTGTGGGAGGAGCTCGGGCGTGAGCGCTACGGCGTCAGCGACCCGCGCCTGTTGCGTCTGCGCTACGGCGTGCAGGTCAACTCGCTCGGCCTCACCGAGTCACAGCCGGAGAACAATGTGCAGAGGATCGTGCTGGAGGCGCTGGCGGTGACGATCGGCCGTAACGCCCGCGCCCGCGCGATCCAGCTGCCGGCGTGGAATGAGGCGCTCGGCCTGCCGCGCCCGTGGGACCAGCAGTGGTCGCTGCGCATCCAGCAGGTGCTCGCGTACGAAACCGACATCCTCGAGTACCCCGACATCTTCGAGGGCTCGCGGGTGATGGACGGGTTGGTGCAGGAGCTGCTCGAGGGCGCGCGCGCGGAGATGGCGGTCGTCGCCGAGCACGGCGGCGCGGTCGAGGCCGTCCCCTACATGAAGGCCGCGCTCGTCGACTCCCACCGCGAGCGGCTGCGCCGGATCGAAGCGGGCGAGCAGACTGTCGTAGGGCAGAACCGCTTCACCGAGACGGAGGAATCCCCGCTTACG
>Ga0210401_10005009_pt1 | contig 13687 bp, 13 predicted proteins | sample IncBWH32MmetaG_FD_150866 | JGI IMG/M metagenome (GOLD analysis project Ga0210401, IMG submission 150866) | Forest soil microbial communities from Barre Woods Harvard Forest LTER site, Petersham, Massachusetts, United States - Inc-BW-H-32-M | ecosystem: Environmental > Terrestrial > Soil >... | reverse complement strand
CAGCGGAAGCGCGATGTAACTCCACGACAGCGGGAAGTGAACACCGTGCAAGCGGCGAGGCCGAGGAGGAAACAGATGCTCGATACGATCCAGCAAACGCTCGACAAAGCGGTGGAAGACAACGCCAAACAGGGAATCTACAGGGTCTCTCGGGACATCTTCACCGACCCGGAGATCTTCGAGCTCGAGATGAAGCACATCTTCGAGGGCAACTGGATCTATCTCGCCCACGAGAGCCAGATCCCCAACAAGAACGACTATTTCACGACCTATATGGGCCGCCAGCCGATCTTTATTGCGCGCGACCGCGATGGCGAGCTGAACGCCTTTATCAACGCGTGCAGTCATCGCGGCGCCATGCTGTGCCGCTTCAAGCGCGGCAGCAGAGTCATCTTCACCTGCCCGTTTCACGGCTGGACCTTCACCAACTCCGGCAAGCTGCTGAAGGTGAAAAGTCCCGAGGGGGCGGGGTACCCCGAATGCTTCAGCAAGGAAGGCTCGCACGATCTGACGAAGGTTGCCCGCTTCGAATCCTATCGTGGCTTTCTGTTCGGCAGCCTCAATCCGGATGTCGTGCCGCTGGTCGACCACCTCGGCGAAGCCGCCAAGATCATCGACCTGATCGTCGATCAGTCGCCGGAGGGTCTGGAAATCCTGCGCGGCGCCTCGACCTATGTCTACGACGGCAACTGGAAGCTGCAGACCGAAAACGGCGCTGACGGATACCACGTCACCTCCGTTCACTGGAATTACGCGGTTACCACCAGCCGACGAAAACAGGCCGAGAAGCCCGACGACATCCGAGCGATGGACGCGGGGAGCTGGGCCAAGCAGGGCGGCGGATTCTACTCATTCGAAAACGGCCATCTGCTGCTCTGGACGAACTGGGCCAACCCCGAAGATCGGCCAAACTGGGAACGGCGCGAGGAATTGGCCGCACAATTCGGTCAGGCGCGCGCGGATTGGATGGTGCAGCGCTCGCGCAATCTCTGCCTCTACCCGAACGTTTACCTTATGGACCAGTTCAGCTCGCAGATCCGCCAGTATCGGCCGATCGCGGTCGATAAGACTGAAGTGACGATCTACTGCATTGCGCCGAAGGGCGAGAGCGCGGAGTCGAGAACGCGGCGCATCCGGCAATACGAGGACTTCTTCAACGCCAGCGGCATGGCAACGCCGGACGATCTCGAGGAGTTCCGCGCTTGTCAGATGTCATACCTGGGCCGCGCAGGGCGCTGGAACGACCTGTCCCGTGGAGCCGCGCACTGGATCCAGGGCGCCGACGAAGCGGCCGAGTCGATCGGCCTAAAGCCGCTGATGAGCGGCATGCGCACTGAGGATGAAGGGCTGTTCGTTGTGCAGCACAAGTATTGGCAAGAGGCACTGCAGCGCGCCCTGTCCGCCGAAGTAACCCCCGGCGACTAGGAGAGCAGCACATGTCGAGCACACTCGAAAAATCCAACGCCGCGGCCGGGCAACTCTCCCTTGAGGATTTGCGGCAATTCCTGTACCGCGAGGCCCGCTTCCTGGATGACAAGGAGTGGGATAACTGGCTCGCGCTTTATGCGCCGAACGTGGAATTCTGGATGCCGTCCTGGGACGATGACGACCTGCTCGTCACCGACCCGCAGACCGAGATTTCGCTGATCTGGTACGGGAACAAGGGCGGGCTCGAGGATCGAGTCTTCCGGATCGGGACCGAGCGGTCGAGCGCAACCAGCCTGCCGGAGCCGCGGACCTCACACAACATCAGCAACGTCGAGATCCTAGAGCAGGAAGGTGGCATTTGCCGGCTACGGTTCAACTGGGTGACGTTCAGCTACCGCTACAAGACTGTGGATACCTATTTCGGCACGTCCTTCTACACCCTGGATACCACCGGCCCTCAGCCGCTGATCACGCGGAAGAAAATAATTTTAAAGAATGACTACATCCACCACGTCGTGGACATCTACCACATCTGAACCGGGCGCGGCCGGAGGAGGAAATGATGGGCCGCAGCATCGGGCTCAATTTTCGAGGATCGCGTCACCCGACGGATGCGTTCGGGAGAAATTACGCGACCATACAAAGGAGATTGAGAATGTCTGACCACCTACCCGATGATGTGAGCATCGCCCAAGCTGATCTCTCTTCTAACCGGGTCATTCTAACTCCGCCGATTTGCACGATGGGAGAGGACGCGCACCTCACGCAATATGACGTTCTCGCGACGCTCGGAAACGGCCGGCATCTTATGATGGGCGATGACCCGCGATTGCCGAAGATGCCTGCCCAACCTAGGCTGGCGGACTTCTTCCGCCACCGCTTCGTGCCCATGGTAGCGAACCATCTTGTTCAGAGCGCAAGCCTGGCGAGAAAGGCGGGGCTAGACGAGAGAGTCGTCATAGGATGTCTACTGCACGACATTGCCATGGCAGCGCTCATTACCAGTGATCATGGCTATTGGGGAGCCCAACTGATGGAGCCCTATGTGGATGAGGAAGTCAGTTGGGCGGTTCGTCACCATCAGGCGCTGCGCTACTTCCCCGACGAAGCCGTCGGGTACTCATATCCCGAGGCGTATATCCGCTACTTCGGAGAGGACTATCAGCCGCCAGACTATGTTCGCCAAGCCTACGAGCAGGCACGTCGGCACAAATGGTATATGACGAGCCGGCTTATCACGGTGAACGATCCATATGCCTTCGACCCGCACATGGCGGTCGATATCGACGATTTCGAAGACGTGATTGGCAGACACTTCAAGCAGCCGAAGGAAGGTCTCGGGTTTGACAATTCCCCGGTTGCCCATATGTGGCGCACGATGATTTGGCCGCGCAATTCCCTCTAGGGGACAGAGCTTTGTAAGTGTATGGCGGTTGCCGCCTAAATCTCGGATGGCGGGTGTGAGGCGACAATGATCTTTACAGCACGGTTCGCCGGCAAGGTCGCCGTCGTTACCGGCGCGGCGCAAGGCATCGGCGCGACCGTCGCGCTTCGCATCGCGCATGAAGGCGGCGGACTTGTGCTGGTCGATCGCTCGGCGCTGGTCGAGGAGGTCCGGAACGAGGCCGAGGCCGCCGGCGCCGAAGCGATCGCCATCATCGCCGATCTCGAGACTTTTTCCGGCGCCACTGAAGCGATAGATGAGGCACGGGAGCGCTTCGGCCGCATCGACATCCTGGTCAACAATGTCGGCGGTACGATTTGGGCAAAGCCTTATGCCGAGTACAGGGAGGCACAGATCGAGGCGGAGATCCGCCGCTCGCTATTCCCGACACTCTGGTGCTGCCGCGCCGTGCTGCCGGGAATGCTGGAGCGCGGTGCTGGCGTCATCATCAACGTGTCTTCGGTCACGACGCGCGGCGTCAACCGCGTGCCCTACGCGGCGGCGAAGGGCGGCGTAAACGCGATCACCGCATCTCTCGCCATGGAATACGCGGCGCACGGCATTCGCGTCTGCGGTGTGGCGCCCGGCGGCACCGAAGCCCCACCGCGGCGCATCCCGCGCAACGCCGCGGCGCCGAGCGCGCAGGAGGGGGAATGGTACCGCCAGGTCGTGAACCAGACGATCTCGTCGAGCCTGATGAAACGCTACGGCACGACCGAGGAGCAGGCGGCGGCGATCCTGTTCCTGGCTTCGGACGAGGCTTCGTACATCACCGGCGTGACTTTGCCCGTGGCGGGCGGAGACCTCGGTTGAGCAATTCGCCACGCGTCCGCAGCGCAGCCGTGCATCGAGCAGCCCGAAATCATTGATCCAGACGGACAGAAAGGGCTTCAGCCTGATGGCGTTCATTTGGTCGGAAGCGGTAGTCGAGACCGCCAGTAGGTGCCAAATCACGGATCTTCAGCTGAAGCGGCTGAAAAACGTGGTTCGCCGAGCCTATGATAACGTTCCCCACTATCGTCGAACCATTCAGGCGGCCGGAGTTCATCCGGACGATCTCGTTTCCTTAGAGGGACTGGCGCAATTTCCTTTTACGACAAAGGCGGACCTCCGAGATCGCTACCCATACGACATGTTTGCGGTTCCGCTCGACGACGTCGTGCGGATCCATGCCTCTAGCGGAACAACAGGCAAGCCGACAGTGGTCGGCTACACCAGGCGCGACATCAAGACCTGGGCTCGCCTGGTGGCGCGCTCGATCCGAGCGGCAGGCGGCACGCGGCGCGACAAGATGCACATAGCCTATGGCTACGGGCTTTTTACGGGCGGTCTCGGTATGCACTATGGGGCCGAGGCTCTCGGCTGTGCCGTTGTGCCGGTTGGCGGCGGGATGACAGAGCGGCAAGTTCAGCTGATCAACGATTTTCGCCCCGACATCATAAGCGTCACGCCTTCCTATCTGCTGGCCATTGCAGACGAGTTTGACCGGCAGGGTGTCGACGCACGTTCTTGCAGCTTGCGTCTTGCCCTATGTGGCGCGGAGCCCTGGAGTGAGGCAATGCGCAGTGAGATCGAGCGCAGGTTGGGCTTGGCGGCATTGGATATCTATGGGCTCTCCGAGCTCATGGGGCCCGGAGTTGGCCAGGAGTTCGCGGCTACCCGGGACGGCCCCACGATTTGGGAGGACCATTTTCTCCCTGAGGTAATCGATCCAGCGACCGGTGCGGTGTTGCCGGATGGCCAGCTTGGAGAACTCGTCCTGACCTCCCTGACCAGGGAAGCCATGCCAGTTATCCGGTATCGCACGCGCGACCTCACTCGGCTGCTGCCGGGGACAGTCACCAACATGCGGCGCATTGAGCGCATTCGAGCCCGAAGCGACGACATGCTGATTATCCGTGGCGTGAATGTGTTCCCTACACAAATCGAGGAAGCGCTGATAGCGGACCCGCTTCTGGCGCCAAACTATCTGATCGAAGTGGATCGACCCGACCGCCTCGACACGGTCCGAGTGACGGTCGAGGCCCGCACTGCCTTAACGACCGAAGAGCGGGATTGTGTTGAACGGAGGGCCGAGCAAGCGATCAAGGCGAGAGTGGGCGTCACAACGACGGTAGAGGTGATGGCACGGGGCGCTATTGCGAGCTCGCAAGGAAAAGCCGTCCGCGTGATCGATCGCCGACGGAAGGAATAGTCTTGGAATCCGCGCTAAGTTCCCTCGTCGCCTCCGGGCTGCCGGAAGCATCTGTATCGAGCTGGACGGCAGTCCAACCGCATGTGACGGATGACTTTGGCCGTGACCTCGATCAATACATTTCTTATTGGCAGCAGACGTACCGGCTACTATCGGCGCTTCCGGCCAAGTCTTCCCGATCGGATGTAGAAAGAGCCGCCGCACAGACACTCTTGACCGCGGGGCGGGAGTCTCATGAGCGGTTTCTCAACGCCTACACCCGTCAATTATATGACAGCCTCACTGCGCAACGATCCCGTTTCGTCCGGGCCGACCGGCTCGTGGCGGCCGCGGCTGAGGCTTTTCCTGGCCGTGTGCCCTCTGAAGCGCAGCTCGCCGCGGAATCGAAGCTGAAGCAGGGGGACAAGGATGGGCTCGAGATCGACCAAGGCATTTTACTTTCCCACGTCCTCGCCGAGCGAGACTTGGGCACCCACCTGTGTCATGCGATGCTGTTGCCCCGCGCCGAAAGCGCGGATCTCGTCGCGAAGTTTCAGGCTTCGGGCAAGCTCGATCTTGGAGCGGCCCGCGTTGAACGCAGGGGAAATGCCGTTCTTCTCACCACGGCCAACCCGCGTTTTCTAAATGCCGAAGACGACACAACCATCGACAGCATCGAGCTGGCGGTTGATGTCGCGACGCTCGATCGCGCCAGCGGCGTTGCCATCATGCGCGGTGATTTGGCGCATAAAGCTAAATACTCGGGCAGGCGGATCTTTGGCGCTGGCATAAACCTCACTCGCCTCTACCACGGAAAGATCCCTTTCTTGTGGTACATCACGCGCGAATTGGGCTACGTGCACAAGCTATTGCGTGGTGTCGCGTCTGACGACACCGTGCCCGATGACTTGCATGGGGGTGGCTGTGAAAAGCCCTGGATCGCGGCAGTGGATACGTTCGCGATCGGCGGACACTGTCAGATCTTGCTCTGCATGGACTATATCCTGGCGTCGGCCGGCACCAAGCTGACACTGCCCGCCCGGAAGGAGGGCATTATTCCGGGGCTGGCAAACCTTCGACTCCCTCGCTTCACAGGAGCGCGCATTGCCCGCCAAGCAATCCAACATGGACTGGAGCTTTTCTGCGAAAGCGCCGAGGGCCGGCTCGTTTGCGACAAGATCGTTGCAGCGGACGAAATGGATCTGGCCATCGATCGAATTTGTGAGGATGTCTTGCGCTCCGGACAGGCTGCTCTCGTCGCCAATCGCCGTGCGCTGCGTATAGGGTTCGAGCCGCTCGATACATTTCGGCAGTATTGTTCGGTTTATGCTCGCGAGCAGGCATATTGCTGTTTCAGCTCCGAGCTGATCTCCAACCTTGAACAGAACTGGAATGTCCGAAGCCGCGAAACCGCATGATCTGCCTCGGTTGAGAATTTCACGCCCACCCAGGAGGAAAAGTCGATGAGCGAATTGCTCGAAACCCGAGACGTGCAAAACCTGCTGAGCAAGGTAAGCGGTCTCGGGAACGACAAGGGCGACGAGCGCGTGAAGCGCATCGTCTACCGCGTCGTGTCGGATTTGTTCAAGACGATCGAGGAGTTCGATGTCCAGCCAGACGAATTCTGGACCGCGATGAGTTACCTGACGGAGCTCGGCGAGGCGCATGAGATCGGCCTGCTGGTGCCCGGCCTCGGTCTCGAAACATTCCTTGACCTTCGCATGGACGCGGCGGAGCGCAAGGCCGGCGTCGCGGGCGGAACGCCCCGCACGATCGAGGGTCCACTCTACGTCGCGGGGGCGCCTCTATCGAAGGGCGAGGCACGGCTCGACGACGGCAGCGAAGAGGGCGAAGTGCTGTTCATGAACGGCGAGGTACGCGACGTGAACGGCAAACCGGTGGCCGGCGCGATCGTCGACGTCTGGCACGCCAACCCGCTCGGCGGCTATTCCTTCTTCGACCCATCGCAGCCGAAATACAATCTCCGCCGTCGCATCGAGACCGATGCCGAGGGCCGCTACCGTTTCCGCACCGTCTTGCCCGCGGGCTACGCCTGCCCGCCGAACGGTCCGACGCAAAAACTGCTCGACCAGCTCGGCCGGCACGGGCGGCGTCCGGCTCACATCCACTTCTTCGTCACCGCACCGGGCTATCGGAAGCTGACGACGCAGATCAACATCGACGGCGACGAATACCTGCACGACGACTTCGCCTTCGCCACACGCGACGGCCTGATCCCGGAAGTGCGCCGCTTTGCCGACCCGGTGGAAGTGGGTGCGCGGGGTCTGAACGCCCCGTTCGCCGAGATTGCCTTCGACTTCGTCCTGCATCGTGAGCGCGCCAACGCGCCAAATACGGTGGTGACGCGCGTGCACGCCGAAGCGGCCTGACCCGTGCCGACGCTACCGTATAATTGGAACCAGGCATGTCCGACTTTCGTCCGCTCGTCCCAACCGGCTTGCAGCGTGATTTCGCTATCGCGTCGATCCGCTGTACCATCGTGGACATACCGACGGTGCGCCGGCACGAGCTTTCTTCGCTCTCCGTCACGGCGCAGAGTTACGTCATTGTCGAGCTGCGCTTGGCCAATGGCGCGGAAGGCATTGGCGAAGCTGCGACACTCGGCGGCCCGCGTTGGAGCGAGGAGAGCGTCGAAAGCATCAAGTCTGCGGTCGACGCCTATCTCGCACCCGCGTTGATCGGAGCCCCGGCCAACCGGTTCGAGGCGGCTCGCACGCGCATGGAAGCGGCGGCGAAGCGCAACAATGCCGCCAAAGCGGCGATCGAGAGCGCGTTGTTCGATGCAGTCGGCAAGACGCTTGGTGTTCCCGCCGTGCAGCTCCTCGGCGGCGCTGTGCGCGAGAGCTTGCCGGTGCTGTGGACTCTCGCTTCCGGTGATCCCGCCCAGGAAATCGAGGAGGCAGAAAGAAAGCTCGCGGCGCGCCTGCACAACACCTTCAAGGTCAAGATCGGCGCCCAGACGCCGGAGGCCGATATCGCGCGCCTGAGTAGTCTCGCCCGCGCACTCACCGACCGCGCCAGTCTGATCGTCGACGCCAACCAGGCCTGGGACGAGACGACAGCGCTGCGTTATTTGCCGGTATTGGCCGAGCTCGGAGTACGGCTGGTGGAGCAGCCTTTGCCGGCGTGGAACCTTGCTGGGATGGCACGGCTGCGCGCTCGCTCGACCGTGCCGCTAATGGCCGATGAGTGCGTATTCTCTGCGCACGACATGCTGGACGTCGTGCGTACCGGCGCTGCCGATGTCGTCTCGCTCAAGCTCGTCAAGCATGGCGGGCTCCTTGCCACCCGAAATGTGGCGGCGGTGGCCGAGGCGGCCGGGATCGGCCTCTACGGGGGCTGCCTGCTGGAGAGCTCGATCGGCGCTGCGGCGCATTTGCAGGTCTTCGGCGGACTGCGTGAGCTCGCCTGGGGTTGCGAGCATTTCGGCCCGCAGATCCTCGTGGACGATTTGGTTGAACAGCCGCTGCGCTTCGCGGACTTCCGGATCCACCTGCCCGCCGGGCCCGGTCTCGGTGTGACGCTCGATCAGGAGAAGCTACGCCGCTACGCGCGCGGCTGAGACCAACAAAGCCCGCGCCGCTGTTCGCTAACGGGATGCCCTGGCGCGCTATGACAACATGACCAACAGCCCGGGCTGAGAGAGTACGGGCGATGAGTGGAACGCCCGGCGCCGCGCCCACAGAGGCAGAGCGCTGCTGTAGCCACTCGTGAGATCCCGTGAGAGTCCGAGAGCTCCCGGCGCGAATGTGTCGGGCTTAGACTCTGGGCCTCGCTGCCGCCCGGCTTGAATTCGCCGCTTATCGCGCGTCCGTCCAGGTGTTTGACCCCACCAGCTTGACGGCCACATTCGAGAAGAAAAGGTGCAGCGGATCGCCGTTGCGCGTTCCGCGGTGATCCAGTGAGAAGAGCAGCGGTCCGGCCTTCTTGTAGTCGGCCCAGGTGGCAAAGACCTCGAGCTTGGCGGGCCCGCCCCGGTGATAGCCCATTTCTTCGATTCGGCCGTCGTTGCCGACGTATAGCTCCCACGTGTCACCCGGCGAGTAGCCGCCGTCGGAAGGATACTTCACGACAACCTTCTCAGCGGAACCATTCCCCTGCGACAGTTTCTGCACGCCGGCATCTTCAACCGCAGCGTTGGTGTCCCAGGAAAAATGAAATGGGAGGAGCAGCCAATAATTGTCGTTGAAAAAGCCCGGGTCGATGTCGTCCCTCACGTTGGCCGGCTGGCTGCCAAGTTGAGAGCGCAGGTAGGTAACCTTCACCGGATTGCCCGACTTGTCCTTCCCCTCATAGGTGACCTGGTCGGTCTTGGGTTCCCAAACCCATGATCTGGAGACATTGAGCCCCGGGGCCTCTACGTTGAAGGTGTAGCGGATCGCTTCGATCTGCCCAAACGATTCGAGACCATAGGTCTTGGTGAGCTTTTCAAGGATCGGCGGACGCTGCTGAGCGCCTGAAGTCGCAGGGAGGATCAACAGCATGCCGAGGGCCAAAAGGCGGATCACATGGAGTTGGGTCAAAATTGTCATGCACGTCCCTCCTCGGGTGAATGGGAGGCGCGTTGTTGCGCCCAGGAATGACCAGGATCTGGCACGACCTGTTCTTCTTCTCGTTCCTCCGCAGCAGCGCGGCTCATTGCGACACGAGCATATCATCGCGCGGCAGTTGATCCAACTGGCGACCGTCTAGAGGGATTGAGCCGACCGGCTAAATTTGCCAAAGATTTCGCCCACTCCCGGGTCACTGGGGTGGACGGGGAGAATTGAGAGGCATTGGGGACCTAGCGGTCCCCTCTTCCTCCTTCATAACAAAGAAACTCACCCAGGGGCCTTGCCGGCGTCGGCGCAGAAATCGATCAACGGCAGGCCGGGCCGGCGCATCGGTCTACTCGTGCTCATCATCCTCCTGGTCCCGGCCGCCATTGTGCCACCCGCCGTGATCCGAGCTGTGTCCGCTCCACCCCCCATCCCAGCCTCCGCGACCCGAGCCCCAGCCGCCGCGCCCGTAATACGGATAGACGTAATAGGGATAGCTGTAAGAGGGATAAGTGTATGAGGGATAGTAGGTATAAGGCGGGTAAGCGTAGGAGTAGTAGCCCGCCGCGGGATAGCCGTAGTGGAAGACATATTGCGCCGCTGCCGGTCGCGGCGTCACCCCGATGGCAATCACCGCGGTCGCGAGGACGCTGCCGGCAAAGATTGCGCACCGGGGGCCGCCCTGTTTGGCCAGGATGGACATGGCTACCTCCAATCTGTCGGGCCGAATACGCCAAGAGAACGTGCTATCGGGATGCGCCATTCCCGGCAGCGGGGAAGCAGCCGTTCGGAGAGGTATGCACCCGGCGAGTTGACAGCTGGAGGAAGTAAGCCTCGCCACCGGGCTCGCACCTAGAGACAAAGCAATTCAGCAGGAAGTCTTGGGCCTGTCCCGACATCTGGTGCATAGGTGTCGATGAAATCCTCAAAGCGTCGAGTTGCGCCCGGTACCTCATGCTCAGTGCGCCTGCCGCGCTCGGGGCAATCGAAGTGGTCGTCGCTATCGAGCTCCATCCGGGTTGGCTCAAGCAGGTTTTGCGGCATGCCCTCCTCGGAAAAGGATTCGCCCCTCGGCGTCAGAGACCCAAAATTGAAAAATAAGTAACTGCTCGTAAGCATCCGTTATAGGTACGACTCATGCGCAGTTGTACCAGGAAAAATGGAATCCTACTTCGATGGTGTCCAACGCGATCTTTAACGCTTAATTATGGAAAGGAGTGCTATGCGTAGTAACGTTGTTGGTTTGGTGGCCGCCGCGGCGCTTTTGGCATCCGTCGGCATAGCGAATGCTAAAAGTCCCGTAAAGCTGACGGACGGTCAACTCGACGATATCACCGCGGGTGCTAGCCTGACTTCTGCATCCTTGGCTGCAAGTGTCGCGACCACGGGAGCTCTCAATTTTGCGGGGGCGGTTAACACGGCAGTGGCTGCAAACCTGGCGGCCATGGCAAATCCCAGTGCGGTTGGCACGGCAGTGGGTGCAGACCTGGGGGCTGCGGGAGCTTTCAATAATCTGCTGGCGGCTAGCACGTCAGCGGCCATCATTGCCGCCACGCCCTAACGGATCGGCGGAGGAAGACGGGCAGGGAAAGGCTAGAATGAAGCGGTCGATGCCGCGATCTCAGTCGAGTTCAATCGGATGATCGCTGCGGCGATCAATGTCAACCCGAAATGGTTCTAGTATGGGCCAGATACGTGAGAGAGGCATTTTCACGGAAACCGGGTCGGGAGCCAACGGCGTATCGGGTAGGATGCCGGCATGGCTCCCGCTCTGCTACCGCCGCCATCGCTTCCCGCCCGAGATCATTCAGCACGCGATCTGGCCCTATCTCCGCTTCACCTTGAGCTATCGCGACGTCGAGGAGCTGCTGGCCGAGCGCGGGCTCGACATCTCCTAACAACCCGTACGGCGCTGGGTGCGGAAGTTCGGTCCCACGATCGCACGACGGCTGCGTCGGCGTCGCCCTCGGCCGAGCGATCGCTGGCATCTCGACGAGATGGTGGTGCGGATCGCCGGCGAGCGGATGTATCTGTGGCGTGCCGTCGATTATGAGGGCGAGGTCCTCGATATGCAGGTCCAGCGCCGACGCGACACCCGGGCGCCGCAGCCGCTGATGCGCAGCTGCTCAAAAAGCAAGGTGTCGCGCCGAAATTGCTGGTCACCGACAAGCTGCGCTCCTACGCCGCGGCGTTCCGGCGTCTGCGACTGACCTGCCGGCATGAGGAAGGGCTTCGGAAGGACAGATCCGCAGTGTGGATCGGGAGATGAGGTGGCGTTGAAAGTTAAAGGTGTTGTGAACCGCACCGTGCAGGCCGAGGAAGCGCTGGGCGGATCGAGCCGACTTGAACCGCTGCAGCTTGCGCTCGCGTTGTCGGACTGCCTGGTGCGAATTCTCCGCCCTATTGTTGCGGCCATTGAGCCAGTAGGCCCGCTTGAGGCGAGGAACACGATCACATCCGCAACCTCCTGGGCAGTGCCGAGGCGGTCCATCGGAAAGCCATGGCGGACGTAGTCCTCGAAATGGGCCGGGTTGGCGAGGCGGCAGCGGTCCCAGCCATTGCCCTCGACTAGTATCGAGCCCGGCGACACGGTGTTGACGCGGATGCGATGCGGCACGAATTCCAGCGCCCAGCGCTCGGTGTCGAAAATCAGCGCCGCCTTGGCCGCGCCGTATTGGTGGCCTGACATCGCCAGCTGCGGCGACCAGCCGGAGATCGATGCGACGTTGATGACCGCAGCGCCCGTCCGACCCTTCATGTCTTGGGTGAGCTTCTAAGGCCCCTCAATCTCAAGACAGGACGCCTGTCCCCCGCTACTCTCCGACCTCTCTCTCGCTACAAGTTACCGCGAGAGCGGTTTAGTCCTTCGACCCAGATCGGCCGCTCGCTTTATCCGACAACAATGGTCGGTCATGGGCCACAAAGCAGAAGTCAATTAAGCCACACCAGCTTCAAGCATCTGCGCCTGATTCTGAGCGGCGTTCGTGGCCGCGGCCCTGATGAGCTCGCAGATCTTATACCCTTAAAGGGGTCGAGAGCAAACTTCTCGGTCAAGAAATCCACAAACGCGCGAACTTCTTCGCTTCGCAATATTTGTCCTGACGTAAAGGGCATGCGGAATCCGTTGTTGCTGCTCTCGCGCGTCAGGCAGATGACGTGACGAACAAAGAGGACGGTAGACCGCCTTCACACCAGAAACGCAGCGCCGTGCCGGACCGTGCAAGCCTACCTTGCGAGGAAAGTGCTGAAGGAGCATCCTGATGCTCGCGAATCAAGTCATGTGGGGAATCTCGGCCTTTAATGCGCCCAATGACGTTGCCGGCTGCACTTGCAGGTGAGCCGACGGATTCGTCCGGCTTGGCCTCTGGTCTGAAAATTGGGGGCGATCCCGATGGTCGTTACCGGAACATATGATCCGTATCTCGTCGCTTTGTCCGTTCTGGTCGCCTCCTTCGCGTCTTACACCGCCCTCGGTCTCAGCGGGCACGTGGGGACCGCCCAGGGACTTGCGCGTCGCGTCTGGCTGGTAGCGGCTGCGATCACAATGGGAGGCGGAATTTGGTCGATGCACTTCATCGGCATGCTCGCCTTCGTCATGCCGATACCGATGTCCTACGACATCCGGCTGACCACCCTTTCGCTCCTGGTGGCGATCTTCGTAACCGGCGGCGGCTTTTACGTCATCAGTCGCCAGAGCGCATCGCCGCTTCGCCTCGTTCTCAGCGGCATCTTCATGGGACTTGGCATTGCCGCCATGCATTACACCGGCATGGCAGCAATGCGGGGGCGCGCCGAACTCAGCTACGACAGACTATTCGTCGCGCTCTCGCTGATCATAGCGATCGGTGCGTCGACGGCAGCACTATGGCTGGCATTCCGAACCACGGATCTTTGGCAAAAGCTCGCTGCGGCGGTCGTCATGGGCCTCGCCATTTCCGGCATGCACTACACGGGGATGCGAGCGGCCATTTTTGCCACTCACGACCCTGTTCACCAGGCCCAAGTAGATGCAAGTCTCGATCAAACCAGTCTGGCGCTGGCGATTGCCGGCATTACGTTTGTCATTCTGGCCTTCGCGTCGAT
>Ga0210401_10005008_pt1 | contig 13692 bp, 12 predicted proteins | sample IncBWH32MmetaG_FD_150866 | JGI IMG/M metagenome (GOLD analysis project Ga0210401, IMG submission 150866) | Forest soil microbial communities from Barre Woods Harvard Forest LTER site, Petersham, Massachusetts, United States - Inc-BW-H-32-M | ecosystem: Environmental > Terrestrial > Soil >... | reverse complement strand
CTAGCAGTGCGCCTACCAGTGCGAAGGGTAGAGCGAAAACGGAATGCTCGAATTTGATCATTTCGAGCACGATGCGGATGCGGTTCTTGGTCACGAGTTTATTGGCCACAGAGTCACAGAGGCACACAGACAGGATAGCAGAGCGTTGGGCGTGAATCGCAAATTGCTGGTCCCGCCCAGCGTGATCGCTGCGCCTGAATCGCGGCGTCTGTTGCAAGCTTCGTTTTCGTTTCTCTGTGCGTCTCTCTGACTCTGTGGCAAGAGACTATTCCTTCCCGCCTTTCCAGCGATATTGTTTTTCTTGCGGCAGGCCTAGCTGCGCGAGAACGCGAAATGCGAACTGCTCGATCAGGTCGTCTATTTTTTTGGGCGCGTAGTAGAAGGCGGGCATCGCGGGCATTACGGTTGCGCCGGCGTCGTGGACGCGGAGCATATTTTCCAGGTGGATGCGGTTCAGCGGGGTTTCGCGCAGGCACAGGACGAGCGGGCGGCGCTCTTTGAGGCAGACGTCCGCGGCGCGGGTGAGCAGATCATTCGCGATTCCTGTGGCGATAGAGCCTAGTGCGCCTGCGGAGCACGGGATTATCACCATGGCGTTTACGATGGCGCTGCCGGAGGCGATGCTGGCGCCGATGTCTTTGTTGGGGAGATATTCGATTTTTTTTGCTGGGGTGCCGGTAAGGAGCGATGGAAGTTTTTTGGGGTCCGTCGGGACTACGCCGAGTTCCGTTGCTAGCAGACGCATACCGGCTTCGCTTGAGACCAGGAAGACGCGCTGGACGCGCGAGTCGGCGTCGAGCAAGCGGAGCACCGATTGGGCGTAGGCCGCGCCGCTCGCACCGGTGATGCCGACTGTGATGATTTTGCCATTGGATTTTGCCATGTGAGGTTGATGAACTATCGAGTTTAGGTGGCGGGTTGCGGCGGAGTCAAGGCGAGCGCGGGCGGAGTGCGGCTGAAGCGCGAGCTATCTAAACGGACCCGTTTGCGTCATAAGTCGCAAAGGTGGAGAATACCTGGCGCCGTTGGGAGGATCGTAAATGAATGTTCTGAGGAAGATGCGCGCGGCCGCGTTTGCGGGGCTGGGATTCGCGCTGGGAATGGGCGGAGTGTTGAGCGCGGCGCCGGGCGAGGAGCAGGCCGCGAGCGCCGGCGTGAAGGTGCCGAAGCTGGAATTTCGCGACGTGAAACTGGACAACGGCTTGCGGGTGATTCTGGTGCCGGACCATTCCGCGCCGGTTTACGGAATTGATGTTTGCTACAACGTGGGTAGCCGCAACGAGCGGCCGGGGCGCACGGGATTCGCGCACCTGTTCGAACACATGATGTTTGAAGGCTCAGAAAATGTCGGCAAGGGCGAGCACTTCATTCAGGTGTTCAACAATGGCGGCGGAATGAACGGCACGACGAATGAAGATCGCACCACTTATTTCGAAGAGCTGCCGAAGAACCAGCTGGATCTGGGATTGTTTCTGGAAGCGGACCGCATGCGCGCGTTGAACGTGACACAGGCGAACCTGGACAACCAGCGGAACGCGGTGCAAGAAGAGCGGCGGCAATCGATCGATAATCAGCCCTACGGGCGGGCGGGCCTGGATTTGGACAATCTGGCGTATGACAATTTCGCTTACAAACATTCGACGATTGGGTCCATGACGGATTTGAACGCGGCGAGCATTGACGATGTGAAGGACTTTTTCCGGATTTACTACGCGCCGAATAACGCGGTGCTGACTTTGGTGGGCGATTTCGATCCGGACGAGGCGCTGGCCAAGGTGAAGAAATATTTCGGAGCCATTCCCGCGCAGCCCGCGCCGCCGACGGTGGATTTGCACGAGGAGCCGCATTACGGCGAGCGCCGCGAAGTGATTTACGACCCGCTGGCGCGTTTGCCGGAAATTGACATGGCGTATCACATTCCGGCGGGCAACACGCCGGAGAATTACGCGGCGCAGCAGCTGACGTACGTGCTGGGACAGGGAGAGAGCTCGCGTTTCTACCAGAAGCTGGTGAAGGAGAAGCAACTCGCTTCGGAGGTGAGTGTACAGGCGGACACGCGGATCGGCGTAAGCGAGCTGTACATTTCGGCGAATCCGCGGCCGGGCGTGAAAGTGGAAGACCTGGAGAAAGCGATTGACGAAGAAATCGCAGCGGTGGTGACGGGCGGCGTGACGCCGGAAGAACTGGCGAAGGCGAAATCGCAATTGTTGCGGCAATTCATTGAGCGGCGGCGATCGGCTTTGTTCACGGCGATTTTGATCGGCAACTACACCGTGTATTTCAATGATCCCAATCTGATCAACACGATTACGGACAAGGAACACGCGGTGACGCGGGAAGAAGTGAATGCCGCGGCGAAGAAATATCTGGTGCGGGACCAGCGCGCGGTGGTGATCACTTATCCGGCGGCGGATGAGAAAGCGTCGTCGAAGGGGGCGCAATGAGAGGGAGCGCGATGAGGAAGTTCAGCGGAGTTTGGCGGAATCGGGTGGCTACGATCGTTGCGCCCGCGACGTTCGCGGCAGCCGTGTCGCTCGCAGCGTTTGCGGGACTGCTGCTGCCGAATGCGGCCCTCGCGCAGGGACAGGACAAGAGCGCACCACTGAGCCAAGTGCGGCGGCTGGGGCGCGCGCCGGTGAATAAGGAAATTTTGCGCGTACAGCTGCCGCGGCCGACGGTGGTGAAGCTGAAGAATGGATTGACGATTGTGCTGGAAGAAGATCACAAGCTGCCGACGGTTGCCTTTACGATGTGGATCCGTCCGGGGCAGCTGGCAGATCCGAGCGACCTGCCGGGATTGGCGTCGTTCACGGCGGGCATGTTGCGCGAAGGGACGGAGAAGCGGACGAGCGAGCAGATCGCGAGCGAAGTGGATTCTCTCGGCGCGACGCTGGAGGCGAGTTCGCGGTTTGGCGTGAGCTATACGTCGGTGAATGCTTCGGGATTGATTACCGACACGGCGAAAATTCTGGATTTGATGAGCGACGTAGTGCTGCATCCGACTTTTCCGGCGAGCGAGTTGGCCAAATACAAGCAGAGTGAGGGAGCGAGCCTGGAGCAGCGGCTTGCGAATCCGGCGTTTCTGGGGCAGCAGGGATTCCGGCGGGTGATTTATGGTGATACGCCGATGGCGCTGGCGTCCGCGACGAAAGAATCGATCGAGAAAATCAGCGTGGAGGATTTGCAGCGATTTCACGAGAAGCATTACGTGCCGGGGAACACGATTTTGGGCGTCACCGGAGATTTCTCGGCCGGTGAGATGCGCGCGACGATTGAAAAATATTTCGCAGCGTGGTCGGGCGCCGCCGAGGCGCCGGAAAAATTCCCGGCGGCGGTGGCGCCACAGGCTACGAAGATCACGCTCGTGGATCGTCCGGCTTCGGTGCAGACGTACATCGTCGCGGGTGACCGGGCCATTCGCCGGACCGATCCGGAATATTATGGGCTGGCGGTGATGAACCAAGTGTTGGGAGGCGGGCCGCAGGCGCGGCTGTTTTTGGATCTGCGCGAAGAGCACAGCTTGACGTACGGGTCCTACAGCCGATTCAACGCGGAGATTTATCCGGGCGACTGGCTGGCGTTTGCGCCGGTGCGGACGCCGGTGACGGGCGACGCGATGGACCGATTCCTATACGAATTCAAGAAGATCAACAACGAGCCGGTGCCGCAAGACGAAATGGACGATGCGCACCGTGCGATCATCGCGAGTTTCGCGATTTCGCTGGAGCAGCCGAGAGAAATTCTGAACGACTGGCTGACCGTGCAGTATTACGGGTTGCCGGTGGATTATTGGGACAAGTATCCGGACCAGATCGCAGGGATTGACGCGGCGGGGGTGCAGGCCGCGGGGAAGAAATTCGTGGACCTGGATCACCTGCAGTGGATTTGCGTGGGGGACCGCAAGGAAATTGAAAGCGTGCTGAAAAAATATGGCACGGTTCGTGTGGTGGACGTTACGGGAAAGGCTGAAAATTAGATGGATGGCTCGCGTCGCTCGTGGCGGCAGGGCGGGTCTGAGACCCGCTCCTAGAGATCGCCCATCCGGTGGCGTCTAACCTCTTTTTATCGCGCGGACGATTAGTAGCAGAATGATGGCGCCTACCGTGGCCATTACCAGTTGACCGATCAGGCCGTACGCTGCCAGGCCCAGCAATCCGAAAACCCAGCCGCCGATGATCGAGCCCACGATTCCGACGATGAGGTCCACCAGGATGCCCATGCCGGAACCCTTCACGATTTTCCCCGCGAGGAAGCCGGCGAGGATGCCGATAATGATTTCCCAAATCAAGTAGCTCACCTGTGTACCTCCGGAAAATCAGGCTGAGATTCGCGCGCGTTGTGAAAACTGGGTGTGGGTCGCGCGATTGGGTGCCACTGTAGCACGAATGGTCGAAGAACGATGCAGGCGAGCCGGACAACGCGGGAGCGGTGCTAGAATGCGGAGTTTGCCGAGGGCACATCATGGATGAAGGGGATGTACGGAAATTTCTGGAGGCGGTGAAGCGCGGAAGCTTGCCGGTGGAAAGCGCCGTCGAACAGCTGCGCCAGTGGCCTTATGAGGATCTGGGGTTCGCAAAGATTGACCACCATCGCGCGTTGCGGCAGGGATTTCCGGAAGTGATTTTTGCGCGCAAGAAAACGGCGCAGCAGGTGGCGGAGATTGCGCGGGGAATGCTGCGCGCGAAGGCATCACACAATATTCTGATAACGCACGGGGACAAAAAGATTTTTGCGGCGGTGAAGAAGGTGGCGCGGGCGGCGCGATTTCACCAGCTATCGGGCGCGATTACGATTTCACGGAGCACCGCGCAGCACGGGAAGGGTTTGATTTTGGTGGTGACTGCCGGAACCAGCGATATTCCGGTGGCGGAAGAAGCGCTGGTGACCGCGCAAATCATGGGAAATCGCGCGGAGGCGATTTATGACGTGGGCGTCGCGGGTTTGCACCGGTTGCTGGAGCACCGGAAAAAATTGGCGGCGGCGCGGGTGATTATTTGCGTGGCGGGAATGGAAGGGGCGCTGCCTAGCGTCGTGGCGGGGTTGGTGGCGGCTCCGGTGATTGCGGTGCCGACCAGTACTGGTTATGGATCGAGTTTTGGGGGGTTGACGGCGCTGCTGGCGATGTTGAATAGCTGTGCGTCGAATGTGAGTGTGGTGAATATTGATAATGGGTTTGGGGCAGGGTGCGTGGCTAGCGTGATCAACCGGCTGTAGATTGTTGGTTGGGCACGAGGGTAGGGAGATGAGCAGATCGCTCGCTGCGCCCGGGATGACCTGTCGTTAGCTTGTGGGCGCTTCTTTAGGCGAGCGCGGCTAGTAGCGCGGAGGCGATTTCGCTTTCTTCTTCTGGTTGGACTGTGCGGAGGTCGAGGATTAGGTGGTCGTCTTCGATGCGGGCGATTACTGGTGTTGCGGCGGGCGTTGTCGTGCCGGCTGGGTTACTGGTTCGTGGCTTGCGCAGACGGTCTTCTAGTTGTGCGGCGGAGTGGCGCGGGGTGGAAATGGCGATCAGCGTGGTGGGAAGCTGCTGATCGGGAGTGGAGCCGCCGCCGATTACGGAAAAGCCGGAACGAATTTTTAAGTTTACATCCGCCGGTAGCGCAGGCCGAAACTTTTCGCAGAAATTTTGCGCGCGTTTGGCGATTTCTTCCTGGGATAGCCGAATCATGCGCAGCGTGGGAATTTCCTCGAGCGCGCCGCGCAGGTAGGATCGCAGCGTGGCTTCCAGAGCCGCGATGGTGAGCTTGTCCACACGGAGCGCGCGAAACAGCGGATTGGCACGAATGCGCTCCACGATCTGTTTTTTGCCCGCGATGATGCCCGCCTGAGGACCGCCCAATAATTTATCGCCGCTGAAAGTGATGACTGAGGCGCCGGCTTCGCAACTGGCGCGGGCGACGGGCTCCGCAATTCCGCTCGCGGCGAGATCGGCGATGCAGCCGGAGCCGAGATCTTCGTAAACCGGGAGATGGAAGCGTTCGCCGAGCGCCACCAATTCCGCGAGTGAGGGGCGCGAAGTAAATCCGGTGATACGGAAATTCGAAGGATGAACGCGCAGGAGCAGGCGGGTGCGGTCGGTCGTGGCGCGCTCGTAATCGCGGAGTCGGGTGCGATTGGTGGTGCCAACTTCGCGGAGCAGCGCGCCGCTTTCGGCCATGATGTCTGGAATGCGGAAGCCGTCGCCAATTTCGATCAGCTCACCTCTGGAAACGATGACCTCGGCGGCTTTCGCGAGTGTATTGAGGACGAGAAAAACGGCAGCGGCGTTGTTGTTGACGACGATGGCGGATTCGGCCCCCACCAAGTCCGCGAGAAGGCGTGCGGTGTGGACATCGCGTTTGCCGCGCTCACCACGCGCGACATCATATTCGAGATTTGAGTAGCCGGCGGCGGTTGCGGTGATTTGCGCGACGGCCGCGTGGGAAAGGGGGGCGCGGCCTAGATTGGTGTGCAGGACTACGCCGGTCGCGTTGATGACGCGGCCGAGAGATGGGGCGAGGGCGGTCTCGACTTTCTCAACGACTGCGACAACGACTTCGGCGATGATTTCGGCGACGACGCGAGAATCTAGTTGGGCCTCTTCGCATGCTTCCGGATTTGGAACGGCGGATTGCGATGGCTCGTTTTTCAGACGCGCGCGGAAGTCGGCAAGGACGCGGCGGACGGTTTGGGTGACGAGGGCGCGGCCGGATTTTTCGCCAAGGGCGACGAGGCGCGGTTGGGAGAGCAGTTCGTCCACCGAAGGGATGGCGCGGAGGCGGGCGCCCGGATCCTTCTGCGATTTGGCTGCGGATTCGGGAACGGGGTTCATCGCTAAGGCATTTGAACACAATATGATAAGGGCTGGCAATCCGAGGCTTGCGGCGGGGCATTTCCCTTTGCGACATATAGGCGGAGGGTCACATTGACGCCGCCCATTGCGCACTCTAGGCTGGAGATACAGGCGGCTGGGAGCGGGCCGCGGGAAGCCTTGCATTGCGGCACGTGTGCCGCGTCGCGGCTCAAAAACTATGGCAACGATTGACGAAGAACTCGGACAAATTGAGCGGGACATCCGCACGCTGAAAATTGAGTTTGAGCAATATTTCGGCGGCGGGCGTTCGCGGCCTCCGACCGATACGCAGTGGCGGCTGGAGACGAATTTGAAGCGCTACTCGGACCGGACCGGGGAGCTTTCGTCAGGGCAACGATTTCGCTACAGCAATCTGGCTTCGACGTACGCGAAGTACCAGGACATGTGGCGGAAGAAGCTGATCCAGAAGGAATCTGGCACGACGCAACATCATTATGGCGCGGCGGCGAAGGCCATCGAAGGCGAACGAGCGCGCAAGGCCGCGGAAGACGCGATGCGAACGCGGATAGCGGCGGAGACCGCAGTGAAGACGGCTGCAGAAGAGGCGGCGGTAGGCGTTTCTACAGCGACGGCGATTGCGCACGCCGCGGCGGATGCGGCTGCACGAGCGGCCGAAGTGCGGCACGCGGCCGATTTTGCTTTGGCGCTTTCTGATCCGGAACATGAGACTGAAAAGGTGGAGAAGCTTTATCAACGCTTGGTGGAAGCGCGCACGGAGACTGGCGAGAAGGCTGGCGTGCCCAGTCTGAAAGATTTCGAGCGGTTCGTGCGGCAGAAAACGAAGGACCTGAAGGAAAAGGGTGGGCGGGAGATTGAATACACCGTTAGCATTGAGGGCGGGCACGTGAAATTGAAGGCGAGAGTTTCGAGTTGAGGGCAGCGGGTTAGATCCCGATGACGCGAAGCTCTTGCCCGATAGATCGTTATAGACTCTAGCATCATGAATCAGCGGTTTGCCGACACAGTGATTTTCGCGTGCGAAGGGTTGGTCTCGGCAAGCACAGCTGGCCTTCGGTATGTAACAGGCTATGGCACGGCACAATTTCAGCTGGTAGTTCTAGGCGCCTGGTCAATCATTGCGCATCTTTCGTCCAGCAAGTTTGCCGATCAGCATCACGGCGTGATATGGGCCGTTGCATTGCTGTTGAATATTTTTTGCTTCAATGTCGTGGCGGTCCCGTTGTGGCTGCTCACTCGGAAGCGTGTGCCGAAGTTGAGCGCAATCTCCATAGTTTGCTTTACGGTCTTTTACGTGGCAATGCTGTTCGTTTTGTTCCCGGCGACGGACGGTCCGTAGCGCGTTTGAGAGATACCGCAGAACAAATTGTTTGCGCCCCCGGCAGCAGATTCTGCAACGAAAGTTCCCTTCCCTATCCTTCTGCTACGAAGATTGCTGCGCATGAATCTTTCTCCGCGCGGCGACGCCCTTCCGAATTTTTCTGCAAACGCATACACTGGCTGGGATTTCCTGACTGGAGGAATTATCGTGGCGGGAGAACGCGGGGTGGGGCGGGCGCTGATCAGTGTGTTTGACAAGACTGGGGTGGTGGAATTTGCGCGGGAGCTGGCGTCGCTGGGAGTGGAGATTGTTTCAACCGGAGGCACGGCGCGATTGTTGCGCGAGGGCGGTGTCGCGGTACTCGACGTGGCGGAGTTGACCGGGTGGCCGGAAATGCTGGGCGGTCGCGTGAAGACGTTGCATCCGAAAGTTCACGGCGGGATTTTATTTCAGCGCGGAAAGGCGGAGGACCGCAAGCAGGTGGGCGAGCACGGCATTGTACCGATTGATCTGGTGGTGGTGAATCTGTATCCATTTTCCGCGACGGCTGCTACACCCGGCGTCACTCCCGAAGAGCTAATCGAAAATATTGATATTGGCGGGCCGGCGATGGTGCGTTCGGCGGCGAAAAATTTTCAGAGCGTGGGAGTGGTGACGGATCCGGGGGATTACGCGGCGGTTGCGGCGGAATTGCGCGAGCGGGGCGAACTGAGTGTGGCGACGCGGCTGAATCTGGCGCGGAAGGCTTATGCGCGGACGGCTCGTTACGACGGGGAGATTGCGACGGAGCTGGAGCGGCTGAGCGTGAGCGACGGAGCGGCAGGTGGAAACGGCATCGTGATTGGCGCGCTGGAAAAATTGCCGCAGCGGATGCACATCGCGCTGGAACGGCGACAGGCGATGCGCTACGGAGAGAATCCTCACCAGGCCGCGGCACTGTATATTCCCGCGGGATATCCGGCGGCGGGACTAGCGGGCGCAAAGCAACTGCAAGGCAAGGAACTTTCGTACAACAATCTGGTGGATCTGGATTCGGCGTGGGCGCTGGCGAAGGAATTTCACCGTCCGGCGGTGGCGATCATCAAGCACAACAATCCGTGCGGGGCAGCGGAGCAAGAGTCGCTGGTGGAAGCGTATCGCAAGGCGCTCGAGTGTGATCCGGTATCGGCGTTTGGCGGGGTGCTGGCGTTCAATCGCGCGTTGGATGCGGCGACGGCGGACGAGGTGGGGAAATTGTTTGTGGAGTGCATCGTGGCACCGGGATATGCGGCGGCCGCGCTGGAAAAACTGGGCGCGAAGAAAAATCTGCGACTGTTGGAAATGCAGAGCGGCGAAGCGGTGGAGGAACTTGATCTGAAAAGGATTTCGGGCGGCATGCTGGCGCAGGAACCGGACCGGCACGAACTCGCGGAAGCGGATTTGAAGGTGGTGACGGAGCGCGCGCCGACGGCGGCGGAAACGCGCGCGATGCTGTTTGGATGGAAAGTTTGCAAGCACGTGAAGTCGAATGCGATTGTTTTCACGCGCCAGGGGCAGACGGTGGGCGTTGGCGCGGGCCAGATGAGCCGCGTGGATTCGGTGAAGATTGCGGTGATCAAGGCGGCTACGAACGGGCTGGATCTAAAGGGCAGCGTGGTGGCGTCGGATGCGTTTTTTCCTTTTCCGGATGGAGTGGAGGAAGCGGGAAAGGCGGGTGCGACCGCGGTGATACAGCCGGGAGGGTCCATGCGCGACGCGGACGTGATTGCGGCGGCGAACAAGCTGGGAATGGCGATGGTTTTTTCGGGAGTGCGGCATTTCCGGCACTAAAGCACCGTGCGGAAATATTCAGCCGCCATCGAAGAGCTATTTTTTCTTGGGGTGCGCGCCCGTGCCGGAATTGGGCGCGACGGCGGCTAGCGGCTGGCGATGGTAGGTGATTTCGATGATCTGCGGATCACCTTTTTCGGGAACAATTTCCGAGCGCGAAGTGTAGGTGTCGTTGTCAATGCGGGTGAAGGTGGCGCGCTTGGGCCTGCCGCTCGCGGGATTTTCGAAATCAAACTTTTTCGCTTCGGCGGTGGCAAGATTCAGGAGCGTCGCGTCTGATTTTTCCCACGGCACGAGTTCCGGGGTGAAGTGCCGGACGTAAAGATTGATGGCGCCGGGTTTTTCCACCAGAGCGAAAAGCTCGATCACCAACACCTTGTCGTTCTCGATGACCCGAAAATCGCCCAGCATCATGCCGGCTTTGGGCTCCGTCCAGACCTGCTCGGCAACTCGCGGGCCCCAGTCGGCGCGCCAGCGGCCTTCGAGCCAAGCGAAGTCTGATAGCTTGGGAGTGAGGATGGGTGGCGGCGGAGTTGGCGCAGCGGCAGCATCGGGCCCAGCGGGCGAAGCTGATTTCGATTGCGAGCCTGCTCCGGCGGATTGTTGCGCGAAATTCGCGGGTGATGAGGCGAGGAAAGCAAGCGCCGCAGCGAACGCGAAGACGACACCGATTTTGATGCGCAACACCTTTAGCCTCCGAGCGATACCGGGGTGAGATTTTCCCACAGGATCCGCGCCGGCGTTATTTAGTTTTGCGGCGATTCGAGCCATCTTCTTAAAAACTCTATCATGGAGGTATCCTAACGCGGTTAGTTTGCGTCCAAACAGTGTGCGCTATCGGGAAGAACGGGCGCCACGTATTACTTTGACCGTTTTGCATCGCTGTACGATAATGGAGTTTTGCGGCGGACGCATGAAAACAATAATAGGAACTGCACTTTCGTCATTCATCTGGCTTGTCGCGGCGGCACCGGCCGCGCGCGCGCAGAATGCCTCGCCTGCAACGCCCGCTCCGACCACTGCTAAAACCGCGGAGTCCAGCAAGGGCGCTACTGCAAGCGCAGCGAACCCTGGCGATCAAGGGACACGGGGCGATATCTATTACTACTTCACGATGGGGCACGTGGACGAGCAGCAGTATGAGCTGACCGGCCGCGCGGAGCTCGCCACTCAAGCGATCGAAGCGTACAAAAAGGCGCTGGAACTTGCACCCGGTTCGCCGGTGATCCAGGAACGGCTGGCGGAAATCTACGCGAAATCGCAGCGCATGCGCGAAGCCGTGGAGCAGGCGCAAGCGGCGCTGAAGGCCGATCCCAATAATGTGGATGCGCACCGGCTGCTGGCGCGGATTTATGTCCGCGAGCTGGGTGATCTAAGCGCGGGAGATGTGCAGAAAGAAACGCTGGAAAAGGCCATCGCGCAATTCCAGGAAATTTTGAAAATACAGCAGGATGACGTTTATTCCGGGTTGTGGCTGGCGCGGCTATATCGGTTTGAAAACAAGCACAGCGAAGCGGAAACGGTGCTGCGCGGATTGCTGGCGCGGGATTCCAGCAACGGTCCGGCGCTGGAACAATTGAGCCAGCTGCTGATGGATGAAGGCCGGTCGCAGGAAGCGGTGAAGCTGCTGTCGGACGCAGCCGGAGCATCCTCTTCGCCGGAAGTTTACGATCTGCTGGGTGACGCCTATTCGCAGGCGAAGGACTATGCGAAGGCCGAAGATGCGTACCGCAAAGCCGTGGAGGAAGATCCGGATGATCCGGGTCATCTGCATGGGCTGGCACAAGCGTTGATGGCGGAAGACAAGTACGCGGACGCGTTGGAACAGTTCAAGCACCTGACGGAAATCGAGCCGAGCACCTCGGAAAATTTTTTGCGGATGGCGCAGTTGTATCGTCGCCTGGGTAAATTCGACCAGGCGGAGGCGAGTTTGCTGCGGGCGAAGCAACTGGCGCCGGGGAGCCTGGAAGTTCTGTATAACGAAGCGCTGCTGTACGAGGATCAGGGGCGTTACGACGACGCAGTCAAAGTGCTGACCGACGCGATCGCCGGGATGAGGAGCCAATCGAGCAGCGCGCGGAATCCCGGCGGGGCCGCATCTTCCGACAACGGAGCGGAGAATCAGGCGGGCACCGAGTCGAGTCCGAACGCGCTGGCGATTCTTTACGAGCAGCTGGGGCACGCTTACCGCGAAGAGGAAAATTATTCCGCGGCAATTCAGACCTATCAGGAAATGGGCAAGTTGAGCGCTGATGCGCAAAAACGCGCGGAAATGCTGCTGATTGATACTTACCGGGAAAGCCGCGACCTGGACCACGCGGTCGCCGAGACCAACAAGGCTCTGGAGTCGGCGCCCAATGATCCGGGCCTGACGGTTACGCTGGCGATGCTTTATGGCGAGAAATCGGACGCGGACGCGGCAACGAAGTTGCTGAACGGATTGCTGAGAGGAAACGACAGCGACCAGGAAATTTATTTGAACCTGGCGCAGGTGCAGGAGCGCAGCAGGAAGTACGCGGAAGCGGAGCAATCGGCGCAGAAGGCCGAGCAAATGGCGCGCGGGAATGATGACAAAGAGACCGCCTGGTTCATGCTGGGCGCGATCTACGAGCGGCAGAAGAAATTCGATGACGCGGAGCGGGAATTCCGCAAAGCACTGGAAGTGAATCCCGGCAATGCTTCGGTACTGAACTATTACGGCTACATGCTAGCGGACCGCGGAGTGCGGCTGGAAGAAGCGACGGCGATGATCAAGCAGGCGGTGACGCAGGAGCCGAGCAACGGAGCGTATCTGGATAGCCTGGGCTGGGCATATTACAAACAGAATAAGTTGACCGAAGCCGAAGAGAATCTGCGCAAGGCGAATGAGCATCAAAAACACGATCCGACGATTCTGGGGCATCTGGGCGATGTGTACGCCAAGCTGGGCCAGAGCGATCAGGCCGCCATTTATTGGGAACGCGCGCTAGCGGAGTGGCAGAAGGCCGTGCCCGCGGACTACGAAACGGACAAAGTGAATGAACTGGACGCACAGCTGAAGAATCTGAAGCGGCGCACGGCGCAAAAAACCACGCCGGATTCGGCGAAACCGCAGTAAGCTCCCCCGCATGACCCGCGCGAAAATCAAGAAAAAATCGGTGCGCCTGCCGGCGTTTGCGAAGATCAATTTGTGTTTGCACGTGATGGGTAAGCGGCCGGACGGTTACCACGAACTACGCACCATCTTCCAAGCGATTTCGCTGCGCGATACGTTGGAACTTTCCCTTACGCCCAAATCGTCCGGTTTTCACTTCACGCTGACTGCAAACGATCGAACGTTGTTGGGTCCCGAGAATCTTGTGGCGCGCGCGGTGGTGGCGATGCAGCGCGAGATCGGATTTCAAGGGAACGTGAGCGCACATTTGGAAAAGAAGATTCCGGTGGCGCGCGGAATGGGTGGCGGGTCGAGCGACGCGGCTGCGGCAATGATTGGCATGCTGCGATTGACAAGAGCGGAAGTGCCGCTGGCGCGCCTGATGGAAATTGCGGCGAGCCTGGGCGCGGATGTGCCGTTCTTTTTGTTTGGCGGACGGGCGCTGGCGGTAAATCGGGGGGATGAGATTTATCCGCTGCCGAATGCGCCGAAGCAGACGATTGTGGTGGTGTCTCCGCGAGATATTGGAGTGAGCACCAAGGACGCCTTCCAGTGGATTTCTGCGGAATTGACAAAACGCCCGGAACCCCCTAAAATTTGGGGGTTCTGCGCTCTGTG
>Ga0210401_10005006_pt1 | contig 13697 bp, 4 predicted proteins | sample IncBWH32MmetaG_FD_150866 | JGI IMG/M metagenome (GOLD analysis project Ga0210401, IMG submission 150866) | Forest soil microbial communities from Barre Woods Harvard Forest LTER site, Petersham, Massachusetts, United States - Inc-BW-H-32-M | ecosystem: Environmental > Terrestrial > Soil >... | reverse complement strand
GAAGATCATCATCTTCCGCTTCTCGATCGAATACAGAATCACCGAGAGCAACAGCAGCACTGCCGCGGTCAGAGTCAATGCGTCGGGGCTGGCATTCAGCCTACCGCCTACTCCTTCAAACGCACTCGATGGATCGGAGAAGGCTTGCACCGCAGGTACAACCGTCAGAACGAAGAAACCCCACAGGCTGACTTTCAGGAAGGTCACAATATCAGCTATGCTGCCCAGCATGCTGGCGCTCAGGTGAAGCAGCAGCAGCACCAGCACCATCTTGAACGCCCATGCGCCCGCATACGTTTTGCCTGCTGAATAGGAGACGGATGCTGCGCAAACCACGGTAAAAAGCGTGATCCACTTATACGAACCTGAAAACAGGCGGCGCAGGTAGTGGGGTTGTTGGATTGAGAGGATTATGAGCGTCACGAACGCGAGCACCCATACGATACCCTCTCCGTAGGCTTGGACGGAGAAGCGGGAGAGCGAAGCATCCGTACTGTCTCCCATGCGGTCGAATACGCATTCGCATACCAGAACGACCCACCAGATCAGCAACGTCAGCCGGTAAACAATTGTCCTCGCCGGTTGGTTTTGCGTGATGGCCAAGCCCAACACGAGCACGAGGAGAAGAGCAAATATTGTTGCCACGACGACGACCGGAACCATGTCTGACAAAGACAAGTCCAGAGGCGCCATCCAGACCGCCAGCGCAGTCACGCCCGAGATGGCAATGAACAAGGCGACTGCCTGTTTCTTTACGGAGTCCATCGTCCTGATAGTGTGATCGAATGACATCTTAGCTTTCGGTCGCGCAGTATTTCCGGTATTTTTTCCCGGAGGTTAGGCCAGCACGGAATTGCGCTGGCTCTCCATCTCCGGAGTCTGGTCCAACAAGCTATAGCCCAAGCGAGTCAATTCGGGTCCGGCATACTTTTCAATCAACCGCACCTGCTTCTCGGTCAACTTTGAACGCCATCCCCGCACCTCGCCAGCGCCAACAAAACGGCCTTTGACGGAGGCTTTCACCGGCTCCCGAACTTCTTTTTCGCGCATCTTCTCCAGAGAACTATTTGCCACCGCGCGCTGAATCAGTTCGGGACTCGCTTCCACTCCGAGAAATTCGGCGACTCGAGTAAACCCTGCCACCGGATCTCGCTTTATGTCCTCGAAACGTACCAGGCAAAGGTTCGGAGTGCCATATAACGGAGAATCCAGCCACGAGGCGACATGGCGCTGCCATGGACCAAAGCCGCTCACCGGGGTCGTGACAAAGTGCTTCACGAACTTATCCAGATCGCCGTAGAAGAACTCCAGGTTCTGCAGATACTGAAACTCTGACAGCAATACGTCCCTGCAATCGCGCACCAGATAGATCGCTTTATGGTAATGTTTCCAGCCGCGGTACTGTTCATGAGTCGAGATAAGCCTGCCGCCGCCGGGCAGAACCGACGATCCCAGGTGATGCTTGCCTACGCCGCACAGATTTGCGTCAACGATGCGGAATCCCGACTTCTGGCCGGTAAGAATTTCAAACAGAGTGTGCCGCGACCACGTGGTCCCGGATCTGGGATAAGAAACGATGAAAGTATCTTCCGGACGGAATCCATGATGCCGGTACCAAATGATTGGAAGGCGCAGGCTCGTTCGGGAGAGCTTGCGGCGGAGCTTTCGCATGGTGGTCGTCGGCTTACGCGGCTTCTGCTCCTCGGCACCGGACCGGTTCTCACTCGCATTTCCTGGCTGTTTTGTCACCTGAAAAACCCTCCCTCAATTTGTTGATGTGCAGTGGCGTTTCTCGGCCACACGCTGCAATGTTTTGAGCGCCGCCTCTGCTTACTCGATCGGCATCTCGCTGGGCAAGGACTGCTCCGCCGTGGGACGCCACAGGCGAATCCCTTTGAAGCTAATTTCGCGATTCGCAATCTTGAGTCTTAGAACCACAACCACGATCACCATCGAGAGCACATCGGCCAAATTGCTGCCCCAGATGGCTCCCTTCAATCCCCAAATCCAGGTTGCTGGAATGCCGACAAACAGAGATAACACCGTGGCTAAAGAGAACGCGATGAAAACCGAAGCGGGCGATTCCATAGCTCGCAGAGAAATTGCGGGGCCGAAAGCAGCGCTCCATACAATCGATCCCAAAGCAACCACCGGCAACAAGTGTGCCACTTCCATGTATTTTCCGGAATAGAGATGCTGAAACACCGGCTTGGTAAATGGCAGAATGATCGCCCAGTAGGCAATTGCCCCACCCGAGGTAACCAGGGTCATGGTTATGCTTAGGCTGCCCGCTTTCGATTTTCCATGCCGATGCAAGACGCCTGCCGCGTACGGAAGCAAGAGTAAAGAGAGCGCGCCTTTGGTCTGCTCCATGGGCAGGGTCAGGTTCATCAACGCCTTCAACTGACCCGACTGCGCCATGCTTCCGAAAGAACTAAGCAACGGATAGTAGATATACGCTGGGATCCAACCGGCAACACAACTGGCCAATGCCCAGCGACCGTAGGCCCAGTGCCTAGGCCAGACCTCGGAAACCCGCGGAACCGAAGCGCCCCGCGGTAACTCGGCGCGAAGGCGTTGTGACAGGTAGAAACCGGTGCCCAAGGCTGCAAAGCCCATCAACGCAAAAGCCGTGAAGGGCGAAAGCAGACCGCGCCGAAACAGAAAGTACAACGCGGCAAGGACCAGCAACGAATAAATGAATGCGCCGGAGGCAGCTTTCCCGGGCGAAAGCTCCAGGTAGAAAGTGCGCCGGGCAAGCCAGAAAACCAGGATGCAAGGAGATGCGATCGATACTCCCGCCAACGCCCCAGCCAGCACGCCCGAGTGGAGAAGTTCAGCCCCCAGCGCCGACGCGCCGAAAACCACAACAATCGCCACGGAGATGGTGATGTGAATCCAAAGCAGTGATCGCAGATATCCGCGCAAGCCGTCCCGATAGGCCGATCCGCCAAACACTGCCATCGGCTCTAAAACTAGAGACTGGTAGACCAGCGAGAGCAGGACAAAAATACCGAAAGCGACGGCGTACGCTCCGTATTGCTCTGGAACCAGCCAGCGCGCCAGCAGGATGCTGACTATAAAATTCGACCCGGAAATTAATCCCTGGTCGAGTATGGCGAATCCACCCTTACTCACCCACGGGATCAATCTCGCCAGCAGAGTGGTCCGCGCAGGAATCGGTTTGTCCGAGATTTCGCTCACTTTTACTTCGGGCGCTTGAAGATTCGCTTGCAAGGGATAACCTATCGTTCTCGGTTGGCTCGGGTCGTAAGCAACGCGCGGCCTCCGGTCATGCAACGTGAACAGAAAATTTTGGGACTCGCGGGAGCCGATTGAGTTTTAGCCGATGCCTTCAATCGCAGCTTCGCCCTCTGAGTCACATTTCATGCTCCAAGGACTCTCGGTAAGTCCACTGTTAGAACCTGGGCAAACGCAACTGCCAGTTCCTAGATATCTGCAACCGCCGTGCTCGTTGGGGAGACGTCAAGAATGCGGGTTATCAAAAATAAGTAATCAAGGGGAATTCTTAAGCTGGTTGAGTCACATCGTCTGCTGCAATACCTTCGAGCGTGTGAAAAGCCTAGCGAAGGTTGCAAGTTCCTGCAAGAGGTAGAAAGCTCCGAGGACTAAAGACTCTATACCGGCCTTTTTCTTAGAATTGTCGCGTAAGTACTGTATAATCAGCAGATACAAAGACAATCCAAAATAGCATCACGACTAATAACTTGTGAAGCTGTAGACCGGAAACGTCGGCGGCACTGTCGGCGGCGTGATCTCAGGATGGACCCGGCCAGCATTGTGGATCGTGTCGTTGGTCTTGGTAAAGTCGAAGCCCGGCATCGGATTCTTGGTCAGCAGGAAATCGCTCGGTTGACCGCTGTTACCGAAGCCAGGATTCACGGTCACCGTGGATGAAACGTCTTCGCCCACGGACGGAACTGTTCCCACCCGGGTCGAATTACTTTGCCATTGCTTTAACGTAAGGTATTGCCACGCATTATCGGGATTCTTCGGCGCAATGCATCCAGCGGGATCGCGCGGTTCCTCTTTTTGCACGTGAAAGGCTTTGGGGTCGTTCGCAAAACTTCCGTCGGTCCGCCAATAGAGATTTCCATCGAAGAACTGGAACTGGTTGTGGGGCAAACCGCACGTGTAAGCGCATCCATGAATCGGGAAAAAACCGGAGGACGAGTCGCGGTCAAAATAGAAGATGTTGTGCGTAATCTTGGCACGCAGAGAGGCGCCCTCACATCCCGTCCACCACGGCCTGCCCTCCTTGAAGATGGACAATCGACCGTAGGCCAGAATGTTGTTGTTGAAGATGTGCGGCGGCAAACCGCCCTTCATCCCCTCGGGGACATAAACGACATCGCCCGCGACGCGGAAGACCACGTTGTTCTGCACATCCACTCCAGCGGACCCGCCATCGAGGTAAATGCCTGCGCCTCCGTAAGCGCTCCCCTTGACGCCCTCATCGATAATCGCCGTGTCCGTGGTGTCATGAACCAGGTTGTTATAGATCTTGTTTCCGAGCCCGCTTCCGGTCTTGCCGCCTACGTGGTAGTAAAGCGTTCCGCCATCGGAAGTGATGCCTTGCATGATGTTCCAAAGGTGGTTGTATTCGCTGATGATGTTGATCCCGTTCGCCGTGTAGTTGAATGAAGCACAACTCACCAGGCAAACCGAGATGCCCGCATGGTACCCGTCGTCAATGTCGTTGTGGGAATAGGTAATGTCGTGCCCGTTCGCCTGAGCGATTCCTTCGCCGTCGGCAAACACACGAGAGTAGCCCTGGATAATGTTGTTCCGCACCATGACGTTCTGAACGACGAATTCGGGCCGGTCCATCCCGCTTGGCCTGTGCCCAATTCGCACGCCACTGCTGCCGATATCGTAGAAGGCTGAGTTCTGAATCGTGTCGTTGGTGGCCGGGACGCCTGACTTAGGAGATGTGGAAGCGATCTGAATGCCCGAAGCCGAAGTGCGCCTTACCGTGACGCCGTCAAACATCACATTCTGGCAACTCTCGCAGTCGATCGCCGCTGGTAGTGTGTCCTCGCCGTTCTCATCATCGTTGAAACCCTCGGCCGGAGGCACATAGTTGTCCACCTCGAACGTGATGCCTTGCATGGTCACGTAGTTCAGGTTGACAGCGGAAATCAGACTTCCACCAATAGGACTTACGGGCGCGGTCTGGGCGATGACTACGCTGTCGGTGTTGGGATTTTCACCGCTGTTGGCAAGGTAGTTCAAGGTCCAAGGTGAACTGGAGCGATCGAGAAACCAGATCCCTGTTTGCCCAGAGGACTTGGCCGCCTCAAACGAATCTTTGGCATTCTCGATCATGTAGCGGTGACCCGCCAGTGGTCCCGTAAGTATGTAAGTGTCAGGATTCCGTTTGGTCGCCCCGCTGAGATAAATAAGGTGCTTCTTGGTATCGACACAACTGATCCTCATCACATCGACGGTCCAGGCGTCGAAAAGAATCAGTTCCACATCCCCCACAGGATATTGGCTGGCCGATCCGCCGCATGGACTGCCGGCCGAGTTAATGTTGCTAAAATTCGTGATTGCCGTGTCGTCGGGATTGTAGAAAAAGCGATCAGCACATTTGACCGGAGAGGTCTTGTGGTCGGCTATGCTCGGGCAACCGGAGCCTTCTGGAGTATCAGGAGGGATCTCGTGAGCGATCCGAAGAAATGTGCCAAGGTTACATAACGAAGAGCTGACTTTCTGGCTCGGCCCGGGCATGCTGGTCGAATAACAGCTCCCCTGCTTCATGTAGTAGCCGACACTCTTCTCGGATGCCGATTGGACTCGGGGGCGCAGCCGGCGTTGTCCGTTATAGAACAGATACTCGAAGGGTTCGGTATTGGCGGGCAGGCGGACCGTCCACAAGTTGCCGGACGAATGAGTCCAGGTGAGATTGAGTCCGCCGCTTCCGACAGCCTCTCCCCCGCTCACAATCGGAGTTTCCCCCGGATAGTTTTGCCAGACAATTGGCGCCCGCGCAGTTCCGGAATCAGCGGAGGTGAAATTTAGAGTCCCAGGATTGGTGGGACTCAGCGGAAGATAATAAGTTCCGCTCCTCAGCATTACGACGATGGACCGGCTGGGATTAGTCTTGAGCAAGTCTTGAACTGCGGCTTGAGCGCGGGCCACCGAAGCGAATGGCCCATCGGTCTTCCCGGCATTCGGAGCCGCCAGTTTGCCGCTCCAGGAATCCTTGCCGTTTGACGCGACGTAAAAACTAGCCGCTGTCGAAGACCCACTCTCTTTGGCTGTAGCCTTGCCGGCTTGAGCCCCTTCAATCGGACCCGTCGCTCCCCAGGCAACGATGCCGCCGCCCAGGAGAGCGCAGAAAATAAACGACGCAGAAATGTTCCGCATAGGGGAGGTAGTTGTAACGCGGATTGCGAGGCGGCCGTGTGAGCGGCCGCCTCGCCTGTTATCGATTACCGGACAACCGATTACTGGACAACTATTACTGGATAACCATTACTGGACAACCAAGGTGACGTTCAGCGTTTGTGGCGTGGTGCTGCCACCGTTGGTGCCGGCCGTCCCGGTCGCGGTAAGAGTGATCGTGTCCGTTCCAGCAGGTGTGCCACCTCCGCCTCCGCCTCCTCCGCTGCCGGAGGCGCTGCCGCCTCCACAACCTACGAGAGCCATGATCATGACCACGGCGAGAACGCCGAGCATGATGGCCATGCGGCGGCGATTGCGTTTCTTCCAATCACCCGCCAGGACCAAGCCGAACACCCCAATTCCACTAAGGCTAGCCCACAGACTCGTGGCGCCTTTGGAGGAAGTCCCGTTCGCAGGAGCAACCAGAGCAGCCGACGGGCCGGTGGTGTTGATCTTCAACGTACCCGCGGTGTAAGGCGGCGCCATCGGACTCGGTGCGGTGCAAGTAACCCCCGAGGGCAACGACGACGGGCACGCGAAAGTAACGGTGCCGTTGTAGCCGCCGACCGGGGTCAGAGTGATAGCGTAGCTGGCAGAGCTGCCAGGGTTCACGGTTTGGGTGGTCGGATTCGCCGCGAGAGTATAGCCCGGCTGCGTCGTGATCGCTTGGTTCAACTGGGGCGACGTGCTCCCGGGGAAATTCGCATCTCCGCCGTAAACTGCGGTAATGACGTGCGGACCCGCTGTCAGGGTCTTCGTGTTAAAAGCAGCCACGCCAGCATTCAGTGTAATCATGCCCAGCGTTGTGGTTCCGTCTTTGAAAGTGACGGTGCCCGTCGGAACCAGAGTGTCGCCACTTACCGTGTTAGTCACGGTAGCAGTGAAAGTCACCGTGGTACCAAGAGGCGCGCTAGGAGCCGAGGACTTGAGGCCCGTGGAGTCAGTCGCCTGATGGACCACCTGCGTCAATACCTGCTGCGACGTACTAGGCACAAAGTTCTGCCCACCGTCTCCGCTATATTGCGCCGTGATGCTCTGCGAGCCAACTGCGGTGCCGCTCGTAGTCAGTACAGCGTCGCCGCCGGTCAACGTTCCCGATCCCAGCAGGGTTGAGCCGTCGTAAAACTTCACGCTTCCTGTGACCGGCGTAGTTACGCCTCGCACCGAAGCCACAACCGTTGCTTTATAACTTACCGCAGTGCCCACAATGGACGGATTGGCTGACGACGTTACCGATACGTCGGTGCCACTCCCATTCAGTAGAACGGTGACGCCGGAGAAACCTTTCTTGGTCCCGGTTGTGACTACGTCGGGAATTCCGTCTCCATTGACATCTGCGAATGCAATGTCAGAAGCGAAGCTCCCCGCCGGTGACTCAATCGGATCGTAGAACCCCCCTTTGCCGTTACCGTACATTAATCCAACGGTCGAGAAGGTCGAGTTGGTGTAGATCAGGTCCAAGTAACCATCCTGGTTGAGGTCCGCCATCTTCACATAGCCAGGTTGCGGCAGACCGAAAAGATGAGACTGCATCGTGGTCTGAAGGAGTGTCGGAGTCTGAAACGTGCCGTCTCCGTTGCCCAGTGCAACCGCGATTCCCTGGTTGTGGCCGCTGGTCTGATCCTGAATCGTGACCACTAGATCAGGTTTGCCATCGCCGTTAAGGTCACCAATCGCGGCCGCGTAGGGGTTGTTCCCAACGGTGGTTGATTTGCTGGTTGGGAAGGTGCCGTCTCCCTTTCCGAGAAGAATCTCCACGCTGGTGCCGGGTGTGGACGAAGTGCCGTACAGCGGCACGATCAGGTCGAGATGCTTGTCGAGGTTCACATCAGCAGTTGTGATTTCGGTGGCCGGCGCTGTGGTTTGGTAATTGACCACGGTGGCAAAACTGACGTTGCCATTGCCGGTGCTATTATTGATCAATACTCCTACGTCTCCGTTTGCGCCACCGTTGGTATTGTTCACCACCGCAAGATCAATCTTGCCGTCGCCGTTGAAGTCACCAGCGATAATTCCCCAGGTGGTGTAAACACCCGAATCGGTGTGGATCGTAGTTTTTTCAGCTGTGAACGTGCCGTCGCCGTTGCCGGTAAAGATCTGAACTCCGCCGTTGATCGCATCTGTAGCTGCGATGTCCAACTTGCCGTCGCCGTTGAAATCACCTACGGCAACGAACTGGAATTGGAAGGGCGTGGGGTTTGGGCTGCCGTAGTTCACTCCTGCCTGCAAGGTGCCGGCAGGTTTGCCGTTGGAAAGGAACACCGTGATGTTGCCTTCCTTCTGGCCGAATGCATAGCTGTTTCCGACCACAAAATCCGGGTGGCCGTCGCGATTGAAGTCGCCGCTGGCGATTCCAACGGAGGTTTGATAGCCGTTGCCGGCGGTGGTAGGGTCGGAATAGTAATCTACTGCCGAGCGGAAGCTTCCATCGCCGAATCCCGGCAGGTAGACAAAGCTGTACAGGCCGTCGGGCACGATCGCGTCGTTGTGGCCGTCTTTATTGAAGTCAGCCACCAGAGCAGGAGTCAGAACGACTCCCGATGCGGTCAGCCTGGTTCCGCCCATGGCGTAGCCAACTGAAGGATCTTCCATCTTGCCGGCGCCGTTGCCAAGAAGAACAGTGACGTCGGCCCCTTGCTGGTTCGAGGCGACGATGTCGTTAAAACCATCCCCGTTCATGTCGGCTATACTCACGGCCGTAGTATCAATACCTCCCTGGGAATACGCACCCGTGGAGAACGTTCCAGTGCCGTTGGTGTTCACGTAAACCGTGACTGAGTTGTTGTCCAGGCAATTGGCGCTCACGATGTCGTTAGCCCCGGCGTGGGCGGGATTGCTCAAGTCCCCCGCCACGTTGAAGCAGGCACTGTACACGTTATCTATCGTATTGAGAGCCGTGGGACCGTTGAAACCGCCAGTTCCGTTGTTCAGATAGACCACCATCTGATTAAGGCTAGCCGTGGAACCGGGACCGGCAGGGCCCGCAAAGTCGAGATATCCGTCGTTGTTGAAATCGCCGAATGCGACAACGCCGGTATTGAGAGTGGAGCTGGTATTGAGTTGCCCGGTGAATGGGACTGCGGTGGGCGTGCCGAAGGTTCCACTTCCATTGTTCTTCAACACCCAAATATTCCCCGGATTCGCATTGTCGGCGACTACGATGTCGAGAGCTGTGTCCGGCTTGTAAGCCGTGAGCGTCGCCCACAGACCAAAATTACTCGTAACCGTGATCGTCCCTTGCGACGTTTCCGTGAAGGTTCCGTCGCCGTTGCTCAACCAGACCTCGACCGTTGCCGGCGCCGCCTGATGGAGGATGACGATGTCGTCCTTTCCGTCGCCATTCACATCTCCCACGAAGATGGGGTCGAATATGTCGGTGCCCGAGGACAAGGTCACCGTTGTCAACACCGCAGGCTGGAAGGTTCCATCGCCATTACCCAATACCGCCGAAATGGCGTAGATCGGTGTGCTCAATGTGTTGTTGTTCACGAGCGCGGCAACGTCTGGGTTGCCATCACCGTTGAAATCGCCGACCACGCCGGGATAGGGCGAGTAGGTTCCCGAACCAAAGGGGGCCGGCCCCGCAGCGATCTGCTTGGCGCTGAGGAATCCAATGTTCGTCGCGAGCGCGTTGGGGGGAAGATTTGCCAAGCGCACGCGCGCTCTGCCGCTGTTCGCCGTCCGGGCGCTTCGGGTTGGGGTGGAAGTGACTTGGGCATTGGACCCAAAGCTGAGTAGAGAAACCAGCATCAGAAAAACAAAGAAACGAACTGCTCGACTATTCATAGTGGTTGTTGCGACTCCCTTTGTCATAAGTTTCATTTTTCGCTCCCAGCTCGCCCTGGAGGAAAGGCTAGCCGACATCACAAGAAATGTAGATAACCGTCTGTATTCAGGCGGCGGGCTGTGCAGCCTTGTCTATGCAAGCTTTCAGGCATTCAGCCAGACGCTCAACCTGGGGTTCGACCAGAATCTCGTAGTGGTTGCCAGGGACGGCATGAATTTCCAGAGTGTTGACCAGAGATTTCCACGCGGCATGGGGATCGTCAGAACCGCTGCGTAGAGATTGTTCGTCGGCGCGGACCAGAGTGGCTTTTCCCGCATAAGGGCGCAGCACATAGCGGTCAGCGGCGGCACGGTTGGAATCCCGTATCTCGTTCAGGTGTTGAGGCACACGCCAGCCGCGCCAGGCACGCCGAATTCTCTTTCGGATAGCCTTGGGCAAGTCGTGCGTCCAGTGACTCCATGAAGGCGTCAGCAGCAGGTTGAGCAGCGAGGACGTCACTGATTTCAAGTCGCCCGGATAGGTGTCGAAGAGCACTAGCAAGCCGACCTCTTCACCGCGCGCGAGCAGTTGTTGCGCGATTTCGTAGGCCACCAGGCCGCCGAAAGAAAATCCGCCAACAGAAATCGGCCCGCGCGGCTGCACCGTGCGAATCTCATTGAGGTAATGCGATGCCATCTCCTCAATCGTGGCGTGCGGGGGACGCTTTGGGTCCAACCCCTGCGACTGCAAACCGTAAAAAGGATGATCGGGAGCCAAGCGTCGTCCCAACTCATAAAAGCCGACGACGTTGCCGCCCACGCCATGGATGCAGAAAAAAGGCGCATGTGAACCAGCGGGCTGGATTGGCACCAGCGAAGACCAATGATGCGACCATCCGTCCTGGCGCAGAGTCGCAGCCAGGCGCTCGATCGTGGGCGCTTCGAAAAGCATGGCCAGCGGCACCGTTTTATTCAGAGCCTGCCCGATGCGGTGCATCAGTCTTGCCGCCAGCAGCGAGTGTCCGCCTAACTCAAAAAAGTTGTCCCGAATCCCAATCGGCTTCTTGCCCAGCACTTCTTCCCAGATTCGGACCAACTGCGCCTGGAACACGTCGGTGGCAACCGCGATTTCGTTGGAGCTGGCTTCGACTTGCGGGGCGGGCAATCCTCGACGATTAATCTTGCCGTTCGGGGTCAACGGCATGGTCTGCAGCACGACGAAACTTGAGGGGACCATGTAATCCGGCAAGTGTTGCTGCAGGTAGTGGCGAAGTGTTGTCGGCGTGGGTTTCGTCCCCTGGACAGCCGACAGGTATGCAATCAGACGCTTGCCGCCCGGTACATCCTCCCTGGCAACCACGGCCACTTCGCGAACGTCCGGATGTTTCGCAAGCGCGGATTCAATCTCTCCCAGTTCGACTCGAAAGCCTCGAATTTTGACTTGGTCGTCACCGCGCCCGAGAAACTCGATCTCGCCCGACGGCAGGTAGCGAGCCATGTCGCCGGTCTTATATATGCGCGCGTCAGGGTCGATTGAAAACGGATCGGGGATGAATTTTTCGCGGGTCAACTCAGGCCGATTGTGATAGCCCTGAGCTACACAGATGCCTCCGATGTGCAGTTCCCCCGGAATGCCCACGGGCACCGGATTCAACCGCCCGTCGAGCAAATAAATACGGCAGTTCGCCAGCGGACGGCCGATAGGAATGTTTTCCGGCAGCGCATCTCCGGCAGCGAGCTTCGGTTCGAACGCGGTTACACTAACGCTGGCTTCGGTCGGGCCGTAGCTGTTAATCCAGCGTACCCGGCTGCCGACCGCGTTAAACCAAGTGGCATAGGCGTTGGCAGAAGCTCTCTCGCCTCCAACAATAACCAATCGGACGGTGGGCGGGACTGGGCGTTTCAGCTCTGCAAGGTGATGAACCCACTCGTGCCAGTAGGCCGTAGGTAAATCCAGAATCGTGACTTGCTGCCGTTCGATCCAGGCTAAAAATTCGGGAACCGCCAGTGACATTTCGTCCGACCGCAGCACCAGCGTGGCTCCGGACATCCAAGTAGCAAACAACTCTTCGATCGCGATATCGAAACTCACGGAACAGAATTGCAGCATGCGATCGTTCGGGGCGAGGCCAAACATTCGGGACGTAGCCGTCAGGTAATTCGCCAGACCCGTGTGCGCAAGAAGAACTCCCCGCGGCTTCCCAGTAGATCCCGAAGTGTAGATAACGTAAGCGGTGTCAGTGGGAGCAACTCCGCTTTGCGGATTGCTGTTTGGTTCAGCGGCGAGCATTTCCGCAAGGTCGGCAAGCATCACGGTGCGGCAGCCGTCGGGAGCGTCGCCGGATAACATGCCCTTCTGTGTGATCAGCACGCGCGCGTGAGAATCCTCCAGCATGTAGCCAAGGCGCTCTTGCGGGTATTTGGGATCGAGTGGAACGCAGGCGGCCCCGGACTTCATCACTGCCAGGAGCGCGATGGCAAAGTCGAAAGTGGGATCGAGGCAGATGCCGACCCTCACGTCGGGCCCAACTTCGCACTTCCGCAGATAGTGCGCTAATTGATTCGCTCGCTGGTTGAACTCACGATAGGTTAGCTCTTTGTTCCCCCAGACGACGGCGGGCCTTTCCGGGAAGCGCTCTGCCTGGATTTCCACGAGTTGGTGCAGACATTTGTCGCGCGCATAGTCCTGGACATTTCCATTCCATTCGACCAGTATCTGGCGCTCTTCGTCTTCGGTCAGAATGGGAAGGGTTGATATCTGCTGGTCTGGTTTCTGTGCAACGCCCTGCAACAAGGTCTCAAAGTTCTGCAGGGTGCGATCGATGCTGGCTTGCTCAAACAAATCCTGGTTATAGAGCACGCGCAGCGTGAGATCTTCAGCGTCGCCGTCGATCTCCAGGTGTAAATCGATTGGCACTTCTGGGTTCACGGCTTGGGTCGTGTCCGACTCGCGCGCCTGCGATTTTTCACTCCCAAAAGAAAAAGAGACTTGGAAAGTTGGGGCTTGGACCCCCAGCTCCGAAGTCAGCTCTTCCGCCAACTCTGACAAAGCAAAACTTCCCTGCGCCATGACTTCGAGCACACCGGCATGGGTCCGAGATATGAGATCGCGGAACGAGGGATCACCAAACAGATCGGCACGTACGAGAAACGCATTTTGTCTCGAGGAAGAATGGTCTGCGGCGAAATCCGCCAGCGTACAGCCGATCACGAGATCTTCTTGAGAGGTGTACCGCAACAGCAAAACCTGAAAGGCGCTCAAGAGCACAATCGAAAGCGGAACCTGCTCATCCCGGCTGAATCGGCGAAGCCCTTCTGCAAGGCTGTCTCCCACCGGCCGCGATCGCCACGCGTAGTGTACGGCAGGCGTGGCTGGCCTGGGGTTGTCCGCCGGGAGATTCAAGACCGGGGCACCGGAGAGTTGACGATGCCAATACGCAGCGCGGCTCTCGAGCGGAGCCTCGATTCGTCCCGAATGCGGGACTCTCTCACCCGGAATCCCGGCTGCCGCCGGTTCTGAA
>Ga0210401_10005005_pt1 | contig 13697 bp, 13 predicted proteins | sample IncBWH32MmetaG_FD_150866 | JGI IMG/M metagenome (GOLD analysis project Ga0210401, IMG submission 150866) | Forest soil microbial communities from Barre Woods Harvard Forest LTER site, Petersham, Massachusetts, United States - Inc-BW-H-32-M | ecosystem: Environmental > Terrestrial > Soil >... | reverse complement strand
GCCATGCCGAGCATCGCAACCCCGCGCCAGCCGATCGGCTCGAGCAAGACCGCGGAGACTCCAGAGGCGAGAAAGCCGCCGGCCGAGGCGAAAACCAGATAGAAGCTTGTGAGGAGGGTCCGATGCCGGGTCGGCGTCAGCTCGACCTGGATCGCCAGAGACGGCGTGACCCCGGCGGTCAGCCCGACCCCAATAAAAAAGCGAAGCACCGCGAAGACCTCCCACGAGCCCGCCGGAACGATGCCCATCAACCCGGAGCTCGCGGCGCAAATGAAGGTGCCGATGATCATCGTTATTTTGCGTCCCCAGGCATCGGACAGCCCGCCAAAGACGAGCGCGCCGAGGATCGCGCCGACGCCGCCGCTGTAGAGGATCACCGCCGATTGGCCGTAGGTGAGGTGCCACTGCGGCGCCAGCACCGCAAGCAGGTAGCCGACGATGAGAAAATCGAAGAATTCGAGGACAAACAGCGCCGACAGCAGGCTAAACGAAACCCAATAGCGCCGATTTAGCGGCGCAGCGTCGAACAGCGCCAAGAGATCGTCAGAACTCTGCCCCGGCATCAATTTCCTCCCGCAGCGCCATCTCCGGCGCCTACACTTTTGCGGCGTTAACGAATATGTCCGCGCAGCCGGGCCGTCAACCGCGGGGGTATCGGCCCGCTTGGCGCGGTGCTAGCTCCGCATAAAGCCCTCGAGCTCGCCGGCGGCCCAATCCATCGCCTGGTCCATGGTCTTGCCCTGCTGAGTGTATATGGCGATCATCTTGGTCGTCGTGGCCTGCGCGAAAATCTGGTTGCCGATCCGCATCGGCGCCGGCGAGCCGGACACCGACTCGATCACATCGCCGCGCGGCGGGTAATTCCAGATCCCGCCCTTCGGCGGACCCTCCTCGGCCCAGGTCCTGAAATCGCGCAAGGTTCCGAACGCCGGGATGTCGTAGCCCTTGCTCCCGGCGACCAGCTGCTCGACCGAGTCCTTCTCCCACAGATATAGCAGCAGGCTCTTTCCGGCCGATTTGTTGGGCGAAAAATTCCAGATCCCCCAATAGGAAGGCTGCGCCGGATCGAACCGCCCCTTTGGCCCCTTCGGCGACGGGAAGTGCCAGCACTGCTCGGCGACCTTCGGCGCGTCGCGCACCGCCACGGCCCAGGCCGAGGGCGGATTCATAATCAGCGCGCTCTGGCCTGAGATCAGCGCCTTGTTGTTGCTCGAATCATCCCAGGCAAAGACGCCGTCCGGCAGCAGCGGCACCAGCTTCTTGAAGAAGTCGAGCATCTGTTTGGTCGCGTCCGACTTGACCGTGATGTTGCCGTCCTTGTCGACCATTTCGGCGCCATGCGCGGCGAATATCGCCCCCACCCAGTTCATCGAGTCGCCGGTCTGGCCCAAAGGCATCCCAAAGGGAAAGCCCGCCTTGTGCAGCTTTCCGGCCGCCTCGAACCAAAAATCCCAGGTCCAATGATCCGCCAGCTCCTTGTCGGGCGGCGCGCCGGCCGGGTACATCTGCGTCAGATCAAGCCCGACATACTGCTTGAACAGGTCGATGCGCCCGACCGAGGGCAGGGTCAGCGTGTTCGGGATCGACGGCACGGCGATCCAATGACCGTTCTGCTTTCCGAGATATTCCACTGCGGCGCTCGGCTTGCCGTATTTGCCGATCAATGTCGCCATCAGATCGTCGGCCGGCTCCCACATATCCGCCTTTGCCGCGGCGTACCAGCTCGGCTGGCCGACGACGTCGTGCCCGGAGCGGGCCTGACCCTCGGCGGCGCCCATCAGCATCAGCTTGTCGCCCTGGCTGGTGACAAAGTCGATCGTGACGTCGACCTTCTCTTTCGCGCCCCATTCACGGCAGAGCTTTGCGAGCACGTCGTTGGCGCCAGGTACCCAATGGTCCCAGACCGCAACGCTGAGCTTGCCCGCGGCGTGCGCGCCGCGCACAAACGGCGCACTTGCCAGGGTTGCGGCCGCCGCCGCGCTCTGCAAAAGGGTCCGCCGCGTCAGCCGAGTCGTTTGCATGCGTTCCTCCAGGGACAAAGGCCAGGGGCAAAGGCAGTGTCAAAGGCCTACGGGCGATTGTAGCGCAACCGCGGCCGAATTTTCTATTTTTGCTTGCAGCCGCGGAACGCGACACCTCGGCGCCGCGCCCGGCTGCCTGTTTTTGTAGAAGAAATACAGGCGCCGCGGTCCTCTCCGCGGCCCCACATTTGGGATACCTGCGACCCGATCCCATATGCCCATGCCAAGTGACCTCTCCTGCTGCACGCGGTATCCTGAGGGGCGTGCGAATATCACATCATTGTGTTTTAATTACGGAGCCGATTCTCGCGCCCAGCAAATTTTGCCGGATCGAAATCGATTGGACTGCTCTGTGACGGCGACAACGCCGATTTTTTGACACGTAGTCGTGTAATAGTAGATCCATTCAGTCGAGAGGATTTTAATGTAGTCCACATTTGAACCTGCTCTCGCACGCGGAGTTGATCCCAACTATTAATAGTCGCGTGCGAGAGCTATAACCGCGCATATGGCGCGCGCGATTTGGCAGCACCGGGAAATCCCACAACTACGTCAGTAATCGGCTCGGCATTACGCGCGAGCAACTGGGACTGCCCAGCTCGCCGGGCACGCGCCGATATCGACCCGGATTTCGCGAACGAGTGATCCGCCAGCCGGTTCGTGGGCGCACCGGCGGCGGCGAGCGCCCCACGCACCCTTTTCCCCTTCTGCGAAAAGATCAGGCGCTCTTCACCAGCAGCGCCAGGATCGGTTCGAGATGGTCGTCGGCGAGCTTCTTCAGCTCGTCGTCGGTGCGGTCCTGCACCGGGTGGGGAACGAATACCAGGGCCGGGTCGATGCCGAGCGATTTGGCTTGTGCGGCGGCGCCTTCGATGAATTCGGTGGTGGCGACGCCGACGGTGGGAATGCCGCGTCCTTCGAGATCCGCCATGTCATGCGTACAGCACGAAATGCAGGACCCTCAGTCGGACAATCCCTCGATGACGAGGTCGACTTCGCCGGCGATCTGCTGCCGCAGCGGCAACGGCGCCACTCGCGTGTTGGTCGGCTTGGCGTAGTGCGTGACGGCGATGCCGCGCTCGGCGAGCCGTTCGCCGAGCCGGTGCAGAAACACATCGCCGCGCGGTTTGGCGATGTCGAGAATTCCGATCCTGAGCCCGTCCAGCCGCTCCGGCCGCGGCAGGCGCGGCCGGATCGTCGGACTTCGCTCCGATGTCGGGTCGAGAAGTACGGTCATCTATTCCTCCTTGCACCCTCAGCCGTCATTCCCGCGAAAGCGGGAACCCAGGGCCCCAAGGGCAGAGCAATTGGTCTGGGCCCCCACTTGCGCGGGGGCGACGATAGGTTGGTCAGGGTCGTACCTCCTTGGTGACAGGAAGGCTGCCGCGGGGGCCGCCCGCGGACCAGCCGCCGATGATACCGGAGAACATCCCGGCATCGCCGCCGGCGCGGACGATCATCAGCCCGCCCGGACGGAATTTGTTTACGGTCTTGCCGGCGAGCGAGGGCGGACCGCCTTCGGCAATCCCCTCGGCTCCGGCGACGAGTTCGTCGCCCGGGATCTCGCACAGTCGGTAGAGCTCTTCGTAAAGCCGCGCCTTCGACCAGCCGGCGTTCTTGAATGTGCGGTGATGTTCTGGGCAGACCACCAGGAGCGCGTCGCAAGAAGGCGCGTGCTTGAGGTTGCTGAGCACCCTCAGCGATCCGGCAAAGCTCTTCGCCAGGCTCCTGGGCTCGCGCGACTTCTGGTCGACTATCCCTTGCAGACCGTAACCGGCGAACACCGTCACCGCCGACTGGCTCGGCTTCAGCCCGCGCTCCACCGACAGCGGCTCCCAGCTCGATCCCTCCTCGTCCTCGGCAAAGCAATAGGTGTATTTGCCGGGGTTGCCGAGGGTGGCGCGGTCGACCTCCTGCGGCCGTCCCTCGCCGATGTTGCGAATGACGAGCTGCAGCGCACGGCCGATCGCGGCATTGGCGCGGTTGCCTTGGCCGAGCGCGTTGCCTTTGGCGTTCATGCCGATCCGCCGGCGAACCGGGCCGTTAACAATTAGCACCGGCCCGACGAACATTGTCGTCGCCAATACGCCGTGCATCGCGAACTGCTGTTCGAGCACCGCCTCGACCGCCGCCAGCACCACCGGCAGATATTCGGGCTTGCAGCCCGCCATCACCGCATTGACCGCGATCTTCTCGACGGTGGCGGCCGCTAGCGCCGGCGGGACCAGCCCGACGACCTCCTGCGGGTCGCGCGCCGTGCCGTCGAGCATGCGCAAGACCCGCTCCTCAGTCGGCGGTACGAGCGGCAGTCCGTCCGACCAGCCCCGCGCATACATCGCTTCCTGCTCGTCCTCGTCCTCGCCGATCTCGATGCGGCGGGACTTGAGGCCGGTTTCGTTAAAGCGGATTTTCAGGCGCTCGATGACGCCGGGCTCGACATTCTTGGCGCCGCAGCCAGGCCTCGCCTCCGGCAGATCGCCGCCGAGCCCGGCGATCCCAGTGAGGCGTTGCCACTCGCCGCGGTCCCAGCCATGGGTGCGAGCGACCTCGCGGCCGGATTCAAACCGGATCAGGGTTGGCACAATCTCGATCTTGAGCCGGTGCGATACATCGAGTGTCCTGTCGTCGACACGCCCCGGCACCGTCTCAGGGAATGATGGGTCGTCCTGGGTGTAAACCGTGAGCCCGGAATCACGCGCCAAGGCGCCGAGCACCGACGCGGCGAGGACGCAGGTCGGACAATCGCGTTTGACGACCGCAACCAGACCGTCCCGCGGCAACTGATCCGTCATCGCGCCACCCATATTGTCTGCTGCGAGGATGAACCGCCGGCGCGCTCGCGGCAAGCGCCGACCCGGCAAGCATCGTGCGCGGCGGGCAAAGCTGGCGGACGCCCGGCCGTTCCGGTAATTTTTTCGCCAAGTGTGAGCTACTTCACATATGGGGCAATTCGGGCTCTTTACGCTCTAATGGGCCGAGGAGCTGGTTCGGGGAGGGTATTGCCATGACGCACGGTCGAATTTCTGCCGGTCTCGCCGCTGCCGCGTTGCTTGCGTTGCCGATGTTACCCGGTGCGCGGGCGGATACCGGGGCAAAAATCGTCGAAGAAGTCGATTTCGCGACTTCCTGCAGTCCTGCCGTGCAGCACGCCTTCAAGCATGCGGTGTGGACCTTGCACTCGTTCTGGTATCCCGAGGCGCTGAAGGAGTTCACCGCGGTCACCGAAGCCGACCCCGGCTGCGCGATCGGCTATTGGGGCATCGCGATGAGCCACTGGTACCCCCTGTGGTATCCGCCAACCGCCGCCTCGTTAAAGGCGGGCTCGGACGCGGTGGCGAAGGCGATGGAGGCGCCGACCAAGACCGACCGCGAGAAGGACTACATCGTGGCGATCGCAGCCTTCTACCGCGACAATGACAAGCTCGATCACCGCACACGCGCCGTCGCTTACGAGAAGGCGATGGAACAGGTCTATCTGAAATATCCCGAAGACCGCGAGGCGGGCGTATTCTACGCCTTGGCGCTGAACGCGACCGCGCTGCCGACCGACAAGACCTTTGCCAATAAGAGCAAAGCGGCGGAGATCCTCGACAAGGTTTGGAAGGAACAGCCGAACCATCCCGGCGTCGTCCATTACCTGATCCATAGCGACGATACGGCAAAGTTCGCCCAGGCGGGGCTGGATGCGGCGATCTGCTACGCCAAGATCGCCCCCGAGGTACCGCATGCGCTGCACATGCCGTCGCACATCTTTACCCGGCTGGGATTGTGGCAGCAATCGATTGACTCGAACGTCGCCGCTCATGCCGCGGCGATCGCTTATGTCCGCAAGACCTCGGCGCCAGGAGCCTACGACGGCGAAACCGTTCACACCATGGATTATCTCGAATATGCCTATCTGCAGACCGCCCAGGACCATCAGGCCAAACAGGTCGTTGACGAGCTGCTAAGCTTCCGCCATGGCGACAACCCGAACCTTGGGATGTCCTATGCCGTCGCGGCGATCCCGGTGCGCTTTGCCCTCGAGCGCCGCGATTGGCAGACCGCCGCCTTGCTGTCCCCGCCACAGATCGGGTACCCGCTCGAACGCTTTCCTTGGGCCGGGGCAATGATCTCGTTCGCCCGATCGCTTGGCTTGGCGCGGACCGGGGACACTGCCGGCGCCGAGGTGGAAATCGCCAACATCAAGTCGTCCGAAGACAGCTTGCGGGAGGCCAAGGATGCCTACTGGGCCAATCAGGTCGAGGTGCTGCGACTGGGGGCCGCCGGAATCCTCGCGCATGTCCAGGGCGACGACAAGAAGGCGGTCGAGCTGGCTCGCGCCGCGGCCGATCTCGACGCGACGATGGACAAGCATCCGGCCACCCCTGCTTCGGTGCTCCCGGCGCGCGAATTGCTCGCAGACCTGCTGCTCGAGCTCAACCAGCCCGCCGCGGCGTTGACCGAGTATCGAGAGGTGCTGCGCACCGACCCCCACCGCTTCCGCAGCATCCTCGGCGAGGCCCGCGCTGCCAAGCAGTCGGGCGACACGGCTGCCGCCCATGACGCCTATCAAAAGCTGGTGGCGCTGAGCAAACCAGCCGGACCCGAGCGCCCCGAGCTGGCCGAGGCCAAAGCCTATCTGACGAACTGACCCGCTCCGCACCACCTCGGCCCCGACGAGCCGCTGCGCAAGAAGCCGCACGGCTCGCTTGCGCACGCCGTCGCGGCGCGTCACCTTGCCTGCGAGAAGAGACGCGGGAGGGCGACGATGCGGGTTGGGATTCATCTGCCGCACATCGGGCGCAAGGCGGGGCCGGAGGCGATCCGGCGGGCGGCCATCCAGGCCGAGGAGCTCGGCTTTGCCGATGTCTGGTCGAGCGAACACATCATCATTCCAAAGGGTGCGCCCTACCCGCCTTCGGCGATTTTCTACGACCCGGTGCTGACCCTGACCTGGGCGGCGGCCTTCACGAAAAAGGTCGGGCTCGGCACGAGTGTGCTGGTATTGCCGATGCGCCATCCGCTGCCGCTCGCGAAGGAATTGGCGACGTTGCAGAATCTGTCCGAAGGACGGTTGATCCTCGGCGCCGGGGTCGGCTGGATGGAGGCCGAGTTCGCCGCGCTCGGCGCGCCGTTCCGCGAGCGCGGGCGGCGGATGGACGAAGGGATCGCGATGATGCGGGCGGTGTGGAGCCAGGATCCGGTGAGCTTTCCGGCACGCCACATCCCGGCGGTCGTCGAGGACATGCGGATGCTGCCGCAGCCGGTCAAGCCGATCCCGATCTGGATTGGCGGCAGCTCCGAGGCCGCCCTTTCCCGCGCCGCCCGCCTTGACGGCTGGCATGGCTCACGGTTCTCGCCTGAGGAGGCCGCTCCGATAGTTCGGCGGCTGCGCGAAAAGCGGCCGGAGCGCGAATTCACGATCTCTTTGCGCAGCGGCTGGGACGGCAAGGATGACGGCGCCCTCCGCGCTCGCTTGGCCGCCTATGGTGCAGCAGGCGTCGAACATGTTCTTGTCGAGCCGACCGAGCGCGGGCTCGAGGATTGGCTGCGCGTGGTCGAACGGATCGCACGCGCCGTGGAGGGGGTCCGGCAATGAAACTGGCCATCACCGTTCGCGTCTCGCCCGAAGCCGGGGTCGATATGGAGACAGTTTGGGAGGCAGAGCGGCTCGGTTACGAGGCAGTATGGTGCGGCGAGGCCTACGGTACCGATGCGGTGACGCCGGTCGCCTGGGTCTTGGCGCAAACCAAGAAAATCAAAGCGGGCACCAGCATCATGCAGATGCCGGCGCGCACGCCAGCCTGTGCGGCGATGACGGCGATGACGTTGCAGGCACTTTCCGGCAACCGGTTTCTCTGCGGCATCGGACCGTCCGGCCCGCAGGTGGTCGAGGGCTGGCACGGCGTGCCGTTCGGCAAGCCGCTGCTGCGCACCCGCGAATACATCGCGATCATCCGCCAGATATTGGAGCGCAAGGCGCCGCTCGAGTTTCACGGCGAGCATTATCAAATCCCCTACACCGGGCCGGGCGCCACCGGGCTCGGCAAGCCGCTGCGCAGCATCATCCACGGCGATCCGAGCCTGAAGATCTATACCGCCTCGTTCGCGCCGGCCGGGCTGCGCACCGCCGGCGAGGTGGCGGACGGCGTCCTGCCGTTTTTCATGTCGCCCGAAAGGCCTGAGGTGATCACCGGCCCCGTGCTGGAGGGGATCGCCAAGGCTGGAAGGGGCAGGACCCTCGCCGATTTCGACATCGTTCCCTATGTCCGGATCGCGGTCGGTGGCGACCTCACGGCCTGCCGCGATAAGATCAGGCCGCAGCTCGCCCTCTATATCGGCGGCATGGGGGCGCGATCGAAGAACTACTACAACGACCTGGCCAAGCGGCTCGGCTACGAAGCGGCGGCGATCGAGATCCAGGACCACTTCCTCGCCGGCCGGCGCAAGGAGGCAGAAGCGGCGGTGCCGGACGCGCTGATCGACGAAACCTCGCTGATCGGGCCCAAGGAACGGATCAAGGATCGCCTCGAAGCCTGGAAGGAGGTCGCCCAGGATCACCAGATCGGCACATTGCTCTTGGTCGGCGCGACGCCGGAAGCGCTGCGGGTCGTCGCCGAAGCCGTCTTGTGAGCGCGGCTCGAGGACCCTGCCATGGCAGAATTGCTCGCTCCTCTCGCTGACACAATCGAGCGCGACGGCTTTGCCTTCGTGCGCGCGCCGGAAATGGGGCGGTTGCTGGAAGAGGCTGGCCTTGCCGATTGGGAGGGTTTCGCCGCGAGTTGGGGCGATCTCGGGGTCGACGCCTACATGGCCGATGGCGGACGCTACCGCCGCCGCCGGTTCGGGGTCTTTCGCGCCGCGCCGGCTGGGATCACCCGGAAGCCGCATCAGCCGCACTACCAAAGCCGCGACTACAACCCGCTCAATGGCGGCGTCGAGCGCTGGTTCGAACCGGTCACCGAGGCGGCCGCGCATCACCCGTCGCTCACCGCGATCCTGCGCACCTGCCATTCGCTGTTCGACCGGCTGACCCCGGCCGAGTTGCGGCCCGAAGCCTGGCATGTCGAGACGCACCAGTTCCGCATCGAGACGCGGTCGGGCCAAGAGGGGCGGCCGACCCCGGAAGGCATGCACCGCGACGGGGTTGACTGGGTGCTGGTGCTGATGGTCCGCCGGGAGAATGTCGCGAGCGGCGAAACCACGATCTACGACCTCGTCAGGCGCCCGCTCGGCAGCTTCACCCTGACCGCCCCGCTAGACTCGGCGCTGGTCGACGACAGCCGGGTCTATCACGGCGTGACCCCGGTCGAGCCGCTCGATCCCGGGCGCCCGGCCTACCGCGATGTCTTGGTGGTGACCTTCCGCCGGGAATAGCCGGGGCGGCGAACTGGTGACAGCCGGTGGGCCTGACGCTATCGTTACCCGCAGCGGCCCTACATTCAGCAAACGGAAAAGGAGCTTGCGATGCTCGATCTCCACTTTTGGCCCACGCCGAACGGGAAGAAGGTCACGATCCTGCTCGAAGAACTGGGTCTCGATTACAATTTGGTCCCCTGCAATATCGGGCGCGGCGACCAGTTCAAACCCGAATTCCTGAAGATCAATCCCAATCACCGCATGCCGGTCTTGGTCGACCACAACCCCAAGGGCGGCGGGGCGCCGATCAGCATTTTCGAATCAGGCGCGATCATGATGTACCTCGCCGAAAAGGAAGCTCGCTTCTTTCCACAGGACCTTCGCGGGAAATACGAAGTCGCCCAGTGGGTGATATGGCAGATGGCCAATCAGGGCCCAAAGCTCGGTGAATGCGGCCATTTCCGCCGCGCCGGGCCCGACGCCGGCGACCTGACCTATGCGATCCGCCGCTTCACCGATGAGGCGAACCGGCTCTATGGCGTGATGAACAACCGGCTCTACGACCGGCCCTACCTCACCGGTAACGAGTACACTATTGCCGACATGATTTCCTATCCGTGGACCGTCAGCGCCGAGGCCCAAGGACAGAACATCAGCGAGTTCAAATACTTCAGGCGCTGGTTCGACGAGGTCGGCAACCGCCCCGCAGTCAAGCGCGGGATGGAGACCGGCAACAATCTTCGCGTCGACCCGGCCACATTGAGCGACGAGGAGCGGGCGCAGATGCGCAAGATCATGTACAACCAGCGCGCCATCCCCGCCCCGGCGTAAGTTTGCCCCCCCTCTCTCGCAATGCGGGAGAGGAGCTGAGAGCACAATGGATTAGCCCCTCTCCCGCGCCGCGGGAGAGGGTGCCTCACCCCGGATCTTAAGCCGCCGGAAAGGGAGACCATAATGCCCGACAACAAACGGATCAGGCCCACCGCTTCCGTCGCACCGCCAAAGCCGCCCTTGCTCGTGCCTCACCCGCCGAGCGCTCCGTTGCTGCCGCCGGCGCATATCGTCGATTTGATGACCGTCGAAGGATCGGCGGTATTCGACGCGCAGTGGAAGGCGATGGAGGCGAAGATCGTCGAGTGTCCGGCACTAGCGGACGCCATGCCCGAGTTCAGGACGACCTACGATATAGAGCCTTATGCGGGGGTGAGCGGCTTTGACGATTCGGCTTGGCCGGTGATTGCCGCCGACGATCTGGGCGCCAGGCGGGGCGGCGGCATGGTGTCGTTCTTTTGGTACCGCACAAAGTTGACGATCCCGGCACATGCCGCGGGCTTCGACACCTCCGGTGCGATGACCGTGCTGCGGGTGAATATCGACGACTACGCGGAAATCTGGGTCAACGGCGAGCTGCCGCGGGCTGCCGGCCGGCCGAGCCCCGGCACGATCCAGGGGTTCAATATGCCGCATCGCCTGGTGCTCGCCAATCCCGTCGCCGCGGGCGACAAGTTCGAGATCGCGGTCTTTGCGATAAACGGGCCGATTTCGGCTGCGCCGGCTAATTTCCTCTGGTTTCGCGAGGCGAAGATCGAGTTCTTTCGCTAACAGCCTATCAGCGCGAGGGGTAGCGTATCTCGACCAAATAGAGGCCCTCGGGCGGCGCGGTCGGGCCGCCGGCCCGGCGATCCCGGACCGCGAGCGCGCGGGCCACATCGTCGGGATGCCACCGCCCGAGACCGACCAGCTTCAATGTGCCGACTATGTTGCGCACCTGGTGATGCAGAAACGAGCGGGCCCGAGCCGTGATATGGATCTCGGCGCCGGCGCGGTCGACTTCCAGCGCATCGAGCGTCTTCAGCGGCGACTTAGCCTGACACAGCGAGTCGCGGAAAGTCGAGAAATCGTGATGCCCGACCAGGTGACGGGCGCCGGCGCGCATCGTCTCGACGTCGAGCGGCGGAGCGACCTGCCATACCCGACCGCGTTCGAGCGCCGGCGGGGCGCGGCGGTTCAGGATGCGATAGAGATAAACCCGGCCGAGCGCCGACAGCCGGGCGTCGAACTCGTCGCAAACGCACCGGGCTGAAATGACGCTGATCGCGCTCGGCCGCAAATGATGGTTGAGGGCGCCGCGCAGCACCTCCGGCTCCGCAGCGCGGGCGAGATCGAGGTGCGCGACCTGCGCCAATGCGTGCACCCCGGCGTCGGTCCGCCCTGCCCCGTGGACGGTCACGGTCTCCCCGCAGAACTTATGGATCGCAGTTTCGAGCGCTTCCTGAACAGAAAGTCCGTTCGCCTGGCGCTGCCAGCCGACCAGCCCGCTGCCGTCATATTCGATGGTCAGCTTGTAGCGAGGCACGGCAGCCTCGTGCCGGGGGGGATCGGAAATCCGCGCAGGAAGGCCGAGGCGTCGAGCGCGGCGCGGCCCGGTCGCTGCAACCGCAAGGGGCGCAGGACGCCCTCGCCGCACGCAACGGACAAGCGGTCGTCGAGCACGGTGCCCGGCACACCCCCGGCCGGACCCGGCAGATCCACCGCCGCGTGCACCCGGATCCTTTCGGCGCCGGTGTCGAAAAAAGACCCCGGCCACGGATCGAATGCCCGGACCCGCCGCTCCAAATCGGTCGAATACAGCCGCCAATCGAGTAGGCCTTCCTCCCGGCCAATCTTGGGCGCATAGGTAACGCCCTCTTGGGGCTGCGGCGTGGCGAGAAGCCGGCGTTCGGCGACCCCGTCGAGCGCCGTCAGCATCAGTTGTCCGCCGAGAATAGCGAGCTCGGCCGATAGGCCGGCGGATGTCGCGTCCGCAGCGATCGGCACCGTTTCCTGCAGCAGGATCGGGCCGGTGTCTAGCCCTTCCTCCATCTGCATGATCGTGATCCCGGTCTCTCGGTCACCGGCGAGCAATGCCCGCTGGATCGGTGCGGCGCCGCGCCAGCGCGGCAACAGCGAGGCGTGCACATTGAGACAGCCGAGCCGCGGCGCGGTCAGGATCGGCCGCGGCAAAATCAGTCCATAGGCGGCGACCACTGCGGCATCGGCGCCGAGCGCGGCGAAGGCGTCCTGCTCGGCTTGGTTCCGCAGGGTCGCCGGGCAGCGGACCGGGAGACCGTGCTGTGCCGCCAACGATTGAACCGGTGAGGATTGCGGCCGGTGGCCGCGGCCGGCGGGCCGCGGCGGCTGCGTGTAAACGGCTACGATCCGATGCCCGGCCTCGATCAGCGCGCCGAGGATCGTCGCGGCGAAAGCCGGCGTGCCCATGAAGACCAGGTCGAGCGCTCGTCGCGGACTGATGGTGTTTATCCTTCGCCCCCCTCTGGGATCAGCCTCTGGGGTCGGCCTCTGGGGTCAGGCGGCGGTCGCAGGCACCCCGATGCGCTTGGCCTTGGCGAGCTTGCGCAGGATCATCCCGCGCTTCAGCGAGGAGATATGGTCGACAAAGAGGACGCCGTCGAGGTGATCGATCTCGTGCTGCAGGCACATCGCGAGCAGCCCGGATGCCTCGATCTCCCGGATTTCGTTCTGGTAGTCGAGGTAGCGCAGCCGGATCTTCGCCGGGCGCGTGACCTCGGCGTAGTGTTCCGGCAGGGACAGGCAGCCTTCATTGCCGGTCGTCAGTTCGGGTGACCGCCAGAGGATTTCCGGATTGGCCAGCTGCAGCGGCTGCGGCTTCTCACCATCGCGGGCGACATCGAGGACAATGACCCGGCTCGATTGCCCGACCTGCGGGGCGGCAAGACCAATGCCGATCGCCCCGTACATCGTGTCGAGCATGTCGTCCATCAGCCGCCTGACCTTGTCGTCGACCGCAGGCACGGGCCGCGCCTTGATTTTTAGACGCGGGTCGGGAGCCGTAATGATCGGAAGCTGAGCCATGCCAGGTAGTTAAGCGGCGGGCCGCTCAGCGTCAATATCGCGACCCGGCGCTCCAAACCGCAGATCTCCCTCTCCGCCCCCCGGGGGCGGCGAGGGTCGGGGTGAGGTGGGGGATTCCAGAGAGCTTCCCCGCGACCCACCTCACCCTCCCATCGCTTCGCGACGGGCCCCTCCCTCTCCCCCCTGAAGGGCGGAGAGGGGCTCTGATCCTAGGGCGCCAATGAACGTCTCGACGATCTCGTTTGCCGGGCGGCGCAGGATCGTCTCGTTGGTAAGCAGCTCGAATTCGGCGCCCTCGCGCGAGGCGTGCAGGGCAGGCCGGATTGCGATCCCGCGCGCGAGCAATCGCTCGGGCAAGCTCTCGGCATCGGCCCCGAGCACCCGCAGGCGCGCGACATTGGTTCCTGTTTCGGGACGCCGAACCTTGCAGCCGGGGTGCAGGCGCAAACCCTGAAACAGGGT
>Ga0210401_10005004_pt1 | contig 13698 bp, 14 predicted proteins | sample IncBWH32MmetaG_FD_150866 | JGI IMG/M metagenome (GOLD analysis project Ga0210401, IMG submission 150866) | Forest soil microbial communities from Barre Woods Harvard Forest LTER site, Petersham, Massachusetts, United States - Inc-BW-H-32-M | ecosystem: Environmental > Terrestrial > Soil >... | reverse complement strand
CGGCAAGACGGAGCGCGTGAAGGCCGGCACCTGGTCACAGCGATCAGTTACCTTCACCTACCAGTGGCTGCTCAACGGCAAGGTCATCAAGCACGCGACCAAGTCGTCGTTCAAGCCGACCAAGGCTGACAAGGGCAAGAAGCTGAGCTGCCGCGTCACCGCGCACAAGACGGGCTTCGCCAACGGCTCGGCGACCACCTCGAGCGTGAAGGTCAGCTAGCCACACAACTCAATAAGCACCATGCCCGGCCGGGCGACGCGCTGGCGTCGCCCGGCCGGCGCAGTTTCGGCGGCGGTGCAGCGCCGTCGGCGGACGGCTCTGGCCTGAATGATTCCCGATGAGTTAGCTTGGACCGGCATGACGTGGCAACCGGAACTAGACGAGCTGCGCAGGCGGCAGGAACTCGCCGAGCAGATGGGCGGGCCGGAGAAAGTCCGCCGGCAGCATGACGCGGGACGACTGACCGTCCGGGAGCGGATTGCCGCGCTGCTCGACGAGGGCTCGTTCCGGGAGATAGGCGCGCTGGCCGGGAAAGCTCAGTACGACTCCGCCGGAGAGCTGAAGAGCTTCATGGCGGCCAACTTCGTGACCGGCACCGGGTGCATCGACAGCCGCAAAGTCGTTGTGGGCGGCGACGACTTCACTATCCGCGGCGGCGCTGCGGACGCGGCCATCGCGGGCAAGCAGATCTACGCCGAGCAACTGGCGAACCAGTTGCGCCTGCCGATCGTGCGGCTGGTCGAAGGCACCGGCGGGGGCGGCAGCGTCAAGTCCCTCGAACAGACCGGGCACACCTATGTCCCGGTCAATCCGGGCTGGGACTACGTCGTTGACAACCTGGCGGTCGTTCCCGTGGTCGCGGCCGGGCTCGGTCCGGTGGCAGGCCTCGGTGCGGCGCGCCTGTGCGCCGCGCACCTGTCGATCCTGGTGGAGGGGACCGCACAGCTGTTCGTGGCGGGCCCTCCCGTAGTAAAGAGCGGCGTCGGCGAGGACGTCGACAAGGAAACCCTCGGCGGGCACCGTGTTCATGCCGGGAACGGGGCTATCGACCTCATCGCTCAATCAGAGGTCGCAGCTTTCGGGCTGATCCGCCAGTTCCTGTCCTACCTGCCGCCGAGCGCTTACTCACTGCCGCCGGTGGCCGAGTCGGCGGACCCCGTCGCGCGCCGGGACTCCGCGCTGCTCTCGGCGGTCCCGCGGGACCGGCGCCAGCCGTACCGCATCCGGGAGATCCTGCGGGCGGTGTTTGACGCAGGCTCGCTGTTCGAGGTACAGCATTATGGCGGCTCGATCGTGACCGCGCTGGCCCGCCTCGAGGGGCATCCGGTGGGGGTCGTGGCGTGCGATCCGTATATCGCTGGCGGCTGCATGACCGCCGATGGCGCCGACGCGGTGATCCGGCTTGCCGACCTGTGCTCGACATTCCACTTGCCGGTCGTCACGTTCACCGACCAGCCCGGCCTGCTCATCGGCACCCGGGCGGAGCAGCGGGCCACGATCAGGCACGGCGTCCGGGCGATCAGCGCGGTGTATCAGGGCAGCGTGCCAGGGGCCGAGATCATCGTGCGACGCGTGTTCGGTGTGGGCGGCGCGGGCCTGGTGAACCGGCACGGCCTCGTCCGGCGCTGGGCCTGGCCGTCGGCAGACTGGGGCTCGCTGCCAGTCGAGGGCGGGATCGAGGCGGCGTACCGGGCGGAGCTGGAGGCGGCCGAGGACCCGGCCGCGCTGCTCGCTGACATCCGTGCGCGGCTGGACGCTGTGCGCAACCCTCTCAGGACCGCCGAGCGCTTCGGGATCGAGGAGATCATCGACCCGCGGGAGACCCGGCCGCTGCTCTGCGACTGGGTTAGGGACGCGTACGCGGTCCTGCCGGCCGCGCCAGGCCGCCCGGCATTCGGCACCCGGCCCTGATCGCCGACGGCTTACTGCCCGACGCGGCCGTCGATCCGCTCGCGGAGAAAGTCGGCGTGGCCCATATGCCTCGCGTACTCCTCGATCATGTGCACGATGATCGTGCGCATCGCCATCTGGCCTCCGTCGTGCTCAACGGGGCCGAAGATGTCGAGGTCCGGCGCATCGTCAACGAATTTCTCCGCGAACGAGACCTCGTTGCGCCAGGTGTCCCAGGCTTCCGCTACAACTGCCGGATCGGCTACCGCGCCGCTGAAGTCACCGTTCGGATCGGCGTCGGAGCGGTAATGCCGTGGCACGTCCTGGCCGGCCAGCACGATCCGGAACCAGTACTGCTCGCACCCGGCCAGGTGCCGGACTAGCCCTAGCAGGCTGAGATCGGACGGCGGCACCGAACGGCGGGCCATACTCTCGGCGTCCAGTCCAGCGCACTTCATTTCCAGTGTCAGCCGGTAGTCGCGCAGGTACCGGACAATCGTCGCGCGCTCGCCGGAGAACTCGCCGCCTTGCTCGCGCGGGTCCTCATCGGGGGGGACGAACATGTCCCACCACCCGAACTCGCGCTGAGGCAGCTCCGCATCGCTCTGGCTGATCTGCTCATCTCGCGTCGCGCTGTCCCGTGGGTGCGGTTCCGTCATGGCTCCCAATATGGCCGGTGCACAGGCATGCCGGCGACCGGTTTTCCCTCCGCCTGCCGGTAGTGTCGGGGCCATGCCGACTCCCGAATTCGTCACTGACCTGCGCACTTACATCGGCCACGACCTGCTGTGGCTGTCCACAGCGGCCGGCGTCGTGCTGGATGACGATGGGCAAGTGCTGCTCGGGCGGCGGGCCGACACCGGGATCTGGGCACTGCCGGGCGGCATCATCGAGCCGGGTGAAGAGCCTGCGGATGCGGCGGTCAGGGAGATCTTCGAGGAGACGGGTGTGATGGCCGTCCCTGAGGCGCTGGCGGCTGTGACGGTTTGCGGTCAGGTCACATACCAGAACGGCGACTTGGTCCAGTACCTTGAGCTCCTATTCCGCTGCCGCGCCTGCGGCGGCTCGGCGCGGGTGAACGACAGCGAGTCGATCGAGGTCAGCTGGCATCCGCTGAGCGCTGTGGGCGAGTTGACTGACCTCGAGGCGGGGTCGCTGCGCCGCATTAGCCTGGCCGTGAGCGGCGCGACCGGAGCGGCTTATGCCTTCTCCGGTGTCGAGAAAGTACTCGGCGTCGCGGCGAACCCTGGCTCCAGGGCTGGCGCGGACTCCGGCTGAGCATCGCCGCAGTCAAGCTGCGGTATGCCGTTCCCGCGGCGGCGTGTGATGTGTGCATCAGCTGGTCCGTCGCGGCGGCCCGTGGTCCGGTTCGGCGCAGCACGGTGGCGTAGCGGGGATCAGTCACACGATGCCTGACGCCAGTCCTTAGTTACCGGCCCGGAGTATCCCGCGCGCTCCGCTTCGCCCGGTTCGTCCTTCTCGGTTAAGATACCCGCGAAGGGGAGTAGCCCTCCTGCCGGCTGATCGACATACCCGGCGCCCGATGGCGCCCGGTCGCCGGGTCCGTGCGAGCACGGATGGCAAGACCTTCCGGCCCTGGCCTGCGCGGCAGGGGTGCGGAGGTTTTGCGCTCCCGCCCCAGCCGGGACGGAGAGCGATGAGCCTGGCAGTTCTTGGCACCGTATACCCGCTCATTTTCATCAGCGAGCTCCCGGACAAGACAATGTTCGCCTCGCTCGTGCTCGCCACTCGTGGCCGCGCTCTAGCGGTCTGGACCGGCGCCGCGTTGGCGTTTGCCGTGCATGTCTGCATCGCCGTAACGGTCGGCGCCGCGTTGTTCACCTGGCTGCCAGAGCGAACGGTCCAGGCATTGGCGGCAGCGTTGTTTCTGGCTGGCGCGGTCCTGGCATTCCGCGGGTCCTTTGCCGGGCTAAGTGCGGCAAAGCCAGCAACTGACGAGTCGGCGCTTTCCGAACAGTCCACCGAGTCGGCCGCTGCCGGGCCGGCCGCCGACGCGGCTGACAGCGCCGGGTCAGCCGGCGCCGCGCGCATTACTCCTGATCCGGCAACTGTCGCGCCTCAAGACAGCGCAAGTCGCGTCTTCGTCACTACGTTCGTGGTCGTGTTCCTGGCCGAGTGGGGAGACCTGACCCAGATCCTGACGGCCAGCCTGGCCGCACGCTTCCATGCTCCGGTCGCTGTGGGCGTCAGCGCCGGGCTGGCGCTTTGGACCGTAGCGGCGCTTGCCGTGCTGGCCAGCCGGCCACTGCGCAGGTTGCCGGCTGGCCTCGTCCGGCGTCTCACCGGGATCGTGTTGCTCGTGCTCGCGGCGTTTGCCGCGGTGGCGGCTGCGACTGGCCCGTAAGCCGGAATCGCTAACAGCTGGATCGGGCGTATTGCGGCTATCGCCCTAGGTTGTGAGAACCCTCGTCTAGGCTCTGTGATAAAGGTTTGACTAAACATGTTCTGCTACAGAAGCAAATAGACGACGTTGCGAGATGGGGCGAGATCAGACGGGAGCGCAGCAGGCAGGAGACCCTGGCAGAGACGGCGTCCCGGGCTCGCATGTCGTTGAGCTACGCCGGCAGCGCCTCCGGCCAGAGCGGGCCATCTCAGTGCTTACCAACCGCATCGCCGCGGCGCTCGTGCATCACGAGCCCGGCTGGCAATTGCCGCGGTTGTCGGTCCTCGCCAGGCAATACGGGGCGACGAGCGAAATCCTCACGGCCGCTGTCGGCGAGCTGGCCGCTCGCGGTCTCATCCGGCGGACGTCAGCCGGGCAGTTCTGCCGGGCTAGCCCAGCAGATTACGTGCTGCCGCTGGGCGGCAGCCTGCAGGGCCTGCGGGCGCGCGCCGATCCGGTCGGGGGCGACCTGTCGGTCAAGAGCCGGAATGTCTACGTGCATCAGGTACGTGATGACATCAAGTGCGCGCTGCAGATCGCTTCGGATGAGCCGGCCTGGATACTCCAGCTGGTATGGGCCGCTGGCAGCGAGGCGGCTGCGATAACCGTGACGTACCTGGCGCCACGGCTAGCCGAGTCGGTGATTGCCGAGCTTGATCCCGCCGAGCCGGAGGGGATCTGCGCAGTCCTGCCGCTGACTCCGCTAGCCGGAGGCGATGTGCAGTACGTTGCCGGTCCAAGCTGGCTCCTGCCGCGAGCCCTGCACACCGAAATGCAGCAGCCGCCGCGCTGGGCAGCTCAGGTGCTGGGCCTGACTGCCTGCCAGCGGGCCGTCATGGTCACAACCAGATACGACGACGCGCGGGATGGCAAACCGGCGGCGCTCACCGTGGCGGCACTTCGGGCGGACCGCCTGCGCGTCACTATGGCCTCGTCCGACCAGCCAATCCTGGCGGATGATTCGGGAGCGGTTTCGTCCGGCTGGAACCACGTGGAAGGAGACTGGGATTTCTGAGCCGAGCCGACCTCTGGGCTAGACGCCCTAGATATCCGAATCAGATATACCTGATATCATCGAGGGTCAGGGAGGTTGCGGCATGACCATGGTGAAGACGCCGATCGAGATAGACCAAGAGGCACTGGCAGTGGCCGCGGAGGTACTGGGCACCAAGACGAAGAAGGATACGGTGAACGCCGCCCTTCGCGAGGTGGGACAGCGGCTGGTGCGGTTGCGGGCTCTGGCCAGGCTTGGCGAGATGGCGGATCGTGGCGAATTCGATGAGTTCCTCGGCAATAAATCGGCGTATCGCGAGTGAGTCCGGTCCTCTATCTCATCGACACGTCCGCGGTCTTCCGGATACTCCAGGACAAGCTGCGGCAGCTTTGGTCAGATCACCTGACAGCGGGTGTCATCGCGGTCTGTCCTGTCGTTGAGTTGGAGTTCTTGTATTCCGCGCGGTCGCTTGCGGACCGGCTAGAGAAACAACGACTGCTGCGTGAGCTTTTCGGCTGGGTACCGATGAGTGATCGCGCATGGGAGCGCGCGGAAGAAGTCCAGCAGTTGCTCACCGAAGGCGGGACGCACCGGTCGGCTGGTCCTGTTGATCTCGTTATCGCGGCAACGGCCGAACGCCATCGGCTCACCGTCCTGTGCGACGATCACGACTTCGAGACCGTGGCTGCCGTTACTGGCCAGCCGGTCAAGCTGGTCGGAGACATCTGAACTTACTCGGCGCCCCGCTGGGCCGGCGCGGGCGCATGACGGCTCAAGCCCGGCGCGGTACCGTGCCTATTGCCCCGGCGACAGCCGGGGCGGCACAGGTGCCAGCGAAGCCGGTGAGATGCCGGCGCTGTCCCGCAACGGTGATGCCTCGTTGAGAGGATGAGCCCGGACGCCTGTCCTGTGCCAGCGAAACCAGTCCTCGGAGCAAGGGCGGGTCGCTGGATGCCTCTATCCGGTGTCGCAGCGGGCGCACTTGGTCCTCCGCACCGATGGAGGATCACATGTTGCGGAAGTATTGGGGGCGGGCTGTGCTGCCCGCCATCGTCATGATGATCACAGCTACCCTGACGGCGTCATGCGCCGTCACCTCGGGCCAGGCGGTGGCCGGCTCGCGAGCCAAGACCGGGTCGGCCGCGCAGACCGGTGATGAGGCGGCGTTCCCCGTCACCATGCATGCCGCGGACGGCACGATCAGGTTGCCGTCCCGGCCAGACAAGATCATCTCCCTGTCCCCGACGGGAACGGAGATGCTGTACGCGATCGGTGCAGGCCGTCAGGTCGTCGCAGTCGGCCAGTATTCGGATTACCCGCCGCAGGCACCACACACCAGGTTGTCCGAGGTCACGCCGAGCGTCGAGTCGATCGCTATCCGGCACCCCGATCTTGTCGTGACCGACAGCGAGGGCGCGCCGAACCTGCCCAAACAGCTTGCTGGCTTCGGGATTCCGGTGATCATGTTGCCTGCGGCGGCGAGTCTCCCGGACGTATACGCCCAGCTTGACGAACTCGGGCGCGCAACCGGCCACCTAGGCCAGGCGCAGGCTGAGGCTAGGCGGATACGCGTGCAGATCGCCGGGATCGTTGCCAGCGTCCCGGACCGACGCAAGCCGCTGACGTACTACTACGAGCTGACGACCGACTATTACTCGGTCACCTCCAGCACGTTCGTCGGCCGGCTGCTTGGCCTGCTCGGGCTGAAGAGCATCGCCGACAGCGCGCGGAGGACTGCGGCTGCCGGCGGCTACCCGCAGTTGTCGGCAGAGTCGATTCTCAAAGCTGACCCCGATTACATCTTTCTCGCCGACACGATCTGCTGCACGCAGAGCGCGCGCACGGTAGCGGCGCGGCCCGGCTGGGACGAGATCGCGGCCGTCAGGAAAGGCCATGTGGTCGGGCTCAACGACGACATCGCCTCCCGGTGGGGTCCGCGCATCGTGGCCTTGCTGCGCACGGTGGCGGATGCGTTGCGACCCGGCCAGGACGGCCAGTGAACTGCCCAACCGAGCCGGGCGAGCCGGAGGCGCCGGGCGACGCAGGAGCGTCGGGCGGGGAAGGCGCATCGCTCGGGTCAGCTGAACCGGGCGGGTCGGCCAGCAGAGCAGGTTCGAGGGTGCTGGTGAACACCGGCCACGGCAAGGGGAAGTCGTCGGCGGCGTTCGGCGTTATGGGGCGCGCCTGGGCCAGGGGCTGGCGCGTCAGCGTGATTCAGTTCGTGAAGGGCGGCAGGTGGCAAACCGGCGAGCGCAAACTCGCCGCGCATCTAGGCATCGAGTGGCACACCCTCGGTGACGGGTTCACCTGGGAATCAGCCGACCTGGATGAGACTGCGGCGAAGAACAGGCACGCCTGGCAGGTTGCCCGGTCGAAGCTGGCGACCGGCGATTATGACCTGCTCATTCTCGACGAACTGACCTACGTGGTGAGCTACGGCTGGGTGCCGGTGACCGAAGTAGCGGCGGGCATCGCCGCACGGGCCCCGCACACTAACGTGGTCATCACTGGCCGCAACGCAGCGCCGGAGTTGATCGAACTGGCAGACACGGTGACCGAGATGCGCAAGGTCAAGCACGCCTACGACCAGGGCATCCGGGCCCGCAAGGGAATCGAGTACTGAATGCTGGTCCTTGTTGCGAGCCGCGAATGCTGAGCGGACGCGCGGCCCGCCGGATTCTCGCGTCACAGGCGGCGCAGGCAGCCGCCGGCATCCTGATCGACCGGGCGGTCGGCGAGCCTCCGACGACGATGCACCCGGTCGCCTGGTTCGGTCGAGTGATGACGATGACCGAGCGGTTCGGCTACCGGGACAGCCGTGCTGCAGGCGCCGTGCATGCCATCCTTGGCACCACGCTGGGCGCGGCCACCGGAGCCGCGTTGCGTTCTACCGCTGCCGCTACCGCGCTGGCGGTCGCGGGCCGTTCGCTGGGCGACACGGCCCTGGACATCGGCACGGCCCTGGACCGCGGCGAGCTGACTGCAGCGCGGGCGAAGCTGCCAGCTCTGGTAGGCCGCGACCCGTCTAGGCTGAGCGGGCCTGAGGTCGCCAGGGCTGTCGTTGAGTCGGTAGCCGAGAACACAGTCGACGGAGTAGTAGCGCCGGCATTCTGGGCTGCATGCTGCGGGGCGCCTGGGGCACTCGGGTACCGCGCGGTGAACACGCTCGACTCAATGGTGGGGCACCGAAGCGCGCGTTACCACCGGTATGGCTGGGCGAGCGCGCGCCTTGACGACGTAGCGGCCTACCTTCCGGCGCGACTGACCGCCGCCCTTGTCGGCGTGGCGCGGCCGCGCCGCGCAGCGGCGATCTTGCAGGCGATCCGTGCGCAGGCTTCCGCCCATCCGTCGCCGAACGCCGGAGTCGCCGAGGCGGCTTTCGCGGTCGCGCTCGGCGTGCGGCTCGGCGGCGTGAACCGGTATGACGGCAGGGTCGAGAACCGGCCAACCCTGGGCGCCGGACGGGTCCCCAGCGCGGCCGACATACCCCGGGCGGTTCGGCTGTCAGTCGACGTCAGCCTGCTGCTGGCGGCGCTGCTTGCCTCGGCCGCCGTGGCCGACGCAGCAGCGGGAGCGCGAGCGATGCCGGGCCCTGGCGCCGGAGGGCGGCAATGACCGGCCTGCAGCCGGCCGATCTGCCGCCCGCTGGTCCGCCGCCAGGTGCCGGGGCGCACGGCGGCGACGGGCCCGCAATCGCTGCTTGGCTAGGCGTGGGCCCGGACGCCATCCTGGACCTGTCCGCTTCGCTCAACCCGGTCGCGCCCGATCCGCTGCCAGTTGTCGCTCAGCACCTGACGGCGATCCGCCGCTACCCGGCTGCAGTCTCCCTGGCAAGGGCGACTCACGCGCTCGCCGAGGCTATTGGCATCGGACCAGAGCGGCTGCTGCTGACCAACGGCGGCGCCGAAGCAATCGCGCTAGCCGGCGCCGAGCTCGGCGGCTGTGTGACCGAGCCCGACTTCGCTCTGTACCCTCGCGGCGGCGGCCCCCGCTGGCGGTCCAACCCGCACAACCCGAGCGGGCTGCTCGCCGAGCCTGAGGTCAGGGTGGAGGTGTGGGACGAGGCGTTCTACCCGCTGGCCACGGGAGCGTGGACACGCGGCGACCCTGGCAGCGTAGTGGTCGGCTCTCTTACCAAGCTGCTCGCCTGCCCGGGCCTGCGTCTCGGTTACCTGCTGGCTGATCCGGCGCTGGTGGCCAGATGCCGGGTGCGCCAGCCAGCCTGGTCGGTGAATGGCCTGGCCGCTGCCGCGCTCCCGGACCTGCTCGGTGCCGTCGACTTGCCCGGATGGTCGGCGGCCGTAGCCGCGCTGCGCGAGGAGCTTTCCGGCCTGCTTCGCCGGCATGGCCTGCAGCCACGTCCGTCACACGCGAACTGGCTGCTCCTGACTGCGCCCGCCCTGCGCGCTCAGCTCGCGCCACACGGCATCGTGGTCAGGGACTGCGCGAGCTTCGGAATGCCAGATGTCGTGCGGATCGCTGTCCCCGACGAGAACGGTCTTGCCCGGCTGGACAACGCGCTGACAAAACTGGGCCATCGGCAAAACTGAGCCAGCGGCAAGACTGCCGGCGTGTTCTCGCCCAGGCCCCAGCAAGGCCTCAGTCTGGCTAGTCCTACCAGGCGATGGCCTGCTGACCGGAAATGCCGCTGCTGGATGGGCTTGGGAAGCCAGGCAGGCTGACGATCTGCCCGTCCACCAGCGCTCCGAGCTTGGAGAAGCAGTCCACCAATGGATGCCGGCCGCCGGGCCCGAGCGACAGGACGTTGCAGGCCTGATCAAGGTTGTCGGACTGACCGGCCGCGCTGGCCGAATAGAGCGTGCGCTCCAAGTGGCCGGTGTGTGCGTTCAGCTCCACGATCCGGGCCACGGCGCCGTGGGCGAACAAGTGCGTGAACGGGACCACCTCGGAGGTGATCACGGTCCTGCCGTCCGGGGTAACCAGGGCGTCAGGAACATAGCCGTTGGACTCGGCTCGCGGTGACGCGATGGGCTGGCTGGCGGTCAGCAGATCGGCGGATGTGCTGGATAGCGGCAGGACGCGATAGCGCACGGCTAGGCCGGCGGCACCCGGCTGCCACTCGAATGCCACGGCGTTGTCGCCGGCCCAGGAGCTGTTGAATGGCGCGCCATTGACGTGGGTGGACCAGATCGTGGTGGCATCGGTGGCCAGGTTTACCACGCGGATCCCGGCGTACTGGCAGGCACGCTTCCCGCAGTTCCACTGCGCCGTCATCGCGAGCCTGGTGCCATCTGGCGACAGCGCGACGTCATCGATGGCTACCGTTGGTGGCACGTGCACCGGCAGCCTGCTTACCCCGATGGACCGCCCGCTGGCACTGACCTGCAACCGGAACAGCCAGACGATGTCGTCCACGCTGGTCAGATTCGACTCCATCACCACGAAGGTCCGGTCGTTGGCAGCAGCCGTGATACTCGGGCTAAAGGCGCCGCCCTGATACCACAGGGTCGGCAGGGTGACCCGGGCGAGCGTGCCCCCTGTCGCGGAGCTATGCACAGCCGCATAGGTCACGATCTTGCGGCCCCCATCGACGTATCTCTGGTACGCCAGCACGTAAAAACGGGGGACCGTATCGCTGCGCACCAGGGCGGAGGCGGCAGGCACCGGCGTGGCGCCGCGATGGCCTAGCCCTGGCGCGATGACGGCGACTGCGATCGCCACCGCGGCCACTGCCGCGATGGCCCCGGCGGGCGCCAGGAACCGGGCGGCCCGGGCACGTCGGCGCGGAGCCGGGTCGCGCAGCGGGTGAATGGTCTCCGGCTGAGCGAGTGCCGCCAGGTGGCTGAGCTCATCCCTGAGCCGGTCCTCCAGGCCAGTCATCACTTCTCCTCGCCTATCGCGGCGGCGAGCGCGGTCAGTCCTCGGCTAATGCAGGCGCGGGCGGTGCTCGGGCTGATCCCGAGCGTCTCGGCGATCTCGCCCGCGCTCAGGTCGGCGTAATACCGCAGTACCAGGACCTCGCGCTGACGGCGCGGTAGCTGCCGCAGCGCGGCCGCTAGCTGGCCCCGGTCAGCAGTGGCCGCAGTGGCGTCCGGGATGGTCGCGTCGGCCGGTTGCGCTAGCCGCGGCCCGTACCTTCGGGCAACCGCAGACCGGCGGTGGACCGACCGGCAGCCGTTAAGGACCGAGGAGCGGGCATAGGCCAGCGCCCTACTCGGCTCGCGGATGACGTGCCAGCGGCGGTGCAGCCGTTCAAAGCAGTCCTGCACGACGTCCTCAGCGGTAGCCACGTCACCCACCATCACTACCGCCAAGCGCACCAGCTCCAGGTGATGGTCGCGGAACAGCTCAGAGACCGACAGCGCCGCGGAGACGTCGCCCTGGCTGCGCTGGATCGAGCCGGTCCGTGGCACTACGTCATCTGGCCCCGGGGGCATATCCATCGTGACATCCACATTGGAGAGACGCTTAGCGTGGCAGAATCGCTGCGCGCTTGGCGCCACTACCGCTCAGCTACCCGGCGAGAATGATCCGATGGACTGGCCTGTCCGCTTTCCCCCCGAGATGAGCGCCGGGACTGTCTCCGTGCGCTCCTACGACCCCGCTGATGCTGCGGAGCTGTTCGAGTCGCTGGCGGACGAGCGCGTGTGGGAGCACATGTCCCGGGCTGCTCCGGCCGATGCGGCCGTGCTGGATCAGGTCATCCGGTCCAGGCTCGCAGACGGGTACCGGGCGACGTTCACCATCCGGCAGGGTCGGCGCGCCGTCGGCATTACCTCGGTCCTGTTCGATCCTCACGACCCGGCAGGCGCGGAGGTCGGCGGAACGCTGCTCGGCCCGGCTGTGTGGGGGACGGGCGTCAACACGGAGGTCAAGTGGCTCCTGCTCGCGGTGATCTTCCGCCACGGCGCCGAGTGGGTTCAGCTGCGCACCGACGAGCGGAACGGACGGTCGGCCGCCGCGATCCGCAAGCTCGGCGCGACAGACCTCGGCATCCGCCAGGAGCACCTCGTTCGCCGGGACGGCACACGCCGACGGAGCCGTATTTTCCGCATCGACGGGCCAGGTCCGTCAATGCGGACATGATGACTACATCACCGTCCGAAGCGTCCGGCGACGGAACGTACAACAAGACGGAACTCATCAATGTTGAGCAGCTTCGCGCAGATGGCGTACAGGAGCAGCGCGCCACCGCCGCCGATCACAGTGCTCACCAGGCCGTAAAGGACGCCGGGAGCACGCAGTACCGAGCCGGCGACGGCCATCGTCACGAAAGCGAAAACCAGCCCGGGCAGCGTGGCCAGGAACATCCGGACCAGGCTGCGGGTGATCCGCAAGCCATCGAGGCTGCCCACCCGCCGCAGTTGCAGAGGCCAGGCCACTGCGGCACCGGTCAGCGTGACTAGGCCGTAGGCGGCGGCCAGTCCGATGACCACCTGCCGGGGCGGCAGGACCGCGAACGCGACTAGGTCGCCGGTCACGCCAACCACGAGCATCAACACTCCGATGACGGCGGGGGCGCGGTTCTCCTGGAACGAATAGAACACGCGGAGCTGCAGCTGAGTCAACATGAACGGCATCAGGCCGAGCGAGAACACAGCGAACACCTCGCCGATGTACCTGGCGCTCTCCGGCGAGGTGCTGCCATGCGCGAAGAGGAACTCGCAGAGTGGCGCGCCGAGCACGGCGAGGAAGACCGTGGCGGGCACCACGATCACGGCCGCCATCCGGACGCCGGTAGAGAAGTCCTCACGGACCAGCGAGTATTTGCGGTCGGTAGCGTGACCGCTCATCCGCGGCAGCAGTGCGCTGATCACCGAGATCCCGACGACCGCGTACGGCAGCTGGAACAGCTGCCAGGAGTTGAAGTACACCGAGTACCCGTGCCCGGCGGCACCGTGCGCCGCGGCCGAGTTCGCCAGACGCTGCACGACCAGGTTGCCAGCCCACTGGGAGCCGACGTAGACGAACATCCAGCTGGCCATCCGGCGGATCTCCATGAGCTCCGAACGCCGGAAGTCCCACCGCAGATGCATGCTGAACCCGGCTCTGCGCAGTGCCGGGAACAGCGAGACGGACTGGATCAGGATGCCCAGGAGGGCGCCGATGCCGAGCAGTCTTACGCCGAAGGGCGAGACTGTCAGCGGTGTCTTGTGGAGTCCCACGGTGGCGATGTAGATACCGACGACCGTGATGACCACGACGTTGTTGATGACGGGCGTCCACATGTTGGCGCCGAACCGGCCCCTGGTGTTCAGGATCGCGCCGAGCAGCGCGTCCATCCCGAAGAAGAAGATCTGGGGCATGGCAAAGTGCGCAAGCAGCACCATCTGCTGGTGCTCGGCCACGGCGGTCGGCGAACTGCCGAGGTTCCCCGCGTACAGACCGACCAGCGGGCCAGCGAGGAGCGTCCCGACCACCGTGACGGTGAGCAGCGCCACCACTCCG
>Ga0210401_10004999_pt1 | contig 13702 bp, 8 predicted proteins | sample IncBWH32MmetaG_FD_150866 | JGI IMG/M metagenome (GOLD analysis project Ga0210401, IMG submission 150866) | Forest soil microbial communities from Barre Woods Harvard Forest LTER site, Petersham, Massachusetts, United States - Inc-BW-H-32-M | ecosystem: Environmental > Terrestrial > Soil >... | reverse complement strand
GAGTTCCTCGTCGTAACATAAGAAGTAAGCTAATATGCGCGCGCGACCAACCAACTCGGAGCGCTTCTCACTTTCGAGTTAATCCTGGTAACGCATCCAGATCGCGTCCAGTCCTCCGGGCCGCGCAAGCCGGGGATGATAGCAGGACGCCCGGGCAATTCGAGGTTGGAGCATTCTTGTACAGACACGAATGGCTATGGGACTAAAGGTGGAACTCGTCGCACTGTGCGGTCCGCGTTCCTCCGGCGGGAATTCCATGTCTTGCGAACGTGACTGTCCAATGGTGACCTAACAGCCGAACCTACGGGCACCGCAGAGTTCACAAATGCGCCACTGATGACATACAGTTGGCCTGGACCGATGTTGAAACTATCGGTAATTCCGCCGGTGCGCGTGACAAAAGCCAATCCGTTCGCTCCCCACCGTACGAACGCGCTGGGAGTTCCTACCACGTTGGAAATGGTCATCGACCCGATCGCCGCAAAAGACGTTTGATCGAAAGACTCGATCGTGAAATTAGAGCTTCCCACTTGTGCCATCGTCTGTCCCAGGATGAAGGTGCGATTCAGACTCGAATCCGGCGCAACCATTCCCGATGCGCCAAACGTCCCGACAACCGTGGCGTCCGAAGGGCGCACCACTTGTCCACCATCGGTATAGAGCAGCCCCGTCCCTGTGTCGAAGTGCACGTCAAAGTCCGAACTCGGAAAAATCAAAGCGCCCGTGAAGTCCTTGCTGATCTGGATTCCGTTGCCATCGACCGACAGTACATATAAATCCGTCGCAATAAATTGTGCGGGAGCATACATCGTCGAAGCATCACTCCCCCATTCGATGTCGGCATAGGCTTTGGTCGACGTGTTCCATCCCGGCGCCCTGGTAGCCCGCGGCGTAGTATCGTCGAAAACGGTGATTCCCGTCGAGGACGGCGAGCCATCAAAAATGCCCGTGCTTACCGCCGCTGTGTGCGGCGAACCGGGTGCGGATTTGAGTCCCAGCGCATAGAAAGGACCCTCGAATGAGTCGCTGCCCAAGGGAAAGTTGATATCCGGCGTCAATGCCGGCAAAACGAATCGCTGTACCAGATTCTGTCCGTTTATGCCTGCGTAAAGAAATTGCCCGTCCGAAGAGAGCGAGAGCTCCGCAGGGTCGCTCCCGACGAACACACTCGGCGTGATGGTGCCCGCCACCGGATCGACTATCACGATGCTGTTGCCGAGTGCACCCTGAACGCCCGGCGCGCTCACGTAGATTTTTTGTCGCTGCGAATCCCAGACCAAATCGTTGCCGCCCACGCCATATACATTGATTTCGTTTCCCGTGTCTGGCGCCGCGAGAATCGAAAATGATAGCGCCGTCGAACTCCCTCCACCCGGCGCTGCGTTTACGACCGTCACGTTCACCTGCGCTGGATTCGCAAGATTGGAACCCGGCACCGTCGCCTGCAATTGGGCATTGCTGATCCACGTGCTCGGAATCGTCGTGCCATTCCATTGCACCACGGCTTGGGGGACGAAATCTCCGCCTGTCAAGGTGAGAGTCAGGCTCCCACTACCCACCGCTGCGCTGGCGGCGCTAAGAGCCGTCAACGTTGGCAACGGGTTAAGCGGGGTTCCGGCAGCGCCATCAACAGGCCCTTTCGGGTTCACGAACGCGCCATCCAGGATGTACAACTTTCCGATCGACAGCACACCGTTTGCCGCGCCATTGGTGACAAAAGCCAGACCGGATTGGCCCCAGCGAATGAAATCGACCGGCGCTCCTACGGCTCCCGGAATCAGGAAAGACTCCAGCAGTCGAAACTTGGTTTGATCGTACGCTCGAATCAGGAACGCCGGATCTCCGCCCGCATCTGTCGTTGAAGTCAGAAGGAAAACACGACCAAGGCTGGGATCCACCGCTGCCAATACTGGAGTCCTGTTAATAGGCGCAGACGGATAATTACCGATAGGTAATCCGGTCGATGGATTGACGACCTCCCCGTCGTCCGAATAGGCGTATCCGGTTTGCGGATCGGTGTGCAGGTGCAAGCCGCTCTGGCGAAACGCACCGCCATACTGGTTGGCATCGGTCACGCCGCCAGCATTCACCGTGAATGTGTACAAACTCCTTTCACTTGAAAGGGTGTCTTGTGCGAAAAGTGCCGACCCGTCCGCCTTCCACTCCAGGCAATCCAGGGAATCGGCGTCATTCTGCACAAGCGTTGCGCGCGGTTGTCCGTCATCGTACACGACGAGTCCTTTGCCGAGCGGCGTAGTTCCGGATATCGACCCACGTAGCACCGCGACGGTATGCGCGGCGCTGGGTTGTGGCTTCACATCGACCGGCGTCAGCAATCCGGCATTCGGATCGTTGGGATCGCTACCCACGGTCCACTTGATATCCGGAGCCACCGCCGGCAGCGTGAATCGCGCCATTGAGTTTTCGTTGCCGAGAATCGCGTAGAGGTATTGCCCGTCGTCCGTCGCTGCGAGCCTTCCCGGCGCCGATGTTGCCGTCACCGCCGTCACGATCGCACCCGCAACCGGATCGACTACCGCGATCGTATTCGCCAAAGAGGTCGCATCCGCGGGTACGGATACGTACAGCCGCTGTTGCTGCGCAACCCATGCCAAATCGTTGCCTTCGATGTTCAGCACCGTGAGATTCGACGCCAAATTCGACGGGACCGAGGCAATCGAAAAATTCACCACGTTCGACGAGCCGCCCCCAGGCGCGGAATTACTGACCGCCACTGGCACCGTTGCCGCCGTAGACACATCCGACGAGTTGATCTGTGTGCTCAGCGAAGTGCTGGACTGAAAAACCGTAGTGCGTGGGCTGCCGTTCCACAAAATCTGCGATCCAGAAATGAACCCCGTTCCCATAACTGTTAGCGTGAACCCTGGCCCCCCTGCGCTCGTCTGCGTGGGAGACAACGCGCTGATGGTTGGCACAGGATTGGAAGGAGCATTGACTACGAAACTGATCGCAACTGAGGTTCCACCTCCCGGCGCGGGATTGATCACGGTAACTTTTGCGCTCCCGGCGCTCACCAGGTCCAAAGGCGGCACCGTGGCCTGGAGCAGGGTGCTGGAGACCAGTGTTGTCGTCAGCGCGGCTCCATTCCACGCCATGGCGGATCCACTCACAAACCCGGTCCCCGTCGCTGACAGCATGAGTCCCGCGCTTCCTGCAACCGCGGATGTTGGCGTTATCGACGCCAGCGTCGGTGTTGGATTTGAGATTGGCGGAGCAGGGCTTCCGGAAGAGGCTCCGCCGCCACAGCCAACCGCCAGACCAAGACACACGGCAATCGCGACGGGGCAAATGCTCACCCGGAACACACTCATGCCTGGTTCCTCCCAGTCAGAAATGGCGCTGATATAAGCGGAATTAGCTTCTTAATCTTTAAAAAGGGCACCATAGTACTCTCGTCTCGCATTTTGCGACACTGTGAAAGATTTCAACGGTAGCACTCACGTCGGTTTGCAATCCGCTCCAGCACTGCTCAAAATTGCCCCAGATTCCAGCCCGCTGTTTGCATTACCTCTTCCTTCCCCAACGTCCATTTGTGGACAGATTCCGCTGCTGCGTTGGCCACCAGTTCTCTATCCCCACCGTAGCTCAGCAGCACGTCCGGCTCCGTTACCGCTGCTATTCGCTCGCAGAATTTGCCACATGCGCGTATTAACGACTATGGAACCAACGTACCTATTCATTAGGCCATGTGATTCTTCGTTCATAACTGGCCTTAGGTCACCCGACTTCCATGATAGGTCTTTGTCAAGAGGGCAAGAGCTCTCCCGACGCGCTACCGAGGAGCGCGGGTGTAAATCCTTTCTGATTCTTCGCCGCGTGTGTTGGCCTCTCAGCCGCGGTTCCTATTTCGGATAGAACCAGACTTCCATTGGCTGTCTCAGACCAGCGAGTGGTCTTATCAGCGGGAGCATCCAGAGCTTGCGCTCCTTCGCTCAGTCGGGTTAGCGGCAAGACCTGGCAGGCCACGTGTCGAAGAAATCCTCCTTGTTCACCGCCACCTATGCATTCAAACTTACCGGGACTTGGCGCAGCCGAGATTCCAATTCGAAGGTCGATAGCGATAAAATCTCGGAGTCCAGAGAAGCTAATCGCAATGAAACTCTCCGGTTCACGCACATTAGGTCTCAGCCTTTTGTGGTTTGCGTTCTCCGTTTGTCTCGCACGGCAGCCTGAAACTTCCGATCAAGAGGCCATCCGCGTTCAATCTTCCTTAGTTCTCGTCGATGTCATCAGCCAGGACCCCAAAAATGGGCTGCCTGTCCGAGACTTCAAAAAGGAGGATTTTCAGATCTACGACAATGGGCACGAAGTACCTATTATTTCATTCGAAGTCGGAGCACGACTCGATACCAGGCCCGTTATTCTCTGGCTAGTCGTTCTCTGCAACGAAAAGGGCAAAACTGGAGGATCGGCGCAGTTTGTGGGGAAAGAATCATTGTTCCGCCCCGCGCTCAATGATCTCGACAAACGTGACGCCGTAGGCGTCGCGCATTGGTGCGACAACGGCGAAGCGCGGTTCGATCTGTCTCCGACAGAAGATCGCGACCGTCCGATCAGCGCTCTGGTCGAAACGATCAAGCCCATTCCGTTTCGCGCGGGACATGGCCCCGACAGAACGAACAGGACTGGAGAGGCAACGTTCCGGCGACTGGTGCGACTCATTATTCAAGACGCACAGCGGAGAAATCCGCAGCCGCTGCCTGTGGTGGTGTTTCTAGACGCCGACTATACCGGCCAACCCCTCTCGGACTTGAATGAGTTGGTTGACGATTTCCTGGAGACTTCGGGGATTGTATTTGGCATCAAAGACGAGAGCTTCCCGGGCTTACCGCAACTTCAACACGAGCAGGGACAGATCATGCATTACATGGCAGATCAAACGGGAGGCCAATTTTTTGCCGCGCCCCCAGCGGGCTATTCCGCAGCGTTAGAGGCGATCCTAATGCAGTTGCACTTTCGATATGAACGGGGCTTCATTCCGCCTGCGATTGACGGCAAACGTCACGAGCTTAAGGTCAGACTGGCGAACGAAGCAAAGGACAGATACAAATGAATTCGCCTACGGTTTCGCCCGGAGTACATCCCTCTCGCAGAACCACCGCCTAGGACTCGCTGAGTATGCAAAGGCGACATTTACTGGAGATGTAGTCTCAATGTCCGGTAACGCGTGCCCGGCTCAACCAGATTACTGTCGATAAGCTTATCTCTCGCTCACATCAGACACCCAGCTACGCCTAGCGGCTTCAAATCACTCCGCTGCACAGGACATTCCAGCGTATCGTATCAGTGACGAACTGCTGGAGGTACCTAATGTCTATTCGGTTCGCTCTTCTCGGCTTCTGGTTGTTCGCGATCCTGTCGCCCACACTAGGCACTGCCCAAGTGCCGCAGAGTTCGACTCCCACCGCAACTCAAGCGTCGCCCGCCATCCGTTCTACGACGCGCCTTGTGCAAGTAAGGGTCATCGTTCAGGACGGAAAGGGCGATCCCATCACCGACCTTAGGAGCGAAGACTTCAAGGTACTGGACGAGGGCAAGCCTCAGAATATCGCCATTTTTTCTTCAGAGACCGTTGTTCCTGGCAAGCTCGCGCATCCGCTTCCCAACAACGTTTTCACCAACCGCTTTGACCTAAAAGGCCAGGAGGCTGGCAGTGTGACGATTGTTCTGTTTGACGCGCTCAACACTTCGGGTCCCGATCTAATCTACGTTCGCAAGCAAGTCTTGCGTTTTCTGCAGACGCTCAAGCCAGAGGACCACGTGGCGATTTATGCGCTGACCACGCAACTTCTCGTTCTCCACGAATTTACTCAGGACACTGCTGCTCTTGTTGGAGCTGTGAGTCATTTCGCCCCGAAAGAATCCGCTGCCTATGACGCTTCGAACGTCGAGAAGGTCAATCTTGTCGATCTGGGAGGTGGCGACGTAAGCTGGTTGGGGTTTCAAAATGCGCTGAACAACGCCAATGGAATGATCGGCGACCGCTACAAAATCAACCGCGCAGGCATCACTTCGGCGGCTATCCAAGCGATAGCTGCCCACGTTGCAGCGATACCGGGGCAGAAAAGCCTGATTTGGGTCTCGGGCGGATTTCCGCTACAAATTGGCACAGTAACCATCGGCCGCACGGATGACGATAATTTCGCATCACAGGCAGGCGCGCCCAGCGACCCCCGGACCGTGGCCGGTCGCAACAAACCCCAACCCGTTGGCGGCGGTGACTCAACGAATCGTCTGAACACATCGGATCGCGACTCGGAGTCGCTCGAGCCTGTCGCTAACCGCGCGGCTTTGGCTCTGAATCGCGTCAATATGGCCATCTATCCGGTCGACGCCCGCGGCGTCGAATTAGAACCGACAACAAGCTCGAGCCAGCGGAGTCGTGGTTCGTCGCAAGATTCCGCCACGCTCACCAAGGAACAAGAGTCTCGCGACTCGTCCAAACTTCTAGCCGATCGCACCGGCGGCCTCACGTTCTTCGGCAACAACGACATTGGCGACGCGATGCACCGGGCCATGGACGACGGCCAGCATGGCTACACCATCGGCTTTTATCCCAATCACGAGAAATGGAACGGGAAGTTCCATGAAATCAAAATTATTGTAACTACGAAAGGCGCTCGACTCCGCTACCGCAAGGGTTATATCGCTGCGGCCTATCGGGTTGAAAGTGAGAAGGACATCAACGCCGCACTGCAAGAAACCGCGGCCAACCCTCTTGAAGCGACTACCCTCGGAATGATCGTCGAGGGCAAGCCTATCGAGCCGAGTCCTTCACGGAACTTGCAATTGCGAGTTGGCATCGACCCGAAACAACTGCTCCTGCAGGAATCTCACGCCGAGCAGAAAGGAGCAGTGGACCTGCTCTTTATTCAGCGCGATTCGGCGGGCAAAATACTTTCAGCAGAAAAACAACATCTGGAACTAAAGCTGCCGCAGGCCCAATACGAGCTTCTTGCAAAGGCGGGCCTGGTCCTAGAGCACCACATGTCCGTTAACCCTCAAGCCGCCGAAATTCGCGTTGCCCTAAGGGACGCAGGTTCGGGTGCTCTAGGCTCAGTGACGGTCGCGGTACAAACTTTCTTTCAGTCTGAAGTAAGACCAACTGTGCCGGCGAGGAATTCAAACTGAGTATCAGCGTGGACGCAATGGGTTCGACGGGTCTGGGAACAAATCAATTGGCCGGGACGACGTTTGCTGATAGCTCGCGTCTAGAGTGTTCGTAGAGGTGTTTTGAGAAGCGACAGATTATCAAGAGGGTCGGCAGGCGTCGCCTCTGTTTCTTTTGTCCTATTGAGATACCTACTATCGCCCAGGTTGCGGAAAGGTTGCAGGTGAATCCGCGTTGGGCCTGCAAACCATTTACCGAAATTGTTCCACCAGCATGATGTTAGTGTTCGTCTCACTCTCATTTTGAGAATAGAGGATCCAACGACCATCGGGCGAAACCGAAAGGCCGCTGCCGAAATCTTTGTCCAATACAAAAAGTTTTTGGACTCGTTTGGTCCTGAAATCAAAGTAGTCAACGGATCTCGGCGCATCGTGAGGCACAAAGTAGATGCCCGTCGGGCCAATGGTCCATTGACCGCCCCCAGCAGACGGCATCCCTTGCACTGCGACAGGCTGCTCTACGCGTTCCCTGGCCGGTTGAACATACAAGTCCATCGCCGGGGTGCTAAATCCGGTGTATCGCCGTACCACATCAAAATAGATATCCCCATCAAAGGATTCCTGTGCGCCAAGGCCATCGATTGTCGTAAGCATCGTGGCGTTCCCACCGGTCGCCGGACACCGATAGATTCGCGTAGCTCCTGAATCGTCAGACTGAAAGTAAATCCACTTACCATCGTGGGACCAGAAAGGAACCGCGGCTTCAGAGGCACTTGTGACCAACCTTCTGGGAATTCGCTCAAGAATGTCAGCGATATATAGTTGTGCATTCCCAGCGTAGCGCGAATCGAACACAATCTTTTTGCTGTCGGGCGACCAATGAGGTGTGCCTGTTACCGGATGCTTGAAATTCGAAATTTGCATCACGTGCCCTCCGTCGGCATCACTTATCCAAACCTCCCGCGCGCCACCTCGAGTGGACTCGAAAGCGATATGCTTCCCATCGGGAGAATAGACTGCATTTCGCTGTTCATATGTGGAAGAAATGACCTTGACAGCCGCCGCCTGCAAATGCACGAGGTCTCTGCGCCAAACATCGATGCGTGATTCGGCAGGGTTATATGCGACATACGCTAACTTGTCTCCTTTGGAAGAAACCACCGGCCAAGACGCGTCTTTTGCAAAATCGAGCCTTCGAAGTGAGCCGTCCATCAGAGTGATTTCATCCAGCTCGTCGCCTGGCCCAAAATGCGGGTGTGAAAAAATCAGTTTCTCATCGTGGGTCGTCCATGCCGGAGCCCCGGGTACACCCCACCCTGCAAAGGCAGTGACCAGCTTAGGAGTGCCGCCCGTGGTTGCAACGGTATAGATTCCCATCTCAGAGTTCTCAAAACTGTGCTCGCAGTCGTACGCCAGATCCTGCCCACTATGAGAGAATGCCGGCATGAAGTCGGCGAGGCACCTAGCCGCATGTGGAAGGGGCTTGCTTTCTAGCGTTGGTACGAAGAGGAGATTAAGTCTCGCCTCTTCCGTCAAGAAGCCTCGTGAGGTGAGCGCGTCCGCGAATGCGATCCACTCACCGTCCGGTGACCAACTGATCGGCGCAGAGATTCCGAAAGCTATGCGTGTGGATCGCAACTTTCTTTCGAGCCCACCCAATGCTGGCACGACGTAAATACCTGTATTTGCACCGTCAAGTCTATGAAAAGCGATTTGGGTTCCGTCCGGAGACCACGCCGGGCAGATCAACTCGGCAGGCTGACGCGTCAGCCGAAGTAGATTTTCGCTGCCGATGACTTTCACATAGAGATCAAAACCTTTCGAACCTTTCGGTGGATCACCGTCCCACGCGAAGGCAATCTGCGACCCGTCCGGCGAGAATGTGGGACTAACCTGCTGTCCTGGGAGCGAAGTGAACGGAACCGCAGTTAAGGATGTGGGTTCAGCCGTATGCCGCCATCGTAGATAAGCAAATGTCGCTGCCATCGCGCAGATCGCTCCGAAAACAATCCACGCCGCGATCTTTAGCCAATCTCCGCGAGGCGCCACAGTGACGCTCGACTCGACTACCGGCGGCAGGGGTTGAGTTGGCCCTTCAGTTTCTAAGGCGGCCTCTGGATCCCGTAGGTGCGGCGTAAGTTTCCCAATGAAACGGTAACCCCTGCGCGGTAGTGTTTCGATGTAGCGCGGGTTGTCGGCATTGTCTCCCAGAGCTTCCCGCAATTTGTTCACGCCGGTGTTCACCCCGTGCTCAAAATCGACAAATGTCTCCGATGGCCAGAGAGCTTGCCGCAATTCCTCCCGCGTGACTAACCCGCCGGGGTGCTCCAACAATATTTTCAGGATTTGAAAGGACTGGCCCGGCAGACGGAGTCGCACGCCCTGCTTCCTCAGCTCTCGCGTTTGAAAATCCGCTTCAAACGGGCCGAAGGAGATAACGGTCGGTCTGGCCTGGTCTCCCGACATGGCGGAAGGAAACTCCTGAAAGCGGAGACTAGCACAGATATCCTTCGAAGGCCTGCATTCGTGTTATCTGGTGTAGGACTTAAATCAATTGCAATCAGGACGTTAGCTCTCGACAAAAATTCGAGAAGTGAATGAGGTCCGCCGCATTGAGGTAGACAGGTAGATCGGCGAGTCACGGAGCGCAAGAGGAGGCACTCCGTGAAACTCACCGCAACGTATTGGATCGATTCCCTGCTCCTATTCCTGTTGTGTGCGCCACCTACAAGGTCTTCTCCGTTGCCGCAAGCGGACCCGCCGCTACAACGCTTTGTTTGTAACACCGGCTACTCACAGGACAAATGCCATGAGGATATGACTGTTCTGCGCAGGACGCTGGCGAAATATCCCCTGGTGCAGCTTGGAGACTGGACCTGGATTCTCGTGCGTTCTGAAGACTGGAAGGGGATCGTGACCCCTAGGGGACTCGACCCAGACAGCCCTACCTTTACCTACTATGCGAAGCGGCAGACGTTCGTCGAAGAAGCCCTGGTGGCTGATCTGCCTGGTCGCAGGAAGGAACTCGAGGCGCGGTGGCATACGCGGATAGAAAAACTTCTGTATTTAGCCGTTAGCCATGAGCTCGGCCATGCGCTGTGCAACGACAGAAGCGAGGAAAGAGCTAATCGAGCAGCAAAAATGTTAAGAGAGGGGAATTCTCCGTCCTGTGAGATAAATCACGAGGCTAAAATCCGTTAAGTAAAATAAGAAAGCGACGTTGGTCGAATGCCAGACATCGGCATCAAAGGCAGACGGACCATTCTGGCTGCCATCGGGCGCTGCTGTAGGTTCCCGCATCCGGGTCCGCCTTTACAGCGGCAAATTTGTAGAAGCTGAGATAACCGCAATCAAATCACGAACCAATCCACTGGGCGAAAACTGCAAATTGTCTATGGCAACGTGACCGCATCGATCAATCCAGCGCAGATTACCGAAGTCCTTCCGGCAACGTAGTGCGCAAGCAAATCCAAGCGGGCGCGGCGGCTGACCTGCCGGGGACGCGTACCGCGTTTTAGGGGTGCGCGGAAGTCCGCGCCGCAATCGCGTCCGTCGAAGGCGTAATCCTGAGCGAGCCACTTGATGTCCGGTAATCCGACTTATCGGGAGTTAGTTAAGACATCGGACCTACGGTGACTGAGAGCCATCGGAGCTGGACCAGACCGGGCGAGGGCGGGGAGCAGCCAGGATTTCGTTTGTTTACGATAGTAACTTCCAATACCCTTATCATGATTTAGCAAACCGTGTCGCAGTGGCCACCGCCGGGAGCAACGCGGCCCGAGCAAGGATGTGTCAATGTTATCTGCCATCCGATGCCTCTTTCTTTTCTGTATCGTCACCACCCTCAATGCCCAATCCCCACAGCAAGAACCCAGATTTGCATTGGAGGTGCAGTCCGGAAACGGGAACCAGCCTATTTATTCGCTTGTGCCGAGAGGGCAGGACGGTCGACAAACTTCGTTTTTCTTTACCCAGGTTCTCGTTCCCTTGTCACCGGAAACGGCTGCGGTTGACGATGAAAAGAAACCCTGCGCCCTAGGGTTTGAATACAAAGAGGATGGAGATGCGGTATCAATCGTCGCGTCCGTCTATTTCGCAAATTGCAACCCGCGAGACTTCGGCCGATTCGTGCAAAACGGTGCCGGGCAACTGCTGGGCAATTATTCGGCGCGGCTTGACGAGACCCTTGCTTTGGAAGAGATGAAGCAGTTCGGGTTTCAACCCTATACGATCAAAGTTGTAAACGCGCAAGTAACAGATACAGTCGTACAAGCACTGAGCAAAGTACCGTCGCTTCAGATCGCAATTGTGGGCGAAGATCGCCAGTCCTATAAGTTGGTGGTTCGAAATAGGTCATCGCGGGCAGTGACGGGCATTGTAATTGCGAGATCGTACCAAGGTGGTCGTCAGAGTGTTGAGGGCTACGACGACCTCCGTTCAATGATTGCGCCTGGTGCAGATCACGAATTCAAAATGGGCAGCAACAATGTGAGTTGCGCGCCGACTGATAGCTCCATGCCCGGCCCTGTTTCCTGCCCCATTGTTCTCGAAGGAGCGATCTTTGAGGATGGCACGTACGCTGGAGACGCTGGCTCCTTGGCGAACCTGGAAGCTCGTTACCTGGCGGGAAGAACACAACGACAACGCCTGAAGGAGCTGGTCCAAAACATGCTCGGAGACTCTAGCCTATCGGATACGGCAAAGATCACACAGGTTCGGTCCGGGGTTTCACAATTGGAGGAAAATCCTGATCCGGCAATCATCGATCAAATACAGTCGCGGTATCCCCATACTGCGGGGCCGGATATAGAGGCATCAATGAGGGCTTCTTTTCAGATGGAAAAACGGAGAATCCTTGAGAGTCTAGGAGAGTTCGAGGAATCCTCCCAAGAATCTTCCACTGCGAAGTCCTTGGCCGAATGGTTGAACCGAAAAGGAATGACAAATTAAAGTGACACGAGGCCCCTGTCCAAACATGCATCGAACTGCGTCAGAAATTTGAGATAACTCCTGGTAAACGCGGTTATCGGAAACTTGAAGTACTGGGACTGGACTTGTCCGGTAATCCGATTAACCAGGAGTTGACCCGCAATTCTGCGATGATATTGTGAACGAACGAGAAGAGGGACAGGGATTGTCGGAAATTGCGCCACTAATTGTCGGAAGTGAGAAGCTGACGTCTATATTTGGCCGATGGCCGTCGTTTCACGATGCCGAGGTGCATGAGCTCCACTTTCAACGAGGTCACATTGATACGGATGCTAAGGCTTACGAATTTCCGAATTTAACGGTAAAAATTCATCTCTGGCTGATGACAAACGACGTTGACCAGAAGGGGTACTACGTCTCGACAAAGCATACTCTCGCCACGATGAAATTTTTTGACGTGGATAACTTCAAGATGGAAGGCTTCAACCATCAGAACGCCATTTTTGGATTGGGAATTGAGCAAAAAACCCGAGACGAAGGACCTACCCCATATTTCGCAGTCGATTTCGAGCCATCCTTCGGAATCGGTGCTACGTTTACCTGCCTGCGTATCGAAATCGTTGAGGCCGTGCCCTGCGACGCTGAAGGTACCACATCCCAGGCACTTGTCCGGTAACCCGACTTACCGGGACTTAACGTGCCGATCCCGCGCGGCAAACTAGGAGAGAAGAAGATTTATTCATGCCCATTGCTGCCGCAGACGGCTGTAACGCGCGAGTCATTTATGCGACGCAGTGAACACGAGAATGTGAACGATTGCGCTGCACTCGGCTCTTCCGACCGATACGAATCGAAGAAATTGCTTTTAAGCCCGTACGAGTCAAGCTGCCCAAGGTAGCTGTCCGCATCAGCCGATTCAGTGCATGCTGAGGCCTTAGCCACGCGGTCGGCCTGCGCTAATGCTTCTGTTTCCTGCCGGGGGCTCACTTTCCACGAAGTCCCGTCGATGAAATCAACTGCCATAACTATCGGCGTAACTCGCAAGCATGTCGAACGCAAATCCTTCGCGACAAGTACCAAATGGACGCGGAGTTGTGCCGTATTGCTATCCCAAGCTTCGCCGCCCGCAGGGATATTGCCCTCGCCGGGCCTCAACGCGGCGTGGCCGTTCGTGAAATGCCAGAGTTGCCCTCGCGAATTTCTAACGAGGGGCTCAACCCAAAAGTCGCGCGTCGCTTTATCTGACAAATTGTGAATGTGCAGTGCAAATCCGTCGGAATTCACCGCTGGCTTAAAGCCAATGATTTCGAGGGGACCCTCCTGCCCCGCCACGGTCATCGAGACGTTTACCGTCGGCTCACTGCCCGTTGCAAATGCTACCGCGACGCAACCCACCAAAATCGTGCCAACTAGTCCCAGATGTCGCGGCATTTGTTCCACCTCCGAGTGGCAACATATTCACATAGCCCCATGTCGGTGGAAAGTGGAGTCCCGGTACGGCACTTGTCCGGTAACCCGACGCAATATAAAAGGGCGCCCCTTTTGGAGTAGGGTTTTGAGTGTTCGGCTCGAACCCCTCCAGAAAGGAACACCCTGTTTATGACCAGCACTAAATATATCGGCATGGATGTGCACAAGGAAA
>Ga0210401_10004997_pt1 | contig 13704 bp, 11 predicted proteins | sample IncBWH32MmetaG_FD_150866 | JGI IMG/M metagenome (GOLD analysis project Ga0210401, IMG submission 150866) | Forest soil microbial communities from Barre Woods Harvard Forest LTER site, Petersham, Massachusetts, United States - Inc-BW-H-32-M | ecosystem: Environmental > Terrestrial > Soil >... | reverse complement strand
CCACGATTCAGGAGTGGTGCGCCGCCAGGTCATCCCACCATCTTCCGTCTTCCACAAACCCTCAGAGGTGGCCGCATACACATGGTCCGGATGATGCAAATCCTGGGTAATCGCATAGGTGCGGCGCGCGGTGTAGGGGATCCCCTGAATTTTTCGCCACTGCCCAGCGCTGTCGTCGCTTTGGTAGATCCCTGAACACGCGCTGGCATACATTCGCCCCGGTTTTTCGACGTCAATCAGCAGGCTCATGACGTCCGAATCGTCAATCATGCCCTGGTGAATGGGATTCCAGGTTCGCCCGCCGTCCGTTGTCTTCCAGGGAAGATGAAAGGTTCCCGCATAGATAATTTGCGGATTGCGCGGATCGATGGCCAGCGAATCGAGGTTGCGCAGCTCCTCGAGATTTTCAGGAGAAATACGCTGCCACGTTTTTGAAGCGTCTTCCGACCGGTAGACGCCTCGCAAGGTTCCCGCCACAAGCACATCGGGATTGGATGGAGCCATGGCGAGTGTGCGCACAGCTTCCCCGCCGAGGCCAGCTTCGCTCCATGTGCGGCCTCCGTCCAGGCTGCGGAATACCCCGCCGCCTGCCGCGGAATCTCGCGTCCAGGAAGCCGCAAACAATGTATTCCCGTTTCGAGGATCGACCACAATGGATGTAACCACCGCATCGGAGCGCAGGCTCGCTCGTCCAAGAAGGTTCCAATGCGCGCCGGAATCTTCTGAACCAAAAATGTGTCCGTCCGCCGTACCAAGGAAAATCCGCTCCGGGCGCGATGGATCGGTGGCGAGGACGCGCACGTCACCGCCTGACGGACCAAGCGCCTTCCATGTCTGTGCATGTACAGGAGTAAGGGCGAAAATTAAAAAAACGATGAAGAAACTTTTGCGCATGATTCGGATCTTGTTTTTGGTCCGCGTCCCGCTTCGGCACCTATTGTATAAGTGAATTCAGGCAAACCGGTTACCGATATTGCCGGAAACTTTTCCGCAATGTGCACATATGCAAAAAGTTAAGCCATATTCAGGCTATCTGGCCATACTTAATAAGTGCAAAAAATGAAGCAAAACTCGCCTCTAAACTCAGTTCCGGATATACCAATTTGATAACATAACTCGAAAAATGTTTCATCTTTGGTATTTACTCTCAGGAATAAGTACCACGGTACTAGTGCGGTGTTCCGACTTGAAACGTAAAACGTATGACTGCGAGCGGACCTGGCTAATGAAATTCTTGCCGCTGCGCTGTACTGGGTCATGGAGCTGCAATGTTCCTGAACCCAAATTAAAAAAACCTTGGAGGCGGCATGCGTTTTTCGAAGAAGTCCTGGCTAGTGCTCTCAGCGTTCTTTATGGTATTTGTATTTGTTCCTGCATCGCACGCGCAGCTGAATTCTGGAGCATCTACGGTTAACCTCAATGCGCCTCTCGCGGAATCATTGACGGTGACGGCTGGCCCTGCGACGGTTAACTTCGCTTTGCCCCCAAGTGGGACCGCAAATGGCAGTGCGCCCGTTACCGTTACAACGACCTGGGCGCTTGCCAAGACCCGCACCAGTGTCAAGCTTTATGCCTATTTTTCGACTGGAAATGCTCTGAGCGACGGCGCTGGAGATAATATCCCGGTCGCGAATGTAACTGGAATTGTCAATGGCGGAGCGTCGACAGCCTTCACTGGCGCGACACCGTATGGTGGCGCAACGGGAATGACCGTTTTCTCGCAAACCATTTCTCCCACGACCGGACCGTTCAACTCCAGCCATGGACCGGACACGATTGCCTTGACGATCAATACGGTCGGCTTGGCCTTGCCCGCGGCAACCTACACAGGCGTCCTGAACATTCAAGCGCAGGCGATTTAATACCTGTTTCCTGCGCCGGCTAGTTTCAGTTGGCAGCTCAGCGCATTAAGTAAGAGTTCGGGCGCGGTGTGGCGCCCGAACTTTTGTCTTTAACCCTCAGCCTCGTGCGGTCATAAGGTCCACAAGAGCGGTTGGTACTGAATCTCACATTTTAAATTTTGAAGCGGGAATGCACTGAAAAGGGATCTTCTTTCCAATGCTGAAAAAAGATCACAAATCGAATGGCAATCGCCTGCAGACGCTTCTCCAGGGCGTGATTTCTTGCCTGCCAGTTGTGATTTTCCTTTTAACCGGAACACCCGCTCAGGCACAACTGAATTCCAACATCGCAGGCGTAAACCTGGCGGCGAATCTGACAACTTCCTTGACCGTAACCGCTTCGCCTGGGTTGGTCAATTTTCCACTTATCCGCAGTGGAATCACAAACGGAAGCGCGACCATTACCATAAATACGAGTTGGACGTTGAGCCCCAGCGTGGGCTCGGTTAAGACATATGCCTATTTCACTAGCGCCGCTGCGGCCCTGACAGATGGCGCCGGCGACAATATTCCATCCACCAGTGTGTCCGAAAGCGTCGATGGTGGGGCGTTTGGTGCATTTACTGGAGTAAGCCCATATGCAGCCGCCAGTAGCGTCACAGTTTCCACGATAAGAATTCTGGGCAATAACAAAAGCGGAACTCAATCGGACACTTTAAATATGAGAATTAATACAACTGGTTTGAATTTGCCGGCAGCCAATTATACCGGTGTACTGACCATTCAAGCGCAGGCCCTCTAATTCCTTTTTCGTGGACGGCTTGTTTGCATTGACGTGAAAGAACCATGAAAGAGCATTGATTCGAAAGGAAGCTTCGTTCTCATGCGGATGGGGAGTCTCAAATCGAAAGGCAATGCCCTGCGGATGTTTCTGCGGGGCGCAATCTTTTGCCTGCCTATTCTGTTTCTCCTTTTAGCGGGAACACCCGCACAGGCGCAATTGAATTCCAATATCGCGGGCGTCAATCTTGCCGCGAATCTGACGACTTCACTGACCGTTACTGCTTCGCCTGGGCTGGTTAATTTTCCTCTTATTCGCAATGGAATCACAAATGGAGGCGCGACAATTACCGTAAATACGAGTTGGACCGTGACTTTCCTTTTCGGCACGGTTAAAACGTACGCATACTTTACGAGCGCCCCCGCGGCCCTGACCGATGGCGCCGGCGATAACATTCCATCCTCCAGCGTCTCCGGCAGTGTGAATGGCGGTGCATTTGCGGCGTTCACAGGGGCCACACCATTTGCGGGCGCCAGCGGCATGACGCTTTCCAGCACAACAATTTTTATATTCAACACAACCGGAAACCATTCGGACACTTTAAATATGAGAATCAATACGACTGGATTGAATTTGCCGGCGGCCAATTACACCGGCGTATTGATGATTCAAGCTCAGGCGTTGTAGCAAATCGCGGCAGCGATGCAATACGTTTCAATTTTTAGTATTTCATTTTTCACACGAAGATCGAACTCAAGGGGGGAATTCGATGAACCGCTATTGGGCACTACTGCTGCTTCTTTTCAGCGCAACCGCGCATACACCTGCACAAACAATTTCGCCGGTGATTCAGGAATATCAGGCAAAGGCTGACGGTAAATTCCAGATTTATAATGACGGAGAAGTTCCGCTCACCGTTGTTCTCGAGCCGCACAGTTTTGTAGTGGATGCCAACGGCAATCCCACGTTCCGGAAACTCGATCCTGAGATTCACGTACAGCTTTCTTCCACCAGCTTCCGTCTGCAACCGAAGCAAACGTATTTCGTTTTTTATAAGGCCTCTTCCGAAACGCTTCCAAACTGGTTTTGCATTTACGCGACGGTGACGGGAGGGACGACCTCGACCGGGATCAAACTCGCGCTGCAACTGCCGCATACCGTTTATCTTCTGGATAAGAGTGCTTTGAATCCGGATCAGATTGCCTGGCTGAGAGCCGAATCTTCCGCGACGGGCAACAAGCGACAAATCGTCGCCGAGGTCGAGAATCACAGCAATACATTCAGCCGCGTGCGCGATGTGCAGGTCACTTCAGCGAATGGTAAGCAATCTTTCGCGGGATTTCCTTTGTTTCCTGGACAGCGGCGCCTGATTGAACTCGATTGGGATGGATCATCCGCTCCGGAACACATTCAGCTGGAATTCGATCATTTCAAGAAAGAATCGGAATTGAAGGCGGCAAGTTCGGCACAGTGAACCGCCCTTTCATGCCGCGATGCGGGCCACGCGGATTGGCAGACCGGCTGATTCGATTTGTATTTGTGTGTCTGGCCATCGTGGCCGTGGCGAGCACTGCGCACGGGCAAGCCTTTTCCCTCACCGGCGGCTCCTCTTCCATGTTTGAGGCGCACGGCGCGTCAGTCGAAATGCGATCGCCGGATTACACGGGGCGGCTGGACCTCGGCTATATGAACGGCCCGAGCCTCGGTTTTTCTCTTTTGCATTTGTACCGCGGCGATTTATTGGATGCCGGTGATCAGCAGATTCCCCTCGTGTTTCCTACGGATTTATTCAATCGCTCCTACTATTTTTTTGGGCGCGGCGTAAGCCTCCTGCACAAGAAAAAGGACACACGCCTCTTTATGTTTGCCGGGGTGACTTCGACAAGCTACTGGTCGCCTTTTCTGAATGTAGCGCGCGGCGGTTCATTTACAGCCGCGATTTTTTACGAGCGGCAGCTCACTCGATCCGTGCGCTGGTTTTCCAGCAATCTTTATGCAAATCACCAGACGTCCATTCAATCCGTGGAATGGACCGCGAGAAAAGATATCAAGGCAGCTCTTTCCGGGGGGATGGGAAACGATCAAGCCTACGCGGCATCCAGTTTTTCGTGGAGTTCGACAATGCTTTCCGTGGATGCGAGCTACGCGCTGACGGGGAAAACTTTTCAAAGAGTGGAAGTCACCACGCCTGAACTCACCGAAAACGACCGCGAAAATGTGCAGGTTATATTTTCGCCCTTTCGGCAGGTTCGCATCGTGGCGAGCCGCAACAACTATCTTTCGCCGGTGGAGGCGGGAGTCGCTTCAAGAGCAACGGTCAACGGTTTTGGTATCTGGACAGGATTTTCCCGCAACCAGTTCTTCGCGTCGCTTTATCAATCCTCTACGTCTTACGGAAAGTCCGACGCATATGCATTTGGCGCGCAGCGTGACATTACGAGAAGGCTCCAGGTGGGCGCGAATTATCTCGGCACGCGCTCCACCGGCCAGGAATCGCATACGATTCTCGGAAATATTCGAGAAACATTCAGCTCCAGGCTTAGCCTGAATCAGGTGATTAACCATAGCAAAGGACAAACAGGCATCTCATTCGGCGGTGATTTTATTTCTAACTTCGCTACGCTGAGCGTGGACTATCAAACCGTCTTTCTGCCATTCGTGCAGGCCGGGCCCAATCAGCTCAAGCAGGTCATCGTCATAGGGCTTCATTTCCAGCTACCGCGAGGCATTCAATTCAACGCAGGCACAAACGTCACGCCGCTCGGCCAGATTCGTTACACGACCTACGCTTCCACTTACGCTTATCACGGTTTGGGACCTGTTTCTCCGGGCGCATCTTTTTCCGGCGCATTTTTTCAAAATGCCGTTCATGGCCAGGTTCTTAATCCGGACGGCCAACCCATCGAAGGCGCGGCATTGCGCATCGGTTCGGAGCTCGCATTTACGGATTCCGGCGGAAATTTTATTGTGCGTATGAAAAAAACGGGAGACCTGGATCTGAAGATTGCGTTTGATGAGTTTACGACGCCTGGAAGCTATGTAGTGGTTCAAGCCCCGGCAACCGTAAAAGCCGTGCGCGATGATTCCGCGGAAATTTATAAAATTATTTTGCGAAGAATTCCGAATGCCGTGGCAGCTTCAAAGCCAGCCTCTGATCCTCAACAAGTCCCTGCAAGTCCCGCGCACGCCCCCAATCTGGAATGATTGCGAAGGTGTGAGTTACTTCCTGAAGCACGCCGCAAAGGCCGGATGCAAAAACTGATCTGAAGCTATCTGGCTCTGTTGACATCCTCAAACAATTGCCATGTGTTTTGTAGCCCGCCTCTTCAGAGGCGGGCTACAGCAATTCGGCAACGGAACCATGGATGTCACGGGATGCAAGCTTTCTCATAAATAGTTGTTGTGGGTCGCGGCTTTAGCCCCTGAAGTCCTATCAAGTGGCTGAGCGTAGTCATTTATGAGATGACTTGCTTTGAAAAGAAATTGGGCCCGCGGTTGCCGGGATCGCGGCAACCGCAGAGCCCAAATGTTTAGGCAGAAGCGCGAACCATGGTATCCGCCTCAGCCTCAGTAAGTCGCGCCTTCCGGCACCCAGATCACATCAATGCGCCGGTTGTCTTTTGCACCCGCCTGGCCGCTGCCGGTCCGAGTCGTAACGCGCGATGGATCAATGCCTTTTTCGCCCAAATATTTCACGGCGTTGGTGGAGCGGTCGCCGGCAACTTTCTCAGGCTTGCGTTCCTTGGGGTCGGAGTAACCGATGATTACAGCGCTGCCCTTGGGCTCGTTCTGCAGGCGAAGAGCAACGTCATCGAGAATGCGTTTGCAGACATTGTCAATGCGCGTGCTAAGCGGCTGGCCAAATGCGCAATCGCTGATCTTGCTGGCTTGCGGCGGCGGTGGAACCGCTTTTACATCGACGTTCGTTGTGGCATCCGCTGCGCCTCCGCGACCGTCTTCTACACGTGTCGTGATCGCATAAGTTGCCGGCGCCAGTCCCGTCGTGTCGAAGTCCGCGGCCGGGCCGTTTCCAACCAGGTTGCCTGCATTCGCACGCCATGTATAGGAAAGCGGGTCGCCATCGGGATCCGACGCTTTGCATGTGATGTGAACTTTTTCGCCGGCAAAAACCGTCGGACGATCCGCAAAGCACGTAATGGTGGGCGGATGATTCGGCTTCGTTTCCACATTCACAGAAACGGTGGAAGCTGCGGCGCCGCCGCGGCCATCATCCACTTTTGCCGTGATCGAAGCGGATCCAACGGGCACGCCATTGGAAAGCCAGCGAACCTGCGGCCCGGAGCCATCCACTTTTCCAGCAGTCGACGACCATGTGTAGGTCAGTGGATCATTGTCCGGATCGCTCGCGGTGCAGGTAACAGCCACCATGTCGTTCGAATCCGCATACACCATCGGCTTGTCCGTCGTGCACGCGATGGTGGGAGGATGATTGACTGGCGGCGCTTTTTCCGGCCAGTACGCGGTGCCAACTTTCACTACGAAGCCGCTGCGGTCGCTGCTGTTTCTCAGGTTCAGCATGTAACGGTAGCCGACATCCACGCCGATATTTCGGCGGATATACATGCGAATGCCCCAAACCCCGTCGATCGGATCGCGCGCACCCAGGGTCGTGTCACCGGGGGTGTTTGGAGCGCTATCGAATATCACGGCAGAATATTCCATCATGGGTTGGAAGCGGCTCTCGGGAAACAGCAAAATTCCGCCACCCATCTTCAGCTGATTGGCCATGTCGAACAAATGATTGTCTTGATTGTCGCGCGGTGCGCGGACAAACATATATCCCAAATTAAAAGTGCCGGTCAGGAAGTTGCCCCATTGCCTGCTCAAGGCAACCGATACCAAGTCGCTGAGCGGGCTGCCCTGGGTTCCATTCGCAAGCAACTTGTTCACATCCGTCTTGGTTGAAATGATCAAATCATTTCTCACAGAAAAACTTACCGGAGCACCTTGCCGTTGGTTGGCAAAAGCGTACTTGACTCCCAACGTGATATTTCCGATTCCGCCGGTGTTATTCGCCGCAAAAGGATAATCTTCGACGTATCCGGCCGCGCTGCCGGGAGTCGTGGGAAAGAATGAGCCTGGAACGGAACTGCCAAATGTTAGTGGTGCGCAGGTGGACGACAAAGGAAGCGAGCGCAGACTCAACTGGCCCGGGCAGCCCACATGAACGTGCCCGTAGGGATCGAAAGCGGCGTAAACATTCAGGTTGTCCGTAATTCCATAACTCGCGTCAATGCCAACCTGAAATAAGGTGACGCTTCCCGGCATGCGGCCGAATTTATTTCCGAATGCGGAGAATGCAAAGCCGTGCTTCGGAAGCGTGTCGGCTGTCTCCAGCGTAAAAAGTCCAAGCGTGCCCGTCGTCGCCAACATGGGGGTAAATTTTGGCGCGGGCTTGTACTCATTGCTCGTATCCTTCTTATCGCTTGCGGTCGGTTGTTGGGGGGCGCCAGCCTCGTCCGCGGGAGGTTCCGGCGCGGGCGCGACACTTGCGTCGTCGGAATTCGTAGAGGCGGCATCCTCTGAATTCCTTGGGTCGTTGCCCGCGTGCGAATTCTTGGAAAATGCGGGAGTGATCAGCATGAAAACCAAAGTTAATAGAGCTATACAACGCGCCGTGACTCGCAGCATCATCAAAACCCCCTGAAATTATTTTCTGGATCTGGAAGAGCTGTAATTAATCAAAGTCTGAAATAATAATTTCATTTATTCTTCCAGCTTCAAATATATGAGGACCCGGAACACAACCCCCGCTCAGTTCGACTTCCCGAGCAGCAATATTATAATCAGAGTATAAGCACCACAATACATGATTTCCTCTTATTCACCTTACAGTAATGAAGGAATGCGCCTGAAGATGACTTGTTCGGGAAATGGCTGTTTTTTAAAAACCTCGCAGGCCACCCTCCGGCCTTTTCCGCCATCCGATTGAAATACGGTAGGGGTCTTAACAGGCTGCAGAAAAAGTAATCCATTCTGTCATTCCGGGCGAAGCGAGGAATCTCTCTTCGATTTAACTTTATGAAAGCGAGGAAAAACAGATTCCTCGCTTCACCCGGAATGACAGAGATAATTTTTTGCCGGGCTGTTAAACGTCTATTCAGAAAATGAAACAGCTGCCATTTCATTTGAGCGAATGGCCAACAGAAACCAAAAGTGGAGGAATTAGAAAATGAGGAAATTTTTTGGAACGCCTGCCTTTTTGGCTGTTTTTCTTTCTGGCGCAGCTGTCATCTGCGGAATAGTTCCGGCTGCGGCGCAAACTCGTGGCACGCCATCGAACTCATGGGCCGATTCTGTGCGCAATGCCCCTCATTTTCTGGTTCGTCTCGATCAGGAATTAAATACGGGAAAGAACAAGAACCACGAGATATTCCAGGTGAGAACGATGGAGCCGCTCGTGGCTTCAAACGGAAATGTATTGCCCGTGGGCTCGAAAATCGTGGGACATATCAGCCGAATCGAGCCGGGCGGATTGACGGGTCGCGCGCGCGTATGGCTGACCTTCGATGACATCGAAACGGCGCGCGGCACGCTGCCGATCGTTGCGGAGGTTTCCAGCGTTCCGGGCGAATACAGCGTGAAGACAGGTGAAAGCAAAGAGGGAGAAATCGCCTCACGCACCGGAAAAGGATCCGAGGTGGCGGAAGCGACAGCGATGGGCGCGGCAAAAGGCAGCGCTCCCGGCGTGACTTCGCACAACAGTAAGGAGGCCGCCATGGGCGCCGCTGTCGGCGGTGTAGCCGCATTTCTGGCATCTTCAGGAATCGGCCAGGAGATTGATTTGCCAAAAGGCACAAAACTGGACCTGGTTTTGGATAGGCCTTTGAACTTTCCCCAGTGAGATTTTGAAGTGACTTATACCGCACTTAATTTTCGTGGAGGATCACCGAACTCGCGTGGCGGTGACATGGAATTTCAAACCGAGGGCGTGCATCACCCGAATGATCGTCCCAAACTGCGGATTGCCACCGGTGCTTAGCGCCTTGTAAAGGCTTTCGCGGGAGAGCCCCGCCTTTTTAGCAACTTTTGCCATTCCACGAGCTCGGGCGATCGTACCTAGCGCCATGGCGATAAATCCCGGATGGCCCGTTTCAAGCGCCTCTTCCATATATGCATTTATGGCCTGGCGGCTGCTGAGATATTCCGCGGAGTCATAGATTGAAGTTTTTTCTTTTTTTCTTGCCATATAGATCTACTCCAAATTCGCAGCCGGGATTTTTGCTTTCCGAATGTCTTTGGCTTGGGTTGATTTGTCACCGCCGCATAATGAGGATCAGCAAAGTTAAGCCTCTTCGCACGAAATACACTCGATAACCCGGACCAAGGTGAATGCGCAACTCACTGACGGCCTCACCCACAGGCTCGACATCACCGCTGAGACCGAACGCCAATCGATCAATCCGGGCCGCTATCCTGGCTCTGGTACTCTGATCGCGAAAACCTGCCATCCAGCTGGAGAATGTCGCAGTCTTCCGAATTTCGATCTGCATGAATTGTATCCTATAGGATACAGCGTGTCAAACCTTCCACGATATTCCCAAGCGCGACAAACTCCCTTATTTCCACACCGCATACACAGGCTTGCCCACCACCAGCGCAGGATTCGCTCCCCCGACGCCCGATGGGCAACGCACGGATCCACATTTTGCATATTTTCACAAACACATGAAGCCGTGAAAAAGTCACGCAAAATATTACAAGCATGAAAATTACACGATGCGCCAAAATTTGGAATTTCAGGGTATAGTATGGCCTCAAGCCTAAGCTCAAGGAGGAAATACGATGCGAATCAAATTAATGCAATCGCTGATCGCTGCATCAATTTTGTCTGCGGCAATCTCGGCAGGTGTGGCCGCGCAACAACCAGCAACGCCGCCTCCGCCTTCCAAATTTAAATTGATGAGTTCCGCATATACAGAAGGATCCATGATCCCCACGCAATATTCGTGCGCGGATCCGAACGCCGCCTCTCCGGCGCTTTCCTGGACGAACCCGCCAAGCGGCGCGGCAACTTTCGCCGTAATTTTCCATGATACGGACGCCGCGCCGATGAAGGGCTCGATGGACGTCACACACTGGATTTTCTGGAACGTCCCCGGAACTTCTTCCTCCGTGGCCGCGGGAGTGAAACCCGATTCTTCGCCCGACGGCATCGTGCAGGGCGTGAATATCCGAAAAGTAAACGGATTCCAGCCGCCATGCCCGCCACCAGGCGCCACGCCGCATCATTATATTTTTGAAATTTACGCGCTGGATTCCAAGCTGGATCTCGCAGCCGGCTCCTCGCGCATGGATCTTTTGAAGGCGATGGATGGCCACGTGATTGGCAAGGCGACCTACGTCGGAATATTTGGCCGCTAATTCGCAGCGGTCATTGATAAATTGAGCGCCGCAAATTTTTATTCACTCAATTTATTTTCAGACGACCGCGCGAACACGGATTGCAAATCGCCCCCAGAGTAGCAACCGTAAAACTCTGGGGGCGATTCGTTGTCATTGCCTGCTATTCGCACAACATTCAGGCCCAATGTATGCATCTGCTTTCTTGCTGCTGCAATTGGAAAACAAGGAAGCGATGGTCCCGCATCTCAGCTTGGCATTTCTTGGCATGTACTGGTAGATTCGAAGGGAGGCGCCGGCCCACGTCCCTGGGCCCGCACGTAAACCGAATGGCTGACGCAACTCGATTTGAAACTACAAAACTTTCTCCAGACCGCGTCCTGATCGTCGAAGACGAGGAAAATGCACGTCTGGGCTACGAAGCATTGCTGCGCCGATGGGGTTACGATGTTCTCGGCGTTGGAAGCGCTGAGGATGCTCTCGCAAAATTTTCCGAATTCGCACCCGCCGTGTTGATCGCCGACGTGGAGCTTCCCGGCATGAATGGCCTCGACCTTTTGGCCAGCCTCAGCGAAGAGCTGCAAAACGTTCCCGCCATCATCATCACCGGCAAGGGTAGCGAAGAGCGCATCGTGCAGGCGATCGAAGCCGGAGCGTTCTGGTATATCGAAAAGCCGCTGAAAGGCTCGGTGCTGCACGTATTGCTCGAGAGAGCGCTGGGCCGCGTGCGTGATCGCAAGCAGGTTGCGGCGCTCACGAGGCAGTTGCGCGAATCCGGAAAACTGGGCGACCTCGTTGGGCAATCGAAAACGATGCAGGAAGTTATGCATCTGGTGGAGCAGGTGGCCCCGTCCTCCGCTTCGATCTTGATCACGGGCGAAACCGGATCCGGAAAAGAAATTTTAGCGCGCACGATTCACCGGCTTTCGCCACGCACGGACCGCCCTTTTATCGCCATCAATTGTTCCGCGATTCCCGAATCCCTGATGGAGAGCGAAATTTTCGGCCACGAGCGCGGCGCATTTACCGGCGCTGCCGAGCGTCGGCTCGGATGCTTCGAGCTTGCCGACGGCGGCACGTTGCTGCTGGACGAAATTGGCGAAATGCCCGCTCCAACACAGGCGAAATTATTGCGCGTGCTGGAGGATCATAAAGTTCGCCGGCTGGGCAGCAAAGTGGAAACGCCGGTCGACGTTCGCGTGCTGGCCGCAACCAATAAGGAGCCCGAGCTTGCCGTTGCCAAGGGAGAATTGCGGCAGGACCTTTATTTCCGCTTGAATGTATTTCACATTCAGCTGCCGCCGCTGCGCGACCACAAAGAAGATATTCCACTGCTGGTGGAACATATTTTGCGCGACATTAATGTCAAGCACGGCCGCCATGTTCGCGGCGTGAATCCCGAAGTGCTCGACCAGTTCGCGAGTTATTCGTGGCCGGGCAATGTGCGCGAATTGCGCAACGTGCTGGAACGTGCGGCGATCGTCACCGATCGCGACCTGATTGGCCGCTCGAGTCTGCCGACGGACTTTGGGCACGCGCCTGCCGCCAGCGCCTCCGACCTGGCATCTCTGAGATTTCCGCTGGGAACCACCGTGGAGGCGGCCGAACGCGAGCTGATTCTCCAAACCCTCGCATCTACTAATAACAAAACACGTGCTGCTGAATTGCTAGGAATCAGCCTGAAAACCCTGCACAATAAGCTCAAGGAATATGAGGCTGCAAAAATTCCCTCGAAGTGAGGGACAGGGCACCCATGCAATTTCGCCTGAAAACGAAGATTACGCTGGCAACAGCGGCGCTTGTGCTCGCCGTAGTAGGCGTGAATTCGACTCTCTATGTTATGAATCTTTCGCGCCAGATCATCCGCCAGGCGGACGACCGCGCGCAATTGGTTTCCAAACAAGTTTTTTTCCAGGCGCAGATCGCACTCGCGGACGCCGCCAAAGCCGGTGAAACTCCCGATTCCAATAGTCCGGAAGATTTGCGCGCCTACGCTCAAAAAGCGTTTGACGAAAGCGCATCATTGGCGTCTGCCATCGATGCCGAGGTGCAGGTTTCTCCTTTGATCTATGAGGTTTCGATTTCAGATGTAAACGGCAAAGTGCTCGTATCAAGCGATAAATTGCTGCGGGGTAATTCCGTGCCGCCTCGCGCGGGCATCGATCAACTGGTTTCTAACGGATTTGTGAAGCAGCTGAGGATTCTGTACAGCCTTCTTTACCAGCCGACGCTGCGAGCCTATGAAGTCACCTATCCATTTCAATTGGGGCCGCCCGGTCAGCAAATACCCTTCGGGGCGGTCCGCGTGGCGGTGCAAACCGGATTGCTGCGCGCTAGCATTATGCCGGCGTTGCGTTCGGCGGCGTTGCTCGCCGTCATATCTGTTGGAGTGTCCGTCTTGCTCGCGGGAATTGTCAGCAGCATTTCGCTCGCTCCCCTGAAGCGCATTACCGCTCAACTCGATCGCATCGCCAAGGGCGAGTTCGATCAGAAGCCTCTGGAACGTGGGGATGAATTCGGACAAGTCAGTACGAAAATCAGTCAAATCGGGATGCAGCTGCGCGGAGTGCGGGCAATTTTCAGCAATTTGCGGGAAAACATCGATCAGGTGCTAGGCGGGCTCGACGATGGCTTGCTGCTTTTTTCGGTCGACGGGCGCGCGGTGATGGTGAGTCCCGCAGTGGAAAGGTTTCTCTCCACGCCGGCGGATCAACTTCT
>Ga0210401_10004995_pt1 | contig 13706 bp, 10 predicted proteins | sample IncBWH32MmetaG_FD_150866 | JGI IMG/M metagenome (GOLD analysis project Ga0210401, IMG submission 150866) | Forest soil microbial communities from Barre Woods Harvard Forest LTER site, Petersham, Massachusetts, United States - Inc-BW-H-32-M | ecosystem: Environmental > Terrestrial > Soil >... | reverse complement strand
GGCCATTGGTCGCCTGGGCTGATAAGTTCCGCTTCGAGCAGACGGATGCTCAGACCGCGCCCGGTTCCTGGTTTCTCGATCTGCTGCACCGCAGCCGCCTCTTCCGGACAGCAACCCGTCCGGTAGGCCTGTCGCTTGGTGCGCTTTCGCGGTGGCGCCTCGCCCCGCTGCGCGAGGGCGCGATCAGGGTCCGCCCGTCCCGTTCGGCAGCGCTCGATGCCGTTTGGTTTGTCGCCGTCGCCATAGCGGCGGCTTATGCAGCGTGGAAAATCATCGGCTACGTCGCTTCGGGGGTGGGCTGGAGCGATGTCTTCAACGCGGCGGAACTTGGCCTTTTCACACTGACCCGGGTGGTTGTGCTGATTGCCGTCGCCTCCTTGATTTGGGTTCCGATCGGTGTTGAGATCGGTCTGCGGCCGCACTTCGCCGAGAAAATCCAGCCATTGGCGCAGTTCCTTGCGGCGTTCCCGGCCAATCTGCTGTTTCCGGTATTCGTCGTGGCCATCGTCCGTTTCCACTTGAACCCGGACATTTGGCTCAGCCCGCTGATCATTCTCGGCACCCAATGGTACATTCTGTTCAACGTGATCGCCGGCACGATGGCGTACCCCAACGACTTTCGCGAGGCGGCGACCAACTTTCACATGCGCGGCTGGCAATGGTGGCGTCAGGTCATGTTGCCGGGGATCTTTTCGTATTTCGTCACCGGCGCGATTACCGCAGCTGGCGGCGCGTGGAACGCCAGCATCGTCGCGGAAGCGGTATCCTGGGGCGATACCAAGATCACCGCGCACGGCCTCGGAGCCTATATCGCCGAGAATACGGCCGCGGGAGATTATCCGAAGATCGTGCTCGGCATCGCCGTGATGTCGCTGCTCGTGACAATGTTCAATCGCCTGCTCTGGCGGCCGCTCTATGCCTATGCGGAAGAGCGGCTGCGCCTCGACTGAGAAATCGCAATGGCCGCAACCGAAACGCTGAGTGAAACGGCAATCGCCGAGCCGATCCTGACGGTGCACGATGTGACTCGCGGTTTCCCGCGGGGGTCGGGCGAAATACGCGTCCTCGCGGATGTCGATCTTGTGCTGCGAGCAGGCGAGATCGTGGGGCTGCTCGGCCGTTCCGGCTCCGGCAAATCGACGCTGTTGCGAATCATCGCAGGCCTCATCAGGCCGAGTAGCGGCGAGGTGATCTATCGCGGGCGTCCGGTCAACGGCCCGCCAGAAGGGATCGCGATTGTGTTCCAGACCTTCGCGCTCTTTCCGTGGCTGACGGTTCTGCAGAATGTCGAAGCGGGGCTCGAGGCCTTGAGCGTGCCGGCCAAGGAAAGCCGCCGGCGCGCGCTTTCCGCGATCGACCTCATCGGCCTCGACGGTTTCGAATCGGCCTACCCGCGCGAATTGTCGGGCGGCATGCGTCAGCGCGTCGGCTTTGCCCGCGCCCTGGTGGTCGAGCCGACAATTCTGTTGCTGGACGAGCCGTTCTCGGCTCTCGATGTGTTGACCGCCGAGACCATCCGTACCGATCTTCTCGATCTTTGGGTGGAGCGGCGGCTGCCCATCAAATCGATGCTGCTGGTCACTCACAACATCGAGGAAGCGGTCCTCATGTGCGACCGCATCCTGCTCTTTTCCTCGAACCCGGGACGTGTGGCGGCCGAAATCGAGGTTACGTTCCCGCATCCACGCAACCGCCTCGACACGGCTTTTCGTCAGATGGTGGATGACATCTATGCGAAGATGACGGCGCGGGCGACCACCGGAGCTGCCGGGCAGGCCGCCAAATTGCAGATCGGCAGCCGGTTGCCGCCGGTGTCGACCAACATGATCGCGGGTCTCATCGAGACCGTTGCCGCCGCGCCCTATGATGGTAAAGCGGATCTGCCGGAAATCGCGCGCACGCTGCAGCTCGAGATCGACGAGCTGTTCCCGGTCGCCGAAATCCTTCATTACCTCGGGTTTGCCGAAATCAAGGACGGTGACATCCAGCTGAGCGCTGCGACGCGCCACTTCGCCGAGCTCGACACGCAGACCCGCAAAGAGATTTTTGCCCATCACCTGCTTGCTTCGGTGCCGCTCGCCCAGCACATCAAGCGTGTGCTCGACGAGCGCCCCGGCCATCGCGCCCCCCGCGTTCGCTTCGAGCAGGAATTGGAGGACTATCTGAGCGACGCGGCGGCCGAGGAAACGCTCGACGCCGTGATAGATTGGGGCCGCTACGCGGAGGTTTTCGCGTATGACGACCAGGCCGAGATGTTCAGCTTGGAGGATCCCAAGGGATGAGCCGCGCTTTGTTCGATGTATTGGCACGGGCCGCCTTGCTCCTTCTGGTCGTTGTCGCCGTCCCGCCGGCGCTCGCGGAAGAGCGATCGGACTGCGCCGCCGCGCCGGCGGTGCTGTGGGGCGACGGCGAGCACGACGACACGGCCGCCTTGAACGCATGGTTTCGCGGCGACAGGGCGGTCTGGGCGGACACGCATGAGCCGGTCGGCACAGAAATCGCCGATCGCACCTTCCTGTTGAGCTCTACAGTTTACGTCTCCGGCGGCACCGGGCTGCAGCTCGAGCATTTCCGCATGATCTGGCCTTGGCGCAATGAAGTTGTCTCGGGCGGCACGATCACCACCGGCAACGATCCCGATGCGGAGCCCCGCACCGAGGGCATCACGATGGTTGGCGCCGACCCCGACGAGGGCGTCCCCTATAAAGGCCCCGATATCGAACCCCTCGATCACGGGATCCCAACGCACTGCTTGACGTCGTAGCGATTTCGATCAGGAGGGGTGGCGGAAGCGGGTGACGAGGCCGGCCGAGCCCTTTACATGGTCCTTGAGGGCAGCGGCCAATTCCTCGCGCGTCAAACCCGGTTGCAGCGCCTTCGGGTCGAGATCGGTGGCGATTATGGTCCACGTATAGTGGTGCCAATCGGTGTTCGGGGGAGTGCCTGGGCCAAAGTAGACCCCCCGCTCCATCGTGCTCTTGCCGCCGACGAATTTGTCGGAGGGCTTGCTGAGTTCGCCCTCGGCAAAGCCTTTCACGTCGGCCGTGATCCCATAGACCACCATATGCGACACGCCGGCCGGGGCGCGACCTTCGGGATCGAACAGCAGGAGGGCAAAACTCTTGGTGCCATCTGGCGCGTTCGACCAGGCGAGCGGCGGCGAGATGTTCTCGCCGACGCAATTCGGGCTTCTCTGCTTGTCACTGCACGCATTCTTTATCGCCAGGGTGCCGTTGTCCTGAACGGCCGACGAGGTCAGTGTAAACACGTCCGCGGCCCGCGCCATCGGTACGGCCAAAATGGACACGACGGCAAATACGCCTGACGTCGCCAGGACTGCGATACTGCGTTTCATTATGTTTTCCCCCTTTGGCTTGCTCGGAATCGGCCGGGTAAGATTATTCCGCCGCCATCGCCGCGGCGAGCGGCTCGATCGAATCGCACCATTGCTCCTTCATGTCACAACCTACAGATGTAGGCGATGCCTCGGCTGGCTGAATCTGCAGCAAGTCAGCAGCCAGGTTTCGCCGAATGGTTGTGACGCGCATAACGTCTCTCATCGCCGCCAATTCACGAACATACAATGCGACTGTGGCGATCTTATGCCGCTACTCCGGTCCGCTTCACTCCTCCGGCATTCCTGCCTTGCGAAGGCCGACGAGATAAGTGGCTTCGTACAGGGCACGGACGGCCGGCACCCCAAAATATTGGGCAGCCTTCAAGCGGGCGATGCTGGAAAAGCGACCGTCGCTGCTTAGCCTGCGGGCTTCGGCGAGTTCCGCGGCGGCGCGTCCGGTTTCACCCTTGAGGGCATAGGCGGCGGCGAGAAAGGCGCGAATGATCGAGAGTGCCGGAGAGTGGTTGCGCGCCTTTTCGAGCCAGACAATCGCCTCGTCAATACGCGACTGCAGCAGATGCACCGACCCTATCCGTAGGTACCAAATTCCGAGCTGGAAGGGATCACGGGGACTCAGCCGAATGGCACGCTCGACCAGCGGGATGGTCTCTTCGATCGACCCGGTGTAGAGCTTGCAGTCGCCGATATAGAAGTAGGCGGTCACCCAGTTGCGATCGGAAGCGAGCAGCGCCTCGTACTCTGGAATTGCCTCGGCGTATCGCCGCCGTGCGCGCAGCACTTGGCCCTTGGCGAGATGCACAAGCGGGCTACCGGGCGATGACGCCATGGCTTGCTCGCTGAGCGCTTCTGCGCGCTCAAGATCAGCCGCCGGCGAGTCGGTCATATTGTTGAGCAAGCGACCCGCGAGCACGGACGCCAACGAGCTCTGCGCTCTGACGGAGCGCGGGTCGAGCGTCAACGCGCGCTCGAATAGGCTGATTGCCTGCGTATAATTATCACGTAAGGGCGGCTTGTTCATTATGGCGCGCGCGCGGAAAATATAGTCGAGCGCGTCGGGATGCTCCGTCGGTCGTGCGGCCTCCGCCGCGGTCAGTTCGAGATTGAGCCCGACCGCGATCCTGGTTGTAATTTCGTCTCGCAGCGCGAAGAGGTCTGTTGTGTCGCCATCGAACCGCTCCGCCCACAGATGCGCATCGCTCTCGGCGTCAACCAGCTGGGCGTTGACTCGGACCTGGTTGCCGGACCGCTGGACGCTACCTACGAGCAGGTAGCGGACACCGACCTCGCGGCCGATCTGCTTTGCGTCGATCGGTCTGTTGCGATAGGTGAACGCGGTATTCCGCGCGATCACGAACATGTCCGGGATCCGCGACAGGTCGGTCGTCAGATCGTCGGTTATCCCGTCGGCGAAATATCGCTGATCTGGGTCATCGCTGAGATTGTCGAAAGGCAACACGACAATCGACAGGCGCGGTGCGACGAGTGGCTGCGGGATCGATGAAGCGGCCGTCACCTCCGGTGCCGGAGAGGGTTTGGTCGCCGGCCAGAGCCACCATGCGCTCACGCCGAGGAACAGCACGGTGCCGACGGTTGCCGCGATTGCCGAAGCAAGGAGCGCGGCTAGACGGCGGAGCGACCTCACACCGCCAAGGACGGAGCGCAGAAGCCGCCATCTCGCTCCAACATCGATCGTAAACTGGGCGGAGGAGTCCGGCACGCGATCTTCGCCGTGCCCGTCGGTGATCATTGACGAGCGACCCAAGTGCGCCTCCGCGGCGGGGTATCTCACCGCTGCAACGAACCGATAGCCACGCCCGGCGACGGTCTGGATACAACTCCCATTCGATCGTCCCCGATCGAGCACCCGGCGAAGCGCCAAGATCTGAGTCGGCAGGTTGCTGTCCTCGACGATCATTTCCGGCCAGACGGCGGTCATGATCTCGTCCTTTGAGACGAGATCGCCATGCCGCCTTACCAGCAGGACGAGCAGGTCGAGCGCGCGCGAGCCGAGCGCTATGGGAATCAGGACTCCATTTTGATCTGCGCGGAACAGACCGCCGGCGCGGCGGTCGAGGCGATAGCCCTCGAACGAGAAGGTCTCTTCGGTGGCGAGCTCGTCCACGCTTCCGCGCCTCCCCTCCCGCAAGGAGCCCGTTCACCTTACTTTGCCGTGCACTCTACGCCTTTTAAGAAAATTTCAGAAGATTTGATCGTCGATTCATTGCGGACCTGTGGCAACGGAAGATGCTGGCGGCCTCGTCAGCAAGACGGAAACCGGGAGGACCGAGATGAAGCTCAGGACGCTTGTGGAGCTGCTGGCATTGTCAGCTGCAGTAAGCTGTGCCGCCGCCACTCCAGGCTTCGCCGATGCCGGGCGCTGCCGTCACGTTGGTGGTGGCATCCTGACAAACTTCCTCGACCCAAACACATGCGGGGGGCCGACAGGCCTTTGCAGCGATGGCACCGCGACAGGCGACCTCAACGGCGCGATTGGGGTCAGTGTCCTTGCGGTGACCGGGAACGTCTATCACGTTCACCATCACGCGGTGACCGCGACCGCCGACACGATTTTTTGGGAAGACGCCGATCTGACCACCTTTCCTACCGGCGACACGGGTCGGGTCCTGGCGGACTACCTCAAGGGGGTGACCATTTCGGGCGGAACCGGCGGCTTCACGAACGCACACGGGTTCCTGAACTCGGTATTCGGCGCGATCGATTTGGACAAGGGCGAGCTGACGCTGCGCTACGAGGGATACGTCTGCTTCGCCCCAGTGCAACCGGAATAATGAGCACGTAGGTGGGTTGAGCATACCGCGAAAACCCACCGACTTCCCGAGCAAGGGGAGCTGTGGCGATCTTATGTCGCTACTCCCGTCCGCTTCACTCCTCCGGCATTCCCGCCTTGCGTAGGCCGGCGAAATAAGTGGCTTCAAACAAAGCGCGGATTTTCGGTACCACCCGCGATCCACCGGCCTTCAGGTGGGCGATGCTTGCATAAAGATCTCCGTTCAGCCTGCGGGCTTCAGCAAGTTCGGCGGCGGCGCGTTCGCTTTCGCCCTTGAGGGCATAGGCGGCGGCGAGCCGGCTGTGCAAGACCGACAGGGCAGGCATGCCACCGCGCCCTTTTTCAAACCAGACGATCGCCTCGTCGGTGCGCGATTGCAGCAAGTGTACGGTACCAATTAGGAGGTAACGATAGCCGATATTGGGATCGCGGGGGCTGAGGCGAATGGCTCGCTCCTCGAGCGGGATTACCTCCTCTATCGACCCGGTGAAGAGCTTGCACCAGCCGAGACCCTGTAATGCGCCGACCGAGTTCCGACGGAGCGTGAGAGAGGTCTCAAACTCGGGAAGAGCCTCCTCGCATCGGTTCTGCGCACGCAGCACGGTGGCCTTCACGTAATGCGCATAGGAGGAGCGGGGCGACACCGCCAAAGCTTGGTTGATCAGCCCTTCGGCACGTGCGAGGTCGGCCGCGGCCGAGTCGGTCATGGAAGTGATCACTCGGCTCACCAGTGCGCCCGCCAAATAGGTCTGCGTCTCGGCGGATTGCGGATCGAGCGCCAACGCGTGTGCGAAGAGGCTGAGCGCCTCCGCAGAATTTTCACGCGACAAGGACTTCCCGAAAAGCAGGGCACGCCCGCGAAAAATGTAGTCCAGCGCGTCGGGATGCGCAGTCGGCCGGGCGGCCTCTGCGGCCATCAGCTCGAGGTTGAGGGTATTTCCGATCCGGCCGGTAATCTCGTTTTGCAGGGCGAACAGATCGCCAATGCCGTGGTCGAACCGCTCGGCCCAGAGATGCGTGTCGGTTGCGGCATCGATGAGCTGGGCGCTGACGCGGACCTCGTTGCCCGAGCGCTGGACGGTCCCTTCGAGCAGATAGCGGACGCCCAGCTCTCGGCCGATCTGCTTCGTGTCGACTGCCTTGTTGCGGTAGGTGAACGCGGTATTCCGCGAGATCACCAACATGTGCGAGAGCCGCGACAGATCGGTCGTCAGGTCTTCGGTGATTCCGTCGGCGAAATATTGCTGCTCGCGGTCGTCGCTAAGGTTGGTAAACGGCAGCACGACGATCGACAGGCGAGGTGCGAGGCGCGCCTCGCCGAACCAGGGCGAGTGCGAATCCCAGCCAGCCACCGCGACGCCGAGGCCCAAAGCGCCAGCGAGCGCGGCCACGATGCCAGCCCGAGGCCAGTGCCGCGCTCGCAACGACCGTGCAGGCGGCGGGGCGTCGATCTGGCCCATAAGGCCTGGACCCTGCAGTCGCGCGTTCTCGACAATCGGCCCGTCGCTCCCATTGCCGGAAGGTCGGATGGACTCTGACGAAGGCGTAGGGTCGCCCCGGGTCACCGGTGCGATGAAGCGGTAGCCGCGGCCGGGGACTGTCTGGATGCAGCTGCCCTCCGCTCGCCCGTCGTCGAGGACCCGGCGAAGCGCTGCGATCTGCATGTTCAGGTTGGCGTCCTCGACCACCGTCGCCGGCCAGACCGCAGCGATGATCGCCTCCCTGGAGACGAGATCGCCTGAGCGCTCGACCAGCACCCCGAGAACCTCGAGCGCGCGCGAGCCTGTCGCCATTGGGACGAAATCACCAAACTCGTCGCGCCGGAAGAGACCGCCGCCGCGCCGATCGAGACGGAAGCCGTCGAACAGGAAGACGTCCCCAGCGGCGAGCGCTTCCATGGCTGCGCCTCCCACACGCGTCCCAATTTTCGGCAATTTACCACAATTTAGAAATTTTTATCGCCGCCTCATAGCGCGCACTCCGTCGAGCAGGGTTCGATCGCCCGTTCGAGCCGAACCCGGCGCAGCCGGTCGGCTTTGGACATAACCGATGAGGCTGGGCACGACCGTGATCGACGGCAGTTCATTTCCGCAGCGTCAGCCGTCTTCGGTTCAACCGCCGGAGTAGCGCTATGCCAAAGACCGCCATTCCCCTGCTCTTCGTTTCAGGTCTTTTGTTAGCAACGGCTTCGAAAGTTGACGCTGACGTGGTGTACACGGTGTTGAATCCGGCCAATAACTTCACGCTATTTGTCTATGATTCTCCGACGTTCATCACAACGGACACCATGGTCGGTGTCGCGCAACTCGCCTTTGCAAACCCCCTTAATCCCATCACCGGCGTCGATTTCATCCCCTCTTCATCGACGTTCCCGGGAACTTCAGAAGTGGATCTTCTCCAAGCGGGTGCGCCGGATCAGTTCCGATACTACCCGCAGGGTACGTTCACGCATTTCGGTGTCACCCAGGGCGACAGCAACAGTTTCGGCTTTCCCAACTCGGAGCTGAGTGTCGCCCCGGCTCCCGAGCCCTCGTCGATAGCTCTGTTAGCGGCTGGCTTGCTTGGCCTATTCGGTCTGCGCCGCAGGTCCAAGAGAAAACTGTAGGTTCTCCAGAAGGCGCAGGTCAGCGACAGTGGCACGTAGCACGTACGGTGGGTTGAGCAACGCGAAACCCACCGAGCTTCTCAAACGGGGCAAGATGATGGGTTTCGCTGAACTCAACCCATCCTACCACTACTCATTGGGAGGAACAATGAAACGGTTAAATTCGACCCTGCTTTCCACAATCATCCGCTGCATGTTGCCGCCGGCGGGTTTGATCGTTCCGCAGGCGGTTCAGGGCGCGACGTGGCAGGCTACCGCTGGCGCCCAGAGTGTTGACATGGGAAGGCAGGCCTTGGCGTTTCTGCCGAACGAGCTGTGGATTCATGCCGGCGACAGCATTACCTGGACGCGTGCCCCCAACGAAACCCATACAGTGAGCTTTCTAACAGCCGACCAATTGCTGCCTGCGGGACCCCACTCCAACGACGTCATTACGCCGGATGGATCTCCCTTCGATGGCTCTTCGTACGTGAACTCCGGACAGCTGAAGTTGGGGCAGACCTATACGGTCAAATTCCCGACCGCCGGCAATTTCAAGCTCGTATGCCTCGTCCATCTGTACATGAATGGAACGGTCCATGTTCTCGAGCCGTCGGCGCGCCTTCCTCATGATCAGGCATTCTATGACCGCGAGGCGACTGATCAAGGAAGCCAATTGCTCTCAGAAATCGACCAGCGGGACGATAAGGACCATCGGGACAATAAGAAGGCTTCACGTGGAGTGATCGCCGGCACTGGAGAGATCGTGGCGACCGCAGGAGGATTTCAGAGCGCAGCGCTATTCCGTTTTTTCCCTGAGACGACAAAGGTCCATGTTGGCCAAACCGTCGAGTGGACGAATATTGATCCGGCGGCAACGCCTCACACCATCACGTTCGGCGTCGAGCCTGCGAACCTCCGTTTTGCTTTCCCTATCGTCAGCTCGGGCGTCGGTGTAAACCAGTCCTTGGATTCGGATGGTGCCGTGCACGCGGCGGTAGGCTCCCCGACCGACAACGTCCACTCCGGATACCTTTTTGCCTTACCGGCAGACAGGTTCACAAGCGGTAATGCTGATCTCCTGCCGACGAACCCGCCGGTCCTCTCGCAATTTCCTCTGCCCGTCGTCGTCAACGATGTGAACCCGCGGTTCCGGGTGACGTTTACCCATGCGGGTACGTTCAATTACTACTGTGCCTTGCACGAGGGACTAGGGATGCTGGGGCAAGTGATTGTGGTGCCGTAGTCTCCCACGGCGTTGCTCCGAGCTCAGCACCATAAAATGAAGCTACGATTTTTATTCGCATGCCTTGGTATGCTCGCCCTGTTGCTGGGGACCAGCGATCGGGTAGCGGGCCACGGGCCCAAAGAAGCCCCGGACACGCCCGGCGCGGATCATCCTGAAGCGGCATACCGAGGCGGAATGGTGACCCCTCCTCTACCGAAACCGAAGTTTATTCTCACCGATACATCCAATGCGCCCTATGACCTATGGTCGAAGACGGAGGGATACGTCACCCTCCTCTTTTTCGGGTATACGCATTGCCCCGATGAGTGTCCGCTCCACATGTTCAATATTGCTTCGGCCCTGGCGAAAGTGCCCACGGGTGTTGCGGCACAGATCAAGGTAGTTTTTGTCACGACCGACCCGGCGCGCGACAGCGCAAAGGTGGTGCGGTCGTGGCTCGATAATTTTGATCCGCGTTTCATCGGTCTGACGGGAAGCGAGGCCGCGATCGGGGCAGCCGAAAGGGCCGCGGCGATCCTTCCCGCCACAAAGGCTATCCCCGTCAATGGGGATTACGAAGTTGGCCATGCGGCGTTTGTTTTCGCCTACTCCAAAGACAATCTCGCCCATTTGATTTATCCCGGCGGGACGACCGAGGAGGACTGGGCGCACGATCTGCCCTATCTGGTTAACGAGGATTGGCCGAGCCGGTAAAACGCCTTGGCTCTCGCCGAGTGCGCATTGGCGCTTGCGAGCCCTAGAAACGCATCGTCAAGGGGCGCGCTGGTGCCGCGCGCCGCTCTAGCACGTAGGGTGGGTTGAGCATCGCGAAACCCGCCGATGCTTCCCCAACGGGGCGACATGCCGGGTTTCGCCAGGCTCAACCCATCCTACCAGCGGGCTACCAGCGGACATGGAGCCCCCCCGCTATTCGGCCGCCAAGGACGCTTGAAACGCCGGGACCTCGGCGCGTTCCGGCCGGGGCATCGGCTGCGGCCACCATTTGTCTTCCCATTCGGAGAACAGGCCGCGCAGCTTTGGCAATACGCGCTCGGCGAACAGCTTGGTGTTGTAGGCGGCGAGATCCTTGCCCATGCTGCCGAACTGCATCAATAGCATTAGGTGGCCGACATTGAGGTCGGTCGCCAGTTCGGTCAATTGCTCGACGACTTCCTCGGGCGATCCGATGATCACATAGCCGCGCTCGACGATGTCCTCCATGCGAGTTGTCGCGCGCGCTGCCTGACGGGCCTGGAGGCTCGCGGCGCGGCCGATCTGGCCGACGATGCCGGCGCGCTGCGTCGCCTCGGTGATGTAGCCGGGCGGCATCGCCCAGCGGGGGTCGACGCGCAGACACCGGCCGTAGAAATACTCGGCCGGCTCGCGGTAGAGCCGCATCGCCTCCTCGCGGCTCTCGGCGACCCCGACTGATTGCAGAAACCCGGCGCGGTAGGGGTTCCGCTCCTTGCCGAGCCGGTCCATCTCCTCCCAGAAGCCGTGCATCGTCGCGCGGCCGTCCTTGAAGCCGAAATAGGAGAGATAGGCGTAGACGTAGTCCATCTGCGCGCACCATTGCCAGGTCTCGACCGAGCCGCCGCCCGGGATCCAGATCGGCGGGTGCGGCTTCTGCACCGGGCGCGGCCAGATGTTCACATAACGCTGCTGGTTGAAGCGGCCGTTGAACGCAAACGTGTCCTGTTCGGTCCATGCGCGCATCACGAGGTCGTGCGCCTCGTAATAGCGGTCGCGCAGCATGCTCGGGTTCTGGCCATAGGCAAAACAGGTGTCCATCGGCGTCCCGACCGGAAACCCGGCGATCAGCCGCCCGCCCGAGATGCAGTCGATCATCGCGAATTCCTCGGCGACCCGGGTCGGCGGGTTGTAGAGCGCCAGCGAATTGCCCATCACGCACAACGCCGTTTCCGAGGTGCGGCGGGCGAGCGCCGAGGCGATCAGATTGGGCGACGGCATCAGCCCATAGCCATTGGAATGGTGCTCGTTGACGCAGACCGCATCGAACCCGCATTCGGCGGCGAATTCGAGCTCGTCCATGAAGTCGTTGTACATCAGGTGCGCGCGCTGAGGGTCGAACAGCGAGGAGTGGATATCGACCCACACCGAGGGATGCTTCTCGCGGAAATCCTCCGGCAATTCGGTATAGGGCATCAGGTGAAACCACATCAGCTTCATGGCCGCAGCTCCTGGATTCGCTCGGATCACCTCGGTGCGTCCTTCGAGGCGACCGCTTCGCGGTCTCCTCAGGATGAGGTGCGTTCGTTATGCCATCTAAGACAATACCTCATACTGAGGAGCGCCCAAAGGGCCTGCCCCAGGCTTGAACTGGGGGGGCGCGTCTCGAAGTAGGCATGGCCCCCATGCAGCCGATCTCTGCCGATTCCGGATTGACGGAGCAGCTGCCCTCGCGGTTGTTAGGCGAAGGCCAAGCCCCACAGTCGGAGGAAGCAGGTGAAAATTGGTCTATGCGCCGCAGCGGCGGCAGGTTTGTTTCTCGGCTTGGTCGTTGCCGATACAGCGCAGGCGCAAAAGCAGGGCGGTATCCTGCGGGTATGGCACCGCGACAGCCCCGGGAATATGTCAATTCTCGAGGAAGGGACGATCTCGATCGTGGCGCCGATCATGGGCGTGTTCAACAACCTCGTCATGTTCGACCCGAATGTGAAGCAGAACAGCCTGCAGTCGATCGTCCCGGATCTCGCTGAGAGCTGGTCGTGGAGCGAAGACGGGACCGAGCTTACTTTCAAATTGCGCGACGGCGTCAAATGGCATGACGGCAAGCCATTCAGCGCCGCGGACGTCAAATGCACCTTCGATCTGGTGCAGGGCAAATCAAAGGAGAAATTGCGCGTCAATGCCCGCGAAGCCTGGTGGATCAACCTCAAAGAGGTCACCACCGAGGGCGACCGGCAGGCGACATTTCACCTGAAGCGGCCGCAGCCCGCTTTCATCGAATTGCTCGCCGCGGGGTTTACGCCGATCTATCCCTGCCACGTGTCGCCGGCCCAGATGCGGGCGCATCCGATCGGCACGGGCCCTTTCAAATTTGTCGAGTTCAAGGCCAACCAGTCTATCAAGGTCACGCGCAACCCGGATTACTGGAAGCCGGGCCGACCTTATCTCGACGGCGTCGAGTGGACGATCATCCCGAACCGCTCCACTGCGATGCTCGCCTTTATGGCCGGGCAGTTCGACATGACCTTTCCTTACGAGGTCACGATCCCAATGCTGAAGGACGTGCACAGCCAGATGCCCGAGGCGGTATGCGAGGTGACGCCGGAGAATGTCGCACCGAATTTGCTGATCACCCGGAAACCGCCTTTCGATAATCTGGAGCTGCGACGGGCAATCGCAATGACTATCGACCACAAGGCCTTTATCGACATTTTAGGTGAGGGCGTCGGTGACATAGGGACTGCGATGCTGCCCGCGCCCGAGGGCCTTTGGGCAATGCCGAAGGACATGATGGAGAAGTTGCCGGGTTACGGGCCCGACCTGCAAAAGCGCCGGGAGGAGGCGCGCAAGATCATGCAGGCGCTCGGCTACGGGCCGGACAAGCGGCTTTCGGTCAAGATCTCGGCGCGCAACCTACCGATCTACCGTGATCCGGCGGCAATCCTGGCCGACCAGCTGAAGCAGATCTGGATCGACACCGAGATCGAGCTGATCGAAACCGCCAACTGGCTGCCAAGGCTGATCCGCGGCGACTTCACCTTTGCGCAGAGCCTGGTCG